>JGI12635J15846_10005171_pt1 | contig 11282 bp, 7 predicted proteins | sample BlaSpr_A8_OM2_M2_FD_15846 | JGI IMG/M metagenome (IMG submission 15846) | reverse complement strand
ACCTGTTCGGCGACTTGGCTCATTTCGTGCGCTGGCCGACGCTCAGCCGACAAATAGTATTAGCGGCAGCGCGCCAAGCGCCGACGTCATTCATCGCACTAAATCGCGTTCCCGCCCCGTTCGCCGGTGCGAATGCGCACCACTTCTTCCGTGGGCACGACCAGGATCTTGCCGTCGCCGACTCGGCCGGTACGCGCCGAGCGCTCGATCGTCTCGACCGCCTGCTGCACCAGTTCGTCCGGGACAATTATTTCGAGCTTTATCTTGGGCTGGAAATCGACGCTGTACTCGGCTTCGCGGTGAAGCTCTGTATGGCCCTTCTGGCGGCCGAATCCCTTGACCTCAAACACCGTCATGCCTTGCACTCCGATGCTCATGAGCGCTGCTTTGACCTCGTCGAGCTTGAAGGGCTTAATAATCGCCTCGATCTTCTTCATATGGCTCCTATTCATTGGCTTCCCCGCCGGCAGCGGAGTTGTTCTGGTCCGATGGCCGGCAGNCAGCCCAATGACTTGAGGCTATTCAGCATCGAATGGCGGAGCTTCAAGTCGCTCACCTTCATCGCTCAGGCCGAGCTGTTTGCGGCACAAATAAATGAGCGTCGGCTGAAGCACGCGCGTTAGAATCATGATCGAAAGTGCACCTCCGATTACGACGATTGCGAGCGGCCTCTGCGTCTGCGCACCGATTCGGGTTGACAGTGCCGCGGGCAGCAACCCTAGTGCGTCGACCAGGTCGGTCATCATCGTGGCGCGAAGGCGCCGGTCGGATCCCATGATGATCGAATCCACCACTGCATAGCCTTCGTTCCATAGTTGGCGAATGTAGAAGTTGAGAATGATGCCGTCCATGATCGCGATAGCAAATATCGAGATGAAACCTACTGCCGCCGAAACGCTGAATGGCGTGCCGGTTATCACGAGCGCCAACACTCCACCCAGACAAGCCAGCGGTATCTGTGCCATCAGTATCAGGGTGTTGACGACTGACATGGTGGCGGCGTAAAGGATGCCCATCACGAGCAGAAGAGTCAGAGGTATGACAATAGCGAGGCGCCGATTCGCTTCCTGCAGCTCGTTGTATTCGCCGGCCCAGTCGAGATGCACACCTTCCGGTAGTTTGACCTGCTTGGCGACCGCGCTTTTCGCATCGTTGATGGTGGTTTCAAGGTCTCGGCCACGCACCGCGAACCGCATTGGCACGTATCGCTGCAACTTCTCGCGATAAATAAATGACGCGCCTTCCGCGGTTTTAATATCCGCCACCTGGGCTAGAGGTACGTAGGTGCCATTGCCATTGGGCAGAGCAACTCTGATCTGACGGATGGCATCGAGGCTCTGGCGATATTGCGGCTGCCATCGGACGACGAGGTCGAAGCGGCGGTCTCCCTCCAGCACTTGAGTGATCGCCTGGCCGCCAATTGCGGCCTGAACGATGTTCTCGACGTCGCCGACGTTCAATCCGTAGCGGGCGCACGACTTGCGATCAGGCGTGATGAGGAGGTTTGGCTGACCCATCGAGCGATAGACGGCTGTGTCTGTGATGCCGGGAACGGCGCTGATCACTTCATTGACTTCGTTGGCTACCCGCTCATCTTCGGGGAGGTCCTGACCGTACACCTTGACCGCGTTGGAACCTTTTACGCCGGACAGCGCTTCATCGATGTTGTCTTCGATATTCTGCGAATAGCCGTACTCGACGCCGGGAAACTGTTTTCTGAGCTTTTTATCGATCTGGGCGACCAGCTCCGGCTTCTTCAGACCCTTTGGCCATTGAGTGTCAGGCTTAAGCTGCACTGAAAATTCTATATTAAAGAAGCCGGTGGTGTCGGTCCCATCGTCGGGCCTGCCAAGCTGCGAAACGACCCGCTCCACTTCAGGAAAAGAGTTGAAGACATAGCGTGAGCCGCGCGCGATTTCGTCCGCATGTTTGAGCGAGGTGGTGAGCGGCAGGGTCGCGCGCGCCCATATGTTGCCTTCCTCCAACTTCGGAAGGAACTCACCGCCCATATACGGATAGGTTGATAGTCCGCCGATGACGATCAATACGATGCCGGCGAGTGTCAAGCGCGGCCACTGCAGGACTTTTACGAATACCTTGTGATAGAAGCGGTGGAATGCCAGCCACACGACGTTGCGCGTTTCCTTCATCCCCTTTTTGAGAAAAAAGGAGCTAAGTACCGGCGACACCGTCACCGCGAGCAGAATCGCAGTCGTCAAGGCGAAGGCGTAGGTGTGAGACATCGGTGAGAAGATCACACCCTCGACGCCTTTCATTGTGAACAGGGGCAAGAAGATGACCACGAAGATCAGCGTCGAGTAGAGCATCGGGCCACCAACTTCGACCGACGCGCGGCGAATGCAATGCATCTCGTCTTCGTGCGGCAGTTTGTTGGTTGCCAAGTGCCGGTAGATGTTCTCCATGACGATGATGGTGGAGTCGATGATGATACCGAAGTCGACCGCACCCAGAGAGAGCAGGTTTGCGGGAGTGCCCGTCAGGTATAGCAGTACGAATGCTCCGCACATGGCGAGCGGGATGTTAATAGCAGCGATGAGAGCAGTGCGCAGGTTGCCGAGAAAGAAGATCAGAACCAGGAAAACCAGCAGCATACCGAGCGACAGATTTTCGAACACAGTATGCAGCGTGGTATCGACCAGGTTGGTGCGATCATAGTAAGGGACGACCTTGAAGCCTACAGGCAGAATTCCCGAGCTATTGACTTCGTTGACCTTCTCCTCGACGCCCTTCAGCGTCCTCAGGGTGTCGCCATACTTACGCATGAGGACGATCCCTTCGACGACCTCGTCCCGGTTGTCCATTCCCACGATCCCAAGCCGGGGAGCATACCCCTGACTGACGTCGGCCAGATCACGCACACGAATCGGCGTCGAGTTGGTGGTGTTCAGAGTGATGTCGCCGATATCGTCGAGCGAGTGGATGAAGCCTACGCCGCGGACGTTGAAGCTCTGATCGCCGACATCGAGGTAGTTGCCGCCTACGTTTATGTTGGCGTTCGAGATCGAATTCGTCAGCGTGGAAAGGGAAATCTGGTAGTGGCTGAGTTTTTCGCCGTCGACGTCGACGTGGTACTGCTTGGTCAGGCCGCCAAAGCCGGAGATGTCCTCGACTCCCGGGACCGTCTTGAGCTGCTTCTCCAGTACCCAGTCCTCGATCTCCTTCTCATCGGTCAGGTTGTGATCCGGGCTTTCAACGGTGTAGCGGTAGACCTCTCCGATCGGGTTATCGGGCGAAATGCCGGGTGAGATTCCAGCCGGCAGATTTACGAATCCAAGGCGATTAATTACCTCGACGCGGTCCCAGTAATAGTCGCTATCCCATGAGAAGTAGCACTTGATGTCGGACAGTCCGAACAGGGAAGTCGAGCGAATAGCCTCGAGGTTGCGCATCCCGGCCAGACCCACCTCAAGGGGCACCGTGGTCAGTTGTTCGACTTCCTCGGCGCCCTGGCCCGATGGCTGGGTGATGATTTCGACGCGCGGCTGGACAGGATCCGGGTATGCTTCGATATCCAGCTCGTGGAACGAATAAATGCCCGCGACCACCAGGAGTAATGCCAATCCCAGCACCACCATGCGCTCGCCGAGAGCGAGGTCCATTAAAATGCGGATCATGGATGATTCCCTCTGGCGAGCACCTTGTTAGGAACTCTCTCCGTGCGCCTCATGCCATAGCGCGTTGACCTGAATAGCCTGCTTGACGATCACTCGCTCGCCGGCCTTGATGCCTGACAGCACGCGCGCGTAGCCATGGTCGTTCCAGGAACCGATTTCGATCTTGCGCCGGTCGATCGACCCGGGCGCCACTTCAACGAAGGCAATGTAAGAATCCCCATCGAAGACCACCGCCTGCTGAGGGACCACCAGGGCCGAGCCCGGGTTAGTAACTATACGAACGCGCGCCAGCATCTGCGGTTTAAGTTTTTCGCCAGGGTTTTGGACCGCACAACGGAGCTGAAGGACGTGAGAATTTGGGTCAACCGCGGGACTTATACGATCCACCACACCGCTGAAAACTAGGTCGGGATACGAGGCTGTAACCGCTTGCAGGCTCTGTCCGATACTAATTCGGGAAAGGTCCACCTCATAGATGTCGGCGGTGATCCATACGCGCTGTAGCGTGGCCAACGCAAAGAGCTGGTCACCCGGGGTAACTTGCGCACCGCGAAGAGCAAGCTTTGTCACCACAATCCCGCTGATCGGTGCGCGCATCCACCGCGAAGGAGTCGCTTCCTTTATTTCCGCTATGTCCTGAGGGGAGAGACCGAGCAGTTCGAGTTTGCGCACGGCCGCGATTTTAAGGTCAGCTGACACGCTGGAGACCTTGGTCGTCAGGCCATAGGCGTCGGCTGCTGTGCCCAGTGCTGCGGCCTCCTTGGCACCGGAGACTGCTTCGAGGTATTCGGCCTCAGCGGTCATGAAGTCGGGGCTATAGAGCGACAATATATTTTCCCCGGCACGCACCGTGTCCCATTGAGACACGCGAATGTCTTCCAGTCGTCCGCTGACCCGCGAAATTATCGATGATACCAGCCGATCGTCGAAGGTGACCTGACCGGTTGTTTCGAGAATTCCCGGAAGCGCTACTTCCTGAACCTGCGAATAAGTCATACCGGGAACGTCTTCAGCCTTGAGCGAGAGATATTCCTGCCCACCCTGACGGATTAACTGAGGGAACGCTTGAGTTTGAGTGGTGGTCTCGGCGGTGCTAACGGCGTTGCCACGACAGGCTGTGAGTCCTAAGCCGATGGCAGCGGCCATCCCAATGATAATCGGAATGTTACTGTGCTTCATTTTTGAAACGAGACCCCCATCGCCTGCTCCACCGCCACTTCTCCGGCGAAGAAAGAATTGGCATTCTGAAGGTAAGTGAGACGCGACGCGTAGTCGCTTTGCAGGGCCGATGACAATGTAAGGAAGTCGACTTTGCCCGACTGATAAGCGACCAACGCCACCTTGAACTCCTTGTCGGCCAAGGGGATGAGCTGCCCGCTGTAGACTTGCGCCGACTCGTAGGCGAACTGCGCCGACTGGTACAACTGCGTGACGGTGGTCTCGGTCTGGCTCAGGACCGAGTTCATGCTGTAACGAGCGGCATCCAGCGAATGTTTGGCCGAGAACACGTCCTCGCGTTGATGGATCCAGAAAAATATCGGCACATTGAATCCGATGGTCCAGGTACTGCCGTTGGTCACGTTGGGAAGCGGCTGCGCGCCGGGTTGCAGGATNTAGTCGAACTCGTAGCCGAGGGTGTAGTTCGGCAGATATTCCATCTCCGCCAGCGTCACCGCCGTGCTTGAATTCTTCTCCGTCAGCGCCGCTTCGAGTATCTCCTGGCGCGCGTGGGTGGCAATGTCGACCGCTTTATCCAGATTGATCTCGAGCGGTCTCAACTCGATCTTCTGGTCAAGGTCCAACGGCTCGGCGGGTCTCCGATAGAGCAGCTGATTCAGTCCGGCGCGGTCGTTCAGGCGGTTGGTCAGGTACTGGCGTTGCTGCAGCTGAGCCTGCTGGAGAGCCAGCTCGGCGCCGATAAGATCGGATTGTTGCGCCTGGCCCCCCATGTACTGCGCCTGGGTTACGTTGACGACCTGCTTCAGGTTGACGATATTCTCGGCGTTGACTGTAATCAGCCCCTCATCCAGCAATACTTGGTAGTATGCGGTCTCAACACCCGCGCGCAGGTCGCGTATCGCCGCCTCATAGGTCAAATGCGCGATCGCGGCGGTCCGCCTTGATTCATCCGCCTGCAAAAACGCTTCGCCCGGAAACTGGAAATTTTCGCTGACCGCGTGCGCATGCAAGGCCGCGTTGAAGTCCTTGCTGCTATCCACATTCGAGTAGGTGAACGTCGGATCCCCCGGCGCATAGTTCTGCAGTATCTGATGCTGTGCGGCCAGCCACTGCGCATGCACCGCCCGAACCTGCGGATTCGATTCGATNGCGATTTCAACCAGATCACTGGCGTTAAGCCCGGCCACCGCGCGGGCCGGCGAAACGGTCATAATCAGCAGCGCGCCGATCCACAAGACGATTATGAAAGCTACTCGCAATTTCTCTCCAAACTGGATCATGGCCTCGGGGCCAGTTACCGGCCTTTGAGTTTTCACTTCTGACCGGGTTACAGTCATCCCTCCCTCGTCCTCGTCGCTAATTTCTTCTGCAAAGCGCGAGGAGAGGTGGTCATTTGGCTGCATTACACATCGGTCGCTTCGAAGCATCGACCGAGCGCGCGGCGGCGGTCTTTGTTCAAGCTCCAGGAGGTGATCGGCCGGTCACGAGAGCCACAACGCCCGAGGTACCGGCGCGATCGGGCTCACGGCATAAAACCAAGTCATCTTGGTGCGGGGTGGGCAATGAGATCGCATTCGAAGCCAGTAGAGTTCGCTTGGCTGACGGGGCTCCTATACTGAACTGGACTGATGTCAGTTCTGGCGCCTGGATGCTCGCATCGAACGGCACGAAAGTTGTTCTTAGAGGAATAAGACTCGAGGTCCGGGGTGGAGGCATTCCCTTTAGTGGAATCGAAATGACCGCCAACACCAGAAGAAGACAACCAAGCCGCGCGGCCGCGCGGCACCATATGCCAGCAAGCATATGCAGCGCAGCTTTGTTGGTGGCGCTAGCTCTCACACTTCTCTCCTGCGACAGTGGCTCATACGGTGTCGTGACTCATCGAGCGCGCGACGGCCGTCCCGACCAGTGGGTCACGCGGATCAACAAGGACGAATACCAGATCTCGATCGATTCCAATGGCGACGGCAAACCCGACGTCATCAAGACTGTTAGAAACAACGAAATCGTCGAGGTACAGAGCGACCGCAACTTCGATGGGAAGGTCGACCTTGTTCAGCGATACGCGCGCGGTGTAGTCGTGCGCGAAATTCGCGATGACGACTTTAATGGCCTGCCCGAGACCGTCAAGACGTTTCGTCCCGACGGCACCCTGGCGATCGTCGAACGCGATCCAGAAGGGCGCGGCGCGATAAGTGTGGTCGAATACTACGACAATAGGGGCCACCTGACGCGCCGCGAGGCGCAATCGAAGTAACGAGCGCTCAGCCGGCATTTGCTGGAGTGAAATCACTCTAATCCCAAGTTAGTTACGCAATCGCAGTGCCAGCATGACAGCAAGTGCGAAGGCTCAAGTTTCACTCAGTATTCCAGCCCTTGTAACGTACCCAACGGCTCCAAGCTCTCGTTCTGCAACGCAATCCTATTTCACATTGATGGACGCTGACCGTTTGCCCGCCCACGCACGAGGGGGTAACTGTTTTGTCTCAAGCCGCAACCAGGGAGGAGTGCCTGACCCCCGCAGGCGGGGCCAGGCCCTCCGGGGGTGCTCAGTAGTGAAATCTTTCGTCCATAGCTAAGGTGACCTGATTTCGCTTCCTTCCCCGTGCTCGTGACGCTGTGAGCATCAACCGTGCCGAAGCTGGCACGGGTGTTTAAGCTTGTTTTCCTTATCAGACGGGAGACAGCCTTTTCACAACGAAATGATACGCGTTTCATTTTGATGTATCTGAGGTCCGACCACCGCCGCTAAGAGCAGCACCAGCCCTTACTTTCAAGGCAAGGACCCCGGGACGACACTTCATCTTGAGCGATTGCTGGAGCTAGGAGACAGAGTTACAAACGCGAGCTGGGTCCTCCAGGTCTCGGGAGTCAGTGGCATAGGAACCATCAAATATGTTGCGAAGGAGATAAGAGAGTGACAAATGTAGCTTTATCAGCCTTGATCACTTGATCACGCGATTGCAAAGGCGCTATACCAGTTTCGTCAGAGCTTGAGTGCACGCCCGTATAGTCCGCTAGGATCAGGTTTGCTTCCGCGGTTCTTAAGATGTCATCGACCAGGCGAAGGAATCGCTCAGGATGACTCGGTACGCCTCTGCAACTGGGCTTCAACGGACTATTGTGCGATTGAGCCACCTGACTACAAGGGGCCGTTCTATCGCAGCAGGAATTGGAATGCTGGTCTGGTGGTTGCTGGTTCCGCCTTATGTAGGTCTGGATAAGTTCGATCCTAAGGCGCCGCTGATTAGGTGGTATGAGACGGCCGAATTCGATTCGCAATCCGATTGCCAACGGTACCGTACGGATACCATAACCCGATACCGGGAACTTTCGAGCACGGATCCCTCGGGCTCGCGTGCACATGTTCAACTACTCAAAGAGTCACGATGCGTCTCCTCTGACGACCCTCGCCGTGCCGGAAACTGAGGCCCCGCATCTACGACCTGCCAGTCCGTCGCTGCGGACCAGGGTCCGCAATGCCACCCTGCTGGTGCTAGGCATGGTCCTTTTGCTTGGTCTCTACGAGGTCCCGCGGATCTCGGAACTGGGTGGCGCGGTAAGCAACGTCTTGCAACGCAATTACATAAGTATCCTGGCGGGACGGCACATGCAGATGGCGCTTCATCGCGTCCAGGTGGCAGAGCTGCAAGGCGATGCTCATCCGGTGTTGGCGGATGCCAGCAACGAATACAACTACTGGATGGATGTGGAAAACCAGTCACTCACCGAAGTGGGCGAGGGAGAACTCGCGCACGATCTCCAGGTCAATGCGAAACGGCTCTTCGAGAAGATCGCGAGCTCTCCGCCGGGCAGTCATCATGATAGGCAGTTCGAATATCTGCAGAATCATCTGACCGACCTCGTCGAAATGAACCAGAACGCGATGTATCGGGACGAAGCGCACGCATTCAGCCTCAGCCGGACGCTGACGCTCACATTCGCGGCCGGTTTGCTGGTCGCCTCGGTTCTCGGGGTGGTTCTTTCGTCAACCCTCGGAAGGGCGATTGCGCGCCCTTTGACGGAACTGGCGCAGCGCCTGCACGGGGTCGGTGAGGGCAAGACGCAAGTGCGGCTTGGTCCGCAAAAACTCGCTGAGCTGGACACGGTCGCTCATGAATTCAATCAGATGGCGGAGCGCCTGGAGTACTACGACCAGATGAACGTCGAGCGCCTGGTTTTCGAAAAGCGCAAGACCGAGGCGATTCTGGGAAGCCTGGAAGATGGACTAATCCTGATCGACTCGGCGGGAATCGTCGTGCATATCAACGAAGTCGCGTCGATCATCATAGGTATCGAGCGCAATGACGCATTGGACAGGAGGTTCGACGACCTGGAGGGCAATCATCCGCACTATGTTCGGGTGCGCGATGCACTCAAAACCCTGGAAAAGGATGCGAACGGCCGCCGGGTCGAGGTCGAGCTTCATATTCGTGGCCGCGCGCACTCTTACGTGCTCAAGCCAGTGAGATTGATCCAGGAAGACAAACTAATTGGAACACTCGTAGTCCTTCAGGATGTGACTTACCTGCGCGATCAAGACCGCGCGCGCACCAATCTGTTTGGGACGCTGTCGCATGAGCTGCGCACGCCGCTAACTGCGATGATGATTGCCACTCAGACCCTGGCGCGTCAGAAGGGTTTGTTGAGCGCCGAGCAGCGGAAGCTGGTGGATATGACAGTCGAGGAGACTATGCGCATGAACCAGCTGGCCGACAACCTGATGAACCTGGCGCGCGGGAATATTCCCTCGATCCCGACTGAGCGCGTTAGGATCCAGCTGGGAAGACTCATCACAGAGACCGTGAAGCGTTTCGCGATGCAAGCCCAGGAAAAGCACATTTGCCTCGAGACGCGTGTCGAGGGAACACCGGTGGTCAGCGCCGACCGGATCAAGCTCTCATGGGTCATCTCAAACCTGATTGGAAATGCGCTTCGCTATACGCCCGAGGGCGGAAGAATCGAAGTCGCGGCACGTGCCGGTGGAAGCAACCTCCTTAGCCTCGAAGTTGCCGATACCGGTCCGGGGATTCCACTCGAAATTCGCGATCACGTTTTCGAGCGGTACGCGCAATACAGCACCCCGGGATACGAGCCCGGGTCAGCCGGACTCGGACTCGCAATCGTCAAGGATATTGTAGAGGCGCATGGCGGCCGCATCTCGATCGACAGCAACAACGGAGTCGGCACCAGGGTCATCGTCCAACTGCCAATCTTTCAGGAAGTTTGATAGTCCTTCGGCGACGCCCGCCAGCCTTCCGACAATTTGTGCGTCGCGCTATGAGTCTTGCATGAAGCTTTGCCGCGCAGCGGGGCTCGCCTTGGCCGGGTGGTATCTGCTCTATCCGCCTTGGAGTGCGAATAAGAATGCAATCGATCCGGAATTGCCACTTGCTCGCTGGTACGAGGTGGGGACCTTCGATTCAGCCGCGGACTGCGAGGCGCATAAGATAAAGGTGCTCGAGGACGTCGACAAGCACACGCATAATCCGGATCTCAATAAAGTAGTTGCGCAACTGCGACTGCGTCCGCAGGCGCGATGCGTTGCCGCGGACGATCCTAAGCTAAAGGACCGGTAGGGCCTTGTTCTACCCGTCGTTGTTGCGGGCGAGCGGCAGCGTCATGTGGCTTTCAGAATTTCAGGATCAGCGCGGTCTCAAACGTGTCCTGGCCGGAGTACGTATGCGCGGTCGAGACGCATCGCCCCGCGGGGCATACGAAAGTAACGACGGGTCCCGCGTTGGGGAAAGGATGCTCACTTGAGAAGTCATGCCGATACTCGAGCCTCGCTGTGAGGGCGCTGAAGAACGGGACGGCATAGCTGAGAGTCTCGGTGATCTCGCCGAGGTTCTGCGCGGAGATCGATCGATTGATTGAAGTTGATATTGTTCCACGAAGGAATGTATTCGAAGCCGATAAGGCTCACCTGGCGGCCCGCGGTCAAATTGATGCCACTTCCGACCGGTATCGAGTAAAGTTAGATAGACCTGCGTTGGATCCATCCAGCCAGTAGGATTGTGGGCGCCCGGCTGATCGCCGTAGTACGAGGTAAGCCCATGCATGACTTCAGCAGTGTTGAGAAAGTTAAGATCCACGACGAAGCCCGGCTGATTGGGCATTGAACGACTGACGTAGAGCTCGGCCTGATTGGGTTCGAAACTGCTGGCGCCGAAGTAGTCGAACACGCGGTAAAGATTATTTCCGGTCGCCGGCTGGTTGAAGTTATAGTTCGTCCCGAAGTCCAGGAGACCGTGAACAGTGATGCCGGCTTCGTCTACCAGCCATTTTTGCGACGATGCGACTTGATCGCCAAGCTGGTTCGCAGTCGCCTCTATCATCGGCAAAGTCCCAACTGTTTTCGCCTGTACGAGCTTGGGTGCCTCGATTGGCGGCGCGACTGGCGGGCTCGGAGCGTCCGCCGTAGCGATTGCTGTTCGGGGCGAATCCCGATGAGTTGTGGAAGTCGTC
>JGI12635J15846_10005170_pt1 | contig 11283 bp, 8 predicted proteins | sample BlaSpr_A8_OM2_M2_FD_15846 | JGI IMG/M metagenome (IMG submission 15846) | reverse complement strand
AAGGCAGCCACGAGAAGCTGATCGAGCTCGACAACGGCTTGTACCGGCGCTTGTTCGAACGGCAGGCGCTCGGGTTGACGACCGATCGCGCCCAGCCGCAGGTTGTGGCAAAAACCGCCCGCCCCACGGGTGGTTATGTCGACGATTCCTCGTTGATCACCGGGAGATGATGCGACGGTCCGGGTAGGCCCCGGACCGTCGTATTGCCTGCCAGGGCACTTGGTCAAACACTAGAACCGCCTTGCACGAACCAGGAACTCCGCCGGCGAGTGAATAGCCGCGCGCAGCCCGGTGCCGGGTCCCGGAACATAGTCGGTGTGTGGTTGCTTCGACTCGTCAGCCTGCTTAAGCAGATTGGCAGCAGACGCATCGATCGCATCGGTCAGCGGTTTCGGATAGACACCGATAGCAAGCACCAGCACCGCGAGAGCCGCCAGCATCCCGAACTCGCGTTTGCCGAGATCGCCAAGACCCGCAACACTCGCGTTGCCGACCGGTCCATAGATTGTTCGTTTGTACATCCACAGCGTGTAGGAAGCGCTCAGGACCAGCGTGGTGGAAGCCAGCGCACCGATCCAGAAGTTGAACTTGATCGCACCCATGAGCACCATGAATTCGCCGACGAAACCCGAGGTGCCGGGCAAGCCTACGTTCGCCATTGAAAACAGCATCGCGAAGACGGCGAACCGCGGCATCACGTTGGCGACGCCGCCATAGGCATCCATCGAACGCGTCTGGGTCCGCTCCCACAAGATGCCGATGGAAAGAAACATCGCGCCCGAGACAAAGCCATACGAAATCATCTGGACAATCGCGCCGTTCATGCCGATATCGTTGAACAGGAAGAGCCCAAGCGTGACGAGGCCCATATGCGCGATCGACGAATACGCCAGCAGCTTGCTCATGTCCGTCTGAGCCAGTGCGACCAGGCTTGCATAGATCACCCCGATCAACGACAGCACAATGATCACCGGCGAAAAGAAATGCGCCGCATCCGGTGTGACGGGCAAGGAAAATCTGAGGAAGCCGTACGCGCCGAGCTTCAGCATGCCCAGCACGACCGACGCGCCCGTTGGCGCTTCAAGGTGGACCTGCGGCAGCCAGGTATGAATCGGCCACATGGGCACCTTGACGGCAAACGCGGCGAAAAACGCGATGAACACCAGCACCTGCGCCGTGAAGCCGAGTGGCAGCGCCTGCCACTTGGCAAGGTCGAAGGTGTGCGACTGCTGGTACAGGTACAGCATTGCCATCAGCATCATCAGCGAGCCGACCAGCGAGAAAAAGAAGAACTTGACCGCCGCCAACACCCGCCCCGTTCCGCCCCATGACCCGATCAGCAGGTACATGGGGATCAGCGTCGCTTCGAAGAACACGAAAAACAGCATGCCATCGAGCGAGGCGAATGTTCCTATCATCAGCCCCGACAGAAACATGAACGACGCGAGATATTGCGCGACACGCACCGTGATCACGTTCCACGACGCAATCGTCACGATCAGTGTGGTGAACGCGGTGAGCACGGTGAGCCACATCGAGATGCCGTCGACACCGAGGTGATACGAGATGTCGAAAGCCGGCAGCCAGTTCACGCGTTCGACGAACTGCATGGCGGCGGAGTGCGTTTCGAATCCGGTGACGAGTGGAATCGTGACGACGAAGCAGACGATCGAACCGGCAAGGGCGAGCCAGCGCGCAGGCATCGGGTTGCGGTCCGACCCGATCCTAAGAATCGCAACGCCAAAGAGGATGGGAAGCCAGATAGCAAGACTGAGAAGCGGTAGGGATGACATCGCGAAGATAAGACCTTGTTTGAGCGCAAATAGGGCTGCCTGAGGCGAAGCCGCGACTGAGGGTGAAAGAATGAAAGACAACCGTTAGCCTGTTTTCCCTGGAGCGGCGTTAAATGCCGGTTGTAAGGAAACGAAAGCTCGCTCGCGATCGCGCGCATCCTGGCTACGGGTTAACGAGGATAATTCAGCCACAAATATTTTGCAGCGCAGCAGTGATGAAATTTTTGTTAAGCGCGCTTATGCATTGTTTTAAAGGGGTTTAGTAAGCTCATGAGAAATAGAACAATGTGCGATTGCACAATCTTTCTCACGAATATGGCCTCCGGTATGGAGCGTCTTGGTGGGGATAAAACGGGGCGCCGGAGTGATTAATACGACCGGTCTTTTCTTACATTATTTCTTTCGTTTAGCTGTCTTTCAGGTAACTCGGCTCAGTGGCTGGGTCGATGAAGTACTGCCGCACTGTCGACACCGGGCGCGTAGCGAAAACGCTAGACGAGAACGGTTCGGGAATAGGTGCCTTCTTCACAGGCGTCTGTGTCAATTACTTCGTATTACTTCACATATGACAGAAACATTTCGCGCATCGGCGTGTGGCAAGGGACCTTCAGTGAGTGCCGGCGAACCGGCCAAATCTAAATAAAACTTCATTCTGCGATAGCGTTGTTTCAGACTTCCCGATCAGCGGAATTCCATAATGAATGGACCGATTACAGATTGGGAGTTTCGTGATGTATCAGACACTATTGGTCGAGGCGGTCCAGGATTCCGGGCGTCATGCAGTGCGTTTCAATATTGGATCAAATGCGGCAATCCTCGATGTCGACGACGTCGACTTGCTGATTGAACGTCTCGGCCAGATCCGTTCGGGGCTCTCGCCGGCGTTGCCACACGAACCTTCGCGCACGCATAACTATGTGATCGAAATCGATCCGTGCTGGTACCTGGACAAGAATCCCTTGTTCGACGGGGTCGTACTGCTGTTGCGTCATACCGGGCTTGGCTGGGCCGGGTTCGCGATTCCTCAGTCGAGCCTCGAGCGCCTGCAAGACGCTATCGTCAAGCCTGCGCCCCGGTCGTTCGAAGTGAGCCAGATACCGAGTTGATCTTGCGCGCTGCAAGCACCTTCGTCGTGCGTGTGTTGAGCCGTCCGTCTGTTCACACGCCGCCGGTGATGTGGCGCGAATCGGCACCCTGCTGATATCACGAGCAGAAATGGGTACGGACGCGCTCCACCCGCTTGAAAGAACCTTAAGGCTAGCCGATTTGATTGTCGGCTAGCCTTAAGGCTTTTCGCGTGCTCCGTCTCCAAGAAAAAAATGGACGCCGCATAAAATCACCCGGCGTCCATTCTCTTAACTCATCTTAGAAGCGATGACGCATGCCAATCGTCAAGGCCACTTGCTTGTCCGTCGTAGACGGGCTCAGACCGTTGATGGCTGCATTGCCAAGAACCGTACCGTCGCCACCCGAAGCGTGTTGGAACACCCCTTCCGCATAGACGTCTGTGCGCTTGCTCAGGTCATAGTCGGCGAGCAGCGAGAACTGGTGATATTTCGGCTTCGCGTCGCCGGCAGACGTGTTGAACGAGCCGTTCGTGAAGGTGTAAGCCCCCTCGAGACTCATTGCAGGCGTCAACGCGTAGCGTGTATTCACCTCGTAGTTGTCGAGACGCAGGCTGTTGCCCGACAAGGACGTGTAAGCGCCGTCCATGTTGATGGCATCGAGACCGTCGAGCTTCGTATGCGTGTACACGAAGCCGACCGTGGCCGGACCAAAAGCGTAGTTGACGCCACCGCCGAACGTGCGTTGACGCGCCGCGACGAACGTTGCCGTGTTATTCGATCCCGACACTGCGCCGTTGACGTTGTCGCCCTGGCCCGGGTTGTTGATCTGCAAGTACGACGCAGCGATGCTCAACGGTCCATTGGAGTAAGACGCGCCTACGCTGTAAGCGCGGTTGTCCGAGAACCCGCCCGCCTTGTTCGAAAAGCCGTACAAGCCGCCGAACTTGAAGCCGGCGTAATCGATGCTCGCAAATTTCACCGAGTTGCTGATGCTGAAGGTATTGTCCAGATTGTCGTTATCGAACGGGTGGGCGGCAAGGTTGTTGCCCAGACCCTGGCCTGCTTCTGACAAAGGCGCAAGGTAGTCGACCGTGGAATCGTATTGCTTGCCGAGCGTCACCGTACCGTACTGATTCGATTGCAAACCAACGTATGCCTGACGGCCGAAGATCTCACTCGACTGCGTGAACGCACCATTGTTCACGTTGAAGCCATCTTCCAACTTGAAGATGGCGTGCATGCCGCCGCCCAGGTCCTCGCTGCCCTTCAAGCCCCACAGCGTATTACTGACGGTGCCGCTACCCAGACCCCACGACTGACCCGACGAAGCCGAACCCGGCGCGCGTGCGTTGTTCGCGTACACCACGCCAGCATCGATCACGCCATACAGCGTGACGCTGCTTTGTGCGTGTGCGGCTACTGCGAACAGGCTGGAAACGGTTGCAGCCAACAAAATTTTCTTCATCTTGAACTCCACATAGATAACGGGTTCCGGATCAGGATGCAGCTAACAACGCGGCATGATCTCGGCGAAGCGGACAACGCTTCAAGCGCAGAGACATGCGGCGTTGAGTGCGGCCCTAACCTCAGAGCATCGAAGTCTACGGAGCGAGCTCACGCAAACAGGGTGGCTGAACTGAATGACAGATTTTCAATATTCGCAAGCGAGGTCCGGCGAATCGGCGTGAACGCAAACGTGTACTGGGTTTCAGCGATGTTCCGGTTTTGTGTCATTTACATCAGTGAGGGTTAGCGTGTATCGAATGCACCACGCCGATGATTTATGGTCGTCTTATGAACAGCCAACAAAGTTAAAAAAGACTTAATAAAGCAGGCGCGTCCTTGTTACGTCGCGTAGCCGATCATGCGTTCAGTCAAATCGATACAGGCTGCCCGTCATGAATCAGCTACAAGCAATGCGCGTGTTCACTCGCGTGGTCGATCTCGCCAGCTTCAGCCTGGCCGCCAAGCAACTCGGCATGTCGGCCGCTGCAGTCACCCGTAGCATCAGCATGCTGGAAGCGCACCTCAACATGCGCCTCCTGAATCGCTCCACCCGGCGGCTCTCGCTGACCGAGGCGGGACAAGCCTACGTGGACGGTTGCCGCACGATCATCGAACAGCTCGATACGATTGAAGAGAGCCTCGTGCGCTCGACCCGCGATCTCAGCGGAACGCTACGCGTAGCGGCGTCGACGACCTACGCGGCATGCGGCTTGAGCAATCTGCTTGCGGCATATCGCGCGGCGTATCCGCGCATTGGTTTCGACGTGACGACTTACGACTCGCCCATAGAGTTGATAGAAGGTGGCTTCGATGTCGGCTTTTCCGCCGATCGCAATCTGCCCAACTCGTCGCTGGTGTGCCGCCATTTGACGGCGTTCAAGGAGGTCGCGGTCGCCTCGCCCGGTTATCTCGCCCAGAACGGCACGCCCGTGAATCCCGCCGCGCTGGCGCATCATCATCTGCTGTCGATCTCCGACGGCTCCGCGCGCAATTGGGAATTCTCGGACCAGCACGGCGTTTATCGCGTAGCGACCGGCAACGCGCTGCACGCCACGAGCAGCGCAACGGTTCGTTCGGCCGCACTGGCGGACATGGGCATCGCCTTGCTGCCCGCACCGCTGGTGAAGGACGATCTCGCAAAAGGCCACTTGCTGCCGATCCTCGGCCAGTTTCAGATAGCGGGCGGCGTGCGTCAGGTTTCCATCCTCTACACGGGCCGCAACTATCTCTCCGCGAAGGTCCGGCATTTCATCGACTTCTCGGTGAGCCAGTACCGCGCACCCGATAACGCGGTAGGACTTCGTGCTGCGGCGTAACGTGCGCCCCCCACTCTGGAGCCCGTTGTAATGCCGAAAGTACTTGCCATAGAAGACGACGAACTGATGGCGCAGGAGGTGTCGCGCGCCTTGTCCGCACCGGGCTATACGGTCCAGGTCGCACGCACGGGCCGCGATGGAATCGCCAAGGCCATTGGTGGCGGTTTTGACATCGTCACGCTCGATCGCATGTTGCCGGACCTGGATGGCCTCACCATTGTCACGACCATGCGAGGCGTGGGCATCGACACCCCCGTCTTGATTGTCAGTTCGATGAGTCATGTGGACGACCGCGTGCGTGGCCTGCGGGCTGGCGGCGACGACTATCTGACCAAACCCTTCTCTCACGATGAAATGCGCGCACGCGTGGAAGCGTTGCTTCGACGCAAGGCCGGACCATCATCCGACGAAACCGTCTTGCGCGTGCATGGCCTCGAACTCAATCTTGTCCGCCGCCGCGCGACACTTCACGGCCGTGTACTCGACCTGCAGCCGACTGAATTTCGCGTGCTCGAATTCATGATGCGTCACGTGGGCCAGGTACTCACACGCACGATGATCTTCGAAGGCGTGTGGGGCTGCCGTTTCGATCCGGGCACCAACCTGATCGATGTCCATGTCGGCCGCCTGAGAAAGAAAGTGGACGACGTCAGCGGCCGGCCGGCGATTCGCACGATTCGCGGCTCCGGCTATTTGCTGGACTGATTTCTTCAACATCGCGCGGAGCCACAAGGTGCACAACACCTTGTGGCTCCGCGCGAGCTTTATGGCTCGCACGTCCTTCCTGACACTAAAACTAGTTTCATTTTTCCCGTACGTGGGTGTTACCCCGTCCCTTCCAGAATGACTGACACCGGCGCTTTCACTGCGCAAATGGTCCGACGCATAGTCCGATGCCCTTATGTCTGCGCTAACCACGCGCCCCTGAACGGAGCCGTTCTCAATGTTAAAAATTGTCCGATTAGCTTTGACCCGGCCCTATACGTTCATCGTGCTGGCGATGCTGATCCTATTGGTCGGCCCACTCGCCGCACTCCGTACGCCGACGGACATCTTCCCCGATATCCGCATTCCCGTGATCAGCGTCATCTGGAACTACGCGGGACTCCAGCCGGACGACATGTCGGGCCGGATTGTCACGTACTACGAACGTACTCTTGGAACCACCGTCAACGATGTCGAGCATATTGAATCGCAGTCGTTTCGCGGTTATGGAATCGTCAAGATCTTCTTCCAGCCGACCGTCGACATCAGGACGGCGACCGCTCAGGTCACTTCGGTTTCTCAGACCGTGCTCAAGCAGATGCCTCCAGGCATCACGCCGCCGCAGATCCTGAACTACAACGCGTCGACCGTTCCGGTCCTTCAGATCGCGCTCACCAGCGACACGCTCGACGAACAGAAACTTGCCGACTACGCGACCAACTTCATCCGTCCTGCGCTGCTGAGCGTGCCAGGCGTGGCCATCCCGACGCCGTACGGCGGCAAGACCCGCGAAGTGCAGATCGACCTGAATCCGCATGCCTTGCAGGCGGACCAGCTGTCAGCAACGGACGTGGCGAACGCGCTGGCGCAGCAAAACCAGATCGTGCCGGCGGGCACCGAGAAGATCGGCGACTTCGAATACAACATCAAGCTGAACAACAGCCCGCTTGCGCTCGACGCACTCAACAATCTGCCGATCAAGACGGTCAATGGCGCGACCATTTATATTCGCGACGTAGCGCACGTTCGCGACGGTAGTCCCCCGCAAGGGAACATCGTGCGTCTCGACGGCCATCGCGCCGTGTTGATGAGCATCCTGAAGAACGGTTCGGCTTCGACGCTCGACATCATCGCGGGCGTCAAGGCGAAATTGCCGCTGATTCGCGAGACCTTGCCGCCCGGCCTCAAGCTCGTGACGATGGGTGACCAGTCGGTGTTCGTGAAGGGCGCGGTCAGCGGCGTGGCGCGCGAGGGCATCATTGCCGCCATGTTGACCTCGCTCATGATCCTGCTGTTCCTGGGAAGCTGGCGCTCAACCCTGATCATTGCTTCGTCCATCCCGCTCGCGGTGCTGGCCGCAATCGCGGCGCTTGCGGCCATGGGCGAGACGCTCAACGTGATGACACTCGGCGGGCTCGCGCTAGCGGTGGGTATTCTCGTCGACGATGCAACCGTCACCATCGAAAATATCAACTGGCATCTGGAACAGGGCAAGCCCGTCAGGGACGCGATCCTCGACGGCGCCGCGCAAATCGTGACGCCCGCCCTGGTCTCGCTGCTGTGTATCTGCATTGTGTTCGTGCCCATGCTGCTGCTCGACGGCATTGCGCGTTTCCTGTTCGTGCCCATGGCCGAGGCCGTGATCTTCGCGATGATCGCCTCGTTCGTGCTCTCGCGTACGTTCGTGCCGATGATGGCGCAATACCTGTTGCGCCCGCATGTGTCGGGTGGTCATGCGTCGGGCGAGCTTGCCGCCAGCATGGATCCGCACGGCACGACCCATCACGCCACATCGAAGAATCCGCTGGTGCGTTTCCAGCGCGGTTTCGAGCAACTGTTCGGGCGTTTTCGCGGCGTGTATCGCATCCTGCTCGGCATGGCGCTTGGCAGCCGCAAGCGGTTCATCGTTGGGTTCCTCGCCGTGGTTGCGGCCTCCTTCCTGCTGTCGCCCTATCTGGGCCGTAACTTTTTCCCGAACATTGACTCGGGGGAGATCGCGCTGCACGTACGCGGTCCGATCGGCTTGCGGATCGAACAGACTGCCGACCTCTTCGATCACGTCGAGAACACCGTTCGCCGGACCATTCCGCCGAACCAGTTGCTCTCTGTTATTGACAACATCGGCTTGCCGAACAGCGGTATCAACCTGACCTACAACAACAGCGGCACGATGGGACCGTCCGACGGCGACATCCTCATCTCGCTCGGCGAGAACCATGCGCCAACGGCCGAGTACGTCAAGAAACTGCGCCGGCTTCTTCCACGCGAATATCCGGGCGTGACGTTCTCGTTCCTGCCGGCAGACATCATTTCGCAGATTCTTAACTTCGGCTCGCCTGCACCGATCGACATCCAGGTCGCCGGTCCGAACCAGGACGCCAACTATGCGTATGCCCAGAAACTGCTGCGCCGGGTGCAACTGATTCCGGGGATTGCCGACACGCGTATTCAACAGGCGACGACCTATCCGCAATTCACCGTCTCGGTCGACCGGACCCGTGCTGACGAACTGGGCATCACCGAAGGCGACGTGACCAACTCCGTGGTGGCCAATCTCTCGGGCACGAGCCAGGTTGCTCCAACCTACTGGCTCAATCCCCAGAACGGCGTGTCGTATGCGGTCGTTGCGCAAACACCGCAATACCAGATGACCTCGCTCAACGACCTCGGCAACCTGATGGTCACCGGCAAGACCGGCGAAGCGCAGATCCTCGGCGGCATTGCGACCATCAAGCGTGGCGTCGGCAACGCGGTTGTCTCGCACTACAACATCGAACCGCTGTATGACATCTATGCAACCACGCAAGGCCGCGATCTCGGCGCCATTGCGGCGCGGATCAACACGCTCGTGCATCAGAGCGTCAAGGATGTTCCAAAGGGCTCGCAAGTGACGGTGCGAGGACAGGTGCAGACCATGAACAGTGCATTCATGGGATTGGGCCTCGGCCTGATCGGGGCGATCGCGCTGATCTACTTGCTGATCGTCGTGAACTTCCATTCATGGAGCGATGCATTCGTGATCGTGACCGCGTTGCCGGCGGCGCTTGCGGGCATCGTCTGGATGCTGTTCATCACGCACACGCCACTGTCCGTGCCCGCGCTCACGGGGGCCATCCTCTGCATGGGGGTGGCAACGGCCAACTCAATTCTGGTCGTGAGCTTCGCCCGCGAACGGCTGGCCATTACCGGCAACGCAATGGTCGCCGCGATGGAAGCAGGCTTCACGCGTTTTCGCCCGGTGCTGATGACGGCGCTCGCGATGATCATCGGCATGTTGCCGATGGCGCTGGGTCTCGGCGACGGTGGCGAGCAGAACGCCCCGCTCGGCCGTGCGGTGATCGGCGGCCTGATGTGCGCCACTATCGCCACGCTGTTGTTCGTACCTGTCGTGTTCAGCCTCGTGCATCGCAACGACAAGGCTAAAGAGGATCACAACCTTTCCGGATCGGGAGAATCGCATGTCCACTGAAATCGAAATCAATTCCCCTAAGCGTTTGCGTCACCTGAAGCTGATCAGCCTGATCATTGCGCTGATCGCGGCGGGCGTGGTGGCGGACGGCATCATCAGCCGCTCGCGTGCCGAGCGTGAACTGACGACCTGGACCGACGCGCAAGCCGTGCCGACAGTTGCCACCATCACGCCGCAACTGCCGGCCGCGGAGCAGGCGCTGGAACTGCCGGGGCAGCTCGCGGCCTTCGTCAATGCACCCATCTATGCCCGCGTGTCCGGTTATTTGCAGACGTGGTACGCCGACATCGGTACGCACGTGAAGGCCGGCCAGTTGCTTGGCGTGATCGACACGCCGGATCTCGATCAGCAACTGCAACAGGCACGCGCCGACCTCGCCAATACGGTGGCGAACGAAAAGCTCGCGGCGACCACGGCGCGACGCTGGACGCAGATGCTGACGCAGGACTCCGTCTCCCAGCAGGACGCCGATGAAAAAACCAGCGACCTGGTTGCCAAGCAGGCAACCGTCGATGCCAGCCGTGCCAACGTCGCGCGCCTCGAAGCGCTTGAATCGTTCAAGCGCATCACGGCGCCGTTCGACGGGATCGTGACGGCGCGCAAGACGGATATTGGCGCATTGATCAATGCCGGCGGCGGCACCGGTCCGGAATTGTTCGCGGTCTCGGACGCGCACCGCCTGCGGGTCTATGTGAACGTGCCGCAAAGCGATGCTGCAGCGATCAAACCCGGACTCACTGCCAAGCTGACCGTGCCGGAACGTCCGGGCATGACCTTCGACGCAAAACTCGTCGATACGGACGACGCCATCACGCCGGCATCCGGCACATTGCTGGTGCAGTTGTCGGTGGACAATTCATCGGGCCTGCTGCTGCCGGGCGAATATACGCAGGTGAACTTCAACTTGCCCAATAGCGGCAAGGCGCTGCTGGTGCCGGCGAGCACGCTGATCTTCCGCACCGACAACATGCAGGTTGCGGTCATCGATTCGAACAACCATGTGCATCTGAAGGACGTGAAGATCGCGACCGATCTTGGCACCCATGTGCTGATTGCATCGGGATTGTCGGCGAGCGACCGGATCATCGACAACCCGCCGGACTCGCTCGCCGAAGGCGAACTCGTGCGCCGCGCTGCCACGGCCATGACCACCGCCGCCACCGCGGCGACCGGGCAGCCGGAGCATGCGCATGGGTAAGCGTCGTGTCCTGATAGCGGCAGCTTGCGCCGCTGCGCTGAATGCCTGTTCGTTCGCGCCCGCCTACCAGGTGCCCGCCACGGCGATTCCCGCCACCTTCAAGGAAGCCGGTCCATGGCAACCGGCGAAACCCGCCGATCGCATCCCGCGTGACGGCTGGTGGACCATATATCGCGATCCGGTATTGAGCGGGCTGGAAGCCAGGATCGCGACGGCCAATCCGAACGTG
>JGI12635J15846_10005169_pt1 | contig 11283 bp, 8 predicted proteins | sample BlaSpr_A8_OM2_M2_FD_15846 | JGI IMG/M metagenome (IMG submission 15846) | reverse complement strand
GGGTTTTGCCCGGCTGGAAAAACTGGCGCACGCGGGCGAGAGCCTGCTCTCGCGGCTGAGGGATGGCAAGCTTACGTTGACGGCAGAGATCACCAGCGGATTGCTCGCCATGGTAGACGCGGTTCGCCACATGCTCTCCGCGATTCGGACTTCCGGAAAGGACGGCGACGACGACTATGCGCCGCTGATCGAGCGTCTCACGCGCCTGCAGGAATCGCAGACCGTTGAGTCTGCGCCTCCGCCATCCGCGGAGGCTCTTGGCGCCATGACCGCGCCGCCCCAGGCGGCAACGGTGGAGAACGCAGCAAACCCAGAGACGAGTCCAAAGCCGACGTCTGTCCCGGATGCACAGGGGCCTCAACTCGGGGAAAATTTGGCCGACCCGGCAAGGATGGGCGGCTTGCTTCTCGAGCGGGGGCAGGTCCGCCCCGAGGATCTTATCCGGGCTCTGGAGCAGCAGGAGCAAGGTCGGAAACGGATTGGGGAGATTCTGGTGGAGCAAGGTGCGGTCCGGCCGGAGGACGTCCTCGCCGCGCAGCGCACGTTGGAGTCACGGAATCCGGACGCGGCGGTGGAAACAATCCGCGTCGGGGTCAACCTGCTGGATCGACTGATGAATCTGGTGGGCGAGTTGGTGCTGGCCCGTAACCAGTTGCTGCAATTTTCCAACAGCACCCAGGACCCGGGGTTTCAGGTTCTCTCGCAGCGCATGAACCTGATTGCCAGCGAGTTGCAGGAGGAAGTCATGCGGACCCGCATGCAGCCCATCGGCAACATCTGGAGCAAGTTTCCCCGCACGGTCCGCGATCTCGCGCTCGCCTGCGGCAAGGAAGTGCGCGTCGAGATGGAGGGCAAGGAAACCGAACTGGACCGGACCATTATTGAAGCCATCAAAGATCCGCTTACTCACCTGGTACGAAACTCCGTCGACCACGGGATCGAATCGGCCCAAGACCGGATTAAGGCGGGAAAGGATTCCACCGGGCGTTTGGTTCTGCGAGCCTTCCACGAAGGCGGCCAGGTCAACATCGAAATATCCGACGACGGCGCGGGCCTCAACCTGGAGCGCATCCGGCAGAAGGCGATCGAGCGTGGCCTAGTTCCCGCCGACCGCGCCGCGCGCTTGCCCGACCGCGAAATCACCAACCTGATTTTCCTTCCGGGCTTTTCCACCGCAGAAAAAGTATCGAACGTTTCCGGACGCGGCGTGGGTATGGATGTGGTGAAGACCAACGTGGAAAAAATTGGCGGCACCGTGGATGTACATTCCACACTGGGACAGGGCACGACCGTAAAGGTCAAGATTCCTCTGACCCTGGCGATTATTCCCGCGCTCATGGTGGCTTCCGGCGGCGAGCGTTTCGCCATCCCGCAGGTCAGCCTGCTCGAATTGGTGCGACTGGAGGCGGGAGGAGAAGCCGGCAAAGGAATTGAGATGGTGCAGGGCGCTTCCGTCTACCGCTTGCGGGGACGCCTGCTGCCGGTGGTCTATCTCAATCGCGAACTGCAAATCGAGTCGGTCAAGGATGCGAGCGGAAGTACCGCCACGAATATGGTGGTCGTGCAGGCCGACGGGCACGAGTTTGGCCTAGTAGTGGATGAGATCACCGATACCGAGGAGATTGTTGTGAAGCCGTTGGGCAAACAACTGAAGGGGATCAGCGCCTATTCCGGCGCGACGATTATGGGCGACGGTCGGGTTGCCCTGATTCTGGACATCCTGGGACTGGCGCAGCGTGCCGGCGTGATTGCCCAGGCCCGAGAGTCCACTCTCAAGGAAAAAGAGAAGGCCAGCCGCAAGGAGGAAGCAGCGGCAAACCACCAAACCCTGCTGCTGGTCCAGTGCGGCGATCAGGGCCGCATGGCCATCCCATTATCGCTGGTAGCCAGGCTGGAAGAGTTTCCGGTAACCGAGATCGAGTTTGCCGGCCCGCAGGAAGTGATGCAGTACCGGGGCGAGATCATGCCGCTCATCCGCCTGTCGGGGATGGTTGCCGGGACGGGCAAAGATGCAGCCGCTGCCGCGGGGACGCCTGCATCCAGGTGGTGGTGTATTCCGAGGCCGGGCGAAGTGTGGGCCTGATCGTAGACCGCATCGTGGACATTGTGGAGGAAAAACTGGTGGTACAGAAGAGTCCCACCCAGCGCCGGGGAGTTCTCGGCTCGTCCGTCATTCAAAAGCGTGTCACCGACCTGCTGGATGTGCCGAGCGTGGTGCGCTGCGCAATTCCGAACTTCGCCGACGCGCCGGCACAGGCCTAGGAGCAAAGTCATGGCTTCAACGCAGCAGTTCTGCACCTTCTTTCTCGATGGACACTTCTTCGGAACGCCGGTGCCGCAGGTGCAGGAAGTCATCCAGTATCAGGCGATGACGCGCGTGCCTCTGGCGCCCAGCATGGTCAGCGGCATGATCAATCTGCGCGGCCAGATTGTGTCGGCCATTGATTTGCGCCGGCGGCTTGACCTGCACGACCGGGCCCCCGAGCAACGGCCCATGAATGTGGTCGTGCGTACCAACGAGGGCGCCGTCAGCCTGCTGGTAGACGAGATCGGCGATGTCATTGAAGTCGACGAAGACACGCTCGAGTGTCCGCCGGAAACGCTGCAAGGATTCGCCCGCGAGGTCGTGCGGGGAGTCTACAAGCTGTCTGGACGCTTGCTTCTGGCGCTCGACATCGATCGAGTCGTAGACCTTGGCGACCTGGCTAAGGCGAAAGAAAAACCGGAATTTTGAAATCAACCAATCACGGCTCCGCCGTAGGGCGGATCGCCGCAAGGAGAATGGAATGAACAGCGCGCGGGGAAAGAAAGCCACCAAGCTCGATCAGCAGCGGATCAACGACGAACACGCCCAGATTACGGCCATCAATAAGGCGCAGCCTGTCAGTCAGTACGACATGGACGGCATCGTCCTCGAGGTAAATCAGAGCTTTGAGCAACTGCTCGGTTACGGTCGCGATGAGTTGATCGGCAAGCCGGTTACCGTCTTAGTGGATGAAGCGACCAGGAACAGTCCGGAATATCAGTCCGCCTTCAAGCAGCAGTGGGAGAGACTTCGGCGCGGCGAAGTATGCAGCGGTGAGTCAAAACGAACCACCAAGCAAGAAAAAGAGATCTGGATCCATTACTCCTACAATCCCATTCTGGATCCCGACGGCAGGCCGTACAAGGTCGTCAACTATTTCCGGGACGTAACCCAGCAGAAGCTGATGCAAGCCGACTTCCAGGGCCAGATTGCGGCCATCAGCAAGGCGCAAGCAGTGATCGAGTTCAACATGGACGGAACAGTCATCACCGCCAATGATAACTTCCTCAACGCCCTGGGCTACACTTTGGATGAAATCAAGGGCAAGCACCACAGCCTTTTCGTGGATGAGGCTTACAAACAAAGCTCCGCCTACAAAGAATTCTGGGCCAAGCTGAACCGCGGCAAATACGACGCGACCGAATACAAACGCATCGGCAAGGGCGGCCGGGAAGTTTGGATCCAAGCTTCGTACAACCCGATCCTCGACCTCAACGGCAAGCCGTTCAAGGTCGTAAAGTACGCCACCGACGTCACCCAGCAGAAGCTGATCCAAGCCGACTTCCAGGGCCAGATTGCGGCCATCAGCAAGGCGCAGGCGGTCATCGAATTCAGCATGGACGGAACCGTCCTCACCGCCAACGACAACTTCCTGAAAGCTCTGGGCTATACCCTGGATGAAATCAAGGGGCATTTGCCCGTGAATTTGACAGCCGACGCGGGCACCGCAAGGAGTTCCGCTCGCGCCGCCGCTCGCAGTGCGCCCAAAACGCAAACCGCCGCTGACAGCTCCCGTGCAAATCGTGACCATCGGAGTTTCAACCGGTGGCCCCGACGCTCTGGCTCGGTTACTTCCTTCTCTGCCCGCGAACTTGCCGGTCCCCGTCGTGATCGCCCAGCACATGCCGCCAATCTTCACATCCCTACTCGCAGCACGGCTTTCCGCAAGATGCTCTCTTCCGGTGCGCGAATGCAAATCCGGAGGGAACCTGACGGCAGGCTGCGTCTTCATCGCACCAGGCGATTTTCACATGGTCGCCTATGGTGAAAACGGAGCGGTCCGGCTAAAGACGCATCAGGGTCCCAAGGAGAATTTTTGCCGTCCCTCCGTAGACGTGTTGTTCCGCTCCGTCGCCGACGTCTATGGTGCGAGGACCTTGGCGGTGATTCTCACGGGAATGGGGCAGGACGGGCTGAAGGGATGTGCACTGCTGTCCAGCCTGGGAGCACGAATTCTGGTGCAGGATGAAGCCAGCAGCGTGGTGTGGGGCATGCCCGGCTTTGTAGCTCGCAGCGGTCTGGCAGATAAGATTCTGCCACTGGATCAAATTGGCGCGGAGATCGTTCGGGCAACGACCATGCGAATCGCGGCGCGAGCTCAATCTTGAAACCTGCCTGGACCCTGTACAGAATCAGTTCTTGGTCAGGCTGTTGAGGTAGCGGTTGTTGTAGAACGTGGTAGTCTTCTGCACGAACTCGAGAATCTTCAGCATCCGATCGCGGCCCTCCCGGTTCACTTCCCGGAACTGTATGGCCAGCCCCGAGCCGGGATCGAGTCTCGCTACTACCCCCTCAGTCGACAAGGTTGGGTCATCCATCGAGAATCCCAGCTTGATCTTGCTGCCCGGCGCAAGAATCGTGCTGGTTTCGATGTAACACCCTCCCAGGCTGACGTCAGTAAGATTGGCGAACAACGGAGTGCCGCCCCCATCCGTGTGCATTTCGATGGTAACCCGGCACTTCAGGCGCGGGTGAGAACGGCGATCCTTATAGGAAAGCTGTTTCTGCTTTTCCAGATACATGCGGCGGTCGGCTTCGGCGAGAAGTTGTTCCGCGTCTTTGCCGTCTTCGGGAAATAGAGCGCGGCCCACGCTAAGCGAGAGAATATCTTCGCCGCAGACGTCGGTTCCCGCCTGCCTGGCAAGCGCCTTCATTTGCTCCGCTTTCTTGCCAGCCGCATCGGCCGCCAGTCCGGGAGCGATCACGACGAACTCATCTCCTCCCATGCGCGCAACGTAATCGTATTCGCGGCAGCTGTCTTTCAAGGCTTGCGCAAAAAGGCGCAACACGCGATTGCCTTCCAGATGGCCGAAGCGGTCGTTAATTTGTTTGAAGCCGTCCATGTCGGAAACCATGACGGTCAGTGCCAAATTGTCGCGCTTGCAGCGCGCCAACTCGCGGTCAAGTTGCAGGAAAAGAGAGCGGGCGTTGGGCAAGCCGGTCAGGTAGTCGGTCGTCGCCGAATCCTCCGCCTGCTGGTATTTGAGCGCGTTCTCGATGGAGAGAGCCATCTTGCCGCTGACCGCCAGCAGAATGCGCAGGTGATCGGAGGTGAAGGCGTCGCGCTCTCCGCGGTAGAGCGCCAGAACGCCAATGACTCCCGCGATGCCTTCCAGCGGCACCGCTAGCGCCGAGCGCAACGTGCTGAACTTCGAGGGATCGTTCAGGTATCCCGGTTCTACCGACGGATTGCCATTGATGATCGGCTTCCGGTTGTGCGCCACCCAGCCGGAAAGTCCCTGTCCAATGGGAATGCGCAAGGAAGAGAATAGCCGGTAGTTGTCTCCGTTCACGTATTCGGGAATGAGTTCGGCTTCGCGCTTGATGTAGATGGCGATCGCATCGTAAGGCACCATCGGCTTAAGCTTCACCGAGAACACGGAGAGAGTTTCGGTCAAACTAAGCGATGCGCCCAGATCCTGGCTCAGTTCGAACAACGATTGCGCCTCCTGCCTGGCCGCCGCAATCGAAGACAGGAACGTATTCTCGCGCCCCGCATAGTCCTGGGCGGTCGCGTTCTCGAATCCGGCGGCCGGCTCCAGGCCGCGCTCGATTTTGATCGAGGTCGAGAGCGGACCGTTAGGATCCTGGCCCGCCTTGGCTACTGCGAGCCGTTCCAGGTATTGATAGCGCTTCTGCAGGACATCGACCACCTTCGGATCGAATGACTTCCCCGATTCGGCCGCAAGCTTTTGCATCACATCCCGCAGCGGCAAAGCGCGCCGATACTGGCGATCCGATGCCAACGCATCCAGATAATCCACGGCGGAGAGAATGCGCGCTCCGATCGGAATTTCCGCTCCCTTCAATCCCATGGGATAACCAGAGCCGTCCCACTTTTCGTGATGGGCGCGCACGATTGGCACGACAGGATAAGGGAAACGAACGCGCTCCAGAATCTCGGCGCCGACCAGCGTATGAATCTTCATCTTCTCGAATTCTTCCGGCGTGAGGCGGCCGGGCTTAGAGATGATGTGTTCCGGCACGGCAAGTTTTCCGATGTCGTGCAACAGCGCGGCAGCGTGCAACGCCTCAAGTTCCGGCCCAACTACACCCAGTTCTTTGGCTACTTCAATGGCATAGACGCGGACGCGCTGCAGGTGCTCGTGCGTCGTGTGATCTTTGGCTTCAATCGCCAGCGCCAGGGCCTCAATCGTCCGAAGATGCAGGTTCGCCATTTCCTCGACGTGGCGTTTCTCGTCCTCCAACTTACCCAAGTACAAACGATAGGAGCGGTAGATGAGATAAACCGCCGGCACGAGCACCAGCGATGTTTCCCAGTTGAAAGTTTTGTTGAACCACGCAATCGCGCCGGCGATTCCCGCTCCCACCAGGTAGTAAGGAAACGACCAGAAATAACAATCCACCAGAATCCGCGTGAAAGGCTGACGCTCGGTCAAGGAAATGACAGCCGCGATCGAGCCTGCGTTAGCAATGAAGTAAACCGTTGCCGCGACGCCAAGTAAAATCGGGCGGTTGCCAATCACCTCGTTCGGCAACGGATGGTGATAAACGAGGTAGGCAAGCGCTGTGGAGACCGAACCTGCGCACACGTTGAACGTGACCTGAATCGCCCGCGGACGTTCCGGGTACAAGCACTGCGCGAGCATCGAGATCGCGCCCAGAATGAGCGTCTCGGCAAAGCTCAGTTCCAGGACGCCGACCAGAATGAACAGAAAATTTACGGATAGAGTACCGGTAATTCCCGGCAGCGTCACCTTGAGCCGCGATGCCAGAACTGAGATGCCCAAATAGCAAATGAATTCCGCAATGTTCTTGCTGTTCGGATGCACTCCCCCATAGATCAGAGTGGCCAATCCAGCAATCACTACGAGGCTGATGTAGAGCTTGGCGAGCGTGGAGAGTCCTCTCCACGAGCGGGATTGTGCGGGCAGAGCTGTGGCGACGCTGGTGGCACCAGTCATTGGCATAAACTGCTGCAGTGGCGGTGGAGGAATCCGCCGCCCTCCTATGAATACCAGCTAACATCTTTAGAAACAATGATTTGTACGGATTCAGACAAACTTTGGTAACTCGTGGGAGTAACTGTCAGGCTTTGCGACTGAGGTGGTCGCCTGCGGAGAGATCTCATGCACGGGGTAAGTTTAACAGCCAGAAAGGTTTCTAGCCTGCGCGGCTGCGCAGGTTGAAATCCGGTCCGGTTCCCGATTCAGACCGAATGAGAAACGTCCTCTTCGGCCACGTCCAAATCGCTACCGCTCGCCGAGACCGGAGCCGAGGACTTGCCACGCCGCATTGCCACGATCCCCGTACGCACCATCTCCAGCACCCCGTAGGGCCGTAGCACTTCGAGCAGACCATCGATCTTGTCTTCCGCTCCGGTGATTTCGATGGTGAGCGACTCGGGCGCGACGTCCACCACCCGCGCCCGGAAAACGCTGGCCAGTTCCAACACATGCGACCGCGCCTCATGGGTGGCGGCTACCTTGATCATCGCCAGGTCGCGGACGATGGCAGGCTGGTTGGTAATGTTCTCCACCAGCAGCACGTTGACGAGTTTGTAAAGGTTGGCCTCGATGCGGCGCGCCTGATCGTGGTCGGCGTCGACCGTTATGGTCATGCGCGAAACCTCGGGCTTTTCGGTGCGTCCCACGGTCAGCGAATCAATATTGAAGGCGCGGCGCCGAAACAGGGACGCCACGCGGGTCAACACGCCCGGTTTGTTTTCCACGTACACCACGTATGTGTTCAGCATGGATTCTCTATTCGTCGTCTCTATTCATCGGCAGCGGTCTCGACAATCTTACTGGGCCGCCGGATCATCTCGTGCAACGCAGCTCCCGCCGCCACCATGGGATAAACCGTGTCCTCTTGTTCCACCCGGAAATTGATGAGCACTGGGCCATCGTGCTGCCGCGCCGCCTGCACCGAGGGCACAACTTGGGAGCGCTCGGTTACGGTCATGCTGCGAATGCCATAGGCTTCGCCCAGTTTGGCGAAATCCGGGTTCAGCAGTGGCGTCGCGGCATAGTTGCGTTCGTAGAAAAATTCCTGCCACTGCCGCACCATCCCGAGAAAACCGTTGTTGATGATGGCAATATGCACCTTCAGCTTTTCCTGCACAATGGTCGCAAGTTCACACAACGTCATCTGAAAGCCGCCGTCGCCGACCACCACCCACACTTCGGATTCCGGCCGCGCAACCTTTGCGCCGATCGCCGCGGGCAGCGCGAATCCCATCGTGCCCAAGCCTCCAGAGGTGATTAAGCTGCGCGCCTTCTCATGCTTGTAGTATTGCGCCTCCCACATCTGGTGCTGGCCGACGTCCGTCACCACCACGGTATCGCCATCCCGCGTCTCGCGCCACAGATCGTTAATCACGTGCGCCGCGTAAAGATGTCCGCTGTCCGGCAGGTTCTGAATATCGCGCACGGCGGCATCGCCCTTCAGCTTGTCGATGGAGTCGAGCCACTCGCTGCGGTCAATCGTTTCGACATGCGGCAACAACTCATGCAGCACTTCCCGCAAGTCGCCGACGAGAGGAACATCGACTTTGACGTTCTTGTTGATCTCGGCAGGGTCGATCTCGATGTGAATCTTCTTGGCATTGGACGCGTAAGTCTTCAGGTTGCCCGTCACGCGGTCGTCGAAGCGCATGCCAAACGCCAGCAGCAGATCAGCTTCCTGAATCGTGTGATTCACCCAAGCCTCGCCGTGCATGCCCATCATCCCGAGATTGAGGGGATGCGATGCAGGAAACGCGCCAAGACCTAGGAGTGTAAGCGCGACGGGAATGCCCGCACGCTCGGCAAACTCGCGCACTTCATTCATGGCGCCGGAGATGATGATGCCATGACCCGCCAGGATCACCGGTCGCTTAGAGTTGTGAATTAGTTCCAGCGCCTGCTCATATTCTTCCTGCTCTGGCGACAGATCGGGACGATATCCCGGCAGTTGTGGCTTGGCCGCTTCCCAGTCGAATTCGCAGGTCGTCTGCTGCGCGTCTTTGGTGATATCGACCAGCACCGGACCGGGCCGTCCCGAGCGCGCAACATAAAAAGCTTCTCGAATCGTCCGCGCCACTTCACTGGCATGCGTCACCAGGTAATTGTGTTTCGTGATGGGAAGGGTAACGCCGGTGATGTCCGTTTCCTGAAATGCGTCAGAGCCAATCAACTTGCTCCCCACTTGTCCGGTAATGCAGACGATCGGCGAAGAATCGAGCATCGCCGTGGCGATCCCGGTGACCATGTTGGTCGCGCCCGGGCCAGAAGTGGCCACGGCAACTCCGACCTGTCCGCTCGCGCGCGCGTATCCATCGGCCATGTGCGTCGCCCCTTGCTCGTGCCGCACCAAAATGTGATGGATCTTGCTGCCCTTGAGCGCGTCATAAGCGGGCAAAATGGCCCCGCCAGGATAACCAAACACGTGCTGCACGCCCTCCCGTTCCAGACATTCCCACAGAATGCTGGCGCCGGTCATATTTTTTTGAGTCATGGGTTTTCCATCCCTCATGCCAACCTGCCTCTAGCTCCTAAAAAGCAAAACCCACCGAGCCAGCGTCTCTGGCGGGGCGGGATTCGGGAGCCTACAAGATTTCTAGTTGCTCAGCTCACTGGTTCCCTCCACACCGGAGAGGGTACAAAAACTCGTACCCCGCAGACTAGAACACGAATTCGGTGTAGATAACGATTATTCATAGTTCTATCAAAGGTGTTGAGATGGTATCGAAGCCAGCAGCTTGCTGCAAGTGCAAACTCTGACAAGCCGCAAAGGGGCGAAAGATTGCAGCCCATGGCGCAAGCCGTGGGTTTGGCAACCGCAGAACGAAGCCAGCCCCGAAGGGGCGACAGAAGCTTTACTTGACGCACGCTTTACAGTAAAAGGACTCTCTGCTTTACGTCCTCAGCCGCTTGCGTCACGTTTGCAGGCCTGCCCAGATCGCGCCAATAATATTCGTCTGCCCGAAACGCGACAATCTTTTCTTCTGCCCCAGCGAACCGCAGATACGAATCAATAATCGAGAAAACACCATCTTCGGTCATCCTCGTAAGAAGCCGCGGAGAAATTACATGCACACCGGAAAATGCCAGCGCCGTTGTCTGCTCGCAAGATCGGACAATCTCAGGCTCGCGATCGCGTCCCGCTCGGCGCCCGCAGAGTTGATTCTGCGCGTCGAACAGCAGATATCGTGACGTTTCGCGCTCCTGCACCGCCAGGGTCGCAAGGGCCTGATTTTCCCGATGAGATTGCACCATCCGCTCCAGATCGATGGTGCTCAGAACATCGACGTTATGCAAAATAAAAGACTCATCGGAATGGTTGGAATCTTCGAGAAAGAACCACGCCGCCTTCTTCAGGCCGCCGCCGGTATCGAGCAACACGTCTTCGCGCGAGATTTCAATCCTCATGCCGAAGTTGTCATTCTTCTTCAGATACCCAACAATCATCTCGGCAAAGTGATGCACGTTGACGATCACTTCGCGGATGCCAAGCTGCCGCAACCGCCGCAGCGTGATCTCCAGCAGCGTGTACCCACCCACCTCTACCAGCGCTTTGGGACGATCGTCGGTGAGCGGCCGAAGGCGAGTGCCGAGGCCGGCAGCCAGAATCATTGCCTTCATTGCGTCGACTTCGCCGACTCAGATTTCGCTACCTCGGCATTCTCCGGTTCGAGTTTCTCCAGTTCGCGATGGTGCAATACGACCTCAAGGCCGCTCCGTTCCTGTAGCCTTTTCGCTACCTGTTCGGCCAAGTACACCGAGCGATGCTGTCCGCCCGTGCATCCGAAGGAAACCATCAGGTTCTTGAATCCCCGTCTTTGATAATTGCTCACACTGGCATCCACCAGCGACATCACGCTGGCCAGAAACTGATGCACGCTCTCCTGTTGGTTGAGGTAGTCGATCACCGGCGCGTCCCTGCCAGTGAGTATCTTGAATCGCTCCTCGCGACCGGGGTTCGGCAAACTGCGCCCATCAAAAATAAATCCCCCGCCATTCCCGCTCTCATCTTTC
>JGI12635J15846_10005168_pt1 | contig 11285 bp, 8 predicted proteins | sample BlaSpr_A8_OM2_M2_FD_15846 | JGI IMG/M metagenome (IMG submission 15846) | reverse complement strand
TTGCCCGCCGCCGTGGAGGCCCGATCCGGCCATAATGGAAAGTTATTGAACATATCTCAATTCAGTGACACTTTAAAAAAAAACGCAGCCCACGTAGGGACGGACGCATTCGTCCGTTCGGCAGACCACGGACGGACGAATGCGTCCGTCCCTACGCAAGGTCCCTCGACTTCGCGCGGGATGACAATCTGCTCGATACGACAATCAAAGCGCATTGGTGCTATGACCTGCCTTTACTTCGTGCCAATCTCTTCTCGGCGGCGCGAGTTTCTCCAGGCGGAACAGAATGAATAAGAGCAGCCCCAACATCAAAGTGGTGAAGCCAGCTCCCAGCCGCAGCATGTTGCTCACGATCGCGCCGTATTTTCCGGTCGCGGGGTCGTAGTGATAGCAGTAGAGCAGCACTTGATCCACAGCGTTGCCGATCTTGCCCTGGGAGGCTTCCACCAATCCCATGCGGAGATCTTTCGGCGGAAAATCCACGCCGTAGAAATAGCGCGAGATGCGACCTTGCGGCGTCAGCACCATGATGGCGGTGGCGTGCGCGTATTGGTTGATTTTGGGGTCGTACTGATACTGAAAGCCCACGGCCTTGGTCAGCGCGTTGATGGACTCGGCGGGGCCGGTCAGGAAATGCCAGCCGGAAGCGGCGCCGGGACGGCCATAGCGCTTGAGGTAGTCTTGCTTCTTGGCGGCGGCGATGGCGGGCGTCTCCCGCGGATTGAAGCTCACGGTGACCACATCGAATTCGTTGCCCACATCAAACTTCACCAACTTCATGGCGCCGGTGAGGCCGGCCAAAACTTCGCCGCAGAGCATGGTGCAGTTGTAATAGACCAGATTCAGGATCAAGGGCTTCTTGCCGAAGTAATCTCCAAGCTTGACGGGATGTCCGGTGTCGTCGACGAAGGCGAGATCCGGAGGAACTTGCCCGTCCAGATGTTGTTCGATGCCAACGTTTTGCAAATACGGCGGCCGGACGTTCGATGGCGGGGACATGATGCCCTTGGTCATCGCCTGTGACATTGCCTGACTGGAAGCCATCGTCAGGAGTATCGCCAACATCGAGAACATTCGAAGGCAGCTCTGCTTTCCTGGCGAGAGAGCCGTCGAGCTTCGCTCGACCGGACAGCCGAGGGCGGCTGTCCCCACATGAGCCATGGCGGTCCCATGAGGACTGGCTGTCCTCACGTCACCAGTTGCGGATATCGAATTGTGATGCTGACGGCTCACTTCTTCGTTCCCTTCGTCTTCTCAGGCTGAGCTTTCGACTGCTGGGATGCGTTTGCTTGCCCGGTGTCGCCCTGCGCGCGCACGGGCAGGCCGCGCTGCGCAAGCAGGTCCATGGCGCGGTCAATCGGGATGCGGACGGTGCCGCCTTTCTGATCGACCCAGTCGTACGTGCTCAGCGTTTGCTCTTCCTCGATGCGGATCTTGTCCAGTTGACTGCGCTCGTCAATTTCCAGCTGCGGGCTGGGAAAACTTTGCTGCAGATAGTTTCTGTAATCGGATGGAAGTTTGCGCGTATCTGTGGGAGCGTTCGTGACCAGCGGACTGACAGGCGTCTGCTGCGCCTCGGATTGTTTTTCCAGATAGGAGTAAATGCCATTCACCACAAAATAGACAAGGAGTCCGGCGACCGCCAAGCCCGCCAGGAAATAGAGGATGGGGGCGACGCCGATGTCTTGGCGCTCGTAGCCGCCATTGCCGGTCGAATTCGCGGGATGAGTTTGGTTGCTCATGCGTTCTCCGGATGATGATGGTGCGGCTCCAACACTTCTACGGCGGACGGATCGTAAGCGGGCAACAGCGGCAGCGAGCCCAGGTTGCGGAAGAAGTAGGCGAGCCAGAAACCGCCGATGGCAACCGGCACGACCACGTCCGCCACGGTGATGGTGAACGTCTTCGAAAAATTCGGTTCGATGATCCAGAACAAATCCAGATAGCGCATCAGCAGCAGCCACGTGGCCAGCCAGACCAGTTTCCGGATGTTGCGCTTGAAGGGGCGCGAGAGCAAAGTGGCGAACGGAATGGCGAAATGGAAGACCACGATGAACAGGCCAACGTATCCCCAGCCGCCATTCAAGCGCCGCATGTAATAAGTGATCTCCGATGGCAGGTTGCCCGCCCAGATGATGAGCCACTGCGAGTAGTTGAAGTAGGCCCAGACCATGATGAAGGTGAGCATCCATTTGCCATGGTCGTGCACGAAGTCGGGCTTCAACATTTCCGACATGGGCTTGTAGTTGAAGAGAATGCGCTCCACGACCACGGCGAAGCACATGGCCGACAGGACTTCTCCGATGAGAATGACCAGGCCGAAGATGGTGGAGATCCAGCTGGGATCGAGCGACATCACCCAGTCAATCGCAGCGAAAGAAATAGTGAAGCCATAGAGAATAAGGCCCGGTCCCGCGACGGCTTTGAAGCGCGGTGTGTTGTCGGGGGCTCCGGCGCGGTCGGTTTGCTTCGACCAATGTGAGAGCAAGAAGGAGAGCAGATTCCAGATGGCGAAGTAGAAGATGGCGCGCAGGATGAAACCGTTTGTGGTGAGATAAGTCTTGGTGATGTCTTCGAGATGTTCGCGGAGATGCTTGTCGGCAATTTGATTGAGCGGCTGCGCCCAGATGTAAAGCTTATGAATCCCGAGAATGACAGGAATGAACAGCAGCGCCAGCAACGGCACTGTGCGCATGGCGGCGCCAAGAATCCGTCGGATCACCATGCCCCAGCCGCCGCCGGTGAGGTGGCGGATCATGAGGATCGCCATCGAACCCAAGGCCACGCCCAGCCAGCACATGAAGCCGAGCAGGTAGGCGCGATAAAACTGCTCCGGGCGCACGAATGCAAGGATGAGGGCGATAACGCCGAAAACGACGCCGACAATCAACGACCGCCGCGCAATGGTCTTCACCACTGGCGGGGGCGACAGATCGAGATGAATTGCTGGCGTCGCGCTCATTTCTGTTCCTCTGGTTTCGAATTGTTTTCGGGTAGAACGGCGGGCAGGCTCGCACCTGTACCCGGTTCGCGGAATTTCGGCGGCTCGGACGGAATCTTTTGCCCCGGCGCTACATCCGCCATAGTCGCGTTCTGGCTCAACTGCAAGGCGCGGACGTAGGCCACAATGTCCCAACGGTCCTGCGGCGGAATCTGCGAGGCGTAGTCGGGCATGATTCCGAAGCCTTCGGTGATGATGTCATAGAAATATCCGAGCGGCGCTTTCTGCAGGCGCGCGATGTGGAACGAGGGCGGCTTGCGGGCGAATCCGCGTGACGGCACGAAGCCGTTGCCATCTCCTAAGCGCGAGTGGCAGGGCGCGCAGAAAATATTGAAACGCTCGCGGCCGCGCTCCAGCACTTCTTTGGTCACGGGGAAAGGCATCAGGTCGCCGGGATTGTTACCGATCTTGCCGGTATAGAAATAGGAATCCTCGTGCAGTTGGCCGCGGGCAACCGTGCCCTCGACTGGCGGCCGCGCCGAGCGCTGGTCGGAGAAGAAATCGCTGCGGGAGAGTGGATTCTGGCGGGGCTGGACGTGCATGTCGATGCGGCAGGCGGAGGTGAGGGTGATCGCCAGCAGCGGGAACGCGACCCGACGGAAATTCGTCAACCACGAAGGACACGAAGGTTCACCAAGGGAAACCCATAGCGTAGGCTTTCGTGGAATCCCACCCTTGCGCAGAGAACGCGCAAGGATGGGGCACCCGGCTAAAACCTTTAACCACGAAGGGCACGAAGGTTCACGAAGGAAACCTGGACGGGCGAATGCGCCCGTCCCCAGATGGACTGTGCCGATGCCCGAATTCACTGGTTTCCGGAGGCGCGGCATTAGCTGGGTACCTCCGAGACCGAGCGCGGGTTAAGGGCTTCCAGGAATTTGCGTGTGTTCGCGGGATCGTACTTCTTGTCGGACGAAAACACGATCAGGAAGAAGCGGTCTTTCGAGGCCGAGGAGAAGCGCGGCACATTGAATACCGGATGGTAGGGCATGGGCAGCCCATTCAGGGCGAGCATGCCGAACACGGCGGAAATGCCGGCGAACAGAATCGTCATCTCGAATGTGATGACGATGAAGGCCGGCCATGCATGATAGGGCTTGCCGCCGATGTTCAGCGGATAATCCACGGCGGCCATCCAGTATTGCATGAGGTATCCGGTCAGGCCGCCGACGATGCCGCCGATCAGCACAACCAAGGGAACTTCGTCGCGATGAAAACCGATTTCCTCCGCCAGGCCTTCGATGGGAAACGGACTGTAGGCGTCGATCTTCTTGTAGCCCGCGTGATGTGTGGCGTGCGCCGCGTCGACGAGAGCCTGTGCTGAGTCGAACTCGGCCATGATGCCGTAGATGGGATCGCGCTTCATATTCTGAACCTCGACACCGCGCTCGCCATCATTCCTTCACCTCCGCTTCGGGCAGGAGGGTGCGCATTTCGAAGATCGAGATCGCCGGCAGAATCCGCAGGAACAGGAACATGGCGGCCAGGAACATTCCGATGGTGCCGATGTAGGTCATCCAATCCCAGCGCGTGGGGTAGTACATGCCCCAGGAGGAAGTCAGGAAATCGCGATGCAAGCTGAGAACGACGATGATGAAGCGCTCGAGCCACATGCCGACCAGAACCACGCCAGAGACAAAGAACAGCGCGATGGGACTCGTGCGCAGTCTGCGGATCCAGAGCATCTGCGGAACAAAAATGTTGCAGATCAAGAGCGCCCAATAAGAAACGGCATAGGGACCGTGCAGACGGTTCCACAGCGTGAAGGCATCGTAGCGATCGCCGCTGTACCATCCCATGAAAGCCTCGATGCCGTAGCCGTAGGCGACAATCAGNCCGGTCGCCAGCATGACCTTGGCGGAGTTCTGCAGATGGCGCTCGGTGATGAAATCTTCCAGGCCGTAAATCTTGCGGATCGGGATGGCGAGCATTAACACCATGGCAAAGCCGGAGTAGATGGCGCCCGCGACGAAGTAGGGCGGGAAAATCGTGGTGTGCCATCCGGGGACGATGCCGACCGCGAAGTCGAAACTCACGACGGTGTGAACCGACAAAACCAGGGGCGTCGCCAGCCCGGCAAGCAGCAGATACATGGTCTCGTAGCGGTGCCAGTGTCGGGCCGAGCCGCGCCATCCGAACGAGAGCATACCGTAAACAATTTTCAAAATCGGTTTTTCAGTGCGGTCGCGCAGCGTCGCCAAATCGGGGATCAGGCCGACAAACCAGAACAAAGCCGAAATCGTGGCGTAAGTGGAGACGGCGAAGACGTCCCACATGAGCGGACTGCGGAATTGCGGCCATACGCCCATGGTGTTGGGGATGGGGAAGAGCCAGTAGGCGAGCCAGGGGCGGCCGACGTGAATGGCGGGGAATACGCCCGCGCAGGCGACCGCAAACAGCGTCATGGCTTCTGCGAAACGGTTGATCGAGTTCCGCCAGGACTGGCGAAGTAACAAGAGGATGGCGGAGATCAGTGTTCCGGCATGGCCGATACCGATCCACCAAACAAAGTTGACGATCTCAAAGCCCCACCCGATGGGAGTGGTATCGCCCCAGATGCCGATGCCTTTGAGGAACAGGTATCCGGTAGCGAAGAGAAGCATCATGGTGAGCATGAAGGCAATGGCGAAGCCGAGGAACCATCCGTTAGAAGCCGGACGGGTGAGCACGATGGCGCTGATTTTTTCCGTGACCGTGCCGAAGGTGTGGCCCGGCTCGATTACGGGAGCGCGCTCGGCGTCGACCGTCATCTTGTATTGCTCGTCCATTGTTCTTGCCAGCTAACCTCAGGGGCTAAAGCCCGACTGTTTTTTCGGCCCTAACGGCACGGCTGAAGCCGTGCCCTTCCACAAACCTTCTCAACGGGCTGAAGCCCGTGCCCTTCCACAAACCTTCTCAACGGGCTGAAGCCGTGGCCTTCCACGAAACCTTTATGCGGCCCCTTATCGCTGTGGGGCTTTGAATCCCGCTCGGCCTCGCTTCGCGTCGGCCGGCCGGACGAATGCGTCCGTCGCTACGTGGATCTTTCTAACTCCGGGTTCGGGTTACGGACCTCGGCTAAATACGTTGTGCGCGGGCGCGTGTTTAATTCGCCCAGCAGGCTGTAATTTCGCGCCTGCGCTTTCAGCTTTGAAACTTTGCTGTTCGGGTCGTTGATGTTGCCGAAGATGATGGCGCCCGCGGGACAGGACTGCTGGCAGGCGGTCTGCAACTCGGTGTCGTTGATTTTGCGGTCTTCGCGCTCGGCATCGATGCGGCGCTCGCTGATGCGCTGTACGCAGTAGGTGCACTTTTCCATGACGCCGCGGCTGCGCACGCTGACGTCGGGATTGCGCATCATCTTGTATTGCGGCGTCTCCCAGTCCTGGAAGAGCAGGAAGTTGAAGCGCCGCACTTTATAAGGACAGTTGTTCGAACAGTAGCGCGTGCCCACGCAGCGGTTGTAGACCATATCGTTCAGGCCTTCGGTGGTGTGGTTGGTGGCGGCGACCGGGCAGACGACCTCGCAGGGCGCATTCTCGCACTGCATGCAGGGCACGGGCTGGAAGAACGCCTTGGGATTGTCGCGATCGCCCTGATAGTAGGCGTCGACGCGAATCCAGTGCATGTGGCGGCCGAGTTGGGTCTGCTCCTTGCCGACGACGGCGATATTGTTCTCCGACTGGCAGGCGAGGATGCAGTTGTTGCAGCCCACGCAGGAGTTCAGATCGATGGTCATGCCCCACGCGTAATCTTCTTCCTTGTAGGGGTAGGGCTTGTAGAGCGAGAGTTCGTAGGGCGTCTCTTCTTCTTTGGCGAAGTTCGGTTCTTTGCGGTATTCCTCAAGCGTGGTTTCGCGGACCAGCGGACGGTGGCCGCCGTCGGGAGTGTCCATGCTTTGCATGCCCTGGGTGGAGGCGAGCTTGTAAGTTGCTCCGGTTTTGCGGATCTGTAGGCCGGTGGCGATCCACGGATTGGTGGTGGTGCGGAAGGCGTAGGCGTCGAAGCCTTGGGCGGTGCCGACGCGTCCGGCGCGCTTGCGGCCGTAACCGAGCGTGATGGTGACGGAGTTGTCGGGATGACCGGCTTGAATCCAAACGGGGCCGGTGACTTTTTTGCCGTTGAGTTCAAGCTCGACAACATCTTCGGATTTGATGCTCAGGCGCTGCGCCATCGCGGGACCGATTTGGATAGCGTTGTCCCAAGTGAGCTTGTTCATCGGCTTGGGGAGTTCCTGGAGCCAGCCGTTGTTGGAGAATTGTCCGTCGTAGATGGTGGGGTCGCGGCGGATGTTGAGCTCGATGGCGTTGGTGTCCGCGGGTTTGGATTCCGGCGGCGCGGCTGCGGATTTCGCGGTCAAAGGTTTTGGAGCGAAGGCCGTGCCTTCGATCCAGCCGTCGTGCAGCGACTTGCGCCAGAATTGTTCGAAGTCGGCGCCTGTGTGCTGCTTCTGCCAGTAGGCGCGGACTAAGTCGTATCCGGTGGCGTCGGCTTGGCCGGAAAGTAGCGCGACGAATTCAAGTGCGCTCTTTCCGCTATAGAGGGGCGCGATCAGCGGCTGAATGATGCTAACGGTGCCGTCGTAGGCGCGGCAGTCGCCCCAGGCTTCGAGTTCGTGACTGGCGTTGACGTGCCACTGGGAGAGTTCGGCGGTCTCATTTTGATAGAGACCGTGATGAACGCGGAGAGGAACTTTGCCGCTGGTCATGGCGTCGGCGAAGTTCAGATCGGCGGGGGCATCGTAGGCGGGGTTGCCGCCCAGGATGAGCAGCAGGTCGACTTTGCCGCCGTTCATGTCGGCGACGAGATCTTTGATCGAGTCAGTCTGGTTGATCGGGTTCGCGTCGACTGGGTCGGAATAGAAAACCGTCTTGCCCACATTTCCACATCTGCTGTTAATGTCGTGGGCCAGGGCGTGAACGGCAGCGGGCTGGTGTTCGCCGACGATTAACGCACTCGAACCTTCATGTCCGAAAAGGTCGTTGAAGGCGGTGACCGCAAAGTTTTTTTCTTTGTCACCGAAGGCGGCTCCCAAATTGTCATAAACTTCCTTAACGCTCGACAAAGTGGAAAGCATCAATCGCTCAAAGCGCTCGATCTCATTCGCTCGCACTGGCAGTCGATGATCTGCCTTCGCTCCCGTTGAACTTGCGATGCTCTCGATGACGTAGAGCCGATTCATGCGGGCTGGATCGCCCGGAATATTCCGAATCACTCCTGGTGCCGGTGGTGGAATCTCCGGATTGCGGCGGGTGGCGAAGTCGCGGATGTAGCGGGTGTTCCCGGGGAATCCGGCGTAGAGGAAGTCGGCGTCGAGCGAGACGATTACGTCGGCTTTCGAGAAATCGTAGCGCGTTTCGACCGGCTGACCGAAAGCGAGCTTTGCGCCTTCGAGGACGTTGTCGCGATTGACCGGTTCGTAGACGTGCCACTTCGCCTGCGGATAAGTCTTCAGGAAGTTGCGCAGCTGGTCGGCGAGTGTCGGCGAAGAAATGGTCGGCGTCAGAATACGAATGCCTGCGCCTTGCAACGCCTTCTGCGCGCTGAGCGGGCCGCGGATCGCGCTAAGAAATGCTTGCCACGAGCGCTGGTCGCCCATCGACATGACACTCTGCGAGCGGTCGGGATCGTAGAGGCCGAGAATCGAAGCCTGGGTGAAGATGTCAGTTCCACCGAGCGATGCCGGGTGCAGATCGTTGCCTTCGATTTTTGTGGGACGTCCGAGATGGCTTTCGACCAAAACCGGACTCGCATATCCGCCGAGTGTGACGGCAGATGCGTAATACATGGGGCGGCCGGGAATTACATTTTCGGGCTGGCGGACGTAAGGAACAATGGGCTCGAGCGGGAGACGCACGCATCCAGTCATGCCGGCCAGACCTAGGGACGCGCCCATCACCTTGAGGAATCCGCGGCGCGAAACGGAATCGACCCACTCCGAGGCGCCCTTGGGAAATTCGCGGTGCAGGGCTTCCTGGAAGTCTTCACTTCCGGCGAGTTCTTCCAGGCTGCGCCAGTATTCGGGCCCCGTCTTTTCGGCGGCGTCGTGCGCCGTGGCCTGGTCGATGCGCGCGCGGACGGAGTTCAAGTCCAGTTTGCCTTTTTGGCTGGGACAAACATCTTCGCGCTTTTTATTTTGCTCTTCCATTTTCATTGCCGACCGCGTGTAACGATTCTTTCGCCCCTACGGGGCTTGTTCTGGATTTCGCGTTCTACCCCACGGCTTGCGCCGTGCGCTGCATTATTTCCGCCGCTTCGCGGCTTGCCTCAGCGGCTAAAGCCGGGGCTAAAGCCGGACTTACTCCGCTCCAATCTACGGCACGGCTGAAGCCGTGCCCTTCCACAAAATCTTCAGCCTAACGGCACGGCTGAAGCCGTGCCCTTCCACAAAATCTTCAGCGATGACAGGTGCTGCAATTCGTAATGTCTTTCACGTTGCGAACGTTGTATTTCTTGATCAGAGCTGTACCCAACTCGACCTGATCGGTGTAGCTGTGGCCGTCGACCACCACCGGCGTCGCACCCGTCGGCGGCTGGTAGCGCATGTTGAAGACCTGGTCACGCGGGCGCAGATGATTCTCCGGGGCGCGATGGCAGCTCAGGCACCATTCCATTTGCAACGATTCTTGCTGGTACATCAGCGGCATCAGGTCGACCGGACCGTGACAGGTGTTGCAGCCCACTCCTTTATTGATATGAATGCTGTGGTTGAAATAGACAAAGTCGGGGAGCTGGTTGACGCGCGTCCACTGCAGCGAGTCGCCCGACCTGTAGCTGGCGCGCACCGGCTCAAGGAGTTGGGCGTTGGTCCAGATCTGCGAATGGCAGTTCATGCACGTCTTGGTGGGAGGAATGCCGGCAAAGCTCGAAGTTTCGACCGAAGTGTGACAGTAGCGGCAGTCGATGCCGAGGCCGGTGACATGGTGCTGATGGCTGAACGGAACGGGTTGCGGCTTGCGCACGCCCGCGTAGGTGACGTAGGGCGAGCGCTGAATCTCCATCGCCATCCAGCCGAGAGCTGCAACTACAAAGACCGCGCCAAAGATGGTGGCGCGAGACAATGTATTCGTACTGCGATGAAAGATCTGCGACATTCCCTTATGAGATCTGGCTTAAGAGACCCGGCGGATCGCCCGCGATGCGGTTGAACTGATTGCGTACGGCGAAAAGAAACCACCCACTGGTTTCCTGCGTTGTCTGCGAAACCAGAAATTATAAATATTTCGTTGGAGTTTGTCGCGGTTTTTGGGGTCTCGCAGAAGAAAAAATTTTCAATTGGAATGTTGCTAAAAAAATGTTGAGTTTCTCAATGTGTGCGCGGACGTGGTAGTGGGTCAATTTTACAGCCATTACCCAAAGGACACGAAGTCACACGAAGGAAGACCCTACGGATCAATCCCTTCGTGATACTTCGTGTCCTTTGCGGTTCTTGATTGTTCCCACTCTGCGTCATCGTGCGCTATCGCAGATTCATCACCATCAGTTTGGGCTCCGTCATCTCTTCGATCGCATAACGCAGACCTTCACGGCCGAGACCGGAATCTTTGACGCCGCCATAGGGCATTTGATCGACACGGAAGGAAGGAACGTCTCCGGCGATCACGCCGCCGACTTCCAGTTCTTCGTAGGCCTGGAAGAGCAACTTCGCGTCGCGGGTAAATACGCCGGCTTGCATGCCATAGGCGGAGTTGTTGACCTGGCGCAGGGCCTGCTCGAAATCCTTGTACGGCTCGATCGAAACGACTGGGCCAAAAATTTCCTGGCAGTTTACTTTCATGTCAGGCTTGGTGCCGGTGAGCACGGTGGGTTCGACGATGAGATTCTGGCGGCCGCCGCCACAGAGCAAGCGCGCGCCGGCGCGAACCGCCTCGTCGATCCAGGTCACCGTGCGGATCGCGTCGCTCTCGCGGATGAGCGGGCCGACGTCGGTAGATTCATCGAGGGGATCGCCGAGCTTTAGTTTCTTCACGCCCTCGACGAAAAGGTCGGTGAATTTTCCGTAGACGGATTGCTCCACCAGAATACGCTGCACGGAAATGCAAGTCTGTCCGGCGTAGGCGAATCCTCCGCTGACACAACGTTCGGCGGCGTAGCCCACATCAGCGTCGCTGTGTACGATGACGGCGGCATTGCCGCCCAGTTCGAGGACGACCTTCTTTTTTCCGGCGCGGCGCTTGATGTCCCAGCCGACGGGCACGCTGCCGGTGAAGGTGATGAGCTTGATGCGGTCGTCGGTGACCAGCAGGCCGGCGTCTTCATTCGACAGCGGAAGCACATTGAGTCCGCCGTCGGGCCAGCCAGCCTG
>JGI12635J15846_10005166_pt1 | contig 11288 bp, 8 predicted proteins | sample BlaSpr_A8_OM2_M2_FD_15846 | JGI IMG/M metagenome (IMG submission 15846) | reverse complement strand
ACCGGATCGCCGTTGCCGACTCCGTCGGGCGGGTTCTGGATCACTCGGTCGTTCGGGGAGAGCCCCGAGGCGAGTTCGACCACCGCCCCCAGATCGCGTTGGATCGAGACCCGCTTGAGCAGTACGCGATCGTGAGCATCCACGGTGGCGATGGAGAGCCCCCTGGCATCGAAGATCAGCGCGCTCGACGGCACGCTGAGCACGTTGGGGGCGCCGGCGACTTCCAGATGGATGCCGGCGTAGTCGCCCGGCATCATCTCTCCGGCGCTGTTGTCGACGATGAGTTGCATCAGCGTCGTGCCGGTGCTCGGATTGACGGCCTGGGCGGAAGCTTCGACCGTTCCGCTATAGGTCTTGTCAGGATGTTCGGGCACGCGGATCGTCGCCTTGGTGCCGGGCGGCACGCTCGGCACGAAGTTCTGCGGCACGTTGACGTAGAGGCGCAGCTTGTCGGTCTCGGACACCACGAACAGTTCGGCGCCCCCGGCGGCGCCCACATTGATCAGCGCGCCGATGTCGGTCTCGCGCGCGGTGACGATGCCGTCGAACGGCGCGATCAGGCGTTTGAAGCCCTCGAGGGCGACCAGGCGGTCGACGTTCGCCTGCCCCGCCTTGACCTGGGCGACGTTGGCGTTCCAGGCGAAAGTGCGCTGGTCGACGTCTTGCTTGGCGACGGCGTCGGTGCCGGCGAGCGACTGCCAGCGATCCGCGGTGATTTGCGCGAGCTTGGCATTTGCCTGGGCGACGCTCAAGTCCGCACGCGCCTGCATCAGCTGCTGGTCGAGATCCGGTGTGTCGATTTCGCCGAGCACGTCACGGGCCTTCACTTTGCTGCCGATGTCGTGCTTCCAGCTCTTCAAGTAACCCGGGACGCGCGCGTAGATAGGCGCACGGAAGTAGGCCTCCAGCCGCCCGGGCAAGTCCAGGCCACCCTGATTCTCGACCCGGGTCGGCGTCACGATGGCCACGGTCGGTATGGCCCGCTCTTCAGTCAGATCGTGCAGGCGCGAGTTCTGCGCCGCGCGGGAGACCAGGCCGAAGGCGACGACAACGACCGCCAGCAGCAGAAGACCGACGGCGACCCCGCGCAGACGGCGCGAAACGGGGCGGCCGGAATTTTGATCAGGCTGGGACATCGGCTTCTCCGAAGTTGGCGTGCGGCGCCGGTTTGGGGTCACCGTGCCGGTGCATGATACTGAACACGACGGGAACGAAGAACAGCGTCGAGACAGTGGCAAAGAGCAGGCCGCCGATCACGGCGCGGCCGAGCGGCGCATTCTGCTCACCGCCTTCGCCGAGACCAAGCGACATCGGCAGCATGCCGATCACCATGGCAAGTGCCGTCATCATCACCGGGCGCAGGCGCACGAAGCCGGCCTCGAGTGCTGCCTGTTTCGCGTTGTGCAACTCGGTGAGCTTCTCGCGCGCGAAGCTGATCACCAGCACGCTGTTGGCGGTGGCTACGCCCATGCACATGATCGCGCCGGTGAGCGCGGGCACCGACAGCGTGGTCTCCGTCGCGAACAGCATCCAGACGATGCCGGCGAGCGCCGCTGGGAGCGCTGTGATGACGATGAAGGGATCGCTCCACGACTGAAAATTGATCACGATCACGAAATAGACCAGCACGATGGCGCCGAGCAGCCCGAACAAGAGTCCCGTGTAGGCGCTGTACATGGTCGCCGTCTGGCCGACCAGCGCGATGATCGAGCCTTTCGGCTTGTCCTTGTCGTTTTCAGCGATGATCTTCCGGATGTCGGCGGAGACCGCGCCGAGATCGCGGCCTTGGGTCGTTGCGTAAATCTCCACCATCGGGGAAATGTCGTATTGAGAGACCACGGCATCGGTGTGGGTGCGCCGTATGTCGGCGATGCCGCCGAGCACCGTGGTCGGCGCGCCGGTTGCGTTGATCGGCAGATTTTGCAGCGCCGGCAGCGTATCGAGCTGATATTGCGGCGTCTGCAAGGCGATCGGATAGGTGACGCCGTTTTTCTCGTTGAGCCAGTAGGTGGGGGCCACCTGGCTGGAGCTCGCGAGGTTCACGACCAGGCTGTTGGTCACGTCGGCTGCAGTCACACCGGTGTATTGCGCGCGCGTGCGGTCGATATCGACGGCAAAGGTCGGCAGCCCGGCTGACTGCTGGATGCGGGCGTCGGCCACGCCCGTGACATGGCGGACCTGGGCGAGGAGCTTATTGGCATAGGCAAAGTCGGCATTGAGATCGTTGCCGCGGACCTGCAGGTCGATCGGCGCAGGCGCGCCGAAATTCAGGATCTGGCTGACGATGTCGGCGGGCAGAAACGAAAAAGTCATGCCCGGGAAGCGGTGCGGCAGCTCATCGCGCAGGCGATTGACGTAGCCGGAGGTCGGCGCGTGTCCCTCGTTGAGCGAGATCTGGATATCGCCGTCGGATTCGCCGATCGTGCCGGTGTTGTTGTAGATGGTGTTGATCGACGAGAGATAGGTGCCGATGTTGTCGACTATCGTCGCCACTTCGGCCGGCGGGATCACCTCGCGGATCGCCTTCTCCACTTCGGTGAAACGCGCGGCGGTTTCCTCGATGCGCATGCCGATCGGCGCCCTGACGTGCAGCACCATCTGGCCGCCGTCGACCTGCGGAAAGAAATTGCGGCCGAGAAACGGCGCGAGCAGGAACGAGACGGCGATGAAACCGATGAACCCGCCGACGAACAACGCGCGATGCTCGATGGCGAGCGCGAGCAGATCGTGATACCCGGCACGCAGCCTCATGAAGCGCCGCTCGAAGCCGCGCTGAAAGCGCACCAAAGGGTTTTTCGACGGCGTCGGCTCGGCGGCGTTGCCGTGTTGGCCGTCCTGCGCCACGTGCATATGCAGCAGATACTTCGCCATCGTCGGCACCAGCGTGCGCGACAGGAGGAACGAGAAGACCATGGCGAACATCACGCTCTCCGCCATCGGCACGAACAGGAAGCGCGCGACGCCGCTCAAGAAAAACATCGGAATGAATACGATGCAGATGCAGAGCAGCGACACGAAAGCCGGCACCACGATCTGCGAGGCGCCGTCCATGATCGCGGCCTCCACGGGCTTCCCCTGCTCGAGGTGGTAATTGATGCTCTCGATCGTCACCGTCGCCTCATCGACGAGGATGCCCACGGCGAGCGCGAGGCCCCCCAGGGTCATGATGTTGAGCGTTTCCCCGATCGCCGACAGGGTTCCGATCGCGCCCAAGATCGACAGCGGAATCGAGGTGGTCACGATCAGGGTCGAGCGCCAGCTGCCGAGGAACAGGAGGATCATCAGGCTGGTGAGCGCCGCCGCAATCACGCCTTCGCGGATCACGCCCTGGATCGAGGCGCGCACGAAGATCGATTGATCGCCGATCGGCTTGATCTCGAGCTCATCCGGGAGCGATGGCTTGATGATTTGCAGCATCTTCTTGATGCCGCTGACGATATCGAGCGTCGAGGTGCTGCCGTTCTTGAATACGCTCAAGAGCACCGAGCGATTGCCGTCGACGTGGACGACATTGACCTGCACCGCATTGCCGTTGTGCACTTGGGCAACGTCGTGCATGTAGACCATCGCACCCCCCACGCTCTTGATCGGCAGGTCACCGAGATCTCGAATCTTGGATGGTGCGCTGTTCAGGTCGATGGTGTATTCGTACTCGCCGATTTTTTCGGTACCCGCCGGCGTCAAGAGATTCTGCGCCGCGAGCGCATTGGCGACATCCAGACCGGTCAAGCCGCGCGCCTGCAGCGCAGCGGTATCGAGGTCGAACATCACTTGCGGCGTCTTTCCACCGAACGGATAGGGGATGCCCGCGCCTTGTACCGTGACCAGGCGGGTGCGCACGAAGTTGAGGCCCAGATCCGCGAGATTCTGTTCGGTGAGTCCCTTGCCCGAGAGCGCAAGCTGGATGATGGGAACCGTCGAGGCGCTGTAGTTGACGATCAGCGGCGGTGTCGCGCCGGGGGGCAACTGCTTGAGCAGGGTCTGCGAGATTGCGGTGACCTGGGCGTTGGCCGTGGCGATATTGACCGACGGGTGAAAGAAGATTTTGACGATGCCGAAGGTGGTATACGAACTCGCCTCGATGTGCTCGATATCGTTGACCGTCGTCGTCAGTGCACGCTCGAACGGAGTGACGATGCGCCCGGACATGTCGTCGGGCGGCAAGCCCTGATATTGCCAGGCGACGCCGATGATCGGGATGTTGATGCTCGGAAAGATATCGACCGGCATGCGCGATGCGGCGAGCGAGCCGATCATGAGAATCAGGAAGGCCACTACGATGAACGTGTAGGGCCGGCTCAGTGCAATGCGGACTATCGCGAGCACGGGACCTCCGAGTCGCTGCAAATAAATTGGGCCATGTTCATGCGCGCATCACGGACCAGGCCGCCAGGGCGGCAAGCTTTTGGTCGCGTCCCCAAGGAGCCGGCGCGAGTTTCCCGACGGTCGACGCGTCGAGGGACGCAGGTGCGACCACCCGAACCGGCACCGTGCACGCGCTACGCATGATATCGCGGTAAAAAAAGCCTTCCGCCGAGTGAATTCTGGGATGAGAGGCCAGCACCTTGCGCAGATCGCCGGCGCAGCCGTCTTTGGCCACGATGGCGCACACACTCACGTCTGCCATGAGACCGGAAAGCGCCTGTTTTGCGTTCTTCAACGCCTTGTCCCTCGCCGTAGCTATCCATTGCTCGGCCGCCGCGTGATCCATATCAGCCGCCCTGTGGAAACAGAATCGCTCCTCATCTCCGAGCATCTCGATAATATCGCTGGCAACGATGTCGGGGTCGTGAAGCGAGCCACCGACGACGACGCAGGCGCCCCACCCCGTGTGAAGGGTGATTCCCATCGCATGACGCTTGGTGCACGCTCTCATAGGCCGCTCCTCTCCCATCCATACTATGCGAAGTTGTGTCTATAGGTAATTGATTTAAAACACTAATTGATAAATAAACAAGGATACTATGCGCCCCCTCTTCCCTCCCTCACCCATTTGGGTGGCGATTCTACTGCTCAGCACTGCAGCGACAGCGTCTGGCGCCGGGCAGCGCCTGAGCTCCAATGAGCTCGCTCCGGCGCCCGCCTACGATTCAGGCTCGGGCGTCCCCGGGCCTGCCGAAATGTTCACGACGCCGAATACCGCGGTCACCTACCGAAACATGGAGGAGATCTTTCCGACCCGCCGCATCGCCGCGGGTGATGCTCCCTCCCCGCTCCTGACCGGTCCGACGCCGAACATCCACTATGAGTTCGACCACGCTACTCGCTCGATCGCGGATTTCGTGAAGCGGACGGACACGACGGGGCTGCTGATACTGCGGGGCGATAAGGTGCTGTTCGAGGGGTATTATCAGGGCGCCGATTCCGGGAACCTGTTCATGTCGTTCTCGGCCGGCAAGTCCTTTGTGTCGACCCTGGTCGGCATCGCGCTCGGCGAGGGCAAGATCAAGAGCCTCGACGATCCAATCATCAGGTATCTGCCGGAGCTCAAAGCGTCCGCTTACGAAACCGCGACCATCAAGCAGGTGCTGCAGATGGCTTCCGGTACCAGCTATACGGAGGAGTACGAGGACAAGGACTCCGACATTGCCAAATTTGCGGCCATCGTGGCCCGCAGTCAGGGAGGCCTCTATGATTTCGCCCGCTCTTTCAAGGGGTCCGAGAAGCCCGGCACGCGATTCTATTACGCGACGACGAACACGGAGATATTGGGCGCACTCGTCGCGCGGGTCACCGGCGAGCCGATTGCCCAATATATGTCGGACAAGCTTTGGCGCCCGCTGGGCGCCGAGGCGTCGGCGCGCTGGATCCTCGACCAGCCCGGCAGCGCGGGACGCGAGGTAGCGGGCGGCGGCTTGCAGGTCCGTCTGCGCGACTATGGCCGGTTCGGTCTGCTGTTCGCGAATCTCGGCCGATGGCACGGGCGGCAGCTATTGCCCCAAGGGTGGGTCGAACAGGCGACGCGGCCAGCCGATCCCTACGTGCAGTTCGGCAAACTGCTGCCCGACTATCCGCTCGGGTATGGATACCAGTGGTGGTGCCTGCCCGGACCGCATCATCGTTTTACTGCGCAAGGCATTCACGGCCAGTTCGTGCTCGTCGATCCGCTCGAGCATCTGGTCGTCGTGAAGCTCTCGAGCTGGAAACGTCCATGGGAAGACGACAAGGAAGCCGAGACCTATGCGTTTTTCGCGGCCGTCGCCGACGCCGTCAGCTCCGGCCCCGAATGAGAACGGTCAAAACTTGTAGCGCACGCCGATGGTGGGATTGATGTTGGTCGAGTAGAAGTAGCCGCTGGCCACGCCGTCATGCACGCCGCTGTACATCGCACCCAGGTAGGCGTCGAAGTGCTGGTTGAAGTGATAGTCGGCATCCACGGAAAAGGCCTCGAAGCTACCGCTGCAGGCGCTGTTGGCCGCCGTGGTGCAGCCGGCGTTCTTGCCAGTGGCATAGGAGTTCTGATGGTATCCGTAATAGGCCACGGTCAGCTCGAGCGGGGGAAGGACGGTGTAGCGAACGCCGGTCCAATAGACCTGGACGAACTTGTCGTTGGCGTAGGCATTGTTGGTGACGAACGCCAGGATGTAGCCGCCGATGTCCGTGAAGCCGGCATGCAATGGTCTCGTCGGGTTCGCGTATTTGAGGTATTGGTAGCCTGCAAAGAACTTCAATGAGTCGACCTTGTAGGATCCCATGGCTGCATAAGCCGTATTGTCCGAGATGGTCGCTGCCAAAGAATTCGTTATCGAATACCCCAATGCCGGAAGGCCGGCGACTTGAGCGGCGCTCAAGGAGGTCGCGGTGACGGCGCTGTTTTCTTTCGAATAGTAGGCATCCACGGACGCGCCCGCGTATTCACCGCCCAAGTCCGCCTGGTAGACGGTGTTGGCTGACCCGGTGGATCCGTTGAACTTGTACAGAGCAGCGAGGTGGACAAGATCATTGAACTCCACGAAGTATTTCGCGGTCGAATCGAGCCGGTTATCTTCCTGGGTGCCTGCGCCGGAATAGGTATTGGAGGCGCCTAGCAGGCCGAACGCCGAAGCATTGTAGTTGGGGTCGTACTTGATGACGCCTTCCAACACCAGTGTGGTCTGGCGACCGAAAGTGAGCGTGCCGTAGCGCGGGGATTTCAGGCCGACAAAGGCGGTCTGGAAGGCCTGTCCCGCCGAGCTGCCATCGACGGCGACGGCCTGGTTGGCGAGCGACTTGCCATTGTTCACGGCCAACGACTTCAGAGAGTCGGCGATCTCGCCGGACTGCGGATTGAAAAACGTCTCCACCTGGAATACCGCCGACCACTCGTTGCTCAGAGCCTCCAGACCCGCCAGGCCCACTCTCGACTGACCCATGTTGCTGGGGGTCACACCGAACACCGATCCACGGCCGTTCTGCCGCACGATATTCCCGCTCGCCGCCGGTCGATAGGGGGTGAACGGCGCGCTGTGCGTATCGTATTGGACACCGAGGTCGATGACGCCATACAGGGTGATGCCATGCCATGTCAGGCTGTCATCGCCGGTGATCCCCGGGCCGGTCTTCTGCTGTGAAAATGCGGGAAGCGAGGAGATCAGGGCGGTGAGCAGGATCAGGCCGCGCCATCCGGGCTTGAACGCGTGCGTAGGCCGATCGCGTCCGCTCAGGCGCGCTATGCCGGTGTATCTCAATGATCTCTCCCTGTTCCCTGATTCGCGGAGGATGTCTGAATTGATGCGGGGCACACAAATACTGAGTTGGATCTATCAAATGCCTAATCGGCATAAGCAGTTGAAGCAACGGAGTCGACTTGACGCCAGGGTGTGGATGTACAAGATGGACGTTCTGAACGCATCGAAAGGGTTCGCTTCCATGCCTACACCCGCCTTACCGCGCCGCGCCGTCCTCTATCGAATGGTAACGGGCACGCATGTCTGTCCCTACGGCCTCAAGGCGAAGGATCTCCTCGCCCGCGAGGGCTTTGCCGTCGATGATCGTTGGCTGCGCACCCGCGAGGAGACGGACGCGTTCAAGACCGAGCATCACGTCAAAACCACTCCTCAGATCTTCATCGAGGGGCAGCGGGTCGGGGGTTATGACGACCTGCGGCGCCAGTTGGGCAAAACAATCCCGGATCCCAAAGCCGTCACCTATAAACCGGTCGCCGCGGTATTCGCCGTCACCGCGCTCATGGCGCTCGCGAGCAGCTACGCGGCTTTCGGCAACCCGCTCACCGTCCACGCGGCGCAGTGGTTCATCTCCTTTAGCATGTGTGTGTTGGCAATCCTGAAACTGCAAAACATCGACACATTCTCCAGCATGTTTCTCGGCTACGATCTGCTCGCCAGACGCTGGGTGCCCTACTCCTACATTTATCCCTTCGCCGAAGCGCTGGCCGGCATTTTGATGGCAGGCGGCTGGCTCGTCTGGTTGTCCATCCCGCTTGCGACTGCCATTGGCGGCATCGGAGCCGTCTCGGTGTTCAAAGCGGTCTACATCGATAAGCGGGAGCTCAAATGCGCTTGCGTGGGAGGCGGCAGCAACGTGCCTCTCGGCTTCGTCTCGCTGACCGAGAACGTGATGATGGTCGCCATGGCAGTGTGGATGCTGGCGGAATCTGTCAAATCAGCAAGGATCTAAAGGTTCGGTGCCCGCGGCCGATACAGGGGCGATGAGCTCTATCAGCAGCGTCTTCCCATCAGCCGCTTTGCCTGGCGCCACAGGCAGCGGACTTGCCGCGATCGCGAGCGGCAGCCGGCAATTGAATCAGGATGCCGCGCAGATCGCGAACGCCGGCAATCAGACTCCGATCAATCCGCTCGTGGATCTGAGCCAATCGAGCTTGCTTGCGGAAGCCGGCGCGGAGGTCATTCGGACCTCGAACCAGATGCTGGGCACTCTGCTCGACGCGTTCGCCTGACCCCTCCCCGCAGCGGACCTAACTCAACGCCGGATAATCCGTGTATCCCGCCGGACCCGGCGTGTAAAACGTGCTGACATTCGGCGGATTCAGCGCGGCACGCTCGGCGAGCCGCGCCGGCAAATCGGGATTCGCCAGAAACGGCCGGCCGAACGCGATGGCATCCGCCTCACCGAGGCGCAGCGCCTGCGAGGCATCGTCAAGCAGATAATCCGAATTGAGAATCAGCGTGCCCGTGAACGCGCGCCGGATGGCCGGAACCAACTGGCGGGTCGCGGGCCGGAACGTGCTCTCGGGGCGTGAGGCGCGCATTTCTAGGAATGCGATCCGGAGCTCGCCCAAGGCTTCGGCCGCCCGGGTGAACAAGGGCTCGGAGTCGCTGTCGCCGCATCCCTGCGGATCGTCGTTGGGAGAAAGCCGCACACCCGTCCGCTCGGCGCCGGCGACGTCGATGAGCGTCCGGGTCACTTCGATCAACAAGCGAATGCGATTTTCGATGGTGCCACCGTAACTGTCCGCACGCTGGTTGGTGCCGTCGCGTAGAAATTGATCGATCAAATATCCATTCGCCGCATGCAGCTGAATCCCATCGAAGCCGGCGGCCAGTGCATTCTCGGCGGCGCGGCGGTAATCCTCGATGATCAGCTCGATCTCATGAATCTCGAGCGCCCGGGATTCGACATACGGCTTGGTGCCCTCATACGTACGGGCGTGGCCCGGGGCCGTGGTCGCCGAGGCCGACACCGGTTTCGCGCCGCCGAGGAAGTCGGGGTGTACGAGCCGCCCCATGTGCCAGAGCTGCGCGACCATGCGGCCGCCCGACTCATGCACCGCGCTCACGATCGACTTCCAGCCGGCGAACTGATCTGACGACCAAAGTCCCGGTGCGTTCGGCCAGCCCAAGCCCTGCTGGCTGATTCCGGTTGCTTCCGTGATGATCAATCCGGCGGACGCACGCTGCCGGTAATACTCACCCATCAGCGCAGTCGGGACGTGATTTCGGGTTCCGCGCCCCCGAGTCAGCGGCGCCATGATGATTCGATTGGGCGCGCGGATAGTACCGAACGTGATGGGGTCAAACAGGCTCGTCATCAAAGGGGCTCCTGCAAAAGTTGCGAGAGTATCGACAGGAGCACCCATTCCGCAAACTTCTTCGCCAGCGAGGAGCGCTTTCATCTCGACACTTCGATGGCTCTCTGGGTGGTATTTTTATGTTCGTAAACAATAGTTTACATATAATATCTAGAATCCACATACGAGTCTGTAGTGGCATCGCGTGCGGCTCTCGAATGGCGGCGGCTGCGCAACGCGCGCCGCTAGTCGAGTTTCCGGTTCGCTCCGATCACAGCAACCGGGACGCCGGTCAGTGCGGCCCGCGCTGCTGCGAGCAGATACGACACGCGCCCGGGCGCAATCCAATATTCCGCACGCTCGATCTGAACGCGCAGCAAGGCGAGCCGCGAATCTTGCGGGCCGTCGGGATAGTAGGCGCGCTGCTCGATGGTCCAAAGCTCGCGCGCTTTGGCCGCGTCCTGAATGACGGTTCCGGTGCCGCTCACGGCGACGTAGGTATGTTTCGAGGGATCGGCATACCCCAGGCTCACCCTCACATCGCGCCGCACCTCGTCGGCCTTGGGGCTGCCTCGATCCGTGAAGAACCAGAGCACCTCGTTTCCCTCGAATTCGAGCGTTTGAACCGGGCGCGTGTGGAACCGTCCCTCGCCGTCCACGGTGGTCAGCAGTGCGATTCGAATGTCTCGAATCAGCTCGCTGAACTTGGTGAAATCTCCCGCCTCGGAATGCACCATTGCACGATCATAACAGCCCTCGCGCAGCATCGTTTATAGCTAGTACACTTCAGGCGCCGACCGCCATTCAATCAATTACGGGGATCGCCTTGCCGGCATCGATATTTCTGAGTTATGCCTCCGAAGATCGCCTGGCTGCGCGCTCGATCGGCGACGCGCTCGCGAAGCTCGGCATGGAGGTCTGGCTGGACGAGAGCGAGCTGGGCGGCGGCGACGCCTGGGATCAAAAGATCCGCAAGCAGATCCGCGAGTGCGATTACTTCATGCCCATCGTATCCGCGCGTACCGAAGCGCGGCACGAAGGGTATTTTCGCCGCGAGTGGCGCTTGGCCGTCGAGCGAACCTTGGACATGGCGGACGACCACTTGTTTCTGCTGCCGGTCGTCATCGACGACACCGACCAGACGCACGCGCGGGTTCCGGAGAAATTCCTCGCCGTGCAGTGGCTTCGGGTACCCGACGGGCAGCCGACGCCCGCGCTCGAGGCATTGTGCCGGCGCATCCTATCGGGCGAGCCGGCGCAGCCTGCGCCGGCAAAGAAAAAGTCCGGCCGGAAGGACTCCGCGGCTCCCGCCCAACGCGCA
>JGI12635J15846_10005163_pt1 | contig 11291 bp, 8 predicted proteins | sample BlaSpr_A8_OM2_M2_FD_15846 | JGI IMG/M metagenome (IMG submission 15846) | reverse complement strand
GCCGGATCGACCGCCAGCGATTTGAGGCTTTGCCGCAGCATTTTCCGCCGCTGGCCGAACGCCGCCGCCGCCACTTGTTCCAGCGCCCGGCGATCGCACGGCTCCGGCGTGTTGCGGGGCATCAACCGTACCACCGACGAGGTGACCTTGGGCTGCGGCACGAATGCCGCGGGAGAAATGTCGAACAGGATCTTGGTCTCGGCGCGCCAGTTGGCGAGCACCGCCAGCCGTCCATAGGCCTCGTCATCCGCGCGCGCGACGATGCGCTCGGCCACTTCGCGCTGAAACATCAATACCATCATGTCGTACCAGGGCGGCCACGGTTCGATCGATAGCCAGTCGATCAACAGCGCGGTCGCAATATTGTAGGGCAGGTTGGCGACGATTTTCGCCTTGGCGCCGCCGAGCAGGGGCCGCGGATCGAAATGCTGTGCGTCGGCGCAGACGATTTCCAGCCGCCCCGGATAATGCCGCGAAATCTCCTCGAGGGCGGCGAGCGCCCGCTCATCACGCTCCACCGCGATGACGCGGCGCGCGCCGAGCGCCAGCAGCGCGCGGGTCAGCCCGCCGGGACCAGGGCCGATCTCGACAATGACGGCATCTTCGAGCGGGCCGGCCGCACGCGCGATCCGCGTGGTGAGGTTGAGGTCGAGCAGAAAATTCTGGCCGAGCGATTTGCGGGCCGACAAAGCGTGCTGGCGGATGACCTCGCGAAGCGGCGGAAGGTCGTCGATCGCGCTCATGCGCGCCGCGTCGCCGCCATCCGTGCGGCCAGCCGCAGCGCCGCGATCAGGCTGGACGGATTGGCCGCCCCGGTCCCGGCAATGTCGAACGCCGTGCCGTGGTCAGGTGAGGTGCGAATCAACGGCAATCCCAGCGTGACGTTGACGGCGTCGTCGAATGCCAGCGTCTTGACCGGGATCAACGCCTGGTCGTGATACATGCAGATCGCGCAGTCATAGGTTTTGCGCGCGGCCTCGTGGAACATGGTGTCGGCCGGCAACGGCCCCCTGATCTCGATGCCTTCGTTGCGCAGGATTTCGATCGCAGGCGCGACGATGCCGCGGTCCTCGGCGCCCAGCGAGCCGTCTTCGCCGGCGTGGGGATTGAGGCCGGACACCGCCAGGCGCGGGTTGGCAAGGCCGAAGCGGGCCTTCAAATCCGCGACCACGATACGGGCGGTCGAGACGATCAAATCGGTCGTCAACTGGGCGATTGCTTCACGCAGCGCAAGATGGATGGTTACCGGCACCACCACGAGGGCAGGCGACCACAGCATCATCACCGGTTGCGGCGTATGGCCGGCGGTCGCCGCCAATTCGGCGAGAAATTCGGTATGGCCGGGATGCCGGAAGCCGGCGCGGTAGAGCACGTTCTTGGCAATCGGATTGGTGACGACGGCGCTGGCCCGCCCGGCGACGACATCGCCGACCGCCTGACGGATCGAGGCCAGGGCGGCGTCCGCGCTGCTGTTGTCGGGTTGGCCGGGCCGGGCCGTCGCCGCATGGCCGGTCGCCATCATCGGCAGCGCGTCGGCGAATGCAGCGGCGGCATCTTCGGCGCGAACATCGGCGAACTTGACCTTGAGGCCGAGGGCCTTCGCCCGATCGCTCATGTGGTTACGATCGCCGAGCAGGTAGAATGGCGGGAGCTTCAGCTCGTTGCGGCGCAGCCATGCCTTGATGGTGATATCGGGCCCGATACCCGCGGGTTCGCCGGATGTGAGCGCGAGGGGCTTTGGCATGTGTCAACGATATTCGATCATCGCGGCTTTGCGGCATTCCTCCAGGTAGGATTTCGACTTCGCCTCGTATTTCTCGGCGTACATCTTTTCCCGGATTTCCTTTTTCTTCGGCGTGTCGATGGTCGTTGGATTTCTGGCGCACAACGCCACCATCTCCACGCCCTGCTTGGTCACCTCGGGCGCGGTCAAATGGCCGATCGGGGTCTTGTCGAGCACTTCGCGAAGGACCGGCGGAATGTCGGCCGAGGTCTTGATCACGGGGTCGCGGATGGCGGCATTCTGCATGCTCTTGAAGAGCGCGTTGGCCTCGTCGCAGGTTTGCACGCGGTTGCGCAGCGCTTCGGCTTCCTTGTGTCTGGCCTCGATGACGCTCTGCGCCGATCCCCGCGGCACGATCAGGACGATCGGCTGCATCTTGTATTCGAAGGCATCGCCCGCCTGCTTGTCGTCACCGCTGACCTGAATCGCGGCCGCCACGTCCTTCTCGCCGACCTGCAGGCTCTCCTTGTATCGGCCGCGGATCAGGCTGGTCCAGACCATCTCGGCCTTCATGCGGGCCTTCAGCGTGTCCGGGCGAATGCCCTGGCTTTCGAGCGATTTTGTCAATTGGTCAGCCGTGATTCGCATCCGCGAACTCATCGCGGCGTAGGACTGGTCGATATCGGAAGCAGAGGGGTCGACGCCGAATTTCTTGCCTTCCCGGATCTTCACCTTTTCGTCGATCAGCTCGTTGATCACTTGCTGCCGGTCAGCAGGCTTGTGAGTCGTCAGGAAGGTCAGCTTGCTGCGCTGTTCGATATCGTAATTGGTGATGGGTTCGCCGTTCACCATGACGGCAACGGTTTGCGCCTGCAAAGGCGAGGTGCAAGCCATCAGGGCCAGCGCCACGGCACAACCCAGGAGGAAGGGCGCAAGCGGACGAGAGAATGTGGGTGTCATGATCATATCGCTATCTTAACCGGTTCGATTGGAGCCAAGCCGGAACCCGTCCTCCGGCAGCATGCCGCCGATACCCCGCTGGGTCAGTAGTTGGTCAGATTATAGCCGGCCGCGAAGTTGCCGATGGTCCTTAAACCAAGCTGCAGCATGAACGCGTGACCGAGCACGGGCGGCGCGGTGCCGGCGGAGTAATTGTAGGAGGTGACATAGTTGGCCGCCAGCACGAAGCAGTCGTCCACATATCCGGCGCCGACGACGTATTGATTGATCTTGTTCGCTTCGAGGTCCCAGCGGGCAGCTCCTGTCACCACCCAGTTCGCCGCGACCTTGACCGACGCACTGCCCAGCAGTCCTTGGCGGCGGGTCAGGTATCCGAGGTCTGGTTGCGCAGCATAATCGCCGTAAGTGAGGCTCACCGACCAGCGGTCGAAGGCGGCGCGGCCCTCGGCCTCAAAACGATTGATGTTCAGGGTTGACGGATCCAGGCGCGTGCGCACGCTGAACGTATAGGTTCGGTTCGGCGAATAATTGACGCGCGCCACGTAATCGGATCGCGCATTCTGCAGGCCGGAATCGACCCCGGTATTGGTCACGTCCGCCACCGCATACGAATTCAGGCCGAACAGCTGGTAGGACTGTCCGAACAGCACATTGACGGCGCCGCCGCGGTCGAATTGCGTCGTTGCCTGAACGCCGACATTGGCGCGGCCGCCGCCTTCGACGCGGTCATAGCCTGAGAATTTATCGACGCTGAACAGATTGCTGGCGTCAAACACCATGCTCTGGGCGTCTTCATTGGGAAGCTTGCCGGCATAGGACTCATTGGGGCGAATAATGACCTGGGCGATCGGCTCGATCGTCGTCGTGCCCCAGGGCTGAACGTTGATGAAGGGATAGCGATATTCGAGGCCGACCGTGGGCATCAGCCGCAGCGCCTGGGTGTCGCCTACGGGCAAGAAGTTGGAAACGCCCGGCTGATTCGAGATCGACGCATCGATCGCATCGGCGCGGATGCTTGCAAACGGCGTCCAGATTTCGCCGGCGGAATCGGTGAACGATCGCCGCCACTGCGCCTCGGCGGTTAACCGCGTGTAGGTGCCGGGCACGCCGCGAAGCAGGCATTGCGTCGGCAACCGCGCCAAGGGATCGGCCGACGCCGTGGTGCACAGGCTATTGGTATTTGCCAATGTCGTGATCGGGTCGAAGGCGGCGTCATTGCGCGTCAGGCTGGTGAAATTGGTCTTGTAGCTGACTTCGCCGCCGAAGATCGGACTGTTGATCACGTTCGAATAATCGAGGACCGGGTGAACGACGGGAACCTGCTGCTGGAAGCCGGAGTAGCTGAGAAAGTAGATGGTGCGGACGTCGAAATAGCTGCGATTGCCGACGCCGGTCAAATAGAGCTGCGAAATCGCCTCCGTCGGCAGGCTCAGGAACGAGCCATACGGGTCCCTGTATTGCGCCAGCCTGTAATCCGAGAAAAAGTAATAGTCCGAGAGTATGACGCCGTCCCAGCCCCAGACCCATTTGTCGTTCAGCGCAAACTGGCCCTTGGTATCGACGCCGCCGCGGAACTGACGGTCTCCGGGCTGACCGGCATAAGCGCCGGGGTCGAGCTGGTCGATGCCGTAGGCGCGGATCTGGTACGAACCGTTGACCAGGCGCTGACGGAATTCGCTCTGGAACAGCACGCCTTGCCGGGTCGTGAAGCGCGGAGCGAAGGTCGCGTCATAGTCCGGAGCGATCGCCCAATAGAACGGGGTTTCAACGCCAAATCCCTGGCCGGTACTTTGTACGAAACCCGGCATCAGAAATCCGGTCTTGCGCTTCACGGTCGGATCCGGCGTCGAGAAATACGGCATATAGGCCATCGGAACGCCGAAGAACTCCAGCTGCGCGTTCTCGAAGTACAGCATCTTCTCGGACTGGTCGTGAATGATGCGCGCACCCTTGACCTGCCATAGCGGCGGCTTCTTCGGATCGTCCTTGCAGGGCGCGCAGGCGGTATAGACGCCGTTTTCGAACACCGTGTAGTTGCCGCTGGTGCGGTCGGCGCGGGTCGCCGCCATCCGCGTCGCGTCGGCGGTGTCGACGCGCAGCGAATCGACGAAGCCGTCGCGGTAGTCGTCGCTCAGATCCATGATGTTGGCGTAGGTGATCTTGCCTTCCGCATCGGTCATGCGGATATTGCCTTCGGCATGCAGCCGCTTGGTCTTCTGGTCGTAGATGACCTTGTCGGCCTCGACGCTGGTGCCGTTGTAGAACATCTGCACGTTGCCGACCGCCGACACCCGCGAGTTGTTGTAATCGTAATCGACTTCGACCGCCTGGACCAGCATCTGTCCGTCGTTGGCGGTGCGGGGCGGTACCGGGCGAGTGGGTCTCGGATTGTAGATAAAGCCTTGTGCCGAGGCCGGCGTGACCCAGGCAATCCCGAGCGCGTCGGCCAGCATCAGTCCGAAAACCAGGGCAAGCACGGGTCCGGTCGCGGCGACCAAGCGGGCTCGATAACGGCGCACCACAGTGCGCCGCCCGAACGCAGGCGACCGTACATGGCGGGCGGCGACGATAGCCACTACCCGTCCTCCTGGTACAGCAAGGCCAAAAATCCGGTGAGGCCGCCCACGAACACGGGCAGCCACGCCGAAGCGATCGGATGCATCAACTCAGCCTTGCTCAAATCCTCAGTTACTTTCGACAGAACGTAGAGCAGAAAGCCTGCACCCACGCCACTTAAAACCATCTTTTGCACGCCGCCGAAACGGAAGAACCGCAACGATACGGCAGCCGCCAGCATCACCATTGCGGCCAGCAAAAACGGCTGTGCGATGAGCTTGTGGTACTGCAACCGGTACCCTGCGGTCGCAAATCCGGAGCTTTCCGAAGACCGGATATAGCTCGGGAGTTGCCAAAAGGACACAGTCTCCGGCGTCGAGAAACTATTGCGGACCTGAGCCGGGGTCAGGCTGGTCGCGAGCCTGAAGCTGTCCTGTTCGACCGGCGGTCCGTCCAGCGAAAAGCGGCGGGTGGATTTGAACAGCCAGGCTCCCTCCTCAAGCGTCGCCTCGCGCGCCTCGATCCGCTCCTTGAACTGATAATTGGTATCGAATCGGAACAACGTCAGCCCGGTCAGGCGCACGCCCTGCTGCTCGCTGCGCGCCGCATTGATGATGACCTGGCCATCGCTGTTGACCTGGTTGATCCAGAAGCCGGATGCGTCCTGGATGCCGCCGCCGGGGGCGGAGCCCAACAGCTCGGCCTCCATCTGCTTTGAGAGTTCGCGCAGATTGGCCGACATCGGATTGTAGGCGGTGGTTGCCAGAATTCCGAGAATCACCGCGCTGGCCAGCGCCGGCGCGATGAACTGCCACGCCGAGACGCCGGCGGCGCGCGCGACCACGAGCTCCAGCCGCCGCGAAAGCGCGAGATAGCAGGTCATCGCCCCGATCAGAATGCAAAACGGCATCATCTTTTCGAGCAGTTGCGGCACCCGGAACAGCGAGGTTTCCGCCACCGCGATGGCCGATACCGAAACCAGCCCCGAGGTCTTCCGGACCATTTCGATATAGTCGACGAGCACGAGCAGGATGAAGATGCTGGCGAACACGCCGAGCGCCGAGACCACGAAGCGGCCGGCAAAATATCGCCCAAGCGTGTTGGTCATCATGTTCATGCTGTGGCCGGCCGCCCAAACAGCCGTAACAGGCGCGCATTGGATTTGTTGATCGCTTCCATCAATGCGGCCGGCGGCTCGATCACGATGCTGCCGATGATGATCCAAAGACTGGCGCCGATGGCCGCTGCCAGCATCAGATACTGGAGGAGCGCTGCGAGCGGTGTTTTGACCGCCATCACCGAGCAGGCGAATCCCGCCATGCGCAGTCCGAACACGGCGAGAATGGAGCCGCCGATGGAAAAATTGCGGCTCTGGCGCGTGGTGCGCGGTGCGCCGAGAAAGGCAAAGGTGAGGGCGGCGAACGCAAACGGGTAGATCGGCGCCATGAAACGGTCATGCAACTCGGCGCGGAACTGGCCGGGCAACTGCGCAAAGACGGCGTCGTCGGCCGGCGGCGAGAGCAATTCCCACAAATAGCGTTCGCGGATGCCGAGCGCGGCGTCGTGGCCCTGATTGGAGAATTTCGACATGTCGAAGGCATAACGGCCGAACGCCACCAGCGCGGGATCGCGCTTGCCGGCTTCGAANCGCTCGAGATTGCCGTCCTCGAGAATCAGAAACGANCCGCCTTCGTTCTTCAGGACCGTGCCATGGTCGGCGANGATGCTGACACGTTCCTTCGGATCGCGGCGGTCGTCGACAAAGATGCCGACCAATANTCCGCCCGGCTGCCGCTCTCGAATGCGGATGGTCAGGTTCTGATCGAGCTGGGCGAAGCGGCCGGGTTGCAGGATGTTGGTGAGCACATCCGCCGTAATCTCGGCGTCCCATTGCTTGATGCGGCGCATGCCGTCGGGGGCGAGATAGGCGGCGATGACGGCAACCATGAGCGCCACCACGCAGGTGGCGTAAATGAACGGCCGGAACAGCCGGAACGGCGAAAAGCCGGCCGCGTTCATGACGATGATCTCTGAGTCGGTCGCCAGCTTGTTCAGGGTATGGGAGATCGCGATCATCAGCGCGATCGGCGAGATGACCAGCACCAGCGCCGGAATCACCAGGCCGGTGATGCCGAGAAAGGTGATGATGGTCTGACCCTGGCTGGTCATCAGGTCGATGCCGCGCAACGCCTGCGTAATCCAGATCACCCCCGTGAGGCTGACCAGAACCACCGCAAACGACGCAAGCGTCGTGCGAAAGATATACCTGTCGATCGACCCCATCGTTACCGCACGATCCCCGCCCACGCGAACTCGGACTGCGGCTGGCGACCGATCCTGAAGATCAGGATCCCCTTCCGTCGCGCCGCCATTCATCCAGCCGGCTCACAGTCTCACTACCATCCCTTTGATCCGTCAACAAAATGGCTGCGCCATGGCACCCCTTACATATGGTTAATAATTCACGCTATGTGGCCTTCGAGCCACGCCGGCGCTTGGCAGCGCAGCCGCTAAAGGGTCATAGTGCCCTCGACCACCTCTTGACGGACGTGAATCGCGGCCGAAGAGAACATTCGAGCACCGCGGCGCGGGTTCCCGGCCAGCGACAGCCCTGATTTTTGGAGGATTTACCTATGTCCGACGCCGTCAAGGTCGGCTTCGTCCCGTTTTCCACCGCCGCCCGCGGCATTCTGGTGGTGTTCTGCGACGATTCGTTGAAGTTCGGCGCGGCGACCCGCAAGGCGCTGGGCGCGGCGGCCAATCTGGTCAAGCGCGCCGCCGAAACCAACGGCTTCAAGGGCAAAAGCGGCTCCACGCTCGACATTCTGGCGCCGCAAGGTCTCAAGGTCTCGCGCCTGATCGTGGTCGGCGCCGGCAAGCTGTCGGCGATCAAGGACAACGATTATCTCAAGCTTGGTGGTGCGGCTGCCGGCAAACTTCGCGCCGGCAATGATGCCGTGACCATCATCGCGGAATTGCCCGACGCGGCGATGCAGCCGGATCAGGCGGCCGCGGTCGCGGCGGGGTTGCGGCTGCGGGCCTACAAATTCGACCGTTACAAGACCAGGAAGAAAGAAGGCGAGGACGCGCCCCTGCGCGCCGACGTTTCCCTCGCCGTCGACGATGTGGCGGCCGCGCGCAAGGCCTTCGCCCCGAGCGATCACATTGTCGATGGCGTGATTCTCGCGCGCGAACTCGTGAACGAGCCGCCGAACGTCCTCTATCCGGTGGAGTTTGCCCGCCGCGCCAGCCAGTTGCGCAAGCTCGGCGTCGAGGTCGAGGTGCTCGACGTCAAGGCGATGACCAAACTCGGAATGGGCGCGCTGCTGGGTGTGGCGCAGGGCTCCACGCAGCCGGGCCGCACCGTGATCATGCGCTGGAACGGCGGCAAGCGCGGCGATCAGCCGGTCGCCTTTGTCGGCAAGGGCGTTTGTTTCGATACTGGCGGCATTTCCATCAAGGGCGCCGCCAGCATGGAGGACATGAAAGGCGACATGGGTGGTGCTGCCTGTGTGGTCGGGCTGATGCATGCCCTGGCGGCGCGTAAAGCCAAGGTCAATGCGGTCGGCGCCATCGGCCTGGTCGAGAACATGCCCGACGGCAACGCGCAGCGGCCCGGCGATATCGTGACCTCGATGTCCGGCCAGACCATCGAAATCATCAATACCGACGCCGAAGGCCGATTGGTGCTGGCCGACGTACTCTGGTATGTGGCGAAGAAGTACAAGCCGAAATTCATGGTCGATCTCGCCACCCTGACCGGCGCCATCATGGTGGCGCTCGGCACCGAATATGCCGGGCTGTTTTCCAACAACGACGAACTGGCGGAACGGCTGAGCAAGGTCGGGATCGAGACCGGAGAACGGGTCTGGCGCATGCCGCTCGGGCCCGAATACGACAAGCAGATCGACTCGCAGTTTGCCGATGTGAAGAACACCGGCGGNCGCAACGGCGGTTCGATTACCGCAGCCCAATTCCTGCAGCGCTTCGTCGACGACACCCCGTGGGCGCATCTCGATATCGCGGGAACGGCGATGGGCGCGCCGAAAACCGAAATCAACCACAGTTGGGCTTCGGGCTTCGGCGTGCGCCTGCTGGAGCGGCTGGTCGCGGAATTTTACGAAGCCAGGAAATAGCTGAAACCGATGACGGAAGTTCTGTTTTACCATCTGCAGAACATGTCGCTCGAAAACGTGCTGCCGCCCTTGCTCGAGAAATCGCTGGAGCGTGGCTGGCGGGTCGTGGTGCAGTCGACATCGCAGGAGCGCACCGAAGCGCTCGACGCGCATTTGTGGACCTATCGCGACGATTCGTTCCTGCCGCACGCCACCTGGCGCGCCGGCGATGCGCCGGATCAGCCGATCGTGCTGATGGTGGAAGAGGGCAATCCGAACCGCGCCAATGTCAGGTTCCTGATCGACAATGCCGCCTTGCCGGCAGACTGCGACGGCTATGATCGGATGGTGCTGGTTTTCAACGGCGACGATGGCGAAGCGCTGGCGGCGGCGCGCGGCGCCTGGACCGATTGCAAGACGCGGGGGTTCGACGTCACTTATTGGCAGGCCGACGAACGGGGCCGGTGGCAGCGGCGGGAATAGCGATCTGCGGCAATTAATGATAATCTGCAGTTTCCGGCCGGCGCCTTGGACATAGCCACGGTGGTGCCGCAAAGTGATGGTGGGACAAGCGTTTAGCCGACGGGGTGGGAACTCAAATCATCGTGCGAGACAAAAACCCTCATCGAACGCGACTGCTGGCGCTGCTTCTGCTTGCCCCTGTCATGGCGGGCTGCGCGGGCACGGCCGAGATGTTTCAGTCCGATCTGTTGTCAAAAGATGCGGAATGGTTTTCGCGCTCGGGCCGGCTGTTCATCCGCAACGTTTCGATTGAAACGCCGCCTTTGACCCCCAACAAGCCGGTTACAGCGGAAGATTTGGTCAGCGCCGAGGGCTCTTGCCCGGGAATGGCGCCTCCCGGCGGTCCTGCAGACGCCAACGCCCTGACCGAGGGCGCGGGCGGCGCGCCTGTGCCTTCGACAACCGGAACGGTCGCGCTGGGTCACACCGAATGCGATGTCGTGCGGGGCATCGGCGCCCCCGACAACGTCAATCTCTCCAACAATGCGCGCGGCGACCGGGTGGCGGTTGTCAATTATTCGAAGGGGCAACGCGCCGGCATTTATACCTTCACGGCCGGACGCCTGAGTTCGATCGAGCGTGGACCTGAACCGGCCAGCCAGCCGAAGATCGCCAAGCCCAAGGCCAAAAAGAAGCCGGCGGCGACCTGATCGTGCCTGCGCGTTATGGTGCGTAAATCGATCTAACCGGTCGCTTCGTCATATTGCGAACTCGCCGCCAGCCATTCTTCCTCGGCGCGCTGCAAGGCGCTCTCCGCACCGGCCCGCGCCTTGCTGAGCTGGGCGGCCTGCTTGGGGTCGCGCTTGAACAAGTCCGGCAAGGCCAGCGCGCTGTCGATCTTGGCGATGATGCCGTTGATGCGCGCGATCTCGGCCTCGGCGTCCGAAATCTTCTGCTTCAGCGGCACGCGCTTTTCGCTTCTGACGCGCGCCGGCTTGTCGCGGCCGCCTCCGCGCTCATTGCCGCTGCGATCGCGCGAATTGGTGCGCATGCCGCGGGCCGACAACACCATGCGCCGGTAATCGTCGAGATCGCCGTCGTAGGACGTGACGGCATGGTCGGCGACCACCCATAATTGATCGGCGCAGGCCTCGATCAGATAGCGGTCGTGGGAGACCATGATCACCGCGCCGGGATATTCGTTGATGGCCTCGGCAAGTGCCGCACGGCTGTCGATATCCAGATGGTTGGTCGGCTCGTCGAGAATGATCATGTTGGGACCGAAGAAGGTCGCAAGGCCGAGCAGCAGGCGCGCCTTTTCGCCGCCGGACAGACTCTTGACGAGGGTGTCGCCGGCCTTGCCCGAAAAGCCGATCGCACCGGTGCGCCCGCGCACCTTGGTCTCGGTGGCCTCCGGCATCAGCTTGCGGATGTGGTCGTAGGGCGAGCCGTCGAGGTTGAGCTCATCGACCTGA
>JGI12635J15846_10005159_pt1 | contig 11293 bp, 6 predicted proteins | sample BlaSpr_A8_OM2_M2_FD_15846 | JGI IMG/M metagenome (IMG submission 15846) | reverse complement strand
CTCTCTCTCTCTCTCTCTCTCTCTCGCAACTCGCGTGGTCAAGCCCAGGAGAGCTCGTACCGCTGCGGCAAGTGTCCGCCTTGATAATCGATGCCACCGTTCGCCTTGATGCCGGGTCGGAGCAGGACCTGGCGCACCATCTCTGGAATCATCACCATGCCGACGTATTTGCCCAGACATTCATGACTGCCGAAACCGAAGTGAAAATAGTGATACCAGTTGCGGCCGGGGATGAATTGGTCGGGATTTTCAAACGACTTCGGATCGAACATTGCCGATTGAGTCACAGGAAGGATATAGGTTCCCGCCTTAATCGTGGTCGCGTGGTCGGTGCCCTTCGCTACTGTATAGTCGGTTGCGGTTTGGCGAAACATGAATGGAGAAATGGGAACGAAACGGAGAGCCTCCCACACGATGCCGTCAAATTCGGTGGGATTGTCGTTGTGCGCGGCGCTTTTTGCTTTTGCCAGCCATTCCGAATCGTTCAGGAGGTACTCGATGACCTGCGCAACCGCTTGAGAAGTAGTTTCAATCGCGCCTATCAACAGTCCGCCGGCATTGATTCCGAGCCGCTTGAGGTCGAAATCCACCGCTCCCGGATATGCCGTGCGCACCATTCGGGTAACGATGTCGTCGGTCAACCTGTTTTCTTTTTTGCCCATTAATTTGCGCATCGCCGCGCGCAACAGATACCAGGGTGCCAGCAGGAGGTGTTCGCCCTGCTCCGCCTTCACCACTACGAGGCGCTTGAGGATGAGTTCAGTGATGTATTTCCCGAGTTGCTCACCTGCTCTGTTATGACGATCCGAAATCTCTTTGCGTTGTTGGGCCGAGATCAGGTCGAAGGGCTGGTTATAGAATGTGTCAGCCTGGCTGCAATACGACCACTCGATCAGATCTTGTTTGTCCACTCCGGTGAGACCGAAGTACTCCTGAACCACGGTTGCTGGAACCATACGGCTGTAGCCATTGATTGCTTCCATGTGGCCGTTGGCGGCGTCGAGTAAGTCTTTCGAGATCTTCGCAACCATGGTGCGGACCTGCGGTAGGTCGTCGCGATTCAGGATCCCTTGCATCAGCGACTTTTCCCGGGTGTGCAGCGCATCGTCATCATGAGCCATCAGGTAAATGCCGTTTTCCATCTTGGGCAAGTAGAGTGCCACGGTAAAAATTCGAGGCATATTCAGCACTTCCGTGACATCATCGAAGAGCGTGATCAACGTGCAGAGGGGCGTGACCAGGATCGGACGCTTTTCGCGCAGTTCTTTGAAGAAGGGCAGGGGCTCAGTGTCGATCCAACGGCGAACGAGAGGATACTGATCTGGGGGAGCCGCTGCGTCAAATTGCTCCAGGTAGTTGGTCGGTCGTGGAGTCGCTTGTGCATTCATACTCATGCTCCTTCTGATCCTATTCAGGCCTTTAGTGTGAGGGCGGCGGCCATAAGGTTACAGACTCTTGAGATATTCGAGTAAATCCAGCCGTTTTTCTTTGTCTAGCCCTGTACCGTAGTTGTGCCCGGCATTGCTATTGCCTCGGCGGCTGGTGTCAAACAGGAAACCGTTGTACCCATCACTTTTCAGGCCGACTTTATCGGGATCAAATTCGCGTGAGCCGACCTGGAATTTATCGGGCCGATATTCGCCGTTCGCCGGATCTTTATCGCCCTTCTTGGGCAGCAACAGGTCATAGAGCGTGGGGACTGATCCATTGTGCAAATATGGTGCAGTTGCCCAGATGCCGTTCAGCGACCGGGCCTTGTAAGAAAGCAGGGACGCGTATGGATCGGCTGACGTGTCGGGGTCATAATTTCCGTGCTTGAGCGAAGGTTTGATGTCGTTGCCCAAAAAGCCGGCTACCAAGTCATAAACCCACTGGTAACCGCGCCGCATAACATTCTTGTCTTCTGGCGTAGCGACGACGCTGAGAGTGGCCTTGGTTAACAGGGAAGCGACTGGCGCTCTTTCGTTGATCAAGACGTTTCCGGGGCCGGCGTTCACGTACTGGTTCCTGATAATGCCGCTCCAGCCGGTATAAGTGGCAGCATTCCTGGCCATCTTTTCGTCGGTACCAATATCGCGGAGTTTTTCCATGTGTGCGACAATGCGGCGATTGGGATCATCGCGTTGAACGATTGCGTGACACGATGCGCAGTACGTGGCGAACAAACGCTGTCCACGCAGCTTGCGGTCCTGGTCAATTTTCTTTCCAAAGATGTCTTCAGGCCACTGTGGAGATTGCAGAAGCCTCAGCCGGCTTTCGATCAGGCGCAGGTTATGCACATTGATGGAAGATTTAAAGCTGATGTGAGTCGCTTTAATGCCCTGACCACTGATGAGTGAGGAGAGTGAAATGCCAGGGTCCTCGGCCCAATCCAACGTGCCGAAGACTCCGATCACCTCTCCTGTGTTGCGGCCAATGGATCCCAGACCGGCATTCGCACTGATCCCGTTCCACTGCACGTAATCATGCTGCGGAATATCCCATAAGAATGGATAGCTGACAGGTGCATCGGGGCGGTTGTAGATCTTGTGATTCAACTTCAGTTGGGTCTTGAGAGAAAGTTGTTGTGACAGTCGCAAGGCCAGATGGTCGCGCTGTTTGTCGCGCAACACGCCGCCATTCTGCTGAGGCACGATGGAATCGACGTCGGCCTGCGTGAGCGCGCCCTCCTTCACCAAATCCGCCACCGTCAGATCGAGTTGCTCTTTGAGTTTCTCCTGCGTAATAAGGTGTTCCAGAACTCGGTTATAAATGCGGCCGAACGCGTCTAACCGGAAGTAGCCGTATGCGGTCTCGCTGTGATTGACGATGTTGTACATCGACAGGCGCTGGGCATACTTTTGCAGATCGTTGACGACGTCTTTTTCTGAATCGTAATGGCCTCGATCCATCACCCGCTTCACGAATCGTGCATGAATGGCGCCATCATCAGTACGGACCTTCCACAACGCCGTAGCGAGATCCTTCAAAAAAGAATCCATATCGGTCCCGGCCGGACCACCGTCAATACGGATACCGGTACCCCTAAAGTTGAGCTGCCCGGTATGGCAAGCAGCACAGGTGAAACCGAGGTAGTCCTTGCCCTTATACTGATCTTTTACGAACCCGACCGGCAACGCGTCGGGGTTGCTCAACGTGGCCTTTTGTGGCAGGTAACGGTAATAATTCAGGTTTTCATCGGTACGGAAAAGCTCGGATGTGCCAGACTTCTCTAGGGCCATGAAGAAATCATAGGGCAGAAGGTCCGAGCCTTGGGTTGTGTTGTAAAACCACATGCTATCCGCGGGCTTCCACCCTTGCCATAGGTAGCGGACATCAGAAAATCGGTCACCGAATTGGTCCCGTGGAACTTCGGCAGCTCCGCGCTGAAACTTCCACCCGTCACCCTCAAATCGATCCCACCAAGAGTTCGAACCGACATCCCAAAATTGATAGAGCTTGGAAATCGTGGTGGTGACGATCATCGCCAGCACCAGAAAAAGGAACAAAAGGACCAAATGTTTGTGCCACTCTTGCAGGAACGAACCGAAAAGGCGCCCCATTGACGCGGTTGTAGCTCTGTAGCATTTCATGAAGAACGTTATAAAACGATTCATGCGGACTCCACAGCGGTAGCGGCTGGCCGAACGTAAATGAATGTGCCGACTTATCCAAATCAGTGGAACGCGTTTCGCCCGTAGTCTGATCTCGTTGGTGTTAAAGGTTGCGCTTGTCCACGACTGCCGCTAAATCGCGGCACGTTTGTCGCCACTATATGGCATGATCATTTGAGACCGGGGCCTGCGGCACAAACGCTTGACGCTGCACGCAATCTCGCGCTTAAAAACAACCGACGGACAATTCCTGGGAAAGCCGGCGAAGCCCCCCTCGAATGAGAAGCTCGGTGCGAGCTTCTCTCTCCACCGAATGGCCTTCAACGTATGCTTGGACCCTCAGAATGTCAATAGCTGTCTGGCAGACTGCTTGCGTCATAAAACCTACTATCGGCCCGAGGTCCGGTAATTGGCGACCGAACAGGACGACCGCAAGTTGTGGTTCGTCGACATAAATAGCCGTTAGCCGCTGAAGGTTTACCGGCACAAGCATTCCGGCCCGTGTTCGGAATCCGTAACACGCCCATCATAGCTGCACTACCATATGGCAGCCAGTTATCCTATTCACCCTTTAGTCAGTTCGCATACAACGATATCGCGCGACTTGGTGTACTTCGTTATTACATCTGCCAATTGGTTCAGGTCTGCCACCTTATTTTCCTCCCTTTGCTCCGCGAGAAGTTGCTTCTGCCTTCACATAGCGGGATAGCCGTCTGAGACCACAAGATCACGTGTTGCAAGGAGCAGGCACCTAAGCTGACGGTTTCGCTTGCGAAGTCCGTCGCCCGATGATCTCGGGATAAGACAGCGCCAAATCCGAAAAGGTTTTGGGGACACGTTTCCTTTCTTGTAGCTCCGTAACCAAAGGCACAGGGACCGAGAGCCGCCGGATTGACGGACTCCTGCAAGCAGTACTAGCGCAATAAGTGTGGTTTGTCGTCCGTCGTCGTCTCGGAGAAAAGGAGGAAGTGGTCTCCCCGAGGAGCCTAAAAGCCGTAATTATCCCCAGTAACAGCGCGAAGTCAAGTCAAAAGATGTAGATTCTTGCGCTGTTCGGATTTTGTAACAAGATTCATCTTCCGTGTGGCAGGTTCATTTGTTATGGCAGTATCCGCTGCGTTTTCTTTGCGCACGTTCTCGGCCACCCAATTATCACAATACGTCCGGATTCCAACGAACACAAACGGACAGCGACGCTCCTGCAGAGGTGCTGATCATGTTGTCTTCTTCATTCCTTGACACGGCAATTGGGATCGTCTTCGTATTCCTCCTCCTAAGCCTGATTGCGTCGACAGTCAACGAGATCATTCTCTCGACTCTTAGTATGCGAGGAAGATTCTTGCTAAGCGGGTTGAAGACCCTCCTGGACGACGCGGAGGCTAGTGGGCTGGTCACTCAAATCTACAATCATGGACAGGTTTTCGGGCTATTTAGAGGGAACTTCAATCCACAGAAGCCTGGCAACCTTCCCTCATATATTCCCTCGCGTAACTTCGTAATGGCTTTTCTCGGCGTTATTCCAGAGACTCCGGTCGCAATCGCCGCTGTTCGGGAAGCAGCCGCTATCCAAGCAGAGGAAACCGCAAAAGAAGTTGCCGCCAAGGATCCCAGCAATCAGAATGCTGCCAGAAAAGCCGCGCAACTTGCGACAGAGGCCGAGGAAGCCAAGAAAAACAAAGCGAAAGCGGATCAGACTGCGATGGATGCCAAGGCCGCCCTGGAAAATATCGCTTCCTCTGCTACTGCAGGAGTTGGGATCATTGCCGCAATCACAACCGCCCGAGAAGCTGCCGCCAAGGCCTCCACTACCATGCAAGCAGCCCAAGAAGCGAAGGCCGCTGCGGATGCATCTCCCACTAACAAGGACTTTGCGAGCAGGGCTGAAGCTCTCGCTAAGGTGGCCGAAGCAGCCAACCAGGATAAAGCTACTGCTGATAAGACGGTGGCGGACCAGGCGAGTGGAGTTCAGCTGGCTGCAGCCTTTCAATCTTTGAAAAAGGTAGCACAGGACTTGGCAAACAATTCAGCAACCGAGAAAGTGGGAAAACCACTGGTTGAGATGATAAATGAGGCCGGCAACGATATTAACAAGTTAAAGTCCAGTCTTGAGGCTTGGTACGACAGCGCCATGGACCGAGTATCCGGCTGGTACAAATATCACACCCAATGGATTCTCTTCTGGATTGGACTGGTGCTAGCCGTTGCTCTGAATGCCAATACGGTTGTGATCGTGACACAGTTATCTACAGATGCGACGCTACGCCAGTCTGTTGTTGCCGCGGCTCAAGCCGCAAAATCCCCAAGCGACCCTTCCAAACCTGCGACTATTAGTGAGGTTAAGGATCAGGTAGAACACCTCGATAAACTCGGCATTCCGATCGGCTGGAAAGGAACGTGGCCGCCCACTCGCAAGGAATTGGTTGAGTTCCTGAAAGGATTTCCCGGCTTTCTTCTGACCGCTATTGCTGTATCTCTCGGAGCTCCATTCTGGTTCGATATTTTGAACAAAATCATGGTCGTTCGCTCAACCGTCAAGCCACACGAGAAGAGCAAGGAGGAGGGCACTAAAGACAAGCCATCCAAGTAGTATGGCCCGGATGTCACGGTTCTCGAAAACCGGGCCTCGGTGTTTCCCTGTTCCCCGGACAGCAACATCCACCATGGCCCGGGCCAAGTCGTCCCGAATCACATGGTTGGGGGAAACAGCCCGGGGGAACAGCCCCGAGTGCCGATTAGACGCCAGACGTCTCAGAACGCGTCAACAGAACTGTCATTTACGAGCTTGAGGCCATTCGCCCTACAGTTCGTGACCACATCCGGCTTCACTGAGACAATGCACGCGCGAGTCCCTCATTCACTAGTAGTCATCTGAAGAATCTGCGAACAGACAATCACTCGACGAGGTACTGACAGCTGCGAGCGTTTGCCAAGCCCGTTAGTGAAGGAAGTGCGACCATAGGCCCGTCCGCTCGCCCAAAACGGCAATTTGCCTTCTTTTCACTCTTGGTGTTGGCGCTGGTGCGTCCTGTTCCTGCAGGCGGGTTGGGCATCGATGTCCCTGTACAGCATTTCGATCCCCGCGTCTCTTGCCCTTCGCCCAACATCCGGCTCCAACCAGAAATGGAGCAAACAAAAGTTGTCGTATTCTTACGTGAACGACGAAAGTAGGGGCAGGTCAATCCATTTTCCTTGACTGTCCTACCGTGTGGGCACAGAATTCCTCGGGCATACCGCGCAGGCGCGTAGCGGATTGGGCCCACATTCCTCCAACTCTGACCTACACTTTGAGGAAGTCATGACGAAAAATTCAGCTCTTCGCTATAGTCTGCTATCCGAAGGGGCACAAGGATACCTTGGTAGTCCTTTGACAACGGCTGAAAAACGATTACTTGGAGCGGTATGCGAGGGCACAATCGCACGCTATGCACCCTTTGTCCCGGTTCAAAATAAAACGTGCTTTTCTAGTAAGAGAGATTGGGAGGCTCGGAATTATCCGCCAAACGGCGCCCAAGAACCTGATCCATGGAGTTCCGACCGCGACATCCGAGCCGAGCTGATCAACCGGATATGCGCCGATGTGGCGCTGTCGACCAAAGTCCACCCCCACGGGATACGAGTATATGGGGCAAATATAATCGGTCCGATCGACCTGTCCTTCATGACGATTACGTTTCCTCTTCATCTCGCCTGCTGTCGGATCAATGATGCTTTTGACCTCCGCAGCGCGACTTTGCCTGAGTTATGTCTAACAGGCAGCGTTATAAGTTCTTTGAATGGCGAAGTAGCAAACGTTAAAGGAGATCTTCTTCTCGACTATGGGTTCTTAGCCAACAAGCAGGTCCTATTGAGAGGAGCTAAAGTGGAAGGTGGCTTATGGTGCGAAGGAGGATCCTTTAAGGCTGCTGGTCACGGAGACACAGCGCTAGACTTGCAAAATGCAAAAGTTAGTGGAGATGTCCTCCTCCGATGTGGCTTCAATGCCGAGAATGTCGAGATGGGCGGTATCGAGATCGAAGGCAGCCTCGACTGTACGGATGCGCAATTCCATAGCCTGGCGCTTGAGAGGGCCACGATCAAGCAGGACTTTATATACGTGAAGATCAAAAGAGGCGTTAAACGAAGCGCTGATTGTGAGCTCGATCTAACGGACGCATCGGTGGGGTCACTTGTAGACGACAAGGCTAGTTGGCCAAACTCGCTAAAAGTTGACGGATTTGTCTATGCGCGCATATTGAGCGGGCCAACCTCCGCTGAAGAGAGACTAGCTTGGCTAGCTCGGCAGAGTGCTTTTAGTAGGCAGCCGTACCGGCAACTGGCCAAGGTTCTTCGTGACATGGGAGACGAGCACGGTGCCAAAAACATCTTGTTCGAACTAGAACAGCAGGCACGGGCAGAAGACAGAAATCGGGTTATCCGTACACCCTCACGAATGCTTCACTTTGCCAGAGACATCGTCTCTGACGCAACAGTTGGCTACGGAATCTATCCCGGAAGGGCCGTCTGGTGGCTCGGAGGATTGACTGCCATTGGATGGATATTGCACCGACGCGCACAACGCGCCGGAAACATAATGCCTAGTGATAAGGATGCCTATGAAGAATTGCGTACGAACAATCGTTTACCCGAATACTATCCTCCATTCAGCCCGTTCATTTACTCGTTAGAAAATTGTCTCCCTCTCATAAAGTTGGGCCAAGATGATCGCTGGCAACCAGATCCTAAGGCACTGCAGCCAAAGCAGGACGCTTATCCCCCGCTGAAGGAGTTCCGACTATGGCTCCGACATTTTTTCAAGGTCCGTCTACCAGACTGGTTGTTGTCACCGCCAAGACTCCGGTGGTTTCGTTGGTTCATGATCGCTGCCGGGTGGCTGCTGGCCACTTTTATTGTTGGAGCCGTAAGTGGGATTATCAAGACTGGACAGTAGTATGACGGGAGGACTTGGGCTTCAAGAGCTTGACAATGTGTTTCTTTCCGTCAGAACGACTGGGAGAACCGCGCTTCCAAGAATTCGCTGAGCTTGGCTGTGGGCTCTCAAAGTGCCGAGAGCACGCATATGAGTTTGCACGCGATCACGATCGCTTCCCCGCCAGCGGAGGAAGCCGTTCGAGACGTCCCGAGCGCGGGTCGACCCGGTGGGGATACGTTTCGTCCCACTCAGTGGCGGAGACGTGCAGGGCTTTGACCTTGGACACATCCCTTCCCGCTTTGGCGGCAAGTTCCATGGCTCGCTTTTCGACATGGTCCGACGCCGGAGGACGGCCGCTCGGCACCGACACGACCTGGTGGACGTGAACGATGTGGCCGGTGTCCCGGTCGTACAATACGCAGGTCTTGATCAGTTCGGGTTTAACCTCTTTACCGTCTCGGATAAGTTTCATGGGTAGCTCCCGTCGACTTACTCACATAAAAACTTCGAAGCTGACGCTCGCCATTACGGTCGCGGTCTGCGAACTTGGCTCCAGAACGATCACGACCCCGGAACTAAAGGTGATCTGCGTCACATTATCCGCGGCGAACGAAGGGAACTCCGCAAAATTGCTGCCACCTAGGGTCACGACCGAACCAGCCCGGGTGTAGCTAAGGAATCCGCTTCGAACGATAGGATCGCCCTGGAATGCCAGAAATGAGTTGATCGCAGATCTGGCAACCACGGTATACGGCGCCCCGAGTTCGATATCAATCGTGGAGCTGAAAAACCAGCTGGTCCCGTCGGTGCCTCCGGGCCCGCCCTGCCCTGCGACGGGGAACCCCCAACCAATAATACCGATATCCATGATGCGCCCCTCCTCAGAACCGGATCGAAGGAGTCTGTTCTAGCACACAAAGATGCGGAAGTCCATCTTGCCCCCAGCACCTCACGTGAGGGCCCTGCAAACTTTTGACGGTTCGCGTACTTCGCTCGCGATCCGGGCAGTTGCAACTCGTTCTTGAGCAGGGTAACGGTCACTTACGCTGGACTCAAAAAGGGAATGTGGGAACAAAGCCTTTGAGGTCGACTGAGCGCCCGCATTTGTCAATCGTTGTTTCAAAGAAGACGAGTGTTTCAAGCACGTAGACGAGGACGTTTTGATTGGAGTATTCTCTCCGCGTCGGTTCGTTGCTGGTAAATCCACCGTATTAGGTAGCAATCCACGCGACGGGAATGCCAGAGACTTGAGGTTGGTTGCTGAAGTCTTTCTGAAGAAGATTTGATTAGGTTGGCCAGAGTGACTCATACAAAAGCAACCTGCGATAGCGGCAGTTTGACTCTGGTCGACCTCTGCCGTGAACAAGCGCAAAGACGCGGCGAAGATCGACTGTACACCTTTCTCCTGGACGGCGCGATGCAAGAGGTGCACCTCACCTGCGCTCAATCAATGCTTGAGTCGACGTAGTGAAGAATCCGGGCACGAGTCGCCCTCATGATGCCGCTTTCTCAACGATTCAGAACCCACCATCAGAGTGTTAGGGTTTCGCGAGCGCCAGTACTCACGTAGTGTTTTCAACGGGGTTGGGCGGAGATGCAGGTCACGATCTTTGGCGCCCACGCCCGCCAGCACGCTGATGATCATCCTTTGACTGTCAATGTCGCCAACGTTGAGATGGGCGCCAACTCAGAGCGTCGCATACCGGTGCCGTACAGCGTCATCAGCAGCGTTCGTCGAAACAGGGTCCCCGCGGCGTTGATCAAACGCGAGACTTTTTCTCGACTGAGCACCGTTGGCAAATGACGCCGGTCTTTGGGATAGGTCAGGAACTCGCAAAACTGATTTGCCTGAGGGTCTTAATAAAGAAGAGTTGCAAAGCGGCCGCACAGTTTACCGCAGTGCCGGGTGTCAGTTTGCGCTTGAGGTAGGTAGGCTTGATACCTTCGCAGCTCATTCGACCCGAGCTGATCCGGGGACTTGCCAAAATGGCGAGCGAATGCGGTCACTGCAGGTACTTGCGGATTGTGATCTCGGAATAGTTACGGCGCTGGAGTTCCTCAAGCATCATCTTCCGTAAGTGGGTCACAGGAGTCTCCTTTCTCCGTGACCCACACCACGTCAACCGTGCCGGAAATCTCCGTTCTCACCCACTCGCTAGCGTCCGCCGCGCCGACGGCTCAGTCCTTGTCGGCAAACAGGAATGTATGGTCCGCCGCTTTGTCGCAAGCGAAAAATGAGAGTTGACAGGATGGTCTGCGCAAATGTATTCGGCCTTCGTTGGAGCACAAGGCTCCGGGCCTTGATGGAATGCGCTGCGCGCTCGTCCTATTTAGTAATGCAGCCTTGGAAGGCTTTTCCTGTTTACAGGTTTCGAGAGCGCCGGGTTCGACCGTTGTGTCATCTCATAGTTCGCCAGCAGACCTGGCAGAAAATCATCAACTCCGTAGTCGCCGCTGGTCTGTAGATGTGGGAATCGCGAATGCGATTTCCAAGCCTGGCCTCAGCCAGGCGTCATCTGCAGGCCAGGCGTTCTGTAGCTGCGCCGGCCCACATTGGGGGTCGATAGGGTTCATTTTTAGCGAGCACAGCCCAGGCCATGTGCGCCAGCTTATTCGCTAAGGCCACCGCGGCCACGTTACTGTGAGTACGGGTTGTGAGTTGGGCCAGCCACGCACTCAGACCGGAAGATTGCTTCGCGCTCTGTTGCAGGACGGCACGTGCCCCTTGCACGAAAAGTCTTCGCAAGTACGAGTTCCCGCGTTTGCCAATCCCCGGCAGCTTTTGCTTACC
>JGI12635J15846_10005156_pt1 | contig 11300 bp, 9 predicted proteins | sample BlaSpr_A8_OM2_M2_FD_15846 | JGI IMG/M metagenome (IMG submission 15846) | reverse complement strand
GCTCGATCAGCTGATAAGCCGTATACAGCTCGCCACGAAAATATTGTGGCAGCAACACAAAGCTGACAATGATGCGACCGATCAGGTATCCCATCACCACTTGCAGAAACGTAAGATTCGAATCGTAGGCGAGGCCGGGAATGCTGATGATGGTCAGCGTGCTCGTCTCCGCCGCCACAATCGACAGCGCAATCGCCCACCAGGGAATATTGCGGTCGGCGAGAAAGTAGTCGCGCATGGTCCGCTGCCGCTTGCGAAAACGCAGTCCGAACAGCGTGATTCCCGCCAGGTATGCCGCGATAATCAGCAGGTCGATCCGATTCAACCCCAAGCAATTCCTTCCGGTTCCAGTTTAGAGACACGGCTAGCCATGTCTCCGGCGCCCAGCAACAGTTTCGCTGCATTGTACAAGCATGTTCCGCGCTCCAAGCCTCCGCCGATCACACCGAACCTGTGTTAGAACTAGCCCGATGGCCTACTATCTCGGAATCGACGGCGGCGGCACCAAAACCCGCTGCGTTCTCGGCGACGAAATGACTGTGCTGGCGACCGCCATGTCCGGCGGCAGCAACATCGTTCGCCTTGGCGAGACGCAGGCAAGGGAAGCGCTGCATACCGCTATCCGCCAGGTCTGCGCCACCGCCAATCTCTCTCCCGCTCAGATTAGCGCCGTCTGTATTGGCGCTGCCGGCGCCGACAGGCCGGAAATCGTCGCGAAGATTCGCGCGATCCTCGTCGAATTAATTTCCGAAACAGCTCCCGAAACAGCTCTCCCGAAAATCGAAGTTGTCGGGGATATGACCATCGCTCTCGAAGCCGCTTGCGGCGCGGGTCCCGGCGTGATCGCGATCGCCGGCACCGGATCTATCGCCTACGGCCGCGACGCCACCGGTCACACCGCGCGCGCCGGAGGCTGGGGGTTCGCCGTCTCCGACGAGGGCTCCGGCCACTGGATCGGCCGCCGCGCCATCTCCGCTATCCTGAGCGCCCACGATCAAGGCCTCGAAACCACGCTCAGCGCCATGGTCCTCCATGCTTGGAAGCTCAACACTCTCGACGAACTTGTGCAGCAAGCCAACTCGACTCCGCCACCCGATTTCCCGCGACTGTTTCCGATCGTCCTCCGCGCTGCGGACGAGGACGACTCCGTCGCCCGCAGTCTGCTGACCGATGCCGGAGCCAAGTTGGGTAGCCTCGCGGCCATCGTCGTCCACCGTCTCGCGCACAATACTCCAGCGGCCATGCTCACGGGGTCAATGCTTCCGGTAGCAACGCTCCCTGTAGCNATGACGGGCAGTGTCTTTCGNCAGTCTCCGGATGTCCGCCGGGTTTTCTNCAATACGCTGCAGACAAGCTTGCCGGGNATCGACGTGCGGCAGGATATAGTTGATCCAATCGAAGGCGCGCTAGCNAGAGCTCGCGCCCCACACTAGAGACAGGGATTGGCCTGTCTGACGCAGGCTGACCGGCGATGTCCGACAGGGAAATGTCCAAAGACGAAGCTCTCGAAGAAGCCGCGCAGTCCCCAACCGCATCCGCAAGCCCGCCCACGCTCGCTACCGCCGATCTACTCCGCACCGCCACCGACCCCGCCCTCACCGAGGACTTCGCCCTAGCCCTCCTCAAGCGCGCCGACTTGCCTCCTGAAATCATCGAGCAACTCGCCAAGAACACTAACGCACTCAAGAGCCGCAAGGCGAAGATCGCGCTGGCCAGCCATCCGCACACGCCACGCCATGTGTCCGTGCCGCTCGCGCGCCAGTTCTACACTTTTGATCTGATGAAAGTTGCTCTTTCGCCCACCGTGCCCGCTGACGTGAAAGTTGCGGTCGACGATATCCTGATCTCGCGCCTCAAAACTGTCACCACCGGCGAACGTCTGACGCTCGCGCGCCGCGCCTCAGGCAGAGTAGCCGCAGCGCTTCTGCTGGATGCGGAAACGATCGGTACCAAAATCATCTTCGATGCCAAAACCGTAGCACGCGAGACCCGAGTCATGCGGGCCGCACTCGAAAACCCACGGCTCACCGAAGCACTTGTCATTCACTCCGTGCTCCGTCCTGCTGCCAGCGCGGCCTTGGTGCATGCCGTTGCGCAGCACGCGAAGTGGTCCTGTCGCAGAGAGATCCGTGCCGCGCTACTGCGAACCGAACATCTCTCGTTAGCCCGCGCCCTGGAATTCAGCCACGAAATTCCCGGCCCGCTGTTGAACGAGTTACTTACCGCTTCGCGTCTCCCCGCTCAAATCAAGGACCAACTCCTCCGCGGAATCCCAGCAAGCTCTCCTCCAGCGAGGTGTTGAGAGCAGTGTGATTTGGCTGGAACGAAGGAAGCGTGCGGAAGCCCTAAGACTTTCTAAGAGTTTGTCATCCCGAGCGAAGCGAGGGATCTGTAGTTGTCACAGTCGAGGGACTCTGTGGAGGGCCCGGATTCCCATCCCGTGTCTGCGGCCCCGGCGCGCCCTCTTGCGGCTTCGCCTCCCCGCGCAGCAATCCCACAATCTTCTCGTACAGCCTCGATCTCGTCACATACCGCTCGTTGGCGCTCGTGATATACCGGATCTGCATCTCGACGCCCCCGGCGGTCGGACGCAAATGAATCGCCGGCGCTACAGTAAGCGACTTCTGATAACCAGCTGACTTCTGCCATTCCTTCTCGGCCTGGGCAGCGCTCGCCCGCGTCTCTTCCTCGACCAGTCGCTGGATCGCCTCCACCAGCGGATAAGGATTTGCCCCTTGCCCAACCTCGACCTGCAGTTCGTCCCACAACCACTGTCCGGCAGTCGAAAAATTGAAGTAGTGTCCCTCGATGGCGAAGCTGTTCACGAACGCGACCTTGCGCCCTGTCGGATGCCCGGTATCGGTCCAGTTGCCGGTTTCGAGCAATACCGTGCGCAGCAATCCGATCTCGATCACTTCTCCCACCACGCCGTTAATCTCGACCCAATCGCCGACCCGAATCCCGTTCTTTCCCATCAGCACGAACCATCCAAAAAATCCGACGATAAAATCCTTCAGGGCTACCGTCAGCCCGGCGCCCGCTAATCCGAGGATGGTTGGCATCTGGTTCGGCACCCCGAGAATCACGAATGCAATCACCAGGACGCCCACCGCCTGCAGACTAAATCGAATCACTCCCCGCAGCGTGAGAAGGTGCTTTTTCTCCGGGGCGGCGTGCTTGAAAAGCCGATTCACCAGGAGGCTCCCGAAGTAGACCAGGACGACGATCAGCAAAATCCAAAGGACGGATCGCGCCATGCCGTGTAGCACTGCGCGTTGCTGGTCGCGCGTCACGTCGAGCCAGTTGCCGTAGATTTCCTGCAACTCCTTCTGGTCCCGAATACGCTTATCGAAGTCGGAGAGTAGCTTCTGGTCGTCGGAAAAATGTTTAAGGGAATTGACGGCGGTCGCGGTATTTTCTTTCGAAACCGCTCCCGCGGCGGCCCCTTTGCGCAGCTCCGTTGCCTGTTGTTTCGTCTCTTCTTTTTGGGGTTTTTCCTCGCGAACGCGGCGTTGCAGCGCCTCATGTTGTGCCAGCAGTTCGGTTCCCATCTCCTCGGCCAGGCGCCTCGCCGATTCGAGATTCGCTCGCTTGTCCCGCAGCCACATCCAGGCACGCACCTGACCCACCAGAGTGTTGGCGCCAAGATCGACCGCCGACGCCGGCGAACCTCCTGTCGGGTTCTGACTTTGGTGTTGCTCCAACGCGTGTTCCCCTGCCTCATGTTGATCCCGCTGCCGCTGGACCGCGGCCTCCTGATCGCCTCCGGCTCGGATCAATTCCTGCTGCGCGTCCTCGACTTCNTCTTCATCCAGCGCCTGCTCGGCATCCAGCAGAGCCACCCGATCCTGTAATGCGTCTTTTTCGCCGGGCTTGGCGGAAGAGATCTGCGCCTTAAGTTGCTCGACTCGGGATTGCACGTCCGCGAGAGCGGCCTGCGCCTGCTGCAGCTTCAGGTACAGATCCCGGTTCTTGGGATCTCGATCGGATCGTTGTTCGGCGGCTTGGCGCAGCTCGTCTGCAAAAGCCAGGTCCACTTCGTGGTCCGCAATGCGCACCGCTTCCTCGGCCAATCGTTGTTCTTCTGGAGTAATTGCCAGAGCGGCGAGCGCGCGCGCAGTCGGCAGCGGACGTTCGTCTACCAAAGGAGTCTGGGCGGCACTTGAGGCCGCGTTCTTGGCGCGAGGACGACTGGTCTCGCGCGTGGCGTAGTAGGCGGCGACGGTCCCAAGTACCAGCGCCAGCAACGCTAAAGTGATCCCCGATTTCAGCCATTTCATCTCAGTACCCCATACGGTTGTGTAGGGACGGTCACCCTCGTCCCTTCAAGCCGAGCCCAGCTCGGCAGCGCTTCACCCCGGCACATAATCCGCGACAAACACATTTTAGAAAAAGTGTAGCAGGCAAAACGGTCATGTGGCGGGGGCGCCACCGCCCGCGTATCGTGCAGCGAGTCAAAGCCACCGGTCATAAAATGACGCTGCCGATTCCGAGCGCGATCCCGAACAAGCCGACTCCCGCAAAGGGCCGCGACGCCCGAACTCCCCGCATGATAACTTTATCGCCGGACCTACCCAAATGCGCCGCCGCTGCGGCCCGAGAAATTTCGATGAACAGAATCACCGTCGCACTTCTCCTTCTGCTCCTTTTCGCCGCGTCTTCCTTCGCCGAGAAAGAAAAATCCGCCAAGGGTGCCAATCTCCTGCTCCAACTCGAAGCTCATTTCGCCGCGGATGTCCGAAAGCACGGCCACGACGCCTTCCTCACCTACTTCGCCGAAGAGGGCGTCGAAATTGTCGACGGCGGCGGCATCAACGACAAAGATGCCATGCGCAGGCAACCTCCCTGGCCCGAAGGCACGACCCTTACCTGGACGCCCGTGCACGCCGAAATGGCGGCTTCCGGCGATCTCGGCTACACCTACGGCAATTACGTTTACAGCGCCAAAAATAAAGAGGGCAAGCTCGTCGCCNATTACGGCAAGTACACGTCGATCTGGAAAAAGCAGAAGGACGGCCAGTGGAAGGTGGTCGTCGACATGGGAAACTCCAGTCCGGATCCGACAACANGGAAGTGAGCCTGGACCTTCGCAGGCGANGAACGAAAGTCATCGNGCGCTGATTTTCGACCGAATGGCCGCCATCAAGTCTGCCGTCGTGGAAACATCGATCCCGTAACGTTCGCCACCGCGCACGATGGGACCGCCAATGGCATCCAACTCGAGCTGCCGCCCAGCGGCAAGGTCTTTCTGCATGGAGCTGCGCATAGCCGGTGGCATGCTTTCGAAAACCGCGCCAATCTGCGCCGCGTCAACTTCCGCGCCGCCCGCATTCGCCACGGCGCACGCCTCCGCGATNGCAGAGTTCAATTTCTGTTTCCACGCACCATCTNCCAGAATCTGTCCAACATTCATGCCGGATGCCGACGTGGCCAGCGCAAATGGCGCAAGAAAGCAGAGCTTGCTCCACAGCAGAGTCTGCTCGTTCGGAATGAACTGGCAGGTGAATCCAAGATCGCCCAAGCGTGCGACGATGGCTCCCAACAGTGGCTCGCTGCTGCTGGCGATATTGAGGCGAACAAACGGGGAGCGCTGGATGAATCGTCCCGGTGCAATTCTCTCCGCTTCAACCGCGATCGTTGCCGGGACCACGCGGTTCTCTCCAAATCGCGCCCGCAGCGCCGCAATGTGATCCACTCCGTTCAGCAATGGAACCACGGAGCCCGGCACTGCCTGCACAGCTTCCAGCGCAGTCTGCAGTTGATAGGTCTTGGTTGCGATCCACAGCACGTCAGCTGGTTGCGTCAGCGTGGCTACCGCTTTCGCGGGCGCCGTGAGAGAGCCGGGGCCCGANGGACGTTCCAGCAGCAAGTTCNCGGGGAAACCCGGCAGCTTCTCCGGTCGAATCACGACTGTGACGTCCTCGCCAAGCGAGGCCAGCGNCGTGCCGACCAAACCTCCGATGGCTCCTGCTCCCAAAATTNCATGTTTCACGCGAGCGCTCCCTGGAAAACTCTACGATACGTGAGTCTCGCGCGCCGTGCTCGCTGACTTCGTCCCGCCTTTACGCAGCGCCTGAGAATCTGTCACACTGGCCACAGATCATTCGCCACTGACCACTGATCCCCATGGGCAAGATTCACGTCCTCGCCGAGAGAGTTGCCAACCAGATCGCTGCCGGCGAGGTGGTTGAGCGTCCGGCTTCGGTGGTGAAGGAGTTGCTGGAGAACGCGCTGGACGCAGGTTCCACGCGCATTCGCATACAGGTTGAGGCGGGCGGGAAGAAGCTGATCCAGATCACCGACAATGGATGCGGCATGGTGCGCGACGATGCCATGCTGGCCTTCGAGCGCCACGCCACCTCGAAAATCAAAGACACTGACGACCTGCTGAGCATTTCGACACTCGGATTTCGCGGCGAGGCGCTGCCTTCGATTGCTTCCGTCGCCCGGCTGCATCTGGAAACCCGCGCCGAAGAGGAAGCCGCGGGAACGCTCCTCGAAAGTAACGGCGGCAAGATTATCCGTGTCGAAGAGGCCGGGCTGCCGCTGGGAACGTCGATCACGGTTCGCGATCTCTTCTTTAATACGCCGGCGCGCAAGAAGTTCTTAAGATCGGAATCGACCGAGCTGTCGCATATCGCTTCGCTCGTAACCCACTATGCATTGGCGCATCCCGAGAAGCATTTCGAGTTGCACTCGGCGACGAATGCGTTGCTGGTGGCGCCGCCAGTTGCAGGTCATCGCGAGCGCGTGTACCAGGTGTTTGGACGCGAGACTCTTGACCAGTTGATTCCGCTAGCCGCAATGCAACCGCTGGAGCGTGTCGGCCTGCCGCAGCCTCCGCCGTGGCGACGTGGCGCGGACAGTCTTGTCGGCGAGACCCGATCCTCCAAGTTGGAGGAAGGACCGTCCGGGCAGCCCGCAGCGGACACGCGGACAGGAGTGTCCGCGCCACACGACTTTGGCGAGGTACGCTTGCATGGCTTTGTTTCGAAGCCGGAAATTCAGAAGCTCAATCGCAATTCGATTTTTATCTTCGTGAATGGACGGCTGATTCGCGACCGCCTAATCCAGCATGGGGTCATCGAGGCGTATCGCAACATTTTGCCGCCAACGGTGTTTCCGGTAGTCCTGCTTTTTATTGAGATGCCGACTGCCGAAGTGGATGTGAACGTGCACCCGTCGAAGACCGAGGTGCGTTTCCGGCAGCAGACGGTGATTCACGATTTCGTGCGCGAGTCGGTGCGGGCGGCGCTCATGAAGGCACGGCCTGTGCCGCAGTTTTTGACGGAGATTGGCGCGCAGCCATCGGCGAGGCCTGGCCTCACCCGTCCCGGCCTCGCAAATCCCCCGTTCGCAGATGGCTCGCGCAGCGGCGATGATCTCGAGCGTGCCCCGTGGGGCGATTTATCCGAACCCGTGGCGGCGGGCGGGTTCGCGCTGCAGGCGCCCACAATCCCGGCGACGAGTGCCCACCTCGAATTCGAGGGCGGAATCGCAGTCGAAGCAAACGCCGCGGTATCCCTGGCACGAGACCCGAGAACGACATTGGATGAGCAGACGATTCCTGATCACGGCTGCGCGCCGCCGATTCCGCAAGAGCCGCATACCGTTCCGACTCTTGAGTCGCTGCGAACGCTGCGACCCCTCGGGCAGATTCGAAATTCATTCATTCTTGCGGTCAATGAAGACGGGCTCTGGATTATCGATCAACACGTCGCTCACGAACGCGTGCTATTCGAACGAGTCCTGCGCCAGCGCCAGACGCAGCAGGTCGAGAGCCAGCGTTTGCTAATGCCCCTCGTCATCGAACTGACCCCAGCTCAGCAAGCGATCTTCAGCGACATTGCCGAAGAACTAGCACGCAATGGTTTTGAGGCGGAACCCTTTGGCGCGCGCAGCGTCGCGGTAAAGGTCGCACCGGCGGGAGTGGACGCGGCGCAGATCGAACACATGATGAACGAGATCTTCGAGCAACTGACGCGCGAAGATCAGGCCATCAATCTGGAAGCGGTGCGGACGCGCATCGCGGCATCGATAGCCTGCCACGCCGCGATCAAAGTCAATATGCCACTCGAGCAGAACAAGATGGAGTGGCTGCTAGCGGAGCTGGCAAAAACCGAGCATCCCATGACCTGCCCGCATGGCAGGCCGGTGGTGCTGCGCTATTCCATGCAGGATATTCAGAAGGCATTCAAGAGAATCTAGGTCGCAGCTCCCAGTTCTCAGCTGTCCGTTCTTTCTTTATCGACCGACAAGCGACTTGACGGCTGAGAGCCGACAGCTGAGAGCTGAGAGCCAGTCTGTGTTCTAATCGAAATCATGACCGACCAGGAACTTCTGCAAGCTCGCATGCAAAAGTGGCGCCTCGACGGCCAGCCCGTGCACACGCTGGATGACGCACGCGCTTTCCTTGAGTCGGTGGGATTTTGTCTGATGTATCCGATGCGGCCGGCGGTTCTGGTGCCGACTTTCATCGGAGCCTGGGTGGGCGCGGATTACAAGCTACCGACGCGCCAACACGCCTACAACGATCCGCGCGCGAAAGAAGCCACCGAGCTCATGGTGCGCGCGCTACGCGACAAAGCAGCCTATGAGGCTCCGCTGATTGACGAGANCAANGCGTTCCTGCTGGCGGCGTCTGTGTTTCCTTATTTTTATTCGCTCGTGGGCGAGCGCAATCCGAAGCAGCCGCCTGCNACCGGACCGCGGTCTCCTTATTCGCCGCTGGCCTGTGACGCTTTTGAAATCATCCGCCGCCGCGGACCGATTTCGAAAACTAAACTGGGCGAAATGCTGGGTGGATCGGTTTCAAATGCCGGCCTTGATCGCGGTCTGAGCGAACTCTGGGCCAAGCTGCGCATCACGCGCGTGGACTACACGGCGGAGGAAGGTTCGGTGTGGGACGAATTGTCGCGCTGGGCGCCGGATGTAGTGCGCGAGGGCGTGGGGATTTCGGTGCCCGAAGCGCTCTCCGCGCTGNTATCAAAATATCTCGATTGCGTGGTCGCAGTGGACGAAGGCGAAGTCGAGAACTTCCTGGCAAACTTCGTTCCGCGTACGCGGGTGAAAGAAGCAATCCATGCCTTGCTTTCGGCGCGCGAGTTGAGCTTCGTGCATGTCGGCAGTAAGTCGCTGCTGCAGGTGACTCCGCCGAAGCAGGCGTACGTTCCCAAGAATCGCCGCCCCGAGCGGGTGAGCTAAACAGCAATGAGACGAGGGATCGTAGAATTCTAGGGCCTGGCTCCCCCCTTGAACCAGGGGTCACGCCGGCAAAGAACTTGCCGAGCTTTGCTCGGCTTGGACGGGCGAGGGCGCCCGTCCCCACATGATCAAAGTCCCACCACCCCACGGTCCCGTAGTTTTCCAGGCATGAGCCGTGTAGAATCGCACATTCCCACGATGACGGATCCATCCCAACGCAAACTCATCATCGCCATCGACGGCCCTGCCGGAGCGGGCAAGAGCACGATCGCTTCCCGCCTGGCGCGCAAACTCGGCTACGTGAACCTGGAAAGCGGGGCGATGTACCGTGCGCTGGCGCTGCGGGCAATCGAGGGGGACGCTTCGTTCGACGACGAAGCGGCGCTGCTGAAGATGGCGCAGGATTCGCGCATTACTCTTGAGCGCTCCATCGGCGGCCATCGCGTGCTTCTCAATGGAAAAGACGCTTCAGCGCGCATCCGCGAGCGCGATGTGACCGAGGCGGCGTCGCGCGTTTCGGTTCATCCCAAGGTGCGAGAGTGGATGGTCGCGCGGCAGCGAGAAATGGGCATCGGCGGCGGCGTCGTGATGGAGGGTCGTGACATCGGGACAAAAGTTTTTCCCGATGCCGACTTGAAGATTTTTCTCGACGCCGATCCCGTGATTCGCGAGCAGCGACGGCTGGACCAGCAGCAGGTGAAAGGCGCGCCGGCGCAGGCAATGGCTGCGGAACTTCGCGAGCGCGACCGGCGCGACCGCACGCGCGCGGCTTCTCCGCTGGTCGCCGCGGAAGATGCCGTAGTGCTCGACTCGACAAATATGAGCGAGGACGAAGTCCTCAATCGAATCGAGGAATTGGTGGACGAGCGACGGGCGGCGAGAAGCTAGCCTGGCGTTTACGCGAGCAACCAACGGCGTCGATCCTACGTTTACGCCTTCTTCCGCACCTTCGGAGCCGGAATCTCTACCCGCTTCGGACCGTTTAAGAACGCCGCCCAGCGCAATTCCTCCACCGGATTCTGACCGTTCAGCGCCTTATTTACCGCCATCTCCGCCACCGCGTCCACTATCCACTCAAAATTCTGCTGCCCCACCGACGTAACCTCTGCGTCCGGAGCCGGATTCATGAAGTCAATCGCATACGGGACGCCGTCCTCCGCCGCGAACTCCACTGTGTTCAGGTCGTAGCCCAGCGCGCGGCACAACGCCAGCGCATCTTTCTCGATCCGATCCTTTAACTTCGTTCCCGGCTGCGGGTTCCCCTTCACATAACGCTCATGGTGCGGAGCCTTCGGATCGTACCTCATGATGTGCACTTTCTCCTGCCCCACCACGTAACAGCGGTAATAATCCTCAAACTCCACGCCATGCTGAAGCGTCATACACAGATCGCCCGTCTGATTGTAGTTGTGGAAGAACTCTTCCGGAGAATGCACCTTATACACGTGCTTCCAGCCGCCGCCCGAATAAGGCTTCAAGAACGCGGGAAACCCAACATAAGCAAACACCTCTTCCCAATTCAACGGATACATCAAATTCCGCATCGATTTATCGGTGGTATCTGGTGGATGCTCGTGATGCGGCAAGATTACTGTAGGTGGAATCGCCACGCCCATCTTGTGCGCCAGCGCATAATTAAAAAACTTGTCGTCCGCCGTCCACCAGAACGGATTGTTAATCACAATCGTTCCTTGCAGCATCGCGTTCTTCAAATATGCCCGGTAGAAAGGAATGTCCTGAGAAATCCGGTCAATGATGACGTCGTATTTCTTCGGCTCATCCATGCGGATGCCGCCAATCTTCACAAATTCTGCGGTAACGCCCTCGGCCTTCGTGGAGTTGACCTTCTCGACTAATGCCGGCGGAAACGTATTCTCCATCCCAAAAAGAATTCCGATTTTCTTGTCTGCCATGAGTCCGGTCCTTTTCCAAACCTTGCTAGTGGAGCGCCGGTCGTCCCCGACCGGCCACCAGTCGGCCCGACGGGCGAGGCGCCCGTCTCTCCACTAAAAATACTTTCCCGCCATCCGCTGCCACAATGGCCAATCATGCTTGCTGTTATCGCCGTAGATGTCCAACCAATGCGGAATCCCCTT
>JGI12635J15846_10005155_pt1 | contig 11301 bp, 5 predicted proteins | sample BlaSpr_A8_OM2_M2_FD_15846 | JGI IMG/M metagenome (IMG submission 15846) | reverse complement strand
AGGTTTGCAGTGCGGAAGCGGAGTGCCCTTCGGCCAGCAATACTCGACCGATGTTATTTTTGGAAATGCCCAGCCATCTGCGAATCCAGGCGTTCGATGGATCACGGTCCGAAAGATTCTGGAAGATGCTCTGGGCCTTACGATCGCTGTCGAGGGCCTCGTCCAGATCTCGCTTTTTCTCTAAATAGGAGCCCGTGAAATAGTAGGAATCTCCCAGGAACCCTTGGAGCGTGCTGTTATTGGGGTCGTTTTTCGACAGCTCTACTAACAATGACGTAGCTTCATGCTGGATGGCGAGCGCTGCATCGAACTCGCNNTGTCGCGCCAAGATCCGGGCTACGCCCGTATCNTCGGCGACCAAGTGGGTGCGCAGCGTGGCAGACTGCTGCGGGGTGGCGCCCTGGGCCGATCCACGAATAGCCGAAGCGCGCCGATAGTTTTCGAGCGCGCCGGGCAGGTCTCCTATTGCCTCCAAAACTGTACCAATTCCCCAATACGCTCCGGCTCTTCGATCACATTCGGACGGGTCGTGCGACTGCGCGGCAACGCTCTCGGCAAGGGATGCAGCCTGACGCAAACTGGCTAGTGCGCCGTTGGGGTCCCCCTGTTCCTGCAAGGCCCAACCCAAAAGGTTGTCGGTGCCGAACAGTTCCCACTTGCGCAGCGGGTCTGAAGGATCTTTCTGCAACACGGATTCACGAATGGCCAACGCTTTTCGATAGCTCTGAAGTGCACCGGCCGTATCCCCAAGATTGGAATACCGTGGGTTGCCCTGGACATCGCCCAGCTTTTCGTACGCAGTCGCGAGTTCGCGCTGTAGCGAAACATCTCCACTCGATTCCTGAGCTAAACCATCGATGTATTTGAGCGCTTCGGTAACCAGAATCCGCCGCGCGGGAGTGGCTCCGGGCAAGTCCTTGATGGAGTCATGCACATCAAACATCAGCGAGTTCGCCAGCTTACGTACATCGTTGAAGCGGCGTTCGGCCCGGGCGCGTTCGGCTTGAGCAATGCGCGCCTCGCGGGCCGTTACCGCCATCCCTGTCACAAGGATCAACACAACGGCCAGAGCCGCAGCAACGCCGGCTTTGTTTCGCCGGATAAATTTCGAGGTGCGATACCCGACTGTGTCATTGCGAGCGATGACCGGAAGACTTTCAAGATGCCGGCGAATATCTTCCTTGAACTGTTCTGCCGATGCGTAGCGGCGTTGCGGTTCCTTGCGCAAGGCCATCAGGACGATGTTGTCGAGATCGCCGCGCAAGCGCTTTTTCAGCTTCTCGGGTGAGGCATCGCGCGCCGCGCTCAGCTCTGCCGCCGTGCTTTTGGTTCCACCAGCTTCCGCGGGCTCGTCTCGCGTCACCACCGTGCTCGGTTTTTCCGGCTCGCTCTCGCAGACCGCACGGGCCATCTCATGCGGTGAGCGGCTGACTAGACGATACGGGCAGCGTCCGGTGAGCAGTTCGTAGAGCACGACGCCCAGCGAATAAATATCGCTGGCGGTGGTGATGGGCTCGCCCTTGATCTGCTCCGGGCTGGCGTAGCCGGGGGTGAAAGCGCGCAGAGCGGTAATGGTAGCGGTTTGACCGTCATCTCCATCTTGATTCAGGATCTTGGCGATCCCAAAGTCCATCAGTTTGGGAACGCCATCAGCCGTGACTAAGATGTTTCCGGGTTTGATATCGCGATGAATAATGAGTCGCTGGTGGGCATATTGCACGGCCGAGCAAACCTGCAGAAACAGGCGCAAACGTTCTCTGATCGACAGCCGGTTGCGGTTGCAGTATTCGTCGATGGATAGACCATCGATCAGTTCCATCACGAAGTACGGGGTGCCGTCATTGGTCGTTCCGCCGTCGAGCAGTCGGGTGATGTTGGGATGGTCGAGGGTAGCAAGAATCTGCCGCTCATTTCGGAACCTGCTGATGAAGAAGCTGGAGTGCTGACCTGCACTTACCAGTTTCAGCGCAACCTGCTTCTGGTACTCATCGTCGGCNCGGACGGCGCAGAACACGTCTCCCATGCCGCCACTCGCTAACTTCCGTACCACGCGATACTGGGAGATTCTTTGGCCGATCCACCGGTCCGGGTCGATCCGCGACACGTCTTCCGCGGTTTCGCCGACCGTCAGCAACTCGGCGGCAACTTCCAATGCCGGTCGATCAATAAACTGCCCTGAACTCTGCCCATAGGTGACGAGCGACTGTACTTCGCGACGCAAGTTTCCATCGCCAGAACAGACGCTTTCCAGGAAGGCAATCCGTTGATCTTCTGTCCGCTCCATCGCGGCGTGATAAAGCCGCTCTATTTCTTGCCACTGTTCAGGCTTCATGGTGGCTTCCTTCAGCCATCTCGCGCAGCAGCCAAGCGCGGGCCATGCTCCAATCCCGCAGCACCGTGTCGGGAGAGATCTTTAGAACCGTGGCTGTCTCCTCCACCGTCAGTCCACCAAAGAAACGCAACTCGACAACTTTCCCTTTGCGAGTATCGGCTTCCTCCAAACGAGTCAATGCTCGGTCGAGCGCGATCAAGTCTACCGACAACTCGGGAGAGACTGCCAACGCTTCGTCCAAGGTGATGGGTTTCGACTCTCCGCCGCGTTTCTGGGAGCCCCGGGAACGCGCGAGGTCGGTGAGGATGCGGCGCATCAGCCGAGCACAGACCGCGTAAAAATGCGCCCGGCCTTGCAAGTCGAGCTTAGCGTTGACCAATCGCAAATAGACTTCATTGATCAGGGCCGTGGTCTGGAGGATGTTGCCGCCTTTTTCCCGCGCCATGTAATGTCGCGCTAAACGATGCAACTCCGTATAGACCAGGGGTGTGAGTTGTTCCAGCGCGTTTTGATCGCCGTCTTGCCACGACTGTAGAAGGCGAGTAATTTCCGAAGGCGGTGCCGGGCCCATTAGTACCCCACGAGTCGGGCAGAGCCAGCCGACTTGGGCGGAAAGGTTAGCACAACGTTTAGCCCCCTTCCATACCCATTTTCTGCACGCCCTCCGGCCAGATACGGAACAAACTACCAACCGGATGCTGGTATATTGCCAGATTTTCCGCTTAAGAGATTAAGAGCGGAGTGTTTGCGCAGCACTGTGAAGGGCCACTTCAACACCATTCAAGTTCGCTCGGAGGAAGCACATGAAAACGAAAAAATGTTTGCAGCTCATACTCAAATTAATGTTGCTGGCAGCGCTCCTTCATGAACCCGCATGCGGACGGCGACATGCTCTTTTCTCGGATGGTGGTGCAGTTTGAAACTGCACCACTACCCTTTCTCGCACTCACTTGTGCTTCGATGAAACTGCCGCCTTCTGGGAAAACCTGAGGAACGCTCTAGCCTGACGTGACACCTCTTGATGCGCCGCCAACTTCACAGGCTTCGTTGACTTGCCCGTTTCACCCACGTAAGATTCGCGTCAATGCTTGGCCAAACCATCTCGCACTACCGCATCGTCGAGAAGCTAGGCGGTGGAGGGATGGGTGTTGTCTACAAAGCCGAAGATCTCAAACTCGGCCGCTTTGTCGCGCTCAAGTTCCTGCCTGACGATGTAGCCAAAGACCCGCAAGCCCTCAGCCGTTTTGAGCGCGAAGCCAAATCGGCGTCTGCACTGAACCATCCAAACATTTGCACGATCTACGAAATTGACGACCAGCACGGCGATGCCTTCATCGCCATGGAGTTTCTCGATGGATTGACGCTGAAGCATTGCATCGCGGGGCGTCCGATGGAGACGGAGTTGATCTTGTCCCTTGCCATTGAAATAGCGGATGCACTGGACGCAGCGCATGCGGAAGGCATCGTCCACCGAGACATCAAGCCTGCCAACATCTTCGTGACCAAGCGAGGCCATGCCAAGGTTCTTGATTTCGGGCTGGCCAAGGTGAGCGCTTCGAAGCACGTGCCATCAAACACTGTGACCGGCACCATCGACGACCAGCACCTCACCAGTCCTGGCTCAGCTCTCGGCACCGTCGCCTATATGTCCCCCGAGCAGGCGCGGGCCAAAGAACTGGACGCGCGCAGCGATTTGTTTTCCTTCGGCACCGTGCTGTACGAGATGGCAACGGGTGCAATGCCGTTCCGGGGCGAAAGCTCTGCAGTGATCTTCAAAGCAATTCTGGACGCGGAGCCGACGCCCGCGGTGCGCTTGAATCCCGACTTGCCGGCCAAGCTGGAAGACATTATCAACCGGGCAATGGAGAAAGACCGGGAGCTGCGATACCAGAGCGCGAAGGAGATGCGGTCCGAGTTGCTGCGGCTGAAGCGGGACACGGAATCGCGGCACGGCGCACCCGCAAGTTCGGGGACGGTGGCGGTCGTGCAAGATACCCCCACTCCGCCGGCCCCTCCTGCGTCGCCCTCCTCGGGCAGCATAGCGGCGGCCCAGCCTGCTTCGTCTTCGAGTGCGCCAGTTGTGGCACCCCCCAGCTCACGCTGGAAGATCTTGCTGCCGGTTGCGCTCGTGGCCCTCGTTGCCCTGGTGGCTGGTGGGCTCTACTTGCGCTCACGCCCCGCGACTTCAACCACGAACGCTACGCCGCTCACCGAGAAAGACACAGTCGTTCTCACCGACTTCACCAACACCACCGGCGACCCGGTCTTTGACGGTACCCTCAAGCAGGCCCTCGCGGTCGATCTTGAGCAGTCGCCATTCCTCAACATTCTTTCCGACCGCAAGATCGGCGCAACGTTGAAGCTGATGGGCCGTGCTCCCACCGAGCACGTCACGGCCGACGTGGCAAAGGAACTCTGCCTGCGCACCGGAAGCAAGGCTATTTTGACCGGTTCGGTTTCGAGCCTTGGCACTCAGTATGTGATCGGTCTGGAGGCGGTCGCTTGCAGCTCCGGAGACACGCTGGCCAAGGAGCAAGCGGAAGCACCCAGCAAAGAGGGTGTCCTCAAGGCTTTGAGCACCGCGGCCACCAGCCTGCGCTCCCGATTGGGCGAATCGCTCGCGTCGGTGCAGAAGTTCGATGTACCCGTGGAGGCAACCACCCCGTCGCTCGAAGCCCTTAAGGCTTACAGCATGGGCATCACGACCGGCCGCACCAAGGGCAACGCCGAAGCCATTCCGTTTATGAAGCGGGCCCTCGAACTCGACCCCAACTTCGCCATGGCCTATGCCGGCCTGGCCGTTATCTACGGGAATCTTGGACAGGCGAGTCTCGCCGCGGACTATGCCAAAAAGGCCTACGACTTGCGCGATCGCGTAAGTGAACGCGAGCGGTACCGCATTTCCGCCTTGTACTTTCAGAACGTGACTAGTGAAGTGGAGAAGGCCACCGAAGCCTACGAACTCTGGGCGAAAAGCTACCCTCGCGACTTCGTGCCGCACGGGAATCTGGGTTTTCTCTATGCGGGTCTGGGGCAATACGACAAAGCAATCGCGGAAACCCAACTGGCACTGCAGTTGGAGCCCACAAGGTCTGGCTATGGGAACCTGGCGAACATGTACATCTACGTGAATCGGCTCAAGGACGCGCGCCAGACAATCCAGGAAGCGCAGCAGAAAAACTTCGATGACTTAGTCCTGCGGGGCGATCTTTACAGCTTGGCATTTCTGTCCGGGGACACGGAGGAAATGGAGCGCGACGTGGCGTGGGGAGCTGGCCGCCCTAACGAAGAAGACCAGATGCTCAACATCCACGCCGACACCCAGGCCTACTACGGCCGCCTGGAAAAAGCTCGAGACCTCGCTCGCAGGGCTTCTGACTCCGCGGTGCGCTCGGATGCCAAAGAAACCGGCGCCCAATGGCTGGCTTATCAGGGGCTGCGCGAGGCTGAACTAGGCAACGTGGCAGCAGCCCGGCAAGGCGTCGCCCGCGCCTTGGCGCTCGCCCCCGGCCGTGACGTTAAGGTCCTGTCGGCTTTGGCACTGGCACGCACCGGCGAGACCGCTCAATCCAAGACTCTCCTTGAGGAGCTGCAAAAGTCCGAACCCACCAACACTTATCTCAAGGTGTACTGGTTCCCTGTGATCGAGTCATCGATCGCAATGGCACAGCAGGCGCCCGACCGGGCGATCGTCGCGCTGGAACCCTCTCTACCCTACGAACTTGGCTCTCCTCCACCCACAACCAGCACAATGTATCCCGCCTACATCCGCGGCCTGGCATGTCTGGTGCAAAAAAATGGCCCGGCTGCGGTCGTCGAGTTCCAGAAGTTCCTCGATCATCCCACAGTCGTGCAGAATTTCCTGCTGGGCTCGCTCGCCCATCTCCAGCTAGCCCGCGCGTATGTTGTCTCTGGCGACACCGCTAAGGCGAAAACTGCCTACCAGGATTTCCTGACCCTCTGGAAAGCCGCCGACCCCGACGTCCCCATCCTGAAAGAAGCGAAAGCGGAGTACGCGAAGCTGCAGTGAGCGGATGCACAATTCCCACAGCCATCGCCCGGTTCGGCTGCATGACCATCAGGATAGAACCCAAGTCCATGTGCGAGAAATCCGCAAAAAAACATTCGCGACAGAGACGAGCCACCGCCTGAAAGAAAGCCCCTCAAATGCCGGCGTACCAGGCATAGCCTGCTTCTGGAGATGCCCCGCCAAATCCCTTNCCGAANCCCTTCAGATTGCCCGTAACCGCGATTACACGTTTTGAGAATTGGCGGGGTTGGTCACTGAGTGTAACGGCGATTCTTTCAGCAACAGTTCTCTTGTGACAGAGCCAAATCGCCTCTTTTCATTGACTTGGCCAATTCATAAACGTAAGATTTGTGCCGGCGATTGGATAGACTCATCTCGAACTGCCGCGTTGCGATGCGCAGCTTGGAAGCGGAAATCCAATTGGGCGAGAGGTCGCCGAGCTTTCAATTTCGAATTAATAAAGGATATGACGATATGCTCGTGATTAGAAAGCAATGGCTGGCAGCATTTTTATCCTTCACGATCGTGACTAGTATCTCCGGGGGACAGGCCGTTCCTCCGGAGAAGGCGGATGAAGGTCGCATTGATAAGTTGCTGGGTCAGCTCACCCTCGAAGAGAAAATGGATCTCATCCGCGGTGGGACCGAAGACCCTGCCGTGTATCAGGGACAAGCTGGATATCTGCCGGGTGTCCCAAGGCTTCACATTCCCTCTCTGCGTTTCGCCGATGGACCTCCGGGCCTATTGACTCGAGTTCCCGCACAAGCGGAAACGGCCACCATGGGTGTTGCCGCGACCTTCAGCATCAAAGATGCCGAAGCGAACGGGGTTGTGATCGGTCGCGAAGCGCGCTCCCTCGGAATCGATGTCGTCTTGCAGCCCTTTATCAATATTGATCGCGATATCACTTTCGCGCGCGGCTACAACACCTTCGGTGAAGATCCCATGCTCGCGGGGGCCATGGGAGCCGCGGAGATTCGCGGGGCGCAGTCGCAGGGCGTGATGGCGCAGGCGAAACATTACATTGCCTATGACACGGATTCTTACAACGTCTTCGTGGATCAGCAGACGCTGCATGAGGTTTACGCCGCGCCCTTTGCCGAGGCCGTGAAAGCGGGAGTCTCGTCGATCATGTGTTCCTACAACCGCATTAACGGGCCGTTTGCATGCGGTAATGCCGACACGCTCAAAATCGTGTTGAAAGGCGAGCTTGGGTTCAAGGGCTTTGTGACATCGGACTGGGGAGCAGTGCATAGCGCTTCCTTTATTAACCAGGGGCTCGACATGGAGATGCCTGGCACGGTCCCTCCGGACAGCCCTTTTGCTGCCATGATCCATAGCTTTTTTGCGACGGCTCCTGCCAACGGCGTCGTGCCTACCAAACTTAATGAGGCTGCGCTGGCGGGAATGCTGGGGGGGAGCATTCCGGAGGAACCCGTAAAGGGCGGAATGCATCTGTCGGCTTTTCCCCGCGATACAGACTCCAAGACGATGCGTGACGATCTGAAAGAGGGCACCGTCACCGAGGCCACGATCACCGCTGCCGCGCGACGGGTACTGTATGAGATCGATCGTTTTGGATATTTGGATGGCAAGCAGAAGCACACGATTACGGCTCAGGATATCGAGGAAAATGCAGCAGTGATCCGAAAAACTGCCGAAGACGCAGCGGTACTCCTTAAGAACGAGCAGGCCCTTCCGCTGAAACCGAACGATCTTCAATCGCTGGCGCTGATCGGACCAAGCGCAGGACAGGTCGCCGCAATTGGCACCTTTGGAGAGCGCTCTGGTGGACTGACAGAGCGACAGATTGGCCCTTTCGATGCGTTAAAGAAGATTGAACCAGAAGCTCATATCACCTTCGCCGTGGACGACGACATGACTGGGACGCCCATCGATGCGGCGATGTTGTCGCATGACGGCAAGCCAGGCCCGCTCCGTACTGATGGTGCCGGGAATACGGCAATCGATACGCAGCTCGATTTCACGCACAGCAACCATAAGTCGCTGCCGTCCAATGGGACCTTCACCTGGAGCGGAACGCTCACAGTACCAGGCGCTGGAGATTACTGGATTTATCTGCAGGCATTGGGAGCGCGCGGCGTACTTAAGATCGATGGCGAGGCGATTGGTCGCACTGGCGCGACGAAAGGCACTGTCCATGGCGACATCCAGTACGGGACCCAGGACAATGGATTCCCCACGGTCGACGGATTGGATAATGTGCGCCGTTCAGTTCATCTCACGGTGGGTCCGCACGAAATCACCGTGGAGGCCAGCGGCGATACTTCGAACAACCCCGAAGAGATTCGTTTGAACTGGTTGACACCCGATCAACGGCGTCGCGACCATCAGGCGGCGATCGACGCCGCAAAGAACGCCCATACGGCGGTGATCTTTCTCTGGACGCGCGGGAAACCGAACTTCGGCCTTCCGGGGGAACAAGATAAACTCGTCGACGAAATCTCTGAGGTTAATCCGAACACAATTGTTGTGCTCAATGTAAGCCAGCCGATCGCCATGCCATGGATTGGAAAGGTGAAGGCCGTTCTGCAAATGTGGTGGCCTGGAGATGAAGGCGGATGGGCCACGGCGAATGTCCTTCTCGGCAGAGTGAGCCCGGGCGGGCGACTGCCGTTTACCTGGGGTAAACGGCTTGAGGACTATCCTGCGACCGACCCCGCCCATCCGGAGCGCTCGGCTAAGGGAGTGGGAGGCAAAACGACCTTCTCTGAAGGCGTGGACATAGGCTATCGCTGGTTCGACAAACAGAAGATTGAGCCACTCTTTCCTTTTGGGTACGGGCTTTCCTATAGCACCTTCAGCTACTCTGATCTTCGCGTGCTACGAGCCTCGGACAGCGGCTTGGACATCTCTGTGCGTGTGAAGAACACCGGCAACGTTACCGGCGACGAAGTTCCACAAGTCTACCTGGATGCACCAGAGCAGCGCCCAGAAGGCGTACAGTTCGCGATGCAGACGCTGGTTGCTTTTGATCGTGTCTCGCTTCGCCCGGGAGAAACCAAGGAGGTTGCGATGCACGTGGCACCACGGAGTTTAGAGTACTGGTCGGTTGCGGAGAATCGCTGGATTCGATTAGGTTCAAGGCGAATTCGTGTCGGATCATCATCACGTAGCGCAGCGCTGAGTGCCAATACGCGATGACCTCACGATGAGTATCGGCACCGCCGGATAGGGGTAGCACTACGAGCGTGCATATGCAAGGTGAGACGAGTGCATCTTCTCGTCTCGCAGAACGGTGAGCAGTTGTTCAATGACCTCGTCGGGCACTCGTTTCCAGCCGTTGAATACAGGGTTCAGATCGAAAACAGCCTGTTGCACTTCGTCTTCGTCGCCGAGTTCGAGGTTCTTGCGCAGTCGAGCTATCTTCGTGCCCTGCGCTCGTTCCAAAGCACGCTCCCAAGTTATCCACGCGCCTAAAGCGCAAGAGATAAAGGAGACCGGCAATGACTTGTTGTGGAGGGATAATTACCGCTTCAACGATCTTGACTCCGCCCCACCTCGAAAGTCATCATAGTATCGCGCAGTAAACGGTGAAGGAGTTCACCGCCAACCGCTGTCCCACGCCGAATGATGAAAGAGGCACAGGAGATTGCCAGGCGTTATGTACTCCCATGGCTAAAACCAGAGCAAGAGGAGGCAGAACGGCAGTATCAGCGAGCGTCGTGTCGATTCGCCGAAATGGGCAATGACTTTTTGAAGAAACTGGCCGACGCAGGCATTCCCGAGTTCGCGCGCATGCCGCGCGCGCTCGACCCCGAAGCCGGCTTCCGTGTTCGTTCGAGGTTCACGTTCATGGATTTCATCGAGGTTGCGCAGCCTGCTTCGCCGTTGCGATGGATGGCCGACTTCTTCCTGTGCCTCATCGGTGCTCGGGTTGTCATCGAAACAAACGCACGAGAGTTCCTCGTCCGGCTACTCGAAGTAAACGCCACTCGAGTGCAGAGCGATATCCTACACCGGGTTCAAGAAAGCCGTGGGCTTCTGGAAGTTGAAATCCGAAAGCTTCTACGCGAAGTCAGCCGAGTGGCGGAGAAAGCTCTCGGCAATGCGAGAAGAGCAAGGGAACGGGGCGCATCAGCGGTCGAGGCTGCAAATGAAAGGATGGGCAGATTGGAGCATGAGGTCGTGAATCTTGCCGTCGCCCACCTACCTCTTTCCCTGTAGTTGCAGCTGCGGAGGGGACCAAGAATTCCGGGTTCTCGGGATTGTGCCGCTGTCCGGCGAAGAGATTTTTCCGGGATGACCATGTGGCGCGCACACTGGGCAGACTGGGTCGTGGGGAAATCCGGAGACGAAAGACCCTACTCTAAATCAAGCGGTCGAGGCGTCCTTCTCCCTGGTTGGCCGGTGTTCAGGAGGCTCTTCGATTGACGAAGGTGGGAGCTTTTTTGTCTTTCTCATCCACTCGGCCGCTCGTTGTTCGGCCTCGAGCAGTTGCTCCATGGTCATCGATTTGTTGACATGGTTCTTGGCCCGAGTGATCTGTTCGTTGGCGATCAGAAACCACATGTAGGCATACATCAGGTCCTTTGGCCCAGATCGACGAGCCGAGTAAAGTTGTGCCAACGCGAGTTGCGCGGTCGGCAAGCCTTGTTCGGCAGCTTTTTGACAGATGGCGATGGTCGCCTCATCGTGGCGACCGCCATTGCTCGGATTCGCCAGAAGGGAAGGGAGTAGCGATTGCGCCGGACTGGCCTGGCTCAGAGTCATGAACAAGAGCTCGACCCGGCTGGAGACGCCTAGCTTGTCGAACACTCGAAACAGGTAGTTCTTAATGGTGTGCTGACTCAAGCCCAGACGCTCGGCGATTTCGCGATTGGTCAGCCCCTCAGACAGACTGCGGACGACTTCCATCTCGCGCTTCGAAAGCAGGTCCAAACCATTTGCGTCCACCGCCCTTACCGTGGGCGAAGAG
>JGI12635J15846_10005153_pt1 | contig 11301 bp, 11 predicted proteins | sample BlaSpr_A8_OM2_M2_FD_15846 | JGI IMG/M metagenome (IMG submission 15846) | reverse complement strand
TTTCCTCGAGCTCGGACGGGTCGGGCATTTCCTTGTCGGGCATTGGTTCCTTTCGATCGCGATGCGGTCAATTGGTCGAGGTCGATGCGGACGTCATTCCCCTCACACGATTGTAGATGAGAGCGGCGCCGCCGACTACCAACAGTATCGCGAGCAATGCGTCGAAGCGATGAAAGTATGGCGCGAGATCCTTCCAGTGCTGTCCGAGTTTCATCCCGCCGTACGCCAGCGCGAGACACCAAAAGTATGATCCGAGCAACGTGTAGATGGTGAATGGCAGGAGCTTCATGCGCGACACGCCGGCGGGAAATGCGATGAAGGTGCGGACCACCGGCAGCATCCGGCTCCAGAAGACGGCGTGCGCACCCCATCGCTCGAAGAAACGGTCGGCGGTTTCGAGTTCGTGCTCCGCGATGAGGACATACTTTCCATAGCGCTCGATGAACGGACGGCCGCCATATTGCCCGACGAAATACGCGACGTACGAACCGAGCAGGCATCCGAAGGCGCCCGCNAGCGCGACCAGNAANAGNTCGAAGCGGCCGGTCGCGACCAGGTATCCCGAGAACGGCATGATGATTTCCGACGGCAGCGGGATGCATGCGCTTTCGATCGCCATCATGAGGACGACGCCGCCGTAGCCGAGCGCGGAAATCGTCGCGACGATGAACGCGGAGATTCCTGAAATAAATTTATCGAGCATTTTAGCGTGCGCCCTTATCGCGAAACCGCAAGCGGACAGAGTGGCACGGCGCAGCGCCGGTTGCGAGTAGGAAAGGGGAAGGGGAGATCGCTTTATCTAATGCGGAACCCACGGTGGGTTCCGCACCTCCTTCGGCAGGGCTGAGCCCTGCACCCAGTATTAAGATGCGGACTTCTGTTAGAAGGGGGTAAGGGGATCTCTATTCGCTCGTTGTCTGGTTCCCTCGCCCGTTCGTCGGGAGAGGGTGAGGTCGAGGGACATTTGTGCGGCGCGATTGTCGGTTGCGCCGCGCATTTGTTCTGTGTTCTCGCGGACCGGGACGAGGTGGCGGGGGAATCCAAGGTAACAATCGGGAGGCGCAATCGTTGCAGTTGAATCGGGCTGTCTCTTGGCGAGACTCAGGTGACACTTTCGCAGACATAAGGGCCGAACTATCGGCGCGCAAATGTGATGACTATCTAGGTAACCAGATCGGCTATCTGGTGTGTGGCAAGGCATCGACTGAAATGTACTGATTCAGGCGAAGTTGTGCGCGTTGGGTCGCGGTCAGGTGCGGAGCGGGCTAGGAATTCTTTTCTGCGCCGGGGCGAAGGCCGAAGGCCTCCAGCAGCATGCTTTCGTGGTAAACATCATAGGAGTCACACGCACGTACCAACTCGCTGTTTGCGGGACGGGCCTCAGACAAGCGCAGTAGACTCACGTTTGCCCCCAGCTCCTTCAACTTTCGACAGAGAGGAAGGAAATCCGAATCGTTCGTGAGCAAGAATAAGCGATCAAGTCGGCCCGTTGCGGCAAGCTGAAGAGCATCATAACAAATCTNGATATCGACGCCTTTTTCGCTCTTCTGAAATCTGTCTAGAAACTCGTCAGGCACTGTCTTTAGAAATTCGTCAAATTTCATCGAATGCGGAATCTTGCCTCCACAAGGGCGGATTTCAATGTCTCGGACCGCGTTTGGTTTCATATAGTCGGGGAGAGTCAAGTATTGCTCGACTTGTCTATCTCCCTTGGCAAAGTACAACACCGCCCTTCGGTATCACTCGCCCATTACGTCTCCCATCCACGGGGGAGTTCAATTTGCGGGAACTTCGCTGGAGATACTCAGGCACAACCAGAATCTTGAATCGCGCGCAAAAGATGTGCGCTTTAATTGGACCCTCACCTTCATCCTCTCCCTGACAGGGAGAGGGGAACAAGGATCCGGGATTTTTCGGTGCGGCGGGTCTGGAGGACAGCGAGCACAGGGCGAGGAACCTAACCCCTTCCCCAAGTGCAAGTGGGACTGGGAGTGGAGAAATGTTTTGCTTCGCTTGGACATAAAAACGGGGGTACTGTATTTATGTTGAACGGGTAAATTATATAGAAGTCGAGGGAACCTGTGATGGCTAATAATACGCTCAGCATTACTGACAATCGGACCGGGAAAAAATATGAGCTGGCGATTGAGGAAGGGGAGGTTATTCGGGCGGCGGATTTGAGGCAGATCAAGGTTGGCAAAGATGATTTTGGGCTGATGTCTTATGATCCCGCGTTCACCAACACCGCGTCGTGTCGCAGTCGGATTACGTATATCGACGGCGACAAGGGGATACTGCGCTATCGTGGGTATCCGATCGAGGAGCTGGCCGAGAAGAGTAATTACCTCGAGACCGCGTATCTGATAGTCAAGGGCGAGCTGCCCGACCGGGCGCATTACGAGCGCTGGGAGAACAACATCAAGATTCACACGATGGTGCACGAGAGTATCAAGCAGTTCATGGAGGGGTACCGCTACGACGCACATCCGATGGGAATGCTGCTCGGCACGGTCGGCGCGCTCTCGACGTTTTATCCCGACGCGAACGAAATTCACGACCTCGAATCGCGCCGGCTGCAGACGCGCCGGCTGATCGGCAAGATACCGACGCTGGCCGCGTTCGCCTTTCGCCATACCCGGGGGCTGCCCTACGTCTATCCCGACAACGAGCTCAGCTACACCGGCAACCTGCTCTCGATGCTGTTCAAAATGACGGAGCTCAAGTACAAGCCGGATCCGGTGCTCGAGCGTGCGCTCGACGTGCTGTTTATCCTGCACGCCGATCACGAGCAGAACTGCTCGGCCAACGCGATGCGGGCGGTGGGCAGCTCGCAGCCGGATCCGTATGCGTGCGCGGCGGCGGCGATTGCGGCGCTCTACGGCCCGTTGCACGGCGGCGCCAACGAGGCCGCTATCCGGATGCTGATGGAGATCGGGTCGGTGTCGAATATTCCCGCCATGATCAGAAAGGTGAAGGAAGGCGAGCGGCGACTGATGGGTTTTGGGCATCGGGTGTACAAGAACTACGATCCGCGCGCGAAAATCTTGAAGGAGATGGCGGCGCAGGTGTTCGAGGTGACGGGGCGCAACCCACTGATAGATATCGCGCTCGAACTGGAACGGATCGCGCTGCAGGACGAGTACTTCGTCTCGCACAAGTTGTATCCCAACGTCGATTTCTATTCGGGGATCATTTACCAGGCGATGGGATTCCCGATGACGATGTTTCCGGTGCTCTTCGCGATTCCGCGGACCTCGGGGTGGATGGCGCAATGGGCCGAGATGGTGCGCGATCCGGAGCAGAAGATCGCGCGGCCGCGCCAGGTCTATATTGGCGAGTCGACGCGCCACTATATCTCGCTCGATTCACGGCCGAGGCCGACCCAGCGCGAGGATGCGGTGAGCGAAGCTATCTAACGATAGTTAGATTTGCTTCAGAAACGCCTCGTTACCGCTGCTGGTAACAACTTGATCCATGGTTGGCCAAGGCGTAATTCCCTGCTATCAGTAGTAGGGGTGCCTCGACGAAGTTCAGAGGCGCTAATAAGCAAGGAGGCGGGGCTACGATGGGCAAGAATGGCGGCAAGCCAACCGACACCATCTTGACGCTGGAAGAAGCGCTTATGCGCTTCAAGCAGAAGAGAGAGGAGGCTGGCGCAGAAATCAGGCCCGAGGCTGGATCGGATACCAACGTTCGTCAGGCGGACTTTTCGGCTTCGGCCACGGCTCAACCTGAGGGCGAACAAACGACGACCGAAGAGATCAAGCCGGCCGATGACAAGCCTGGCGCGACTGTTTCCGCTCAGCGCGACGAAGTGAGTGCCGAGATGCCGGCGGATGCCGGGATGTCGGCGAACGCCGAGATATCGGCGGATAATGATTTGGTCGCGGTGATCGAAGGCGTTCCGCGCACGCTCGAGGAACTCGAGAGACTCGCGGCGGCGGAGAAGGCCTACGACGAAGACTTTCCGGAGACCACGCTCGAGAGTGCCGAGGAGACTGAAAGCGACGACGCTGAAATCGGCGAGATGGACGTCGGGGCGCTCGCGGCGAATCGTCATGCGCTCATGCGCGACTATGCATTCGGTGCTATGGGCACCGCATTGATGGTGTTGGTCGCCGTGCTGGTGACGCGCACGCCGATGGTCCATGGCCGCCAGAACTTGATGATGGCGCAGAGTATCGCGACGCCGGCGCTGAAGGCGCCGTCGGTGAATAACGCGGACGACTTGATCACGACGATGGTTATAATTCCGGACACCGACGCCGTGCAGGCCTCGGCGAGGCCGGTGGTCAAGACGGACGCACTCGAGGCGAAGATCAAGAATACGCTCAAGACGCGCGCTTTCACTGATATCGGCGTGTCGGTATCAAATCAGGGCGACGCGTACCTGGCTGGGGAAGTTTACAGCCTGGATGAGGCGCGCAAGATCGCGCATATCGTGCATTCGGTGAACGGCGTTAATCGGGTTCATTTTCTGCATCCCGACGTTCGCACGGCGCAGGGTCCCGCCTTCTTTGGCGTGACGACCGCGTCGGCGCCCTCGGTGTGGGGAGCGAAAGTGAAGGCGGTGTTGATCGGATCGCCGGCGGACAAAGCGGGAATCAAGTCGGGCGACGTGATCAGCGAGTTCGACGGCAAGACGATTCCGGACGGCAAGGCGTTCAGTGAGCTGCTCGCGCAGTATGCTCCCGGGCAGCGCGTGCAATTCCGCGTATGGCATGACGGTCAGCCGGAGTACCTGGTGGCGCGTCTGGGCGAGATGACGACAGTGGCGAGCCGGTAATCGGCGGCGTCGTTGGTAGTGAGGATTCAGGGGGCGGTTCGTCGAACCGCCCCTTTTCTTTTCACTGGGTGCAGGGCTCAGTCCTGCCGAAGGAAGTGTGAAATCCATCGCGGGTTTCACTTCAATTGGGTTCCTCGGCTAGGCGCGGGGGGCGAAGCGCGGTTTGCGTTTTTCGAGGAATGCGCGGGCGCCTTCTTCGATGTATCCGGCGCGAACACATAGCACCTGGTTGCGATCCTCGATTGCGATAGCCTGCTCGAGGCTGCCGGCGTCGATACTCATCGAGAGGCATTCCTTGGTCAGCCGAAGACCGAGCGGCGAGGTCTCCGTCATCTCGAGCGCCAGCCTGGCCGCAGCGGCGTCGACTTCAGCATCCGGGAACAGCTCGGACACCAGCCCGGTTGCAAATGCGCGTTGAGCGTTGATGAAGCGCCCGGTCAGCATCAGCTCGGACGCAACCGAGCTGCCGACGGCGCGGGGCAGGAAATAGCTGACGCCCATGTCGCATGCGGTGAGGCCGATGCGAATGAAGGCGGCGTTGAAGCGCGCCGACTCGCCCGCGATACGCACGTCGCATGCGAGCGCGAGCGCGAAGCCGCCACCGGCCGCCGGTCCGCGGATTGCAGCAATGAACGGCTGCGGCGCGCGGCGTATCGCGACGACCAGGTCGCTCATGCGGCGCTGGGCTTCGACGGTGTCGGTGGTCGAGGAGCCGAGGCCGGTGCTGCCGCGGTTTTGTTCTTTGAGATCGAGGCCGGCGCAAAAAGCGCGTCCCGCACCTTTCATCACGACCACGCGCGTCTCGTGCTGCGTCGGCAGCAGATGGAGGAAGTCCTCGAGCTCCGCGACCATCTGAGCGCTGAGCGCATTGAGATTATGCGGCCGATTGAGCGTGAGCCACGCCACCGCGCCGTCGTTTTTAATTTCGATCGCCTCATATTTCATGCAAGTCGCCTCCGTGACGCGCGGCCTTGAGCTGTTCTGCGCATCTTTCGCTAACGATAACGTAACATGACCCATCTTCGCCAAGGGTCACAACCGTGCGGGTGGGAAAACTGCGTATTGACTTAACTCTGGCGCGATTAGAGGCTGAATCGTTGGCTTTTTCGCAGCAATAAGCGATACGGCTCGTTACGGGGAACCGATAAATGTCTCCCGAAGGGGAGGCGGTGTTATGTGATGGCATCCTCGGAAGAAATTCTTACAATCTCTGAGTTGTCGACGCACCTGCGCGTTCATCCGACGACGATATACCGCTTGCTCCGCGAAGGACGAATCCCGGGCTTCCGGGTCGGGAGCGCGTGGCGGTTCAGCCGCGCGGCAATCGAAGTCTGGGAGCATGGACAGGTCGGTCCGATTGACGGCAACGGAGAGTCCACGCCAAGGCGGAAAGCCAAGGGACGCAAGGCTCGAAAGTAGCCGGCGAACTTTTCCGCACGCGGGATTTTCTGTCATTCTCGCGAGGTGGATCCCAACGAAACTTCCAGACCTCGCATACCTAGAGATATAGCCGCGTACTTCGGACGGCTGGCCGCGACCTACGGCGACGGCGCCTACTANGGGAAGCGTCGCGNGGCCGTGCTCNAGGCGCTCGCGCCCGAGATNGCGGNTGNGCGCGACATGCTCGATGTCGGATGCGGNAACGGCGCTTATCTGANGAAGTTTGTCGCGGCGCCCGGCAATCGCACAGTCACCGGCGTTGATCTGACGTTCGACATGCTGCTGTCGGCGCGCAATCGGGTCGGCGCGAAATGCCGGCTGCTGCGTGCGGACGTGTCGCGGCTGCCGTTCAAGGCGGCGTCGTTCGATTTTGTTTTCGCCAGCCACGTNCTGCAGTTCGTCGCGGACGTCGAGACTACCGTGGCAGAGTTCGCGCGATGCCTCCGAGGCACTGGAGTGATGATCGCGACCGGGCAGCGCGACGACAGCGTTAGGCAGATGTTGAGCGTCATCGTCGGTGAGGAGCGATGGCGCGAATATCGCGAAGTGATCTTTCGGCGCGCGGCGCGGCGCGAAGCCGATGCGCGTCCCAGGGATCGCTTCCAGAAAGCGTTCGCCAAGGCGGGTCTGCGCGTCGAGGAGCGCACGGCGCCGTTCACGGTCACGTGGCCGGATATCGCCGAGTGGATAAGAATCCGGTGGATGCCGATGGTTCCCGCGGACGAGCGTGAGCGCGCCGATGCGATGATTGAGGACCTCGCGGGGATGGGGGAATCGCGGACCCTGACGCAGCATGAGCCGCTGATCATTGGGCGGCGCGATGGCTGAGTCCGGTGGCGTTTGACGAGGGCGGGTTCAAACTAGTAGCTAACGGACAAAAGCACGTGGCGGAGAGTTTTGCGGCGATGCCTACGCAGACGAAATATACCGACGTTAAGGGATACGCGACTTACTTCTACTACAACGGGGCGACGACGCTGCCTGATGTGGTGCCGGACTTTTCGCGCGGGCGCAAGATTTTGTTTGTGCATGGCGCGGGGTCGAACGGGCACACGTGGCATCGACAGATCGAGGCATTCGGCGGGAAGCATAGTCCGATCGCGCTCGATTTGCCGGGGCATGGACGATCGGCGGGGGTCGAGGGGTTGCGGACGGTTCATGACTACGCGGATTTCGTCGCGGCGTTTCTCGACGCGCTGAAGATCAAGTCGGCGGTGATACTGGGGCATTCGATGGGCGGCGCGATTGCGATGGATCTCGGGTTGCGGCATTCGGCACGGGTCGAGGCGCTGATCCTCAGTTGCACGGCGCCGAAGTTCAACCTCACGCCGGATCGAATCGAGGCGCTGCGGGCGATCACGATGGGGCGTGCGCCGCAGGCGTTCAACACCGACGGCTATTCGCCCAAGACGGTGAAGGAGAACTTCGACGTCGTCCGCGAAGGCTGGATGGAACAAATCAAAACNGATCCGCGCGTGCGTTACACCGANATCCTGGCCTGCTCGCAGGTCGATTTGCGCGAGGCGATCGCGAAGATCGAGAAGCCGACGATAGTGATTGCGGGCGCCGATGACACGGGCACGACGCCGGCCGACGCGGAGTTTATCGCGGGCAAGATACGCGGTGCTACCGCCAAGATTATCCCTGACGGTGGTCATTTGATTCCGCGCGAGCGTCCTGCCGAGTACAACGCGGTGATCGAGCAGTTTGTTAACGGACTCAAGTAGGAATTCGAGATGAGTTTAAGTCGGAAGACTGCAGTGGCTGGGGTGTTTGAGCATCCGACGCGATTTGCGCCTGACAAAAGTCTGTTTCAGATAATGGGCGAGAGCGTGCGTGGTGCGCTGGACGACGCCGGGCTGACAATCAAAGACGTGAACGGGTTGTGCACGACCGGAATCGGGATGAGCGGGATGGGGATCGTCGGCTTCTGCGACTACCTGAACCTGACGCCGAACTTCGTCGACTCGACGTCGATTGGCGGGTCGTCGTTCGTGGCGCACACCGCGCATGCGGCGGCGGCGATTCACGCCGGGCTCTGCGACGTTTGCCTCGTGGTCTATGGATCGACGGCGGCCTCGTCGCGGTTCGCGATTGGCACCGGCGGCGGTGGTGGCGGTGGAGGCGATCCGTGCGACCAGTACGAGATTCCTTTCGGGCCGACGACGGTCGGCTCTTACGCGATGATCGCGCAGCGCCATATGCATGACTACGGCACGACCTCGGAGCAGCTGGCGGAGATTGCGGTCACGATGCGGCTNCATGCGTCGATGAATCCGGCGGCGAAATATCGCGAGCCGATCACGGTCGAGGACGTGCTGGCGTCGCGAATTATTTCGTCGCCGNTNCACCTGCTGGATTGCTGCATTATCAGCGACGGCGGCGGCGCGCTGGTGATCACGTCGGCGGAGCGCGCGCGCGATTTGAAGAAGAAGCCGGTCTATATCCTCGGCACAGGCGAGACGGTGCGGCATGCGGCGCGCGGGCATCGGGACTTTCTCGAAATAGCGGCGGCGCAGTCGGGGCGGCTGGCATTCGAGCGCGCGGGCGTCGCGCACAAAGATATCGACATGGCGATGATCTACGACTCGTTCACGATCACCGTGCTGGCGACGCTGGAGAATCTCGGCTTCTGCAGGCGCGGTGAGGGTGGGGCGTTCGTGTCGGGAGGGCGGCTGCGCTTCGACGGCGAGTTTCCGATCAACACCGACGGCGGCGGCCTGTCGTCGAACCATCCGGGGATGCGCGGGATTTTTCTAGTGATTGAAGCGACCAAGCAACTGCGCGGCGAATGCGGACCGCGGCAGGTCAAGGATTGCAAAATCGCGCTCGCGCACGGGACCGGCGGCACGCTCGGCACGCGGCATTCGGGCGCGACGCTAATTCTCAGCAATCAGTAACTCGAGGACGGGCAGACGATCATGGCGGAACAGACGCAAGCGAAGAAATACTCGAAGCCGTTGCCTCATCTCGACGAAGAGAACCGCCCGTGGTGGGAGGCACTCCAGCGGCACGAGCTGTACATCCAGAAGTGCGGCAAATGCGGCGACGTGCGCTACTACCCGCGCGCGCTGTGCACGAATTGCATGTCGTCGGATACGCAATGGATCAAGTGCAGCGGGCGGGGCAAGGTCTATACCTTCACGACGACCTATCAGAACCAGGCGCCGGGATTTCGCGAATCGCTGCCCTACATCATGGCGTACGTCGAGCTGGAGGAGGGCGTGAAAATGCTCACCAACATTATCGACTGCGCGCCGGATCAGGCTAAGATAGGGATGCCCGTCGAGGTCGTATACGAGGACGTCACGCCCGCGGTGACGCTCGCGAAATTTCGCCCGGCGAGGTGAGGGCACATTCCTGGTGAGTACAATCCTTGATCTGCACACCCATAGTGAAGCATCGGAAGACAGCCGCGCACCGGTAGAGGCATACCTCAACTGGATCAAGCTGCGGGCGGCCGAGCGGCCGGTCGACGGAATCGTGCTCACGGAGCATCGCCAGTTCAATCGCAACGCCGACTATCGCGCGCTCGAAGACAAATTCGGCACGCTGGTGCTGCGCGCGTCGGAGGTCGAGACCAACTACGGACACATGCTGGTGTTCGGCGTGAACGACGATATGACCGCGCGGTTCGATTTCGCCGACGTGAGGCTCGACGCGCAGACGTTGATCAATGAAGTGGCGCGGATGGGTGGAATCGTCGTCCCGTGTCATCCGGGGCGGCCGAATATTGGGATGTACGAGCACTATCAGAACAAGCCGCCGCTGGAGAACGTGGTCGCGGTCGAGGCGCTCAACGGCGGATCGCGCAAGGGCGAGGACGAGCGCAGCGCGGAGCTGATCGAGAAGTATGGTTTCGCGGCGACCGGTGGTTCCGACAGCCATCTTGTCAGCCTGATCGGTTTGTGCGCGACCAAGTTCAGCGCGTATATCAAGACGATCGACGACCTGGTGCAGGAGTTGAAAGCGCGCAACTACGAGCCGGTGGATTTCCGCCCGCGGCGCAAAGCCGTGCCGCATGCGGTCGCGATGGAAACGCGTTAACCAGCGAGAAATCACGATGGCAGTCAATTACGATCCGGCGTTGATCAACAAGGTCTTCGAAGTGACGGAGCCGGTCGACGTCAAGGCCGAGAAGATCCAGCGGTATTGCGCGGCACTGGGCGAGACCAATCCGATCTACACGGACGAGGAGGCGGCGAAGGAAGGGCCGTACGGCGGAATCGTCGCGCCGCCGTCGTTCGCGGTGACGTTCCGCAACGGGCGGCATTTTTTCGAGAACGTGCCGCGCTTCGGACGCCGCGGCTTCGACGCGGGCAAGGACGTCGAGTTCGTCGCGCCGATAAGGCCGGGCGACAAGGTGACGCTGACCTCGCACGTGAAGGAAATTTTCGAGAAGACCGGACGCACGGGCACCATGGTGTTCGTCGTGATCCGATCGACGCTGAAAAACCAGAAGGACGAAGTGCTGGCCCATATCGACCATCGCTTCATGAACCGCACGTGAGCAGCTTCGAAGAAATAAACATCGGCGACACGCTCGGCCCGCTCGAGTTGTTCGTCAGCAAGGATCAATGCCGCCTATACGCCAAGACGATGGGCATGGGCGATATCGCGGGACGGTTCACCGACGACGAAGCCGCGAAGAAGGAAGGCCTGCCCGGGATGATCCTGCCGGGCAACATGAGCCTGGGGCTGCTGTCGAAGCTGGTGACGGATTGGATCGGCTCGAGCAACGCGTGGCTGTCGCGGATGAGCACGACCTATCGCGTGCCGGTGCAGCCCGATCACACGATCACGATTCACGGGTTTATCACCAATAAGAATCCGGCGGATCGCAGCGCGGAGATCGACGTCTGGATGGAGAACGAGGAGGCGGAGCGGCTGGTGACCGGAACGGCGACGGTGGAGTTCAGGAAGTAGGGGCAAGCGCGGAACTTGATTTTAGTGAAACCCGCCGTGGGTTTCACGCTTCCTTGGGCAGGGGTGACCCCTGCACCCGGTACTAATCGCAAAATGGCGAGGACGCCCTCCTTATCCTAACCTCTCCTTGTCCGAGGAGAGGTCGGCGC
>JGI12635J15846_10005149_pt1 | contig 11302 bp, 10 predicted proteins | sample BlaSpr_A8_OM2_M2_FD_15846 | JGI IMG/M metagenome (IMG submission 15846) | reverse complement strand
CTCGAATTTACTTCGCGCTTCGGCTACCCGACCATCAGCATCCAGCAAGAAGGCATGCTCACCCCGATCAGCGACTTCTTTTGGGAACTCGCTACCGGCGTCGAGCCCAAGTGGCGCACACGCAGCGGCTTTCAGATCGGCATCCGCATCGTCGTGCCGCCGTTTCCCTTTGACGACGACGCCACTTTCGAATCCTTCTCGAAGAACAACGCCATAGTTTTCAAGAAGCCCAACCTGGAAGGCATTCACATCGAAGACGTAAAAGCCGTGAATGGCCAGTGGCTGATTGCCGGTACCTCCGGCGTCGTCCTCGTCGTTGTCGGCACCGGCCAAACCATGAAGCAGGCTCAAGCCCAGGTCTATTCCCGCACCAAGAACATCCTCATCCCCAACATGTACTACCGCACCGACATCGGCGACCGCTGGGCCGAAGACTCCGACAGGCTCCACAACTGGGGTTATTTACGTTAACTGAGGTTGCAGCCGAAGTACCGGCTTACGTCTCACAGCTTTTCCTTAGTCCGCCTTCTTCTCTTTATCGTCGCTCCGTGCTTCCACGTAGACCAACTGGAAAAGTGTACCCTGCCCATTGGGCTGGATTCCTACGATATGCTGCTTCTCCTTCGTCCCTGCTTTGAACACGAGCCTGCCCTTCTCAGGCTGGTCATCTCCGCAGTCGAGCTGATTTGATGCTCCAGCCTTGTCCTTGGCATTTGTCTTCTGCGATGGATCCGAGCAATTCAAAACGGTGCCGTATTTTGCCAGCGCTTTCTTGTAGAACTCCGCAATCTTCTCCGGCGTGTCGTTCGATTCCATCTTCATCACCGCCAACTTGAACCCAAAAGTGCTGCCCCAGATTCCCATTTGAACAGCCGCGGAATCATCCTTATCGTCTTTGTGTGGTTTCGCCCCTGGATAAACGGGCACCCCCACTTCCTTGGCGGTCGCCTGCTTGCTCACCATCGCTCCGGCTCCGCTGTGATCCTGTTGCCCTCCCACGATACCTGCTCTTGCCGAAGTCGCGGGCATCCAGGCCGTGAGGCCAATCGCACCGCAAAACACTCCAAGAAGTGCAAGCCCCCTCAAGGCAATGGCTCCGCAGCGAGACTTAATCATGTCCCGATTCCTTTCGCTTTGTTTGCTCACAAGACCTCCCTCGTGCTTAGAGATACGCGGTTTAGCCTGCCTAAGTTCCCCCGATTCCCATCCTGCAAAGAATATGGAATATTTCCGGCATTCCCATGGTATTACTCGTGTGACGGGCTGTAAGCTCCTGCAGTCACTTGCATCCCAGCTTGGATGGGAGATTCTCTATGAAACACACGATCGCTCTCGGACTCTTGGTTGCGGCGGCACTGGCGGCGCCCGTTACGCCGCAGGTCGAGAAGTCACAAGTCGCGAAGATGACCCTCAAGGTCGGCGATAGGGCTCCTGACTTCACCCTTCTCAGCGACCAGTGGAAAACCGTAAAGCTCAGCGACTATCGCGGCAAGAAGAACGTCTTTCTCGCCGTCTACGTCCTGGCCTTCACCGGCGGTTGAACGAAGCAACTTCAGGCGGTCCAGGCTGGAATCGCCTCCGGTAAGATAGACACCTCGGATACGGAAGTTTTCGGAGTTAGTTTGGATAGTCCCGCTGCCAACGCCGCGTTCGCCAAGCAGATTGGCCTTACCTTCCCGCTCCTCAGCGACATGAACCGCAAGATGCTCAAGACGTACGGCATCCTGAAAGGCTACAACGTCCAGGACGAGACCTACGAGTGGGCTCTGCGCGCCAACATTATTATCGACAAGGAGGGCATCATCCAATTTGTCGAAGAGGGCGACAGCGCCGTCGATCCCAACACGGCCCTGACGATGTGCACCACCCTGCACAAAAAGGGGAACCAGTAGCATCGCTGGCGGCCGCTTGAAGGCGGATTCTTCAGTTCGCGACGGTAAGCTCGATCGTGGAGGACGCCGCAATTCGCGTGCCGCTCATCGGCGACTGGTCGATCACCGCGCCGCGAGGCCATTGCGGCGCCGTCACGTAATTGACCTTGCGGCGCATCTGCGCGACGTCCAGCCGATGTTGCGCGTCTGTCTCGTTCAGCCCGGTCAGGTGCGGCATCACGTAGGCCGTCTCATGCGGACCTTGGGAAACCAGCACGTCCACTCGCGGCGTCGCTGCTCCCGCACCTGGCTTCGGATTCTGAATCACTACCGTATCCACCGGCTGCTCCGCCATCGTCACGCCGGAAACTTCGCCCACCTGCAATCCCGTCCGCAGTAGTTCGATTCGTGAAGCGCGCAGTGAATTGCCTTCCAGCAGCGGAATTTGCAATTGCCGCTGCCCCAAGCTGAGCACCACATGCGCTTGCTGCGACACTTTCATCAGCAGGCCCGACGTCGGTGTCTGCCGCACCACCACGTTAATGGGCTGGTCGCTGTAGATCCGGTCCGCTACACGCAGTACCAGTCCGCGCGATTGCAGCATCTGGCTCGCCTCGGAAACATTTTTGCCCACCAGATTCGGCATCGTCACTTCGCGCCCGTGAATCGCAATGCGCATCGCCGTGATCGCGCTCAGAAACGCCGCCGACCCCAGAATGAACACCAATAGCGTCACCCGGCCCAGCCATTCAAGTCTTTCTCGCAGTGTCATAACCACCAGTAGGGCCCGCCTTCGGAGGCGGGCCGCTCCGTCCTTGTTCAGCTAGAGTTTCGAATTTCAGCCCCAATTCGTCAACGGTTTCTTGTGCCGAGACTACCTGCTCTTTCAGCCGCACACCATACGAAAATCGCTTACGAGTAAACCGGCCCAGCTTTAAATACCCGCCCCTTATTCCAATCATGATGAGCCAGCCCCACGCGTAGCGCCGGGATCCTTGCCGGCATGAGTAAGATTTGCCACGCATAAGATGGCATGCGCCTCAAATTCAACTGGTTCAGTAACTTATCGTTCGGAAGCAAGGCACGAGCAGCTGCGGATCGCTTTTCCAAGCGAATATTTCAGCATCCCGGTAACGACTAAGAACTAAATGCTAAGAACTGAGCTGAAAACAGTAAACTGAAAACCATTCACTTCTTCAACGGCGGCGCCGGATAATCCGGTAGCTTATCCTTGCTCGTATCCGCGCGCTTCACTTCCAGTTCACCGAACAACAGCGACGGGCTGATAATCGTCGTTGGCGCACCGCCAGCCCGATTGCTCACCAGCGGATCGTCGCCCACGGCGATCAAATCATTGCGGATCGCGCGAATGTCCAGTTCGTTGAACACCGCGCCTCGCACCAACTCTTCATGCCCATCCTTCGCGTACACGCGATAGAGCAGCCGCGGCGCATTGCCTGGCCCGAGCGTCTCCACACGATAGCCGTATTCCTTGCCCTGCTCCTTCACCATCTGGATGACTTTTTTCTTCAACTCATCAGGTGCTTGCGCGTCGGAGCTTTTCACCAACAGCACGCCGAGGCTAGGCCCGGGAAAAGCTCCCGGCGCGGCGCGTCCATGGCCATTCGAGGTGGGAAAGTCGCGAATAGGTTGTCGGCCCACCAGATAATTCGCCAGCATCCCGTTCTCGATCGTATTGACAGCCTGAGCTTTCACGCCTTCGCTGTCCACCGCGTAACTTCCCACCAGGCTCTTTCCCTGAAAATCCTTTAATGTCGGATCGTCCACCACCGAAAGAAAGTTTGGCAGCACGCGTGTCTTGTAGCTCGTCGCGAATGCTCCCGTCGTTCGGTTTGGTTTCCCAAGCTGCGGCTTTTGCCCCAGCAAGTTCTGACCGATCAACGAAGACACGATGTCGTCCGCCGCATCCGCCCCGAACAGCACCGGACCGCGGTATTCTTCTTCAACGATCGGCGCTTGCCGCAACGCCACCACCGTTTCCAGCATCTTCTTCGCTTCGCCCATCAGCGCGTCGCGTGTCGGCAATTCTTCCGGCCGCGCCACCATGAACGCCGGGCTCCGGCTCAGCCGCATTCCGTCGGCCGCTTGTGCCGAGCTGCTCAATTGCACACTGTAGGTCGTCTTTCCGCTCCGCGTGACCGTGCCTTCCGAATTCACCAGATACTCGTTGATCGCCGAAAACCTCGCCGACGCCGTCACCGTCTGCACGTCCGGATACTGCTTGTACAAACTCGTCACATCTTCAAGCGTTTTCTTCCATACGGCTTCGTCGATTTTCAGCGCCGCCGTCGGCTCGACGGCAATCATTTTAGGCGACTTCGCAAAATCATCCACGGGATTCGGGTCTGCGCTGAACTGCTTCATCGCCGCCTGTTTCTCCGCCAGCGCCTGCCCCGCGGCCTTATATGCGTCGTCCGTTGCCAACCAGATCTGGTGGCGCAGCGCAATCGGATCGTTGTCCAGCGGCAAAATGCTGGATTCGCCCTGGCCCCTGCCGAAATAGCTGTCTTGCATGTAATCGCCGATTCGTACAACCACTCGCAGCACGCGAACGTGAATGTGCTGGTTTTGCAGCAATGCTCCGTAAGCGGCCTCTGCGCCAATGTCCTCGACTTCGTTCACGCGGTACTCGATGTAATACGGCGCCTGCACCTGATCCATTTTGAGCTGCGCCTTGGACCGGTCCAATTCCGCCAACAGCGCCTCGAGCAACCCATCGCCCTTTGCCGCCGCGTGTGCTGCGACCATGGCGGAGTCTGGCGCCGGTTTTGATCCCTCGGATGCCGCCAGGCTTGGCGTGGCGTTCAGCCCCAGCATTGCCGCCATCGCCATCCCTGCCAATTGTGCGTACGAAAGCAAAGCGCTCGACCGGTGCAAAATTTTCATGGCTTCACCTCCGCTTTCGCCTTCGCCTCATTGGCAGCGCCAGCATCTTCAAAGCCCGGTGGCGGCAGCAGCGGCGGACGTTCATGCTCGTGCGCGCGCTTCTGCACCTCCATTTCGGAAAAGAGCATCGACGGAGCCACGGCCGCAACCGGCACCTGCCCGCTCTCCGCCCCGCACACCCCGTTGAATACGCGGGGCTGATCTCCGGTTGTCAGGATCCGCGTCAACGCCGCGAGTGGCGTACCCACGATGTCCACTCCGCGCACCAATTCATCGGGGCGCCCGTCGGCGTATACCTTGTACACAAGCACGGGTAGCACCTGGAACGCCTGCGGCAACGCCCGCGTCGTCAGCGTAAACCCTCCCTGAATATCGTCGAAGTACAAGCCGTAGGGCTTACCCTGCTTCTTCACTTCATCAATCAGCTTCTGCCGCATTTCCGCTTCAGGCACCGTTTGTGTTGAGGTGACGATCAAGTTTCCTTGGCGCCCCGTGGGCATCCGCCCGGGCTGGTTTCGCCCATGCCCATTCGATCGGCCGAAATCTTTGATGGGCATTCGCGACATCAGAAAATTCTTCAGCACTCCGTCTTTGATCACTTCTACTCGCTGCGATGGTTCGCCCTCATTGTCAAAGTCATATGCGCCCGCCAGCTTCACGCCCGCCATCTCGTGCGTTGTCGGGTCGTCCATTACGCTCAGGAATTTCGGCAGCACTTCCTGCCCGATCTTCTTCGTGAACGTCTGTCCTTCCTCTTCATCGCGCTGTCGGTGGCCTTCCAGTCTGTGCCCCAGCACTTCATGGAAAAAAACCGCCGCCGCGCGCCCGCTCAATACCGCCGGTCCATCATACGGCTCCGCCACCGGCGCCTTGCGAAGCGCGCTCAAGTCCGCGGCCATTTTCTCGATCTTGCCCGTCAGTTCTGCTTCGCTCGGCAAACCGCTCGCCGCGGGAGCCTGAAACGTTTCTACTCGCAACAAGTCCATGCCGTCCTCGGCGCGGGTTTGCGCTTCCATGATCAGGCGAGTAGAAGTGCTGGGCGAAACGATCGCGCTTCCTTCGCTCGAAACCATCCTCGAATTCGAGCGCTGCACTTGAATCATGACCGTCGCGAAGTACACCTCCGGGTATTTTCGGAAAGCGCCCGAGAGTCTCTTGATCTCACCTTCCCATGCCGCGCGGTCGAACGGCGCAGCCGGCTCCGCTTCCCCGATGTGCGTCTGCGGCTTCTCCTTCGAGAAATCCGGCGACTTGTCTTCTTCTTCGGCGCGAACCGCCGTGTTCGTGCGCACGCTCAGCAGCGAAGGCACGGCGCGCTTGTACTCCCGATCCGTCAGCTCCCACAGCACGCGCGCGATCGCGTCCGGGTCGTTTCCGAGCGGCAGGCTGCCGGAATTCACGCCGCTGGGTCGGCTCTGTCCGTGGGTGTTGTCCAGTTCCGGTACACCTACGCGCATATTCACATCCGCGAAGCGCCGTTGTGCAACGGTGTCGGTCAGCAGACTGCCGTAGGCCCCTACCAGAACGACAAAATCCTGGTCGTACACGGTATAACTCAGGTAGTAAGGCGGCTGTTCAGACTTGCCAAGCTCCGCGGTCGCTCGCTTGATCTCATCTTGCATCGTTTTCAAAACGGGATCGTTCGCCGTGCTGCCTGGCGCTGGTGTCGGGACGGCCTTGTCGCCCGCACCCCGCGCATAGGGCACTCCGGCAAGCTCCGCGAAGAGCATCCAGCAGGCCGCAACGCGCAAGACTTCCATTCCGCGGAAATAAACATTTCCGCGTATTGCTGAAGATTTAGAGATGTTCATCTAAGGTGAGCTCCCGTTACCACGGTCAGTCAATGAGTGCTTAATTTCATGTGCTAGGGGCAAATTTCGAGTATGCCCTAGTGGTCTGCACCACGCAATCAGCTGTCGCCAAAGCGTTCACTGCTCTTCAATCGCGCGCCGTTCACAAAATCGCTTGCCTTGACCGGCTTGCGCCCCTCCAGTTGGACGAGTGCGACCCGCAAAACGGTTGCGTGGCCGCACCAGACGTATAATTCATTCTTTTCGCCGAACAAAGTTCCGGGCGCACCGACGTCCGCGGCGATCGGCAAGCCAGCGTCCCCTTCTTTAGACACCGGCTCGCCCCAGACGTGGCAAGTCTGCCCGCGAAACGTAGTGTAAGCCCCCGGCCACGGCGCGAAGCCGCGCAGGCGGTTGTAAATCTCGATCGCCGGCCGCCGCCAGTCGATACGCCCGTCTTCTTTTTTCAGCCTCGGCGCATAGCTGGCTTCCGCATGGTTCTGAGGTTTCGGGGCCATGGTTCCAGCGGCCAACCCGCGCAAGGTCTCCGCCATGAGCGGTGCGCCGAGCTCCGCCAGGCGCGCGGCAAGTTCGGGTGCAGTTTCCGTTGCGCCGACTTCGATCTCGCGCAGAAGCAGCGTGCCTCCAGTATCCATGCCCGCGTCGATCCGCATTGTTGTCACCCCGGTTAGCGTCTCGCCATTCACGATGGCCCAATTGATCGGCGCCGCGCCTCGGTACGTGGGGAGCAGAGAAGCATGCAGATTGATCCATCCTAGTTTCGGAATCGGCAGCAATCTTGCCGGGATAATTTGGCCGTACGCGATGATCACCACGCAGTCGGGAGCCAGCTCTTGCAGGAGCACCTCGTTTTCCGGCGCCCGAATTTTTTCCGGCTGGTGCACCGGAAGATTTGCGGCCAGCGCCGCTTCCTTCACCGGCGAAAAAGAAACTTCCTGCCCGCGCCCACGCGGCCGGTCCGGTTGCGTAATCACGCCAAGGACTTCAATCTCGGGTTGTGCGATCAGGTGGTTGAGCGTAGGAACCGCGAAGGAGGGCGTCCCGCAGAAAACAATTCGCATCTTTAACCCACCGTCGCCGTGGGGTGCCCCACCCTCGGTTTTTGAGCGTGGGTGGTCGCCGGCTCCGGCACTTACCACTCGCCCTGTTTTCTGAGCTTCTTGATTTTCCGTTTAATCAGATCGCGCTTCAGCATGCTGAGGTGCTGCAAAAAAAGGATTCCGTTGAGGTGATCGATCTCATGGCAGAACGCCCGCGCCAGCAGGTTTTCCCCGCGAATTTCAAACGTCTCGCCCTTGGCGTTCTGAGCCTTGATGGTCACAAACTGTGGCCGTAGCACGTACCCTCGAAACCCCGGTATCGAGAGGCAGCCTTCTTCCTCCCGAACTTCGCCTTCGGCGTGAATGACCTCGGGATTCGCCAGCACGATCCTGGCTTCGGGATTCTTTCCCCCGGTCACGTCCACCACCGCGATCCGCAGGCTCAATCCGATTTGTGGCGCTGCCAGTCCCACGCCCTGCGCCGCGTACATCGAGGCGAACATATCCTCGGCGAGTTGCTCCAGCTCCGCGTCGAATTTTTTGATGGGCGCGCCCGGCTTCTCCAGGACGGCGTCGCCGTACTTGACGATCGGATAGATCTTGCGTGCCGCAGACAGCGCTTGCGGCGTCTCGTTGGCCGCGGCCTTGGCGGATTCAGAACTCGTCGATTTGTCGCGCATAGTTGTCGAAATTCCGTCGCATCTCAGCGAGCGAGTCTCCTCCAAATTTTTGCAGAAAAGCATCCGCCAGCACAAGGGCAACCATGGCTTCCCCGGCCACCGCGCCCGCGGGCACCACGCACCAATCGGACCGCTCGTAGGCGGCTTTCACCGGCTCTTTGGTCACCATGTCCGCAGTGTGCAGCGGCTGGCGCAAGGTCGAAATGGGCTTCAAGTATCCGCGCACGACCACGTCTTCGCCGTTCGTGATTCCGCCTTCCAGTCCTCCGGCGCGGTTCGTCGAGCGCCGGAACCGGCGCACCGATTTTTCGTAGAAAATCTCGTCCTGCACTTCGCTTCCGAAGGAGCCGGCCCCCGCGACGCCTCCGCCGATCTCCACTGCTTTCACCGCTTGCACGCTCATCAGCGCCTGCGCCAGCCGTCCATCCAGTTTCTCGTCCCACTGCGCATGGCTGCCCAGCCCCACGGGAACATTGTGAGCCACAATTTCAAAGATCCCGCCTACGGTGTCGCCCGCTTTCAGCACCGCGTCAACCTCCGCTTTCATTTTTTCCTGTACGGTAGCGTCGATACATCGCAAAGGAGAATCCAGGTCCGCGCTCACCGCCTGAATTTTCTTCCACGTGGCGGGTTTTTCCAGGCGCACGTGCCCCACCTGAATGGTGTGACTAGCAATCTCGGTGTCGAATTCCCGCAAAAGCAGTTTTGCAAAGGCGCCCGCCGCCACCCTTGCCGCGGTTTCGCGCGCCGAAGCTCGCTCCAGAATATAGCGCGCATCGTGGTAGTTGAATTTCTGCGATCCCGCAAGATCGGCATGGCCCGGGCGCGGCGCGACGAGCTTTCGCGCCCCGGGATCTTCCTCCGCCGCTTCCACCGGCAGGATTTTCTCCCAGTTGGCCCAATCGCGATTCTCTATCCGCAACGCAATCGGCGCCCCGATCGTCTTCCCGTGGCGCACTCCGGCGAAAATCTCCGCAGTGTCCTTCTCAAGCTTCTGGCGTCCGCCGCGTCCATAGCCGAGCTGCCGGCGGCGCAGCTCGTGATTGATATACTTCACGTCAATAGGCAGTTGCGCGGGCAGCCCAGAGATAAACGCCAGCAGCGCCTGCCCATGCGATTCACCCGCGGTGTAAAAACGGAGCATTCTCTCTGCACCCTCCGGGACACCCCTGCTTGCAGTTGTAAAAACAATCAGTGTAGCGGCACCGTCGCTGCGCGTCCAGTTTCCGGTAAGGGTCTTTTATCAGATGAGTTGTAAAAACACTTAGGGCTTAGCTTTTTGCTGCTTTTCAGCTTCTTCGATGATCCTGCGGAACTCCGCAACAGCAGGCACGTTCGGTGAATGCAACGCATCTTTGGTGATATAGCGCCAAGCAGGAGCCCGATCCAAGGGTCCGTCGACGTGGCCTTCATAGACGACAAACATGTCTTCGGAGGGCCCAACTTCCGTTTTTGGATAAGGTTTTGTATCTTGCGGTGCGGTTTGCGTGGCATCTGTCGGGCGGCCTTGCTGCATACCAATGCGGATGCCACCGTCGGTCGGCTGCACAATGACGGGACGATCGTTAGTGGGCATACCGCCTATCGTGGGCTGTACTATCTTGCCAGTGCCCTTACGAACGGTTATCACCAAATCGGCGGTTTGCGCGTCCAAGGAAGGAGTTAACCGGCCCCATTTCATCAATGCCTTCTCCACATCCTCTTGAGCGGTCTTGTTCGCGAGAGGAGAGGTCGTAGAAGTACCGGCGGCCGGGTCGATAAGTACGAGAACCGTGCGGGCTTTAAGAATATAAGCCGGAAGCAGATTCTTTCTCTTGTCGCCAGCGATTGCCAGTGAAGTGAATAACAGAACCAGCACGAGCAGAATGCGCATGCGAACGAACATTACGACCTCCCTAGGGCAAACACACGTGAGCATTGTAGTCCGCGATGGTGAGGACGAACAGGCCGTACTTCATCTGAGTGCGATGCACGTGGGCCAACTCCTCGTTAGCCGTCTGATCGAAAACTGATGATCTACTACCCAGGCTCTCATACCTTAAACCCGATGATTTTCATGCCTCTTTTATCGGAAGAGGGAAGTCACTGATCCTCCGTAGGGCGGTGTGATCCTCCCCGCGCGGAGCCCGGCGATATCCCCCGTCCCGACCACTCTCGGCGCGCCACCCAGGAGCGCATTCTCATGGGTTGAGCTGTCCCGGTGCAAACTATGACCCTGAGAAAACACCAGCATGACGATTTCAATCCCACTTTCAGGAAACAAAAGGCCGACCAGCCTCGTTACTACCTCCAGAGGCCCCGCAACGGCGGGTGTGTACCTGAGAGGGGTTTCCCATGATCAGCTTCTGGCAGGACGTCCGGTATGGATTGCGTGTCCTGGGGAAGAATCCCGGATTCACCGCGATCGCCATTCTGACGCTCGCCTTGGGAATTGGCGCGAACACTGCCTTGTTCTCCGTCGTCAACGGCGTTCTCCTCAACCCGCTGCCTTTCCCGAATCCTGACGAACTCGTCGCAGTCTATGCGAAGTCCCCTACGTTTCAGGAAAGCTCTATCGCCTATCCCAACTTCCTCGACTGGCAGAAAGACAATCTTTCTTTCGCCTCCTTGTGCGCTTTCCGTTCCGACGACTACAACATGGTCGGTGCCGGTGAACCGGAGCGCGTCCACATTCATCAGATTTCCGCCGAGTTTTTCGCCGCCCTCGGCCTGCAGCCGATTCTCGGACGTACATTTCGTCACGAAGAGGACCGGGCCGGTGCCGGTCCAGTGACGGTACTCGGCGACGGACTCTGGAAGCGCAAATTCGGACTAGGGCAGGACGTTTTGGGAAAGAGCATCATTCTGAATGGCAAGTCCTACACAATTGTCGGCGTCGCTCCCGGTCGAATCACCGGCTTGAGTCCAACCGATCTTTATGTCCCCATCGGTCAGTGGACGGATCCCAGCTTCCTCGACCGGCGCATCAGCATGGGCACGAACTCCATCGGCCG
>JGI12635J15846_10005146_pt1 | contig 11309 bp, 11 predicted proteins | sample BlaSpr_A8_OM2_M2_FD_15846 | JGI IMG/M metagenome (IMG submission 15846) | reverse complement strand
TGGAGGTGTTCGCATCCGCGAATGCCGGTGCCGATGGAGGCGAAACGCACGGTGTCGCTGGGCGCGACCGGTCGCGCCGTGGCGGAAAGCATGCGGGGCTGCAGAACACTTTTTGTGACCGTGGTGGCGGCGATGGCGCCGGTGCCGATGTGGATGAATTGACGACGAGTCAGGGGATTTTTAGCCATGAGATTCTCCACTTTTAATTTCACTGCGTCCGTGACAGCGCGGGCGCCGACGCGGAAGACTTACGGGGAGGAATTATGCCACAGGAGCGGGCAAGCTAGTAAAACGATTTTCTAAAAGAATTGCCTAAATATATGCTGCGTCTCCCCCGGAGTGTCTTTTGTTCTAGTTTGGCTTGGCTGCGGGTGCAAGCTCGACCAATTCTAGGGTATGGGTCTTTTCTTTGGTCCTGAGAAAGCGAAATCCGGCGCCGTCCGTGCAGGCTGCTCCCCATCCGAGCTTTGCCGGCAAGGGGTACTCGCGGGGTGGAGCTCCGGTTTCAGGGTCGAAGGCATAGGTCGAGAACTCCTGGGCATGCTGTGAGGAGCGTCATGCAAGAATTCCACAGTCCACGAATTTTGGGCTGCTTTGACCGTGTGTAGCCTCCACTTTCAGTCCGTGGACCCCTCACTTCGCCGGCCCGAGAGATCGAGAATAGGGGACCGTTCGTGGGGCGGAAGAGCGGAAGAGAAGAAGGTTTGGGCCATCTTTTGCGATCTGAGAAGCTGAGACCACGCTCGATCCGGACGGGTCGCTAAGATAGAACACGACCCTAGTTCCCGAGCTGGCCATTTTTGGCAGACTTTTGGATTTTGTTGCGAAAGCCGGAACTCATTCAGGAATCGCTGAGGCTCATGTGACCGGTTGGGAGGATTGAGTCGATCTGGAGTGCTGCAAAGGCGGGAAAAATTGAAAGGGCCGTGACATTGGTTATGCTCTAGCCGCCAGCTCTTGCGAGGGAGCTAACAGCGTGGAGACATGTACCGTCACGACCCCTTGATGCGATCACTGCTTTCGCAGTTCCGAACCCCAACTGCCCCTCGCAGAGCCGTCGGTTTTTTCAGGTCCGGTCACCGGGCGAGTCGCCTCGCCCTGCTGATCACTCAGTCTACTTTGGACTGGCTCATTTTATTGTGCCAACCCTTTCGACCGTCGACGCCACTCACCTTAACAGAGCACTATGAAAAGTCAACGCAAACTTTTGGTGCAATAGCTTCTTCGAGAGCTGTGCATAACCAAAATTGGAAATGCTTGCCAGACTGAAAGTTAGCCAAAGAGGTTTGAAATCATTTCCATTTTTGCACATTGTGTGCACAGAGAGAGGATGAACTGCAAAACGATGAAAGGGAACCTGATAATCATCTTGACGACGGAGTTGGATAAGCGCATCTTCAATTTTACAGTCAGCAGGCGCAAGAGTACGGGAAGGAGCTGGTCCGATGTCAGAACTAGTGGCCTACGTCGACGGCGGTTGCCTGGGAAATCCGGGCCCTTCGGGCATTGGAGTGGTGATCAACGGGTGCGTCGATGGTCCGGTACATATCGCGAAGTGGATCGGCAATCAGGACAACAACGTCGCGGAATACGCCGCGCTGATGGAAGCTCTGCAGTACGCCGTATCGCTCAAGGCGCAAAAACTGCATGTGTATTCCGACTCGGAAGTAGTAGTGAGGCAGATGACGGGGCAGTATACCTGCCGCAGCCCGCGGCTCTATTCTTTGCACTGGACCTGCCGCAAGCTGGCGCGCGCTTTGAAGTTTTCCATCTCGCACGTGCCGCGTGAAAACAACGCTGAAGCGAACGGGCTGGCGCAGACGGCGTTGCGGCGGCGGAAGTAGACATTCAGCCCCCGCTCGTGGGGGATACCGAATGCTGCTTTCCGCACGTACGGCGTAGTACTTCCGCGTGGGGAATTTCTTGACACCCCGCGCGCCCCGAGCGAGACTCACCTTACTGCATCCTTTATAACCTAGATGAGTTCGAGGCGCGGTATCGCGTCCTCGTTGGTCACCTTCTAAGGGATGATGGCATTCTTCATGGAACCTTCCCCTAGTCGAGATCAGGCGTCGTCGAGCGCTCCCGGTCTGCAGTCCAATGTGCCTTTCCCCGGAGAGGATGGAGGTCATTCTTTGGCCGAAATAGCGCGACGCGATCTTGACGCAGCCCTGCAATTGCTGGCCGACCGGGCGCAATATATCACTGGCGCCAGCGGCGCGGCAATCGCCCTGCGTCGCCGTGGCAAGAAGGACATGCTGTGCCGCGCCAGTTCGGGATCGAACGCTCCGGAACTGGGAGCACTGCTGTCCACCGAATTCGGGCTTTCGGGCGAAAGCGTGCGCACTCGCCAGCCGTTGCGCTGTGACGATGCCGAGCGCGACGCTCGGGTGAATCGAGAGGTGTGCCGCCAGCTGGGAATTGCTTCGGTGGTGGTGATGCCGGTGGTGAATGACGACGAAGTGCTGGGCGTCTTCGAACTTTTTTCCGGGAAAGTGAACGCCTTCGGCGAACGCGATCTCTCGGCCGTGCAGCGGCTTAGTGAAATGGTCGAAACTGCGGTTCGCCTGGCCGAGGCCGTAGAAAATCTGCCACAGAGGCTTCGGATCACCGATATTTCCGCGCCGACGGAGTTGGAGGAGGTGGAGGAGGAAGATAACGTTCTGGGCGGGCAGGTGGAAGAGTTGGCCCTGAAAGGTCCGATTCCGGAGTCCATTCCGGAAAAGCTGGCTACCGAGGAACTGGTTCTAGAGGATGTCGTTCTCGACGAGCCCGAGCTGCTGGCGGCGGTTGCGGCCGACACCAGTGCTGAAAAAGCAGAGTCCGTCGCCCCCAGGACTGAAGGCCGCGCCGAAAACGTTCGAGGACCAGCGGCAGCCGAATCCGTCAAAGAAAAACTCGCAGCCCCTTCGACAAGTTCGGGGCAGGCTCTTCCGCAAAAGGCGCGAGTGGATGAGTCCGCGGTCGACACAACCGCCGCGACGCCATCGAAAACTCCGAATGAGCTGAAAGATAGGATCGCCGAGTCGGCGACCGCAATCCCCCTGGTCGCTACGCCGCAGGTCGTGGTTCCTGAACTGGTTCCTCAAAATGTCTCCTACGGCGCTCCGGCCACCTCGCCCCAGGCGGAACCCGTGCCGACGCCATCGACTGAAGCTGGGAGGCCAAGAAAGGGGTTGTTCTGGTCAGCTGCGCTGAATCCTGCCGCCGCTGCGGAGAAGCCCGAAGAGGCAGATCAGAGCCACGTCCCACCGGTGCTTCGGAACCTGCGCAAATGCGACGCTTGTGGTTTTCCGGTTTCCGCCGGCCGGGTGCTTTGCGTGGATTGTGAGGAGAAGAAGTGGCGCGGGCCACTGCGTGGCCAACTGAAGGTCCGGCCAGCGGACGCGCCTCAGATTGGAATACCGGCCGCAGTTCCTCCCACCGCTGCTACGGCTAAACCTCTGGGGCTAGAGGAAGCGCGGGCGTTCGCGGCTGCGGCTCAATCGGATACCGTTCGCCCTCCCTTGCTCTCAACACCGTCCGGGCTCGCCACTTCTGCGGTCGTGCAGACGCCTGCGCGTGTGCAGAGCACAGAATCCAAACCGACGGCGCCACCAGCGGTTCCTGCAGCACTGGCCTTGGATCCTTCCGTGCAGAAGGACTCCGCTTCATCGGTGCAAACTTCGGAATTCCCATCCCCCGACTTCGTTTTGAGCGCAGGATTGCGGCCCTCGCAATCCTGGCTCTCGGGGAACAAATATGTGATTGGAGTGCTTCTAGTGGTGGTTGCGGCGATTGCTGCTTTCGTCCTTCTGCGCTAGTCCGGTCGGTCCGCGCCACAGTTTGCCCGGCCGTGCCGCCCCGCGGAGGCGCCGTGCAGGGCGCAGGCGGTGCAGGCAGTGCAGGCTGCTGCTGCTTCTTAATTTGCTGGACCTCGGCGGTCTCTTCTCGCGAACCATTGCCGAAAACCTCCCCGTCCCTGCCCTTTTTCGCTTTGCGAATCTTCCCTCTACCCATTTGACCTCGATAACGCTTTGAGATCTATGCGTTTCCGAGATTTAGCTGTTGGGTTGCGGAATCGCTGCAGGCAGGGTGAAACCCTTGACAACACAGGCAGGTCTGGTAAAGTGCGAAGAAAGCTTTGCAAACTCCGACACAACCCGTAGGGGGTGCCATGGTCATGAAGAATGTCTATGAAGTACTGCGGCAGAAAGAGATGGAGCTGACTCGCCTGGAGAAGGAAGTCGAGGCCCTGCGGTTGGTGGCCCCACTGCTCTCCGAGGAAAAAGAGATGGCGGACATGGCCAAGCCTGCTTTGGCCACTGCTGTCAACGGACCGCAGGCTGCCCCTCGCATTCCAGTTCCGTCGTCGCCGTCGATTCCCGCGCCTCAACCCGTGCGCGCTGCCGGATGGGAAGACACCTCCAAGCGCTGGCCGTAAGGGATGGAATAGAACTGTCGCTGACTCCCACGCTAGCGGCGTGAGGATTGACTTTTTCGAGCCCGGGACGCTTCCCGGGCTGCCGTGTTTGTGGAAGCCGGTGCCGCATTGGCGGGCGAGCAGGTCTCTCCACTGCACTTGCCCTTGCATTCTGGAAGGGCGAACTCCCCCCTACTGTCATCGAAGTCTTCCTCTAAATCCCCACAATTTCACGCAGCGCTGCCAACAGGCGGTCGACCTCGTCATGGGTGTTGTAGTGCACCAGGCCAATGCGGAGGAATCCGCCGGATTTCTCGACGTCGAGATGCTCAGTCAGGTTCAGGGCGTAATAGTTGCCGTCCCAGGTGAAGAACCCGCGCTCGCCGAGTTTGACGGCGAGTTCGAGCGGCGTGTGATTGGCGATCCTTACGGCGAGAGTCCCACATCGTTCTTGGAAGCGCGCGGGATTGGTGATGCCGTAGATTTTGAGGCCGGGAACTTTGCGCATGCCGGCGATCATTCTTTCCAGCAGGGCGCGTTCGTGCTCGTGGATGGCTTCGTAGGCGGCTTCGATGGCGGCGCGGCGCTCCGACGCCGGCAATGGTCGTGCTTCGCTCGACGGACCGCCAAGGCGGCGGTCCCCACCCGTACCTGCGGCGCGGCGGCCGAGGCCGGCGATATATTCCACGCAGCCAGCGATGCCGGCAATGCACTCATGGTTCAGAGTGCCCCACTCCCAGCAATTGGGAATCGCGTCGGTGTTGGGACGAACCTTATACGGTCGCAGGCGCTTCAGGTGCTCGCGCTTGCCAAAGAGCACGCCCATGTGCGGTCCGAAGAATTTGTAGGTCGAGCACACCAGAAAATCGCAATCGAGGGCGGCCACGTCGATCAGGCCATGGGGGCTGTAGTGCACGGCGTCAATGTAGGCGAGAGCGCCAGCGGTGTGCGCGAGGCGGACGATCTCCCTTACGGGATTGACGGTTCCTACGGCGTTCGACGCATATCCGACAGCGACGAGCCTGGTGTTGGGATTTATTTTTGACGCGAGGTCGGCCATGTCGAGGGTGCAGTCTTCGTCGCGGATTTCGGCCCAGCGGACCCTGAGGCCAAAGTCTTCGGCCATTTGCAGCCACGGAGAAACGTTGGCGTCGTGATCGAGGCGCGTGACTACGATTTCGTCGCCCGGTTTCAGATCGCGATCTTTTATTGCTCGGCCAATCGCGCGGGACATTGCATAGGTCAGCGTCGTCATATTGGGACCGAAAACCACTTCGTCAGCGGCGCAGTGCAGGAAGTCGGCCATGGCGCCGCGGGCCTCGGCGATCATGGCGTCGGTGCGGCGGCTGGTGGCGTAGGCTCCCCCGGTGTTGGCATTGTCGCAGCGCAGGTAGTTGGCGATGGCGTCCATGACGCGCTGCGGGACTTGCGTTCCTCCGGGGCCGTCGAAGAAGGAGGCGGGGTGTCCGTTCACGGATTGCGCGAGCGAGGGGAATTGGGAACGGACCCAGGTGAGGTCGAGGGCCGGTGCAACTGCATGTTCACTAATCGGCATAGTCTTCTATTTTTACCACGTTCACGGGAAGCTCTCCGCCGCCGGTTACATTCATGAAGATGGGCCGTCTTAGCGGGGGCCGGAGGAAGGGATGAGATCAGGGAAAAACTATCGACACAATGTTTGCGTGTGTTTGTTGGGTAACCATGATCATGGGTGTGGTGGTTGCAACTGATGCTGCTACGGGACGTTGCTTTCCACCAACAGCAAGCAGGTGGTCGTTCAGTCTGAGCACAATATGGAGTTGGGGGCACCCGATGACGTTACCGCCGCGATTCGCCAGGTGATAGAAGCCGTGCGACGTCACGCAAAGCTATGAGTCGCCCGCATCGTTCCGGACGCTGCGGACGAAATCCGCTAACATTCCGTAGGCGGTCGCATACAACCCAGGATTTTCCTCGGTGAGGGCAAGGCCGGGGAAGATGTCGGTTTCGAAATAGAGGTAGGATGAGCTTCCGGAAATCTTGGCCATTGGCGAACTGGCCAGCACTTTCTCTGGCGCTACGCTGGCCTTTACGCCGCCGCCTTCGCGCTTCGCTCGGCAAACTAGTTTGAATGGCCAGCCGTCGCGGCGGGCGTTGCGCAGCGCTTGCGGGGTGAGGTCGCGGATGCCATCGCGGGCGATATCTTCGAGTCGTATCGACTCGTCCATCAGCACGGTGATCAGCGCGGCGGTTTTTACGGCAGCATCCCAGCCGTCGATGTCGTTTGTGGCGTCGGTTTCGGCGATGCCGAGAGCTTGCGCCTTCTTCAGGGCTTCGTCGAGCGCGAGACCTTGCTCCATCTCACCCAGAATCACATTTGTCGTCGAGTTAAGAATTCCGTGAAAGCCCTGCAGACGAATCGCCGGAAGCTGGTCGAAAAGAGAAAAAATTGGGACGCCATCCATCACCGTGGATTCGAAGAGGAACCGCTTGCCACGCGCGGCAGCGAGGTCGCGCAGCTCGCGGTAGGCATGAACGATGGGGCCTTTGTTGGCGGTGATGGCGTGGGCTCCGTGCTCGAGTGCGGCGCGGATATGGTCGAGGGCGGGCTGTCCGGTTTGGACGTTGAGCGATGTGGCTTCGAACAGGACATCGGCGTGGGCCGCTGCCAGCCAGTCGCGGACGTTGCTGGTATGCGGGGCAGACACTCCTGTCCGCCAACCGTCGGCAATCGAATCCGAATGCAGAGTGACCAGTGACGCCGAATCCAATCCGTTGGCGCCCACTCTCCATCCCAGCCGGCGCGAGGCGATTCCGGTGATCCGGTACGCGATTCCATAACGATCCCTCAGCTCGGCTTCGCAGTCTGCTAGCAGACCAACGAGCGTGCGGTTGACGTTGCCGAAGCCAAGGAAACAGAGGTTATGAATGCGGATGCGGTCTCCTCGATTGAATCTTGTGGACTCGGAGCGAGGGCCAGATGCCCTCGTGACAGCCGGCGGGAAGCCCCGGCTATTTTTTGACTTCGGCGGCTACGCACCTTGCAGTTGTAGAGACGTTGTTTGCAACGTCTCTGTCTGCGACGCCGCGCCCAAGCTCGATTCTCTGGTGCTGTCGAGAGACTCGAGCAAGTTAGGTCTCTACGTCGATCGATGACTGTTTCTGGAGTATCGACTAGCCCATCACGGTGGTGTGCTCGGGCTTGATCTTGTAGAGCACGCGGACTTCGCCGGGCTTCGCGTAGGGATACTTATCTACGCCCAGATATTTCTTGGCCAGCTTGTTGATGCTCTCCTCGGCGCCATCTTCCGTGATCTCGACCACGCGGCCGCGAATTTCGAGATAGCGGTACGGATTCTCGGGATCGATGATGGCGAGCGAGACGCGAGGATCGCGGCGCACGTTGCGATCCTTCTGACGTCCTTTGGCGGAATTGAAGATGACGTGTTCGCCATCAAAGTCGCACCAGACGGGCGTGACTTGCGGGCGGCCGTCGGGCATTAACGTCCCCAGGCTGGCAAAGGCCCGCTTCTGAAACAGATCGCGGTACTTCTCGGGGATAACTTGCGACATAAGAGCCTCCGGATTTAGATTCCAGCATTATAGTGGTCTGGCAGGGATGCAAACAATTTCGACGATAGGAACTGGACCTATGACAGCGCGGCTCCGTAAACGTAGTTTCTCGCCTTCGGAAATGATTGGGCTTGCGGTGACGGTGATTGTGATTGTGGCAGCGCCGTTGCGCGCGGCGACTGATGCTGCCCAGAAGTATCCGCCGACGATTGTGTTTATGACGGATTTTGGCGTGGTCGACGATTCGGTGGCGCTCTGCCGCGGAGTGATGTACGGCATCATGCCCGGCGTGCGGATCGTCGACCTGACGCACCAGGTCACGCCGTTTTCGATTCTGGATGGAGCGCGCTTTTTGTACGGTGCGACGCCGTATTTTCCCGCGGGCACCGTGTTTGTCGTCGTAATCGATCCCGGGGTGGGCAGCACACGCAAGGCGATCGTGGCGCGATCGAAGCGCGGGCAATTTTTTGTGCTGCCGGATAACGGACTGCTGACGCTGGTGGAGCAGCGCGATGGCATTGAAGCGGTTCGTGAAATTACCAATCCGGAGTGGATGATCGGGAGCAAACTCTCGTCGACCTTTCATGGACGCGATATTTTTTCTCCCGCAGGCGCGCACGTAGCGCGTGGCGATGATTGGACGAATGCGGGACCGGAGATGGCGGTGAAGGATCTGGTGCAGCTGGAGTTGAAGGCGGCTACGCTTGATGAGCGCGGGCTGAATGCCACGGTGATCGCGACCGACGGGCCGTTTGGGAATCTGGTGACGAACGTTGATGCGGACGATTTTCTGAAGCTGGGATATCAGCGGGGGCAGGAAGTTCCGGTCCAGGTGGGAGGTCGCTCGATGAAGATGAAGTTTGTGAAGACGTTTAGCGACGTGCCGGTGAATGAGCCGTTGCTCTACATCGACTCGCGGGGCCATCTGGCGCTGGCGGTGAATCAGAATAGTTTTGCGGCGACGTATGGGATCAAGCCGCCGAGGGAGCTCTTTATTGCCCGGGCGAAGTGAGCATGGCGTCTTCGCCCGGCCGGCACGCGATTCGCGGGCTTCGCCCCGCAGGACAGCCGAGGCGGCTGTCTCTACATCATCCGGGACACTGCATGTCTTGTGCTACGCGCGGCAGCACGGCCCGCAGTAATGCTGTGAAAGTGGTTTTGACGCGCTCGCCGGTTTCCATTACTTCTGCGTGCGAGAGCGGCTGGTCGAGGATTCCCGCGGCCATGTTCGTGACGCACGAGATGGCGAGGACTTTCATTTCCAGGTGACGCGCCGCGATGACCTCGGCTACTGTCGACATGCCTACCAGGTCGGCGCCGACGCGGCGCAGATATTCAATCTCTGCGGGCGTTTCGTAGCTGGGGCCGAGCAGGCCGGTGTAAACGCCTTCCTCGAGCGCGATAGCGAGCTTGCCGGCTTCTTCGCGCGCGATCTGGCGATAGTCGCGCGCGTAGGCGTGGGTCAGGTCGGGGAAGCGGACGCCGAAGCGGTCGTCATTGGCACCGACCAGAGGATTGGTTCCCTGCAGATTGATATGGTCGCGGATCAGCACCAGCGCGCCTTGCGAGTAGCTGGGATTGATGCCGCCGGCGGCGTTCGTGAGAATCACTGCGCGAATTCCCATGCGGCCAAAGACGCGCATGGGGAAGGTGACTTCCCGTGCGGAATATCCTTCGTAGAGATGTGCGCGGCCCTGCATGGTGGCGACCGGCACATCGCCCGAATGGCCCAGGACCATTTGACCGGCGTGGCCAATGGCAGTGGAACGCGGGAATGTGGGAATGTCGGCGTAGGGAACGCGGGTTGCTTCGGTGAGCGAGTCGGCAAAGGCACCCAGGCCGGAGCCGAGAACGAGGCCGATCTTTGGGCGCAGCGGCGTACGCGCCAGGATGAATTGCGCGGCTGCATCGGCGAGTTGAAACTGGTCCGTCATTCGTCCTCGATCGATGCTAGACCGAGCATTCCCGGTCGAGCATTTTGCGATCAACACTCTGAAGTTATAGGTCGCCGTCGGCCAGATGGCGGCCGTAACCGTTGCGTTCCAGCCAATCATACAAAAATGTTTGGTAGAGATACGACGCGACAATCTCTTCGCCGAGTTCGTGGTTCTCGGTGCAGATGAAAGGCAGGCGCAGACCGGCGAGCACGGCGATGAGCGACTGCGTGATGCGGTTGGGATTCGCGGCGCGATAGGGATATTCGGATTTGATCTCAGTGAGCGATGCCGTTATGACCAGCAGGCTATGCGGACGATCGCTCATGCGGCGCAGACGGTTAATGAAGACGGCGCGATTTGACGTGAAGGAGTAGATCAGGTCGGCGAGATCTTTGCGCTCCACGACACAGGAGTTTTCCATGCCGCCGACGGAATAGTCGCCCAACGGCAGCGCACGTTCTTCGATGTCGGCGAACCATCCGCGAAAGCGACGGAACGAAAGGGGATTCTGCTCGCGAGTGTCGATGATGGCCACCGGCAGCGGAGTGCGAAGTTGCGTGCCGCCGCGCTCGGCCCGCACGGGAAGCGCGGGATGCGGGATCGGCGTGGACTGCCCGGTCCAGGCGAGTGGCGTCGGAATTAGGGTTTGCTTGCGCGGCATGTTCAGAATTTCCTTTCGAAGTTCGCGAAGTCGGTCTCAAGCTTTTGTTGTTCGCGCGCTCGTTCACTCCCGGCAAGAAACTCGGAGCAGGCATGGGTTGGCTTGCCTGCGAGATCGGACAAGCAGACAGCAACCGATCGAAATGCGCCTTTTGTTTCTGTCCACAGACTTTGCCCGGGCAGGAAGCTGTGCTCCAGGCTCTGCCGCGTCATGCGCTTTAGTTGGGTGTACGACAGGCGATACCCCTCGACGGCTCGCAGATATTCGTGCGTCATGTCGGAGCGGGCTACGCCTTCATCGTCGGTTGAGATCGCGACCGGGACGCCGTATTTCATATACACGGGCAGGGGATGATCGTCACCGCTAAGGCCGAGAATCTGATCGTTCGAAGTCAGATTGATTTCGACCAGCACGTTGCGTGCGGCCATTGCTTTCATCAGGCCGATGGGATCTTTTTCCAGCATCACGTCGACGCCGTGACCGATACGCTCGGCATGGCCACGCTCAATGGAGGCGCGGATGTGAAACGCGAGATCCTCGGGCTTCACCAGTCCCATTGCAAGTTCGCCGGCATGCAGGCTGATGTGCACCTTGGGATAGACGCCGTGCAGGTAATCGAGCATCGCCATATGCGCGTTGAAATCGTGAATGGGAACGTACCAGTCTTCTGGCATGACGAGATTCAAGCCTACAAAATGCGGATCGGACGACGCGAGTTCGAAGCCGAGTACGATTTGCGCGAAGACGGCGGCTTGCG
>JGI12635J15846_10005144_pt1 | contig 11310 bp, 10 predicted proteins | sample BlaSpr_A8_OM2_M2_FD_15846 | JGI IMG/M metagenome (IMG submission 15846) | reverse complement strand
CCTCGAGACCGCTGAATCGTGCTTGAGCGATAATTTCTGCTGGCTCAGGTGCGAGTGACGATAGACCTGGCGGGCCTGATCGGAAGAACTGGTAGCGCTATCATCCGGCGATTGGGTAGGGAAGTAAAGTGTGGTCAGCACCTTGCCGTTGCGCCCCTGGGCAACCGAATTTGGATTTAACAATTGAGGCCTGGCGCTGTGCAATAGCCAGAGAAATAGCAGCCCGTGCACAGTAAGCGACACAGTTAGTGCGCGCCGCTGAATGATGGATTTCGAACTCAGTTCCGTAAACATAAGGGAACCCGGAAAAACGCTCATACCAAACAGTTCTATAAAGATTAGACGAGCGAGGGTGCCATTCGTCAAGCACCTTTGGGTAATTGGTCCAGATGTAACCAGGAGAAAGGTTCCACCATCAAGGTCACGAAGGCGTTCGATTCGCGGGCAGTCTTCGTGTGGCTTCGTGGGCCTTGGTGGTTCGCGGTTTGCACTTGCGCGTGCGAAGGATGGTACAGAGGAGCGAACGCTGATAAAATGACCTGTCCGAGGGTATCGGGCGAAAAGTCCATCCGAGTACGGGGCTATAGCTCAGCTGGGAGAGCGCGTCGTTCGCAACGACGAGGCCGTCGGTTCGATCCCGACTAGCTCCACCAATTCAAAAGCCGCATAAAAAGGCCCTCCGCGAGAGGGCCGATTGATTTTGTACACAAACTGTACACAATTGGTATGAGATTCCGTGCTCTTCGCTTGTATTTCAAGCCGCTTTGGTCATTGCTGATTAGAAGAACCACTCCGGCATTTGGTCAGCGCATGGTACGATCCCATGTGAGAAGAATCAGCGCTTTCTTGCGGCCTCTCAGTGCGCTTCTGCTCTTAGTAATGTTCCAAGCCTGTAACTCGGTCAATCCGTTGTGCGGAAGTGCCCGGCCATCCCCGGTCATTGGATCTCTTTCTCCCAGCACCATTACATTCGCCGAAGTGGGGCAGGGCTTTGTTCTCACCGTGAATGGCAGTCACTTTGTTTCGTCTTCTGTCGGGGTCATCAACGGGACGGCGCTAACCACCTTGGTCACAAGCAGCACGCAGTTGCAGGTCACGATTACGACAACAGTGATCGCCGCTCCTGGAACAGCAACCGTAACGGTCGACACTCCAAGCGGGAACTCGGGCGATTTGGGCTGTACGAGCGGTGGGACCAGTAGCGCTCTCGAATTGACCATCACTTAAAGGCAGGCCCTCCCCTAAAGCGCTTCAGCCCCGTCGATCGCCGGTACGCGATGGAACGCATTGAAGAGCCTCGCCTGTACAAGAGATTTTTCGAGAGCGCTTATGAGCTAGGGCGTTGCATATCGCTTCATTGTGCCGTTTGACGTCATCGACAGTCACACAAGTTACAACCAGTGTTAACACCCGCGGCGGCACTTGCCAGCCTGCCCAACATTCAAAGAAAAGTGAGAGCCGTGGCGTAGAGCGGGCCGCAACAGACAGTCTCCGGGTGCCGCATCCCATACCTTCGTTCATCGCGATATTAGCCGTTACTCCCTATACTTCTGTGTTATGGCCAATACCAAGCTTCGACGCGGTACAAAGTGCGGTGCAAAGTGAAGACACTGTGGGTTCTTACCCTGGCCAGTACCCTGGCGATGCCCGTGCTGGCTCAAGACAATGGCGAGAGCGAATCCAAGGTTATTGCCATGGAGAAGGCTTGGAACCAGGCCTATAAAGATCGTGATGGTAAGGCATTGGGTACCATGCTTGATGATTCCATAGTAGTGATCAACGATGACGGAAGCCTGCTGTCAAAAAGTGGATTTCTTACAGGAATCGATACGGCGAAGCCTTCCTCGAATCAACAAGGCGATCCAGAGTCAATCAAGGTGCGGATCTTTGGTAGCGTCGCCATCGCGACCGGTGTGTTTCGTCAAAGCGGTTTTGAAAACGGAAAAATGTTTGTCAGGCGAAATCGCTTCGTCGATACCTGGATTCACAACGGTAATTTGTGGGAGTGCATAGCCGCCTCTGCTACTCCAATTCTCCATTAGTCACGCAAAATATTCGGCGAAGAATACTTCGAGCCAATGCTGAAGGTCTGCGATTGGAAGCACGAATTTAGCCCGACCGGCGATTCGAGACAGGCCCGCGCGGTGCTTCGGAGTCTACTGCTTTGCAACCGGTTCCGGAGTGGAAGCAGGAGCAACTCCTGGCGAGGCTGAAGCAGGACTCGGTGTGGTCTTCTGCGCACTCGCAGTGGGAGCTTTGTCCAGCATTGCTTGAAATGCTGCAATCTCCTCTCGCTGGCTCCATATCAATTCCTGAGTTTGCGTCTTACAGTAATCGTCCGGATATTCCCAGACCGGCTGCACAGTCACCTTCGTAGAGCCATTGAGTTCCGCCAGCGTGTAGGACCAGACTTTTTTTGTGGTCATGCCAGGACACGCGCCGGAAGCAACGAAGAGCGCACTCACGATAGGCATTTGCCCCGGCTTCGAGAAGCGAAATTGTAACTGGTCGTCGGAGTCGAGGACATACCCTTCGTTTACATTCGCTTGAACGATTAGAGCCTTCAGAGTTTGAGCAGGAGCTTTGCTGAAGAATATATACGGTCCCGGAAGAGCTTTTGGCTTTTTATCCCGCGCCCCGGCGAGGGTCGTTATTGCAAGAATTACAATCAGAACTCGCTTCATACATTTACCCCAACCTTGACTTTAGCGAGATCGCCGTTCGAACCGTTAATTACCAGAGTCATCTCAAAGAGAGAGTCGACGCTGAGTCCACAAGTCTGCGCCTCGGATCATTCAGTGAAACGGCAATTACTTGTCAGCTGTGCGGGGCCTGCTACCATGGCCGCATGTTCAATTTTGGGAAACCGAAAACAGCTGGCGACTGGACGATTCACATCGCGGGGGCCATTATCGCGATATTTCTTGTTTGGTGGATGCTTCGGGCGTACGTACTTTGAAAGCGCCCAAACTCCCTGCATTGTCAATGAATGATATGGCGATGTTGCGACAACCATCGCGGCCTTGCGCATTCACTGAAATTTTAGTGATGTCCTAAGTGCTTCAGACAAAACCAAGGGAAAATCAGGCTCCGTCACCAAAACGCACGGAATTTCCGATCGCGCGCTGCCAAGTGGATCTCCTTGCTTCCCCAAAGTTCCTAAAAGCTGATTTTCAAAATCTGCCCATTGTTCCCCACAAACCATCCGGCGGAAGGCTCGGCAAAGGCCACTGCCCAGTAGCCGCTTACTCCCGGCAGCCGGTACCAGGTTTGCCCTTCATCCGGAGTCCATGCCGCGGATCCTCTTTCGAAATCCGGTTCCGTGTCGGCGGTCACAACTACGGTCTGCGCATTCAGGAACTTGGCATCGTTCGCGGCATCGTTGGTAGCAGCGTTCAAGTGTGAGCCGATCGCATAGGCAAGGCAGAAAATCGTTCCTCCCACCGGAGGTGTCGTAGTTAGCTGCCACGTCTGGCCGCCATCATGCGAGGTCGCGGCTTGCGCAGCATCGTTGGTCGATAAATCGCCGCCTCCCACAATGCCGTCCCAACCATTGCGAAAAGCCACGGAGAATCCGCCGGCGGAGGCCGAACTGTTCAGCGGAGTGTCATAAGCGTTCCAGCTGTTTCCGCCATCCCTGGTCGCCAGAATTCTTGAAATCGTCGCGCCGCCAGTCGCGATCCAGGCATTGTTTTCCCCCTGCGTGGTGATGCAGGTGCCGCTTGACGAAAAAGAAGCTTCGTTCGGCAGCGCAGGCGGCATATTGTCCGCAATCGACAGCCAATTGGTTCCATCGGTGGTGCGCAGATCGGGAAAGACTCCATTCACCGAATCGCTGTGCGCAATGCCGCGATCCGGCGTCCAGAATGCCATGCAATCATAGAACGCATTCTTGAGCGTATTCACAAACTGCTCCTGCCACGTTGCGCCGCCGTCGACCGTCTTGTAGATACGAAAATTCTCGGTATAGTTTCCAATCGACATCAGGTAGGCGACTTGAGCGCTCACGCCCTGCACATCGCGGAATTGCAACTTCTCGGCGCCCGGCACCACGCCGGATTTCCATGTATTGCCGCCATCCGTCGTCACCACAAACGTGCCGCCGGTTCCCGCCGCCCACACTACTTGCGCGTTCACCGGACTGACCGCGATCAGGAGTTGGTTGGTCCCGCTGGTCTGGGGAGTGAGTGTGGGTCGGTGCACGGTCCCCGCGACTTGTGCACAGCCAAAAGTGGTGAAGCCAGAAATCAGAAAAGTAGTCAGGAAAACCAGCAGCGAGCGTTTCATCATAGGAGTCCTCCGGGAGGGTGGTCGTGACGTGGGCCTGAGTATAGAAACATCGCCAAGGCCTGTCAAACCTCGCATTCCAAGGGTTGCATGTAGGGACAGCCGCCTAAGCCTGCCCCTGAGCGGAGCCGAAGGGGCTGTCCAGTTCGACTCGCCCGTTGACTCCAGCATTCGGGCACTTTCGTCGCCGTAAGCAGAGGTGAACACGTGCTCGATGACGTTCTGCGTGTCTCGAGACCGACGAACGCCGGCGGCAAGGCTACAGCTCCAGAAACTCCCGCATCTGCTGCAACGCCTCGTCCAGCGCCCGCTGAAACGCCCTGCCGCGTGGCCGTGCACCGACGAATCCCAGCTTGTGCTGGAGCCTGCCATCAACAACTTTCAAATTGGCCCAGCCCAGCACTTGCTCGCCCCATAGCACGGGCATCGCGTAATGGCCCATGCGGCGCTTGTGGGCTGGCACATAGGCTTCGAGTTTGTATTCCCATCCCCAGAACAATTTAAACCGCCGCCGATCCCAGACCACGGGGTCGAAGGGCGAAAGGAAGCGCAGCTTGCCATCGACCGCGTAACGTGCACTCGCCGGCTTCTCGCCCTGCGGCCAGAACCACAGGCGGCCCTCGACCTCGGCATGGGCGTAGCGGGACTTGACGTTCTCCTGAACTTGCCGCACTGCGGGGGCTAGGTGCGGCACTCCAGAGCGAAGCAGTCCACACAAATACCCTAGGCTGGCCGCGGGCAGCGGCGCATAGAGCTGCACCACCATGTCCAGCAACTGGCCGGCGTGCGCCAGCCGGATGTCATCATTGTTACCGTTGTTTTCGGCAAGGCTGCCGTCCTGCGGCGCGAGCTCGATCGCTTCATAAACCCGTGTACCGGTCTCCCGCCGCGCCACGCGCAGCAGTCCGCGATAGTGCAGGCCGTCCAGCAGATGCGTGCTGGCATTCAGCTCGCCGCCCCAGCGCTTGAGGCGGCCATGGTCGAAATGCGCCAGGACTTCCTTGGGGTGAGTGCAGCCACGCTGGCGTACAAAGTCCAGTACTTCCTGGGCGCGCGCTTCCATCCCGGCGTCCCATGTATGCCAGGCGCTCGGCGCCGCACGTGGATGTAGCAGGGGCAGGGCCTCGCGAAGCAGAAAACCGTAGTTAACGAAGAAGGCCTCCTCGATTGCCAGGCGCGGGTAACGCCGCTCCAGTTCGCCGGCGTGATAGTCCTTCACGCGCTGCGCCAGGATCAGATCCTGCGCCCGCGCCGGCACCCGCATCGGGTCGGCCTGCACGAACCCCAGACGGGTAATGGCCCGCTGCAGGCTCGTAGCCTTGAAAAGGCTGCGCGCAATCGCGTAGCGGCGAAGCTGGTTGAGACTGGGGCCTTTGCGAAGGCTCATGCTTGGTATCCGATAGGGAATCTATGGCTCATTCGTGTTCACCGCCCCTGCGAGGCTTTAAGCCGGTTCCCCTTGTCTGTGTTCGACTGTGCTGGCCCCGGTACGCATATTCCGTCCGCAAGAACCACCAAACTCAAAGCAAGAAAGTTCCAGAATGTTTTTCCCACAGGCTTAGAGACTGTCGAATCCATGAATGCCTCCATCTTAAATGGAGGCTATAAAGCCTCCGTCTGAAAGACCGCCGACTCCAGTAAGCAGAAGTAGAGTTCCTGCCCCTCGTGAGAGAAGGAAGCTCCGATCCATCTCGCCCGCCGCTTAGCATCTTGCTCTGTCCAGCCATTACGCAAACCGCACAGGCGCTAAACTGCATCGAAGCACTGTGCCGCTTCTGGGGCACAAGAGGTGACAGTTTTGCGCTCCCGCGTTCTCGCTTTTCTGCTGATTTCCACTTGTATCCTTTCCGGCGTTGCGGCTTCGGCGTCTCCGGTCGCAGTGCGCTACCGGGCAGGATTAATTCATGGCTTTCTGGTGCTCAGCACGCTGGATGGCGTAGCGATCGCCGCCGGCGACTTAACCCAGATCGCTCGCGGCGATCAAGTCACAACTCAAGTCGCGTTCCGCTTCAAAGACGGCTCGCAGCAGATAGAAACCACAGTCTTTTCGCAGCGCCGCGACTTCCGGCTCGTCTCCTATCGCATGGTGCAGAAGGGGCCAGCGTTCAAGAACCCAAGCGATCTCTCGGTTACATGCGCCACCGGGCAGGTTACGGTTCGTTACACCGACAACGATGGCAAAGAGAAAGTAGCGAACGAGCACATGGTGCTGCCGCCCGATTTGGGCAATGGTCTGATTCCCACCCTGATGATGAATATCCCAGAGGGCACGCAACAAATCGAAATCCCTATGGTGGTGGCTGCACCAAAGCCGAGGCTCGTAAAGATCGTAGTGAATGCCCAGGGGAAGGATGCTTTTTCCGTAGTGGGGTTCAGCCGCGAGGCCTTGCATTATGTCGGGAAGGTTGACCTTGGTGGCGTGGCTGGCGTGGTCGCGCCGGTAATAGGAAAGCAACCGCCAGATGCGCAGATTTGGATTCTTGGCGGTGAAGCCCCGCTCGTCCTCAGGTCCGAAACCCTGTCCTACATGGGAGGACCAATTTGGCGCACGGAACTGGTCTCGCCGGTTTGGCCGCAGACATCCGCCGCGGACTCAAAAAATGGAACTGCAACCAAACATTAGGAGGGCGCAAAGCGAGTTTATGCATCAGACGCTGCCAGCGCCTGATGACCGCCTCACGGCAGAGCTGCCGCAGATGTTTCTTAGTCCGGCTAAATCGGATTCTCCTCGAAAAGGCGAGCAACCATGGCGGAATCGAGATACGCTCGAACCTCAACGATGGTGCCATTCACAAAGCGGCATACCCAACAGTAGCGGTTGTCGAACCGCAGGCCATTCTTCGCTGTTGCCAGGGAATGCAATTCAACCACCGCCCAGTCCCCACTTACGAGCACATACTCAGTGCGAAGTTGCGCGCCCTCCGGCAAGACCTTCTCCAGCTTCTCAAATGTATGTGCGAGGAACTCGGCCTTGCTGTGATAGTGACCGGCAAGAGGATGCGTTCCCTCGACGATCCAATCCACGTCGTCCAAGACGTGATCGAAGAACCCTTTACCATCTCCGGATTCCAGGTTCTTGAAAATTTCGCGAACGTAATCAGTGCTTAACTCCTGAGTTGCACCAGATCGTGTAGTAGGCATTTGAGTTACACGCGCAGTAGACATTTCTAAGTAACCTCCTTCAGATATTCTGTCAGCGTAAAGACTAGCGTCTAGCGGTTGCCCGAGAAAGTGCAATACGGCAAATCTCGTAGGCTGGCAATTTTAGATGATCGTCGCAAACACAGGCGTTTACACTCACTGACCCTGACCGGGAGACACCAATTTTCTCAATGGGTGTAATGGCGATATTCGCCAATTGACCCTTTATGACGCAAGCAACTTCCACTCCTTCATTGACTCGCCCGCGCTCCGGTCCTAAGATTTCAGCCCAATGATCGGGCAAACCATTTCGCACTACCGCATCGTCGAAAAACTTGGCGGGGGCGGGATGGGTGTCGTTTACAAGGCTCAGGACACCGAGCTTGGTCGCTTCGTCGCCCTGAAGTTTCTGCCCGAAGATGTTGCCCAAGACCCGCAGGCACTCGAACGATTTCGCCGCGAGGCTCGGGCCGCTTCCGCCCTGAACCACCCGAACATCTGCACCATCCACGAAATCGGACAGCAGGATGGTCAGCCGTTCATCGTGATGGAGTTTTTGGACGGGATGACGCTAAAGCACCGGATCGGCGGCAAGCCGATGGAGGTTGAGGAGGCGCTATCGCTTGGGATCGAGATTGCCGACGCTCTCGACGCTGCTCATACGGCTGGCATTGTCCACCGCGACATCAAGCCTGCGAACATCTTCGTCACGAAGCGCGGACACGCCAAGATTTTGGATTTCGGATTGGCAAAGGTGACGCCCGTCCCAAACAAGTTTGGCGAGGCTGGCGCGATAGCCGCTCCGACCGTGACACAGGAGGAACACCTGACCAGTCCCGGTCAGGCTATTGGCACTATCGCATACATGTCGCCGGAGCAAGTGCGAGCCAAGGAATTGGACGCACGTACTGATCTGTTCTCGTTTGGTGCGGTTCTTTATGAGATGGCAACTGGCACGTTGCCTTTCCGTGGCGAGAGTTCTGGTGTTATTTTCAAAACCATTCTGGACGGGACACCCACGCCAGCCGTGCGGCTGAACCCCGACCTTCCGCCCAAATTGGAAGACATCATCAATAAGTGTCTGGAAAAGGATCGCAACCTTCGCTACCAGCACGCTTCTGACATTCGCACGGATTTGCAAAGACTGAGACGAGACACGGAATCCAGTCGCCGACTGCTTACGTCTAGCGAGATCCTGAGTTCATCAAGTGGGGTCTCAACTGCCGAGCGTCCTGCTGGCGGTTTCGGGTTGGTCACGGCCATCAAAGAACACAAGTTGACATGGGCAACGGGTCTTATCTTCGCCGGATTGGTGGTAGGAGCAATTNTGTACTCAAAATCGCGTTCTGAAAACTTTACCCAAGTTAACGTTACGCACAAGCAATTCACGTTCGTCGGCAATGCGTTTTCGCCTGCCATTTCGCCAGATGGCTTGTTTGTGGCATACGTGAAAAAGAAATTTGGTGCGCAGGAAAGACTGTTAGTGCAGGCGTCGAACGGCTCCTCTATCGAAATTGCTCAGGCCAGACACCTATACAGTCCGCTATGGTCGCCAGACGGCTCTGAGGTACTGTTCGAGTTTGAGAGGGAGTCTGAAGTTTCCACACCTGGCTCTCCCGGTTCTGAGGATGGGATTGCCGTCGTTTCACGGTTGGGCGGAAGCGAGCGTCCGATTGACAAGGAGAGTTCCACCCGTGAATATGCCTGCTGGCTCACGGCTGACGGGTCTGAGCTCGTGATGGCGAGAGAATCGGAAGTGTCGGGTTTCAAAGGATTCAGATTAGTGAACAAATTGACGGGCGAGACAAAGGAAGTCCGACTATCGGGATACACATATCTGGATGGCATCGACTGTTCGCCGCGGGCAGGTTTGATTTTGGCGGTGACAGCAGACTCTGAGAAATTTCAAATTCGAATCTTTAAGCCGGATGGCACCGGAGTACGCAAGCTGATCGAAGAGAACGATAGAATCTACTCGGCTCGCTGGTCGCCGTCGGGTGACTCAATCTATTTTCTGCACAGTACAGGGAGTACATCCGAACTTTCACGAATTCCAATAAAAGAGGATGCCAAACCTGTTGCCATAGCTAGTGGTCTGGAGACAGGTGAATTCTTTACGCTCTCCGCTGACGGGTCTCGGCTGGCTTACACAAGAGAGCATGACTATTCGAACCTCTGGCAAATTAGACTGCAGCCCACGGCGAAAGAGAAAGCGAAACCCAGCCAAATCACTTCTGGAACGTCTTATTATGCCGTACCCAGCTTCTCACCCGACGGAATGTGGATCGCCTTCGCACTAGGGGCAAATCAAGCTGAGACGAACATTTTCAAAATGCAGACAGCAGGGGGCGAGCCTATACAACTCACCTACTTCGGGCACGCTATGACTTCGAGCCCAGCGTGGTCACCAGATGGACAGCAAATTGCATTTGTAAGCGACCAGAACGGCACACCGCGAGTGTGGACGATCAGCGCCAACGGAGGTGCTCCTCAGCCGCTGGAGGAAACCAACGCCGCAAACACCAATAGCCGATTGGCTTGGTGGCCGAGTCGTGAGATTGTCTACCAAAAGCCCGGGATTCGAAATTACCTCCGGATCAACGGGGGTGCACAGACTGCCATGCTTCCACAAGAATCCGTGGGATGGGTTCCCTGCAAGCCTATATTTTCGCCAGACAGCAAGAAACTGGCCGTCTATTGGAATCGAAAAGCCGGTGTCGGGCTTTGGATCATCTCGCTTGAGCCGTACTTCGAAACCTTAGCGCTGGCTGGCGACGTCTCGCCATTGGGTTGGTCGCCGGATGGAAAATATATTTATGCAGAGCGACAAGACAGCGAAATTATCAGAGTTCAATCCGCCGCTCCGAACGAGATTGGCTCGGTGGCGGCTTTGCCCGGTAAAATCGTCGACTATGACAGTGCTAGCGTAAGCCCTGACGGGCGACAAATCATCGTCAGTGTTGCAGCAGAGGCATCTGATGTATGGCTGTTGGAAAACTTGAGCCACGAGCCGGCAAACCCAAATTGAGAAGTGGCGCGAATTGGCATCCGATTCTCTGCATCCTCTCGACAGACGCCGACCCGACATCCCCGTCCTAAAGCAAGCTAAAGCTGAGTATGCGAAGCTGCAATAGCAGCGTGCGAGTTGAACAATGCCTGACCGGCCGCACAAAATTCTCACCTACTGCCAACAGGCGATTACACTCATCAGCCGGTGAATGGGTGATATGGCGATGTATCGGCAGTTATCTCTCAGACGAATCGCTCCAAGGTGGAGGCCATCTTCATGGCTGGGAGGCTGGTAAGTCTGCGACCCGCACGATTGTGCATTCTAGTTGTTTCCCGCTAGCGCTCTTCAGCTTGCCCTTGCTGCCGCCGATCTCGTATTGGACATCGCTGCCCACGACGAAATCGGTCGCCTTCAAGGAGTGCTTCTCGTTCGTGCGGCAGGTGTACTGCTTACCCGACGCCGCGAAGGAAAGATCGTACTGCTGATGTTTGTGGGTCTTGTCGGTTGTTCCCGTCGGCTGGAAATCCTTCAGCGTGGTTGTTCCCTCGATCTTCGATCCCGCCGCAGCCGTGATCGCGATGGCCATCATGAGGAGCGCCACTGAATAACCTTTACGCATGATCCCGCCTCCAAGTTGATTGTACGTCGAGAAAACTAAGTGCTGCCAGCCGTGGAGTCGGCACGCTTTCCCTCTGTCTTCTCCGTCACTACTTGTCCCTGTCCCCGTCATAGGTGGCGGAGTGCTCCGCCCGCCAAGCTTAAATCATCAAGTGTCGAGAACAGGCGATAGCGCTCAAAACCCCATCGCAGCCGGCAAAGCGAACAGGGCAATCATCAATCAGCAGCCATAAATCGAGAATCGTCCATCGCCC
>JGI12635J15846_10005143_pt1 | contig 11311 bp, 10 predicted proteins | sample BlaSpr_A8_OM2_M2_FD_15846 | JGI IMG/M metagenome (IMG submission 15846) | reverse complement strand
CACTTACCCCGGCACCACGCTCACCCTGCACTACGAAGTCAAAGACCACCACACCACTACATGAACTATTGCGCTATGTCAGGAGCCCTGATCCCGCGCGACCACTAAGCCGGACCAGGTGGACGATGAAGTCATTGACCGGCTCGGCGAGATACCGACAGTTCTCGGCAAAGGCCTTCCGTCACCGAACATCGCCGTGACGCCTTCTATGATAAAATAGAGTGTCCTTAGTGCTGTATCGATTCCGGAGGGATGCTAGTGGCGCACGTGGTTGTCGGGGGTGATGCCCCTTCGGACTAGGTACGCCGCGACTCCGGCGTTTGTGGTGTCCGCCATTGATGACGGCCCGGTGTCGCTGAAGATGAGCTTCAATGCGTCGGAGACCAGGCCGGGTGAGCTGGCACTGTTCACGCGCATGACATTCCAGGACGTCCTTGAGTACCGCTGGATGGCCTTCAATCAAGCGTATGCCGTTTCGAACCGCGATGACTTTGGGTTTGCCTTGATCGAGATCCTCGATTCCGGGATGATCGCATCGATGGAATCGGAATAGTTATGCGCGATGTCGGATATTTCTCGTGGTTCGGACAATGATCTCTAGCAGAGAGCGTCTGATAACGACGCTCGAAAACCTCGCGCGTGAAGCAAGGTCCGAGGATGGGAATTCATGGGAAAACATTTCCCTGCCTGTATACCTTGAAGCTATGGGTGCCTGGCTCCGTTCATATGAGCATGCATACATCAACACCGGTCGGCCCGTGCCAGACGATCCATGGGAGGTGATGGTCGCAGCGGTCCGGGCAGCGACCATCTACGAGTAGCCGCAGACGTCGCAGCTGAGCTTCCTGCAGGTACGCTATCCCAGACGACATACCGATCACGGCATACGAGCACGAGGGGCAGTTGGTGACTATAAATAACCGTGGTCTGGCGGCGCTGAGCGAGGCAGGCATGTATCCGACGAACCTGACTGTCATCGACAAGAGCCAGGTGGAGGATTATGTCATTGACCAGCTCGGTGAGATACCGACAGTTCTCGGTGAATTCTTTCCGTCACCGAATATCGCCGTGACGCCTTTTAGGATAAAATAGGGTGTCCTTAGTACTATATCGATTCCGGAGGGACGCTAGTGGGGTACGTGCTTATCGGGGGTAATGGCCTTCGGACTAGGTACGCTGCGACTCCGGCGCTTATGGTGTCCGCCATCGATGACGGCCCGGTGTCGCTGAAGATGACCTTACAATGCGACGGAGGCCAGGCCGGGTGAGCTGGCGCTGTTCACGCGCTTGACATTCCAGAGCGTCTTTGAGTACCGCTGGATTGCTTTTGATCAAGCGTATGCCATTTCGAACCGCGGCGACTCTGGGTTTGCCTTGATCGAGATCCTCGATTCCGGGATGATCGCATCGATGCTCGACCATGGTATTTATTCGGGTGAGCCGAAGGGGAAGCGGTTCGGTGGAACGATCCATGAAGACCATCTCCGTCACTACCGTATCGGTTTTGACGACTACGGGGTGTTCGACATAATCTGCCTGAACGTCCAGGTCGACCATCAGGAAGCCGATGACGACGAGGATCCCGGCTCTCTCGTATGGTGAAGCAGAGCGGGCTTCAAGAAGTTGAGCTTGCGACGTGGGCAAGATGGGGTCCTCTCCGCGCATGTGCGGGCTCTGGACCTCGCGCCTTGCGATAGTGGAGGTATGGAGCGAAGTGCCCGCGATATGCCCAGCGCTGCTGGAGCATTGGGCCGGTTCGTCTACGGTGACGCCCCGCTCGACACATGGGTGGCACACGGCCCCGGCGCCCTGAAAGAACCGTGGGCGTCGTTCGAGCGGGCTCGGCAGCTGGTCCGCGCGGGCAAGCCTGAGGAGGCTGCCAAGATCTGGCGGCAGATCGCGTCTACCGAGGGACTTGAGTCGCGCCAGGTCCTTCAGGCATGGCACTTCCTGCGCCAGGCCGGATACCTGCCCCCGGCGGACCAGGCCAAGCTGGTACTCGGTGTGGTCGCCGAGATGCCGGTGCACGGCGTGCATGACCTGCTCGCTGCATACCAGGACGGGTCAGCGCGGTACCTCAACTATTCGGGCACGGCCGTGGTCATGGAAGACCACTCGGAGTCCGAGATCCAGGCGGCCATCGGCACCTGGCTTGCCAGCGGGCAGGTCATTGCCAGCGTCACGGGTCCGTGGGATCAGCTTTCCCTCCCGCCGGTTCCGGCCGGGTACGCGCGGGCGATGGTGCTCACCCCGGGCGGTCCGCAGTTCGGGCAAGGCCCTGCGGCAGCCCCGTCAGCGGATCCGCTCGCCGGCCCGTTCTTCTCCGCTGCGACCAGCCTCCTGCAGCTGATCGACCGCCGCGCCATGGCGTGAATGCTGCTGGGGGGTACCTGAAGGCCGGGGCGTGATCTACGTGCTCGTGCCGGGGGCAGCGTATCGAGTGCGCAGACGCGGTGAGTCCCCCCGGCTGCCCTGCCACGCTGTCCCAGCTGCCGGGACCCGAGCTCAGGCCGTGCAGCAGAACCATGGGCGGGGCGTCCGGCGCGCCTGATACCTGATAGGCGAGCCGGACGCCTGCGATGGTGACGTCTGGCAGCTAGCGAACGCTAGCGTGACTGGTGACGGCTCAACCGGCCGTTCTGCTTGTTCAGGTGGTTGCGATGGCGGCCAGGATGTCCAGCTTGGCGGCCCGGCGGGACGGCCAGGTCGCGGCGAGCAGGCCGAGCACTCCCGAGATGACCAGGAAGATCACCAGGCTGGAGGCTGGCACCACGACGACGGAAATGCCGGGCTTCAGGGACTGGACGAGGGCGATGCCCAGCGCGGTGCCGATGATGATGCCGAGGATCGCGCCGAAGATCGACAGGATCACCGCCTCGGACCGGATCATGCGCCGGATCTGACGGCGCTGCATGCCGACCGCGCGGAGCAGGCCGATCTCACGGGTGCGCTCGAACACCGACAGCATCAGGGTGTTGACGATGCCGATGAGCGCGATGATGATCGCCAGGGCCAGCAGCGCGTACACCAGGCCGAGCAGCGTGTTGATGCTCGCCGCCTGGGCCTGCTCGAACTGGGCACGGGTCTGCACCTGCACGTTCGGGTAGGCGGCCAGTGCCTTGGTGACCGCGCTGGTTACCGCGGTGCTGCCGTTGGTGGCCAGCAGGATCGCGGCCGGGCTCGGATTGGTGAAATGGGCCAGGAAAAACGCGTTGCCGGTCAGGTAGCTGCCGATGAGCGCGTTGGACTGGAAGATCCCGCCGATGCGCATCGTGGTCGGGCCGGTCCGGGCGAAGTCGACCGGCACCGTCTCGCCCACCGCGAGGTGATCATTGGTGGCGGTCGTGGTGTCGATGAGCAGCTCCCCGGAAGCGAGAGCACCCACGCCGCCCGCCGTGAAGTGCACGGTAACCGTCGCGGCGAGGTTATCCGGCGGCACCGAGGTGAGGCTCTCGACATCACCGCGGACCTCGAACTGGCCCTGGTAGGCGGTCGCCTCGGCGGTGACGCCGGGGACCGCCGCCGCAATCGCGGGTACCGTGCTGCTGACCTGCGCTGCGCCGTTGGAGCTGGTGAGCAGCAGGTTGGCGCTGATCGCGTTGTCGACGCTGCTGGTGGTCGACTTGGACAGGGACGCGCCGAAGACGGCGACGACCGAGACCAGGGCCATGCCCACCATCAGCGCCGAGGCGGTCTGCGCGGTGCGCCGCGGGTTGCGCATCGAGTTCTCCCGGCCTAGCTTGCCGGGGACCCCCCTGGCGAGCGGCCGGCCGATCAGGCTCGACAGCGGGCTGGCGAGGCTGGCGGCCAGGATCGCGGTGGCGATGAAGATGAAGACCGCGCCGATCGCCACCAGCAGGATGGCCGGCTTGGCCAGGCCGAGGGCCAGCGCGATCAGGCCGATCAGGGCGAGCACCGAACCGCCGATGAGGCGGCGCCGCGACTGCGTGGTGCCCTCCGCCGGGCGCTCGGTGATGGCGGCGATCGGCGGGATGCGGACCGCGCGGCGGGCCGGGCTGATCGCGGAGATAACCGTGACGCCGATACCGACGGCGAGCCCGACAATCACCGTGCGGGCGCCGAACACCAGGGGAGCGGACGGCAGCGTGGTGCCGAAGCCGCGCAGCAGCGCCTCGATGCCCAGCGCCGTCAGCGCGCCCAGGCCGATGCCGATCAGCGACGAGACCAGGCCCATGATGGCCGCCTCACCGAGCACTGCCCGGAACACCTGGCGGCGGCTGGCGCCGACGACGCGCAGCAGCGCCAGCTCCTTCGTGCGCTGGCCGACGATGATGGAGAAGGTGTTCAGGATGGTGAAGCCGCCGACGAACAGCGCGATGAACGCGAAGACCAGCAGCGCCGTGTTGAAGATGGACAGGATCTGATCAACTGAGCTGGTGTCCTCGCTGACCACGGTCTGGCCGGTGACGACCTGGACTCCCGGTGGCAGGACCTTCGCGATCGCGCTCTGCACGGCCGCCTTGTCCGCGCCCGGGGTAGTCACGATGTTGATGTTGTCGAACTGGCCGGGCTCGTCGAGGACCTGCTGCGCGGTCGGCAGCGTGAACGCGGCCAGCGTCGTGCCCGCCAGGTTGCCGCTCGAGCCGAACGTGGCGATGCCGGTGATCGTAAAGGTCCGCGGCGGCCCCGCGAGCAGGATGCGGACCTGCTCGCCGACCTTGAAGTCGTACTTCGATGCCGTGCCGGCGTCCATCACCACATCGTTGGCCGCGGTGGGCGCGCTGCCGCTGATCAGGCGGAGCTCGGAGATCTGCTGGTTAGAGTCAAAGTTCAGGCCGAGGGTGGCCGCACCGCCGGTGGTGACCGGCTTGCCGTCGGGCGCGACGTACTGCGCGTAACCGCCGACCTGGCCGTCGGCGGCCTCGACCCCGGGGATGCGCTCGATGGTGGTCAGCAGGGATTCGTCGATGGGGTTGCGGATCGCGCTGATGCCCTTGGTGTTGAACTGGGCGTCGCTGCGGACCTGGAAGTCGATCTTGGCGTAGATGCTGGTGAACAGGCTGTTGAACGTGCTGTGCAGCGTGTCGGTGAGAATCAGCGTGCCGGAGACGAACGTGACGCCGAGCACGATCGCGATCGCGGTGAGCGCGACCCGGAGCTTGCGGGCCAGCAGGCCCTTGATGGTTACCTTCCACATGTCAGGCGCCCATCGTCCGCATCCGCTCCAGGATCGTGTCCTGGGTCGGATTCTCCATCTCTCCGGCCAGGTGGCCGTCGGCGAGGAAGACGACGCGGTCCGCGTAGGCGGCGCCGCGCGGGTCGTGAGTGACCATGACGACCGACTGGCTCAGCTCCTTCACCGACCGGCGCAGGAAGCCGAGCATCTCGGCGGAGGCGTTGGAGTCCAGGTTTCCGGTCGGCTCGTCGGCGAAGATCAGGTCCGGCTTGTTGATCATGGCCCGCGCGCACGCCACCCGCTGCTGCTGTCCGCCGGACATCTCGCTCGGTCGGTGGCTCAGCCGGTCGGCGATGCCGAGCTGCTTGGTGAGATAGCCGAGCCATTCCTTATCCACCTTATGGCCGGCCAGATCAGCCGGCAGGGTGATGTTCTCCTCGGCGGTCAGCGTCGGCACCAGGTTGAACGACTGGAAAATGAAGCCGATGCTGTCGCGACGCAGCCGGGTCAGGCCCTTGTCGTCGAGCCTGCTGATGTCCTGGCCCCCGACCAGGGCATGCCCGCTGGTGGGCCGGTCAAGGCCGGCCATGCAGTGCATCAAGGTGGACTTGCCGGAGCCGGAAGGGCCCATCACCGCGGTGAACTGGGCGCGCTGGAACGTGACGTTGATGCCGGCCAGGGCGTGGACGGCAGTCTGCCCGCTGCCGTAGGTCTTCTGCAGGTCTACCGCCTGGGCCGCGGGGGCGGTCTGCTTGTCGTGGTCGATGAGTGACATGGTTTCCCTCGTCTTGTCAGTGTCACTCGTAGCATCGTCCACGGCACCCGGCGAGGACATCAGCCGATCGGCTTAGATTCCGGCCCGCCAGGATGAGACGAAGTCAGCCCGGAGGCCGATGAGATGAGTAAGGGTGTGCCGAGCACCCGGGAACGGCCTTCCTGAGCCGCCCAGTCCTGCGGCGGCGTGCTGCCGTCGGTCCCGGGTGCCTGCACATCGACCGGAGCCCGGCCAGGCTCGCCGATTTCCCATGGCTGGTCGGTGCAGTTCTGGAAGTTCACCTCGGTCATGCCTTCCGTGCCGTACACGGTGCCGGCCGGGACGTTGTCGCCGGCGAAGATGATGAGGCCGGTGCCGCTCTCGCCGGTGCCGGTATAGGCAGCGATCGCCCCGTAGCCGGCCTTGGTACCGAGCGCTGTGCAGGTCTGGGCGACGACCGGGGCCGGTCCTTCGGCGGCGATGACGCCGTTGAGGTTGTAGGTACTGAGACCGAGGCCGTGCAGCTGGTCCACCTGCGGGCCGGTGCCGGCCGTACTGGTACTGGTACTGGTACTGGTACTGGTACTGGTGCTGGCTGGGCCGGGGTCGGCGCTGGCACCGGGTGCTTCGCCGGCGCTCATGGCAGCGATCGCCGCGATGACCGCGATGGCGGCCGTCCAGGTTCGATTACAGAAAGTCATGCAACTTAACGTATCGCAGTTAATTCAACGGCTGAAGACCGATGCGGGGCGGCGCGACGAGGTCCCCGGGCCGCCTGATCGTCAGCCGCCACCTCCGTTGGACGGAACCCACCAGATCGTCGGCCCTCACCTCCTTGGACGGAATATCCGTGCTCGGCGGAAGAAAAAGGGTCGGATTTGACTCCTTTTCCTCCGCCGAGCATCGAACTTCCGTCAAAATTAGGCGCCATAGCGGATAAAAGCCCACATAACAGGCAAAACGCCGCCGCGCGCGGCGCGCCAAAACGCCGCGGCGCCGGGTCATCGGCGTTCAGAGGGATTGGGCGGTTTCCTCGGTGAGGTCGTAGTGCAGGCGCTTGTCGCTGGCGCCCAGCTCGCGCAGCAGGCGGACCGTCTTGACGGTCATCTCGTCGGGGCCGCTGATGTAGATGTCGCGGCCTGGCCAGCTCGCCTGCGCGGCCAGCTCGGGGAGGGTGCCCGGCATGGCGTCCTTGGCGGGCTCGTCCGAGACCACGGGGATCACCTGCAGCCAGGGGTAAGCGAGCTCCATCTCGCGCAGGCCGGGCAGGTCGTACAGGTCGTGATGGTGGCGTACGCCGAAGTACAGTGCGATCTCGCGCCGCTTGCCCTGAAACGGCGCGGCCGCGATCGCCTCGGTGATCGACTTGATGGGGGCAAGTCCGGTGCCGCCCGCCAGGCACAGAACGTCCCTGGTGGACCTGGTGTCCGCGATCATGCGCCCAGATGGCGCACCGACGATGAGCGGGTCACCGGCGCCGACGTGATGCACCAGCGCGTTGCTGACCAGCCCGCCGGCGGTGGCGCGGACATGCAGCGTCAGCGTCCCGTCCGGGCGCGGCGCGTTGGCGATCGAGTACGTCCGCCACAGCCGCGGCCAGTGCAGTGTCTGCACGCTGATGTGCTGGCCGGGCAGGAAGCTCAGTGGCTGGTCCGGTGCGAGCGTCAGCACGGCGATGCCGGGCGCGCGCAGCTCGGCGCTGGTGACCGTGCAGATCCACCAGGCGGGGGAGCCCTCCTCGTCGCGCTTGGCCGCCTCCAGCATGATCATCGTGGCGTGGTCGAACGCGGCCTCCCACGCGGCCTGCGCCGCCTCATTCCATACGTCGGCCGCGAACCGCTGCAGGGTCGCGATCAGCGCGCGGCGGAACACGTCGAAATGCCGCTCGCGGACGCCGTCCTTGCGATGGGAGCGGCCGAGGTCTGCCAGGTAGGCGGCCACGTCGTCATCGTTCCTGACGATGCGGCTGAGCGCGCGGAAGAACCGCCGCCGCTGGATATCCATTGCTGCGGGGAACATCGCCGCGATTTCGGTGTCCATGGCGAAAAGCTGACCGTAAAAATAGTTCATCGCGGCATCGGCGGCGGCCTCCAGCCGCGACAATGAAGGCAGGGCGAGAACGCCTTCTGTCACGCCCGATCCTGTAATGCCGGGGTCACCCGCTGATACTGCCACACTCTCAGTGTGTCATCGGATGCGGAACGTCACAACGATTTCCGGCAAGTCGGGATCAAGCGACTCCGTCAGGGGTGGCGCCGCGGGTCGCAGGATGATCTCGGTGATGGCAGTTTTCGCGGTGAGCTGACCCGGCATGGTCACGATGGACCATTATGGGCACTGAAACCTTACGCGGCAGGAGGACGGGATGCGCCGCCCGATCATCGGCATCACCGGCGAGCTAGAGGCGGCTCGCTGGGGCAATTGGATTCGCGAGGCTGTGGTCTCACCGGTTACGTATACACGCGCGGTCGAACGGGCCGGCGGGACGCCGGTGGTGCTGCCGCCGGTGCCTGCTCACTCGGTGCCCGCCCTGGTCGCCGCGCTGGACGGCGTGGTGTTCACTGGTGGCAGGGACCTCGATCCTTCGCTGTACGACGAGGAGCCGCACGAGCAGACGGAGCCGCCCGATCACCGGCGTGACCGGTTCGAGCTGGCGGTCATGCGGGCGGTCATCGACGCGGACCTGCCGTTCCTAGCGGTAAGCCGTGGCATGCACGTGCTGAACCTGGTCCGCGGCGGCACGCTGACCCAGCACCTGCCCGACCGCATCGGTAACGACATTCACAAGCCGGACCCGGTGAGGCTGACGACCCACGATGTGCAGCTCAGCGCCGCGAGCCGGGTCGGCCGCGCGTTCAACGCCGGCTCGGCGAAGGTGCCGGGCGCGCACCATCAGGCGATCAACAGGATCGGCAGCGGGCTCCTCACCGTGGGGTGGACCCAGGATCAGGTGGTGGAGGCCGTCGAACTGCAGGGCCATGCCTTCGGCGTTGGCGTGCAGTGGCATCCAGAGGAAGCCGATGACCTGGTGCTGTTCGAGGCCCTGGTGGCCGCGGCAGCCGTGAAGCCGCCGGCCGAGCCGGCGGTCAGCGTGGAGCCGGCGGTCAGCGTGGAGCCGGCGGTCAGCGTGGAGCCGGCGGTCAACGGTGACGCGAAGAAGCCGAAGCACCCGGCGCGGCGGTTAAATAGGCGAGGTATAGCTGATCGGCCAGTGGACCTGGATCCAGCTCATGAAGCTGGTCCAGGCACCGGTCACCTCGAGCAGGCCGATGCACACCAGCAGCCCGCCGCCGACCATGGTGACCACGCGGGCGTGCCGCTGGAAGAAGGCGAACGCCCGCAGGACGCGCTGGAACCCCAGCGCCACGAGCAGGAACGGGACGCCTAGCCCCAGCGCGTAGACGAAGGCGAGCACTGCCCCCCGAGGCGCGGTACCTGTCGTCGTCGCCAAGCCCATCACCGCCGCCAGCGTCGGCCCGGTGCACGGGGTCCAGCCGACCCCGAACATCACGCCAAGCAGCGGTGCGCCTGCCAGCCCGGCCCTGGGGCGCGCGGACGGGCGCGCGATGCGCCCCGCGAACATGAACCGGTCGAAGGCACCCGCGAACAGCAGGCCGAGCAGGATGGTGACCGCCCCGAAGACCTGGGTGATCTCACGGGTATGTGCCTTCACCAGATGGCCAAGGCCGCCGAGCAGCAGGCCCTCGATGGCGAAGACAAGCGAGAACCCGAGAACGAACAAGGCGGTCGCGGCGACAACCCGGCTGCGGGGTGGCTGGGGCGTGAGGACAACCGGCACCGCCGTAACCACCGCGGTACTACCGGCAGAACGACTCGTGGTGGCCGCAGCCTGGATTTCTTCGCCGGCCTCCGGGGTGGTCGTGGTGCCCGCGCCGGCCATGCCGGTGATGTAGGACAGGTAGCCAGGCACGAGCGGCAGGCAGCACGGGGACAGGAACGTGACGGCCCCCGCCGCCGCGGCGACCGGCAGCGCGAGGAGCAGCGGCCCCGTGCTGACCAGCTGTCCGACGCCGCTCACCGGCTCACGCCGCCATCGGCTTCGGCGACAGGACCAGGATGCCGCCCACGTAGCAGGCGAGCGCCACCGCGAACGCCAGCGACATGCCCAGGGACGCGCCGTTGGCGCCCTTCTGGATGAAGGCCTCGCCGGTGCCCCAGGCGGCGATGATCGCGACCAGGCCCACCCAGGAGAGGATCGTGGCGGTCCGGTGGTGCAGCTGCATGGTGCGGACGATCTGCATGATCGCCGTGATCACCAGGAGTATGCCCATGATCACGTGCAGGCTCAGCGTCACACTGGAGAACATGCCGACGGACTTCGTGGCGGTCGGCGCTGTGCCGTAGATGTTGTAGATCATGCCCAGGATGAACTGGATGATCAGCATGGTCACCACGCCCACGCTGGCCATCTGCACTCTTCTTGCCCCGGGTTTTGCTAGCTCAGACATCTCAGCCTCCGCCACGGATACTATCGCTAGCCATTAGGGTGGGCCACGTGAGATCGGTCCTCAGCAGTCCGCCCAGTGCACGTGAGAAGAAGTTCCTCCCAGGCAACAGGCTGCTCATCATCGGGATAGCGGTTTTCGTCCTCGGCTTCGGCGGGTGGCTGGTCTTCCTGGCCACGCACATGGAGGACTGGACGCTGAACATGATCGACCTCAGCGTCTACCGCTCCGGGGGGCTGATCGTCCGCCAGGTGACCGAGCAGGTCTCCAGGAACGGGACTGTCTCCAGGTACTACAACGCGCATGCGAAGCCGTCGCCGCTGTACGGCTGGACCCGTTCGGGCGGCAAGGACAGCCTGCAGTTCACCTATACCCCGTTCGCCGCCGTCGCGTTCGCGCTCATCTCGTTCATGTCGACGGGCACATCGACCGTGGTCGATACCATCGTGAACTTCCTGGCGCTGCTGGCCGCGATCTGGTTCACGCTCGGCGGCCTGGGCTGCACGAACCGCAAGGTCAAGATTGGCCTCACGCTGCTCGGCACGGGGGTGGCGATCTGGACCGAGCCGGTATTCCGCGACATCTACCTCGGCCAGATCAACCTCATCCTGATGGCCGCGGTCCTGTGGGACCTGTGCCAGCCGGACACCAGAAGGAACAAGGGCTTCGTCACCGGGATCGCGGCCGGCATCAAGCTGATCCCGCTGATCTTCGTCCCGTACCTGCTCCTGACCAGGAAGTTCCGTCAGGCGGCCATGGTGGTCGCCGGGTTCGTCTTCACCCTCGTGGTCGGCTTCGCGGTCATCCCGAAGGACTCGTCCAAGTACTGGTTCGGCGGGATCTTCTACAACGGCGGCCGGACCGGGTTTACCGGCTGGCTGGGCAACCAGTCGCTTGACGGCCTGATCACCCGGCTGGCTGGGAGCATCCACGCGGGCAAGCCGTACTGGGTGC
>JGI12635J15846_10005141_pt1 | contig 11312 bp, 11 predicted proteins | sample BlaSpr_A8_OM2_M2_FD_15846 | JGI IMG/M metagenome (IMG submission 15846) | reverse complement strand
CAAATTCTCGATCCGGTAGCGCCCGTCTTTGTCGGTCAGCACGCTAACCATGATTTTCGTGCCTGAATTCTGTGCCTGGACGAATGCTCCCCGAAACGAAGTTCCGTCCGGGCCTTTCACTGTGCCAGTCACCGTNGCGCCATAGGCGAACGGGACGAAAAACGCGACCAGAATCAAGAGACCGAAAAATTTGGAAGCTGGTTTCATAGCCCCTCCTNTATTCAAAACATGTATTCAAAACGTGCGTTCGTCATCGGTCTAACCCGGATTGTACCGCATTCTCAATCCAGCAGGATCGGCAGACACAAAACGGGCTCCACGTGGAAATCGAGCCGGTTAATTTCCTGGAGCGCGCGACCAAGCATCGCGCTGGTGCACGTTTCCAAAGTAATGATGAACGGAAGCGCGGAGTGCGGATAGCCCGGCTTTTGTAGAACAGCGTCGATGCTGATCCCGTATCTCGAAAGCACGGTTGCCACAGCAGCCAAGATCCCGGGCCTGTCCTTTATGACGAAGCGCAGGTAATAGGGCGCGGTGAATTCACCGCTCACCTCTTTTGGCACTTCGACTTCGGGGAGATTATTGCCGGACGGCGCCGCGCCACTTCGCGCGATCGAATACAGATCGGAAACCACGGCGACGGCCGTGGGATCTCCTCCCGCTCCAAAACCGGAAAACACCATTTGCCCAGAATATCGTCCCGTCACCATGACGAGGTTCTTGCTGCCTTCCACATGCGCAACCAAAGAGGAGACCGGCACCAGCGCCGGGCGGACGAACCCGTGCACGGTCAATCCATCTGCCGTTTGCTTCTCTGCCAGCGAAATCTGGCGAATCGTGCAGTTCAACTCGCGCGCATACGCAAAATCCACAGCTTCCACCGATGAAATCGGCCAGCAAGGAATTTGTTCGCTTCGCACGCGGGCGCGCAACCCGGCTTGCGTCAAAATGACGAGCTTTGCGCGGGCGTCGAATCCCTCTACATCATCCCGCGGATTCGCTTCGGCAAAACCGAGTTCCTGCGCTTCCTTCAACGCCGTCTGAAAACTCGCCCCGGTCGCTTCCATTTTGGTCAAGATGAAATTGCAGGTTCCGTTTAATACGCCCGCGATTTTATAGAGTTGATCCCCGGCCAGACCTTCCTGAATTCCGACGATGGCGGGGATTCCTCCGGCAACGGAGGCTCCGAATTCGAGACGCTTGCCTTTTTCGCGGGCCAGGTCGAGCAATTCGGGCCCGCTATGAGCAATCAGGAGTTTGTTTGCGGTGACCACCGACTTGCCCGCTCGCAGCGCTTTCCGAATCCATTCGCCGGCAGGCTTGATGCCTCCAACCAGCTCCACAAAAATGTCGGCGTCCGAGGAAAGCAATTCGTTGATGCTCTCCGTCCAGCGCACGCTGGGGGGAACCCAATCCACTTTTTTCCGGGCCACTTTGCGATTGAAAATGTGGGTCAACTCAAAGGTATTGTTCGCTTCCTGACAGAGTAATTTGGCGACGGAGCGGCCAACAGTGCCGAAGCCAGCGAGAGCGATTCTCAACTTCTTGTGGGCAGGCTTCTTCGTACTCTTGGATTCCAGCTTGTTTCCGGACACGGATTTCGCACGGTTCACTTTTGCCGCCAATTCATCACCTCGCTTGGAACAGGAACAGGTATCGTCTTCCCTTAAGACGGCAAGGATTATAAGGTATTTCGGTATCCGGTCCCGGGAAACTGATGGGATGGCCGGGAATGCGACCTGCCATGCCCTGGCGGAATCTAATCCCCATGGCTCAGATTGACCAACGATTAGCGCAGAACGTGGAAGGCGAGTTCTTCGTGGACTCCACCTGCATCGATTGCGACGCTTGCCGGCAAATCGCGCCCGCGAGTTTTCGCGATCATGGGGGACAGTCCAGCGTGTACCGGCAGCCGCAAAATGCGGGCGAGTTGCACCGCGCCCTCATGGCGCTGGTCGCCTGCCCCACGGCGTCGATCGGAACCGCGTCCCGGCGTAGCGCTCGCCCGGGTGTCGCGGCGTTTCCCGTCCACGTTGTGGATGACGTCTACTTCTGCGGCTTCACGTCTGAAAAGAGCTTTGGCGCATGGTCGTACTTGATCGTGCGCTCGCCGGACCAGGGCGGCAACGTGTTGGTGGACTCGCCTCGATTTACAACTCCACTCGTCAAGCGCATTGAGCAAATGGGCGGCGTGAGCCTCATGTTCCTTTCGCACCAGGATGATATTGCGGATCACATCAAGTTTGCCGCGCATTTTCACTGCCCGCGAGTGATGCACGAAGGGGATCGTGCCGCAGCGCGAGGCATCGAGCGCGTGATCTCTGGAGTGGATCCGTTGCGGATTGATGACGATCTTTTGTTGGTCCCCACGCCCGGCCATACACGCGGTCATCAGGTTCTTCTCTATCGTGACAAGGTGCTATTTACGGGCGACCACCTGGCGTGGTCACCGGCGCGTGAAACTTTGACGGCCTTTCGCGACGTCTGCTGGTACTCGTGGAAGGAGCAGACGCGTTCGATGGAGAAGCTTCTTGCCTATCGATTCGAATGGGTGCTGCCGGGACACGGGCGCATCCACCATGGCAGCGCCGACGAAATGCGCGAACATCTCGAGCGGTGCGTGGCGCACATGAAGGAAGAATGAAGCGCCTATGTTGTGGTCCGGGCCACGTAGCGCTCGCCTTCAGGCGAGAATGTGCTTGAGTCTATAGTGCCCGCCTGAAGCCGGCCTCTACAATTTTCGGATTTACACCCGCTCAAGCATAATGGCGATCCCCTGACCGACTCCAATGCACATCGACGCCAGGGCGTAGCGCCCTTTGCTACGTTGGATCTGGAGCGCCGCGGTCAAAACCAGCCGTGCGCCGCTCATTCCCAGCGGATGTCCGATGGCGATGGCGCCGCCGTTGGGATTTACTTTTTCGCTGTTGTCCGGCAGACCGAGCTCGCGCGTCACAGCCAGCGACTGCGAGGCAAACGCTTCGTTCAATTCGAACACATCCACATCCGCCATCGACATTTTTAATCGCGCGAGCAGTTTTCGAACGGCGAAGATTGGTCCAATTCCCATGAAGTCCGGCTCCACGCCTGCGGTCGCCATGCCCAACACCCGAGCGATAGGCTTCAAGCCGAAGCGAGCAGCGGCGATCTCAGACGCCACGAACATGGCGCAGGCTCCATCGTTTATTCCGGAGGCGTTTCCAGCCGTTACGCTGCCGCCTGAACGGAACGGAGTTGGCAATTTGGCGAGCGCCTCAAGAGTGGTGTCCGGGCGAATGTGCTCGTCTTCCGAGACTGTCTTCACAGTTCCTTTGAGACCCGGAATATTCACGGGCACGATTTCCTCCGCGAGGATCCCCGCCTTCTGCGCCGAGGCGGCTTTCTGTTGCGAGCGTAGTGCGAAGCAGTCCTGCGAGGCCCGGTCGACTCTATATTTTTCCGCGACGTTTTCCGCCGTTTCCGGCATGGAGGCGGTCCCGTACATTTTCACCATCAGTGGATTGACGAAACGCCAGCCGAGGGTGGTGTCGTAGATTTCCGCGGTACGCGAGAAAGCGGACGCCGCCTTGGGAATCACGAGCGGCGCGCGGCTCATGCTTTCCACGCCGCCCGCAATCGCCAGTGAAATTTCGCCCGCGGCAATGGCGCGCGCTGCCACCGAAACAGCTTCCATCCCTGATCCACACAGGCGGTTGACAGTTGCGCCAGGGACGCTGCAGGGAATGCCGGCCAGCAACGACGCCATACGCGCTACATTGCGGTTGTCCTCCCCAGCCTGGTTCGCGCAACCGAAGATAACTTCGTCGACCGATTCCCAATCACTCCGCTCGAATTTTTCCCGCAAGGTCTTTAATGGAATTGCGGCCAGATCGTCGGTGCGGACCTGGGAGAGCGCACCGCCATACCGGCCGATCGGCGTTCGAATTCCATCACAAATGAATGCATTGGACATGCCCGTTGGATTCCTCCCGCGATTGGCTGCGTCTACAACTGGCTACGCCGCGGACTTGCCGAGATCCAGCACGCGCTCCGCATTTCGGTAGAACACAAGCTCCTTGATGTCGTCCGAATACCCGAGTTCATCCCACTCGCGCAGCAGGCGCGGATACGGAATGCTCGGATAATCGCTGCCGAAGAGAATTTTGTCCTTCAATCGCCCTTGAATGTCGTGGACCAGCGATGGCGGAAAATATTTCGGCGCATAGCCGGACACTTCCCAAAAGACGTTGCCCTTGTGCAGAGCTACCGCCGTCATCTCCTCAACCCACGGCCAGCCTATGTGCGCGGCGATGATAGTCAGGTCCGGAAAGTCGGCCGCAAGATCATCGATCGCCGACGGATGCGCATGGCGAATCCTGGCGCCCATCCCGCCGGGCATGCCCGCACCCATCCCGGTCGTGCCAACGTCGATCATCACCGGCACGTTCAGTTCATTGATGACCTCAAAGAGCGGATAGAGCTGCATGTCGTTAACGGCGAAATGCCCCATGATGGGATGGAAGTGGAACCCCAACATTCCAAGATCATCGATCGCGTGTTTTGCTTCACGAATAGCGGCCTCACCCTTGAATGGATCAACCGCGGCCCAAGCTTGAATGATCCGGTTCGGATGCCGTTTCTGCATGGCCGACACATAATCATTCGAGCAGGGCGGCGTCGCGACGGTTGTTTCCAGATCGAGCGCCACCAGGATCGCCTCTACGCCCGCATCGGTGAAATCCTTGACAACTTCTTCTTCCAACTTCGGCACCCAAGCCCGCTTCCAGTACTTCGCCAGCGCATCCACGTACGGTTTCTGGCACGCGATCCATTCCTTGGTGTTTGGGTAGCAATGAACGTCGATGATTCTCACAAAACTCCCCGATGAAAATTACGAATTGCGGGTTACGCAGTCGGACGGCGCCGCTCTGTCCGCTCTGCTTTGACTATTGGGGAAATCATTTCCACGAGTTTTTTCTTGGAGACCTTGCCGAACGCCGACAATGGGAAATCCGGCAGAATTTCCAGGCGCTCTGGAAGCTTATACTTGGCAATTTCTTTCCCGAGCAGAAAAGTTTTCAGTTCGTCGAAGCGCAGGCTTGCGCCATCCCGCAACAACGCGCACGCGCACATTCGTTCGCCCAGATCGGGGTCCGGAACGGCGATGCAGGCGACGTTTTTCACGGCCGGATGCGAAAGGATAAGGTTTTCGATTTCCTCCGCGCTGATTTTTTCGCCGCCGCGATTGATCAGGTCTTTTTTTCGTCCCTCGACCATATAATTTCCCGAGGGATGCTGCCGCATCAAGTCGCCCGAGCGGTAGAAACCGTCCGGAGTGAAGGTGCGGGCGTTATAGTCCGGCACGCCGAAGTAGCCCCGCAATGTGTATGGGCCACGGCAGCACAGTTCGCCCACCTCGCCGAAGGGGACTTCCTTACCCTCGTCATCGGTGATTCGCACTTCGTCATCCGGGCTGACGGGACGTCCTACTGTTTCCAGGCAAACGTCCTCAGGATCGTCAATGCGCACGAACATGATTAGGCCCTCCGACATCCCGAAGTTTTCCTGGACGAAGGCGCTTGGGATCAGTTTCCTCGAGAGCAAGCGCACCTCCGGCTGGAGCCGTTGCCCGCCGCTTTGAATGTAACGCAGCGAGGAAAGATCAATCTTTTTCACCGCGGGATCGTTGAGGAGACGAATCAGCAACGCGGGAACAACTTTTAGATGTGTAACACGATGTTTCTCGATCAGCGCGCATATGTCGTCCGGCTTGGTGCTCGCGCTGAGAACCACTTTCCCGCCGTGAAACATGAAGCCCTGAACGCCGGGACACGCCAGTGGCAAATTGTGCGCGATCGGAAGCACGATCAGAAGAATCGAATCCGCGGTAACACCGCAAACGCCCGCTGCGGTTTTGGAATTGTAAGCGTAGTCGTTGTGCGTGCGCGGAATCAGCTTCGGGATGCCCGTGGTCCCGCCCGACAATTGAAAAACCGCGGGATCAGTCGGGTCAATCCGTATCGCGGAGAGGGCCGACTCTGGAAGCTTCGCAGGCGTTGCAACCATGTCCGAGAGCGACAGAAACCCTTCGCGTAGCTCGCCGAGAATGATCCGCAGCTTCAACGTGGGGCTCTCTTTTCGAATGCGGGAGACGATCTCGGCATAGTCACAATCACCATGGCCGTCGGGGATCACGCAGGCCGTAGCGCCGGAGATCTTTACGAACTGGCTGATTTCCGCGTACCGGTGAGTTACGAGAGCCGCAATTGGGACGCACCCTATCTTTTGCAGGGCAAAGTATAGGATCACGAATTCGGCCACGTTCGGCAGTTGAACGACGACGCGATCGAGCGGCACAAGGCCTGCACCCAGAAGATGCAGGGCCAGGTTGCTCGACNAGCGGNCGAGCTCGGCATACGTGATGGACCGGTCGCGGTCGATCAGGGCGACGCGTTCCGCGAAGCGTTCAAAAATGACCTNGAATTCCTGCGCGAGCGATTTGTCAGCCCAATATCCTCGCTCACGATAGCGCTTCGCGAATTCCGGCGGAAACGGAACGACTCCTTCCAACATCGGCTCTCCCTTTTGGCTCAAGTTGTAGCTGCAAATCCCCCGTCGATCACAATGATTTCGCCGGTGACGAATCGGTTGCTCACAATCAAATTGACCATGACTTCAGCCACATCCTCGGGCGTCGCGACGCGGCGCAGCGGAGTGTGTTTCGCGCGGCGCTCCATCAAATCATCATACTTGTCCTTGAGCATTCGCACCATCCATTCGCCCTCCATCCACCCCGGGGCCACCGCGTTCACACGGATTTCCGGAGCCAGATTGAGTGCCAGCAGCTTGGTAAGGCTCACGACCGCGGCTTTGCTTGCGGCGTAAGGCAGAGGCTGGGGGCCTGGCCGCAGCCCGACGATGCTGGCTGTATTGACGATACTGCCGTGTGCGATCTTCAGAAGAGGCACGGCGGCGCGCGTAACCTGGAACATTCCACGAACATTGACCGCGAAAACGCGGTCCCATTCCTCGGCTGTTATTGCTTCGAAGTCCTTGGCCTTGATATCCGTCGTTGTGCCTGCATTGTTCACCAGCGCGTCGAGNCGGCCGAACTCCTGCTTGGCCGCTTCGAGCATCTTGCGAACGCAAAGATCATCACTGACGTCACATTTGAAGAGCAGCGTTTTCGCGCCTTTTGCCTGCGCCNGCTCTGCCGTTGCACGAGCCGCCTGCTCACTCCGGCTGTAGTTGATGACCACATCGAATCCCACTTCCGCCAGTGCCACGGCCGCAGCGCGGCCAATTCCGGTGGCCGCACCTGTAACCAAGGCTACTTTCCTGCTGTGCGCCATGCATTTCTCCTAGTCGAATCGGGCCGATCTGGAACGTGCCGCATTGCAAACGAGCGCTAGATTCCGATGCAAGGAAGTTCGTATCACACATGCCGCGGATACTCAAACAAAGCGCTTTGAAATACAGTTGCGGATGGATGCGATCGGCTTTTTATTTTAGATCCAGAGCCATCTTGAGCGCGCGGTCCAACTCTGCAAGTTTCGGCCTGGAGAGTGATCCCACATAATTGGTCAGCTCAGACTTGCGCATACTTACAAGATTGTCGCACATGATCCAACTCGGATGTTTGAGACCTTCCTCGGGGCCGATTGAGACTTGGGTTGATAGTCCCTCGCCGCTGCTGAAAATAGGAGCGCAAACAACGGCCGAGAAGCGAGAATCGATGAGCGCCTGGCGGCTAACGATAGCAAAAATTCGGTGTTGCTTTGGATCTCCTCCCGGCCTGAACACGCGATACAGCTCACCTCGTCTCACGCGCGCCCCCGCCGGAACGGCTCAATCCTGGGCCGCCTGGTAATCCAGGACATCCGCGGCTTCCGAGTTCAGCCGATCCGCAGCGGCGTTGATGCGTTCCAAATCGCGAGCATGTATCTTCCTGCGGCTGCGTTCACGGAAGTAGCTGCGAAGGACGTGCTCGATAAATGCTGAACGCGAGAGCTTGGAACCAGCCAGATGGTCCACTTTTGCCAGGATGTCCGATGATAGTGTGATGGATGCCTTCTCTTTCATCCTACTATAATACTACTTAAAGGCTCTGCCCGCCAGATAGGTCCGGAAGCGCGGACACCTGATTTCCGCGACTGCACTTGTTACTCGCTCTCAGCGAACCGAAGTGTGTGACACCGGCAACGAGTTGGAGAATTTGCATCGCAAAGCGCAGCACCGTGCGCCGTTTTGAACCAGGCCAGCTCGAATTAATTCTATATCTATTGACACCGGGTAGCCTTCGGCGCAAGGTACAGGTGCAGGTTGGAAGCGAGTTCGGCAACCGGTTCTACCCGCGCAGTTCTCCCCCCTTCTAGATTGCCCTGAGAAATTTTAGTCCAGCTCCCTGCGTGTCAAAAGAAAAAAGCTTCGCTCGCCAAGGAGCAGACCGAGTTCAGTCGGGGATGCGCCGGGTCAATGGATTAGGGGGGCTCCCCATGAACGGCCAAAAGAGTTTCAAGACTAGCCGTCATTCAAACAAGCACTTCTCACTTCGCCCGAAGGCATTCATCTTCATCGAACGCTTTGGAAAGAAGATCCCGCGGCTGACTTCCGGTGGCGAGCCGGGGACCGGACGTATCGTTCCCGTATCTTGCAANTGATTAGACTGCGTCTTTCTGTATGCGGGCGCCGAGGTATTCGCATGAAACTTTCTGACAGACGTTTAGCGCAGCGTTTTAGTCTCATTATCCCGCTGTATATCCGCTCGTGGAAGTCCCAGGCGCCGGAGCAAAGAGTCGACTCGCTCAATGTGTCCGAGTGTGGCGCTTACTATGAAACCGACACGCCGCCGCTGGAAGGCGCAATGATGCAGATCAGGCTGGACATGCCAAGGGAAGTCACGGGCGACCCAACGGTTGAATGGCGCTGCGCAGGCAAGGTGATGCGGGTCCAACCGGGTCGCTCTCCGGGCGCCTTGCAAGGTGTTAGCGTGCGGTTTGATTACTACGAGGTTTCTCGGTCCGATGGCCTGGTACCGGACATGGCCTTAGCGCGGGGCATCTGAACCCAAGGAATATGGCAATTGAATTCATATGATGTATGCAGGGCCAGCAGACTTCCCACATGACCAGCGATTCAAGAAGCTCCCGACCCAGCAAGACGAAACGATGGGAATTGGAAGCTCGCATAGCGGGCAAGGCACGATGTTCAGCGTGAGGCGCCGTCCGGCACAATTCAGATTCCGAGGCGGGAGGGGGTTGGATTGTGAAGGTCGAAACTAACAGTGAATCGGGCAAGAAAGACTCCAGTCGNGCCAAGGGGTCCAAGGTTGCGCAGAAACGCGCTCTTGTCGTCGAAGAGGAACCGGTCATGTGCGCGCTCATCCAGGACGTCCTGCGGTCAGCTGATATAGAAGCTGTAATCCCGGCGAAAAATATCGAAACGGATCACCATTTCTGCGAGGAGAAGTTTGATGTGATCGTCATTGGCCTCTGCACAGCATCCGGGGACGGAATTGAACTCGTCCGAAAAATGCGCAAGTCAGGCTTTAACCGAACGACATTGATCATTTTGTTGAGCGACGATCAACGTCCGGGCGCGCTCTCGCGGGCGTTTGAAGCCGGGGCTAGTTTTTTTGTTTACAAACCAATTGATAAAGCTCGCTTGATGAGTCTGATTTGTGCAACCCAGGTAGCGATCGAATCTGAGAAGCGCCGCTTCCGGAGAATCCCCCTACAAGTCAAAGTTCAGCTAAAGTCCGACAAAGCAGAAGTCGTAGGCGAAACGATCGATATCAGCTTGAACGGTGCGTTAATTAGAGTTCCCCACACATTGCCTCTTGGATCTCTGGTGGAAATCACACTGTATCTCCTCGAGGGCATGGAGCCAATCGTCGGGTTGGGAACCATCGTGCGTATATTGAGCAGCACGCAGATGGGGATTCTGCTCGACCGCTTCCCTGTTTCAGAAATCCGACGTTTGCAGGAATATCTCATCCCCCGAATTGTCCGTTTGAAATTGCGAGAATAAGTGTTGGTTGCCGCTCCGTGTCCCATGAACGCTCGCCGCTCTGTTTAATTCCCGGCCCTCGTGGAAAATTAGATTTTGTGGCACAGTAGATTGCGATGTCCGAACCGGGGAACCCCTCACGCGCTGGGCGCGTTGCTTTCACCCATCCCGACTTTGCGGTTTATCAGTTGGCGCGGTTTTTCATCGTCGCCGGGCTAGAGATGCAGTCGGTTGCGGTCGGATGGCAAATCTATGAAATCACGAAGCGGCCGCTCGACCTGGGTCTCGTGGGTCTCGCACAGTTCACGCCGGGCATTCTCCTGTTTCTCGTTTCGGGACATGCGGCGGATCGGTTCGACCGCCGCAAACTCCTGATCGCTTGCTACGCTGGATTTTCGATCTGCTCTGGTCTGCTGCTGTTCTCTGCCCTGCGGGGAATGCATGCAATTTACCCCATCTATTCGGTGGTGGTGCTCATCGGTGTCGTTCGCTCGTTCAATGGCCCCGTGAGCCGGGCGATGCTGCCTCAGATCGTCCCGCAAGAACATTTCCAGAACGCGGTGGCATGGAACGGTTCCGTCAATCAGTGCGGGACGATTCTAGGCCCATCTCTAGGCGGCTTGATATACGCGGTTTCCAAAGGTCCGTCGGCTGTCTACACAATGGCGATGTTAGCCGCGGTGGGAGCGATTATTTGCATGGTGAGAATCAGGCTCCGGGTCAAGGCGCGTCCGCGCGAGCAGTTCACTTTGAAGACGATACTCGCAGGACTTCACTATATCCGAGAGCGCAAAATTGTATTGGGATCTATCTCGCTGGACTTGTTCGCCGTGCTCCTCGGAGGAGCGGTCGCTCTGCTTCCGGTCTATGCGCGTGAAATTCTGAAGACTGGACCCTGGGGACTCGGCCTGTTGCGGAGCTCTCCTGCGATCGGTGCGGTCAGCATGGCGGTCCTTATCGCTCACCGGCCCTTGCGCAGCCGGATTGGGGCGACGATGTTGTGGTGCGAGGCTGGGTTCGGCGTCTTCACAATTCTCTTTGGCATCTCGCGGAGCCTGGTCTTTTCCATGTTGGCACTGCTATTTGTCGGCGCCATGGACATGGTGAGCGTGGTCGTTCGCGGCACACTGGTTCAACTGGCCACGCCGGATGAAATGCGCGGCCGCGTAAACGCTGTGGAGATGATTTTTATCGGCGCTTCGAACGAGGTCGGACAATTCGAGTCCGGTCTGACGGCGCAATGGCTGGGAGCCGTCCCGGCCGTCGTGCTAGGTGGAATCGGAACGCTTATCGTGACGGCTCTCTGTGCGTGGAGTTTCCCGGAA
>JGI12635J15846_10005140_pt1 | contig 11314 bp, 10 predicted proteins | sample BlaSpr_A8_OM2_M2_FD_15846 | JGI IMG/M metagenome (IMG submission 15846) | reverse complement strand
GATGCCAACCTCTGGTCGCGATTGGTGGACGGCACGCTCCTGGTCGTCCGGGAGGGTGTAGCGCCGCTCAAGGCCCTGAAGAACGGCTTGCGGTCTCTCGACAATCCGAATTTGATCGGTGTGGTAGTCAATGAGGCCTCCGAATTCGATCAGGTTGATTACGACGGGCAATATTATGGCGCCCGGAAGTACGGTGACAAGCGCACGGGAAAATTAGGATAGCCCCGAGGGCGTCGTGAGACGGACCCCTCGCCCAGCAGGTCTATCTTCCTCAGCGATGCTAGTACTCCCTTGCATTGTAAACAGCCCAGGTAAGGCGTGCCGAGGCGCGTCCCCAATTCCGGGGAGTAGATTTCTTCAGCATTCGCTTTGGCTGCTTTGACTGAATCGAGTTGGATTCCAAACTTCATGTTTCCGATCATTGACGATATCCGGTGGTCGCGTGGGATGGGCCGCGCCCGCCCTCTCGCCCGAGAGAGTGCCGTCTCCGTCAAAAGCCTAGAGGCCGGCGCGCGCACCCTTGGCAACAGAACTTCGGAGAAAAATCCATCCGCGGAAATGACGAAGACGAGTTCATGGTTCCCCGCGCTGTTGCTAGCAACATTGGTGGCGATTATGTATGCGCCGGTATTCAGTTCGTTGGCGCGGCAATGGTGGGAGGATCCCAATTATGGCCACGGTGTCTTCGTTCCCGTGTTTGCGGCCTATGTTCTATGGTGCGAGCGCGATCGCTGGCGAGCGCTGACTTTCCGCACGAATAACTTCGGTTTTGCGATCATGCTATTCGCCATCGGGCTGCGGGTTCTTGCAACGCTCGGAGCGGAGCTGTTCACGGCGCGGCTGTCCTTGCTGATCTTGATCTCTGGAATCGTCATTTTCCTGGCCGGTAGCCAGGCCTTGCGGTCGATTGCCTTTCCGATCGGCTATCTAGTCTTTATGATCCCATTGCCGGCAATCGTCTATTACCAGTTGACATTTCCTCTTCAATTGTGGGCTTCACGATTGGGGGCGGGCGGTCTGGTCGCGCTTGGTATTCACACCGTGCGGGAGGGAAACCTGCTCTTTCTCCCGAACTGCACGCTCAATGTGGTCGAAGCTTGCAGTGGAATCCGCTCTCTGCTTTCTTTGCTGGCCGCAGTTGTCGCCTACGGGTACTTGGCCGAGCCGAGTTCGTGGAAACGCGGGACGCTGGCTGTCGCGAGCATTCCGATTGCGATTGGGGCCAACGCCCTCCGTCTGGTCGCGACGGGCGTGCTAAGTTTCTACTTCGGGCCGACCGTGGATTCCGGTGCAGTCCATTTGGCACTTGGCCTGGGTTTCTTCGCGCTGGCTTTTCTTTCGATCCTGGGTATTCATAAATTGCTTCAGCTGGTCTCCAGATATCAGCATCCCGCGCGGGTGCATCTATGACGTCTCTACGAACTTCCGTCGCGGCGCTGGTCCTGGTGGGAGGAATCATCGCGACGCATAGCTTCAGACCAAAGGATGCCGTTGGACCGCAGCGGCCGTTGCGTGAATTCCCCTCCGCCATCGGCTTTTCACACAGTGAGGATCGTCCGTACGAGAATCAGATCGTGAAGGCAATCGGTGCGGATGATTATATCAACCGGGTGTATCTCGGAAGCGCCCCTCCGATTGAACTCTATATTGGCTATTACAAAGATCAACGCTCTGGTGACAGGATTCACTCTCCCAAGAATTGTCTTCCGGGCTCCGGGTGGGAGCCAGTCCATTCGACTCGTGTCCAGATCGGTTCTGTGGGCGGAGCTCCTGTTCTTGTGAACGGATACCTGGTGGCACAGGGAGCGAGCCGGGATATGGTCCTCTATTGGTACCAGTCACATGGACGGATCGTTGCGAGCGAATATTGGGCTAAGTTCTGGCTGGTTGCCGACGCGTTGAAGCACAAGACTAGCGATGGCGCAATGATTCGCATCTGGACTACCGCAGCCGATGGAGAAGCGACCGCCCAAGCGCGCGCGGTGGACTTCGCACGCCGCGTCTATCCGCAAGTCGCTGAATTCCTGCCAGATTGACCGGCTAGCCTGGCGGGATGTAGCTGTGAGCCCAGATTTTACCTCGATCATTCGGTACGAAATCTTTTTTCCCCACATGCGGCATCGCGCAACCCCTTCTCGATGCCGAGCGACAGGTAAAGTTCAATCTCTATTCTCAGTGTTTTCAGATAAAAAGGATGGTACGCAGATGAGAAACATAAACCGACTCTTTACTTCACTTCTTCCTTGGATTGCATCAAGAGGGGAATCGAGGATGCGTCCGAGGCATTGGATTCTTGGTCTTTCTCTTCTCGCAGCCTTATTGAGCTTCGGCTGCCCGAGTAATGATCCACTCCAAGCTTTCAACAACCCGGCCACTCCCAACGATCCAGCGCCAGCCCCTGTTCCGGAGCCAGTTACGGCGCTGCTATTCGGCACCGCACTGTTGATCGGGGGAGCTATTGTCCGGCGCCGGCGCAATGGGAACAAACACTAGATAATTGTCATTAGCGATGCGTGGAAGCCTCGTCAACCGCAACTCCCGCATAACCTGGAGTGTTCCTTGATCCGTTTCCTGCATGCCTACATCCCGAAACGCACGCTGCTCTTAGGAATTTCAGAAGCCTGCTTGATCTCTCTTGCACTTGTGGCATCCGCGCTAGCGCGGTTGGGCGCCGGGGAGGCCAGCTTGATGATCACGTATCAGTACGGCTCTCTGAAAATTCTATTCGTAGCGGTCGCCTTTATGACTTGCATGTATTACTTCGATCTTTATGATTCCGCGATTGTGAGCAATCGGCGCGAGGTTCCTGTTCGTCTAGTCCAGGTGATGGGAGTCGCGTATATCGCTTTGGGTCTCCTCTACTACCTATACCCGCCGGTGAAATTGGGCCGGGGGATATTTCACATCGGTTTCCTGTTCATTGGGCTGTTACTGCTGCTGTGGCGGAGGGCGTTTTCGATCATCAATAGCACGCCGTGGCTTGCTGAGCGGGTGGTAATTTTGGGCGAGGGCCCGCTGGCTGAATCTCTCCTACATGAATTCGAATCCCGGCCCGAGCTGGGAATTCGCGTCGCCGCCCGCGCGCAGATGCTCGGAAACGGAAACAATCCTGGCAATCACGAAGGCGCTGAACTGCCGATCGCTCCTTCGCAGACCAGCTTTTGCGAGGAACTTGCAGTCGATCGTCACGTCCGCGGTATAAACCGCATCGTCGTAGCCATGGAGGAGCGCCGTGGGAAACTGCCGGTTGACTTATTGCTATCGCTGAAGAATCGCGGCGTGCAAGTTCAGGATGGAAATGATGTCTACGAGTCGATTACTGGAAAAGTTCCCATCGAATCCATCCGATTGAGCTTCCTGCTATTCTCGCCAGGCTATTATGCCTCACGCCTCTTTCTAATTTACAAGAGGTTGGCTTCGCTGGTGACTTCGATCATCGGATTGCTGCTCAGCCTGCCGCTGCTTCCCTTCGTCGTTCTAGCCATCAAGCTTAGCTCGCCGGGGCAGATTTTGTACCGGCAAAATCGCGTGGGACGCGACGGGGTGGTCTTTCGTTGCTACAAATTGCGCACCATGCGCTCCGACGCCGAGGCGGATACCGGGCCAACCTGGGCCATGGACGACGATCCTCGAATCACGCCGGTAGGCAGATTCCTTCGCAAGACGCGCATAGATGAGATTCCGCAGTTATTGAACGTGTTGAAGGGCGACATGAGCCTTGTCGGTCCACGCCCGGAGCGGCCTGAGTTTGTCGCAGCGCTCAATCAGAAGATTCCTTACTACCACTTGCGGCACTCCATTCGTCCGGGGATTACCGGGTGGGCTCAGACCCTCTATAAGTATGGAAGCTCCGTCGAGGACGCCAAGGAAAAACTCCGTTATGACCTCTATTACATTAAGAACATGTCGGTGGGGCTGGATCTATTGATCATCTTGAGCACGATCAAGATCATACTTCTGGGGCGTGGCGCCAAGTGACGCCTGCTCTCCTCTCACCACGATATTCGTTCTCGGTTCCCTCAGGACACCATGTCGTAAGCCTCGCGATCGGTTCGGCTAACTTGAACGGACCGATTGAAGTTGCCGTGTAATTATGGGATTCGCGTTCACCATTCTTTACATCGTACTTACGATTATCTCACCGGAGCAGTTCGGAAAGGAATGGGCCACCTATCATGCATTGACGTACCTCGCCGGGATTACTGTTTTAGCTTCTCTGCCCAGCATGTCGGCCTACAATTACTGGAGATCGTCGGTCCAGACATTTCTGCTGCTCGGCTTGGTGGTCGCAATTGCTTTGTCGCAAGTGGCCCACGGATGGCTCGGCGGAGTCTTCGAAAGTTGGCGCACGTTCCTGCCGAGCGCGGCCGTCTTTTTCTTCCTTGTCGTAAACGTGACGACAATTCGAAGGCTGAAGATTGTGACGATGGCCGCGGTGGCATCTTGCCTGGTTGTAGCTGTGGAGGCCTTATGCGGATATTACGCGGGTTATCACGGCGAGATGTTCATCTATCTGAATAACATCTACTCTCCGGAGGGCGACGTTATTGGGCATTTGACGCGAATACGCGGCGCTGGGTTCTTGAGCGATCCGAACGATCTTGCTCAAATTCTTTTGATCGCCCTTCCGCTCGCCTTTATCGCCTGGCGGCGAGGACGCGTGGTTGCTAACTTCTTTGTCGTGCTCGTGCCCGCTGCTTTGCTGCTGTGGACCACCTATCTGACACATTCCCGCGGTGGATTGATCGCGCTGGCTGCAGTCGTGCTTATGGCAGCTCGAAAAAAACTAGGAACAACCGCGTCCATGGTTTTGGCCGCCGTATTCATCCTTGGCATGCTTGCTCTTGACTTCACGGGGGGCCGCGGAATTTCGGCGGCTGACGGCGCCGACCGGCTTGAAGCCTGGGCCAATGGACTGGAAATGTTCAAGAGCGCCCCGCTGTTCGGAATCGGATTCAATGCCTTCACGGACTTCAATGAGATCACGGCGCACAATTCCTTCGTCCTTTGTCTTGCCGAGCTTGGAATATTGGGGAGCACGTTGTGGATGGCATTACTCGTCACGACGACGACGAATCTGAATCGTATCATTGGGATGCAAAAGAAAAGGCCGGCGCGAAGATTCTACGGGCTACTGCGCCTTTTTGAACAGAGGTACATCAACAGCGCCGGCGCGCTCGATCGAGATCCCGTACTTTCAGAAGCAGCCGTGGCATTGAAAAACACCCATGCGTGCCAAGTGCTGCCCGCCATGGCCACCGCCAATACTACGGAGTCCGAAACAACGATTGAACCTGCGCACTCGGCGATTGTGCCACAGCAATGGGTTATAACGATGCGCCTAGCTTTGGTGTCGTTTATGATGACCGCCTGGTTCTTATCGCGCTGCTACACGACAACGATGTACCTGGTTCTGGGGCTGGCCACGGCTACGATCGCCCTTCAACGATGTACCAGCAAATGGCGTGATCGCGGTCACTGGATATTCTCCACCATAGGCGTAGAGATTATGATGATCATTGTGATATACGGCCTCGTTCGCCTTCGACACTGATAATCACAAATCGGCAGTATACGGCCGCGGCGACCACCGTGATGCTGATGCTGTTGCAGTTCATTCCATTAAACGCGCTGACCATCAAGGTCAAGCAGCCTCCTCCGGGGTCCGGCGCAGTAGCTTGCTGCCAACACAAATGAGGACGAGATGAGTGCTACACACGTTCTTGCGTATGCCTTCTGGTGTGCCGCATGCCTAATGCTGTACACCTACGCCGGATATCCGTTGTGGATCTACTTACGTAGCCGCCTGCATCCGCGGCCGCCGCGGCAAGGACCCATGCTTCCCACGGTCAGCATCATCCTTGCTGTCCACAACGGTGCGGCGCTGCTGCGGCTGAAAGTCGATCACCTGCTGTCGTTGGATTATCCGCGAGATCGAATGGAAATCGTGATTGTCTCCGACGGGTCAACGGATGGCACGGACGATATTCTGAAGGAGTTCCCAGATCCGCCGGTCAGGTCCCTCCGATGCTCCGAGCATTGTGGCAAGGCGGCGGCTCTGAACCTGGGAATGCAGTGCGCCACCGGCGAAATTCTGCTATTCCTTGACATTCGTCCCACTCTTGAATGCAACGCCCTGCAATTATTGCTCAGTAACTTTGCCGATCCTCGCGTCGGATGTGTCGCCGGTGAATTAGTGTTGCGCGATGACGGCCACGACGCGGGCGCCAAAGCCGTTGGGGGTCTCTATTGGCGATACGAGCAGTGGATTCGCAATTGCGAGGCAAAAGTTGATTCCCCGCTGGGAGTATACGGCGGGTTTTATGCGGTGCGTCGCAAACTGGCCAGGGCGCTGCCGGAAGGAACTATTCTAGACGATATGCTGCAGCCTCTTAGTGTCATTCGCCAGGGTTATCGGTCAGTTTTGGACGTGCGTGCGCGTGTCTATGATGTCTGGCCCAAGAATTTGCGCGGAGAATTTCATCGCAAGGTCCGAACGTTAGCGGGCAACTTCCAACTCCTACAACTAGCGCCCTGGTTGCTGTTGCGGCAGAATCGGCTACGGTTCGAGTTGATCTCGCACAAGCTATTGCGTCTGCTTGTGCCCATCCTGCTGGTGATACTGCTAATGAGCAGCGCATTGTTGGCAAACCGTTCTCTGCTATACGCGGGAGCGCTGGCGGCGCAGATTGTCCTCTATGTCCTCGCCGCTCTAGGCACCGGGCGTGGCATTCCGGTCCTTATGCGCATAACCGGCCCGGCGAGCGCCTTCTGTATGCTGAACGCCGCCGTCGTTGTGGGCTTCTACAAGTTCCTGTTCACAGAAGGGCCACTCTGGAAAATCTGGACCTCCGCGGCACCTGCTTCGGTTGCAACCGATGGCCAACAGCTCACGGATTTGAACCCAACAATGGCCAACATGCGCTTACCTAACCGAGTGCGAGACCGGGGGATGACGCGATGAGATTGAAAGTGACGGTAGTGACGCCGATTTTCCCCATCCCGACCCAACCGTACCGCGGGCACTCGGAATATCAGATCCTTCTGGCCCTCTCAAAACACGCCGATGTGGACGTCATCTGTCCTTTTCCGCGCTATCCTAGATGGTTCCCGCCCAGGTTCGATTATCGCCATCCTGACTTGTCCTATTCTCCGCCCGGCGTGGCTACACGGTACTTTGAGTATCCAGCGTTACCTGGCCTGACGAGGTGCATAAACGGTTTGGTTTGTGCAAGGTACCTTGAGGCATATTTCCGTGAGTGCATGCCAGACGTAGCTTGCAACTTCTGGCTTTATCCTGAAGGCTACGCCACCGTTAGAGTGGCTCGCAGGCTTGGCATTCCAGCCGTAGTCTGCTCCATCGGCTCAGATTTGAATCGCATTGCCGACCCGGCTTCCAGATGGTTGACGCGGCTCGCGATGAACCGGGCGGCTTTCGTACTAACCAAAAGCGAGCACCTGCGCCAGCAAGCTATCCGGATGGGTATTGACTCCCGCAAGGTCCGGACGATCCGAAATGGCTGTGATCGGAGCGTGTTCCACTTGGCTGACCGGAGCGCAGCGCGCGCAGAGCTAGCCGTAGACGAGAAGCACGAACTAGTGTTGTTTGTAGGGCGTTTGGATACCACAAAGGGCATCGTGGAATTGCTCGAGGCCTTTGCTTCGCTCGCGAGCCGCCGTCCTAATCTGCGTTTGGCGTATGTCGGGGATGGGCCGGGCCGCGAGCAATTGCGCTGCAAAATCAAGGATCTTCGACTGGAAGGCCGAGTCCGTCTAGCTGATGCCTGTCCTTCGGAGAAAGTCCCCCGGTGGCTCGCCGCTGCCAACGTGCTCGCCCTGCCCAGCTATTCTGAGGGATGCCCGAACGTCGTCATCGAAGCCCTCAGCTGCGGACGCCCAGTGATTGCGACGAATGTCGGTGGAATCCCTGAACTGGTCAATGAGAAGTCCGGCATTTTAGTTGCTCCCCGAGATTCGCGAGCTCTTGCCGGCGCAATTGATACGGCGATGGAACGGAACTGGGATGAACGCTCAATTTCGGGGCAATTTCACCGGGGTTGGGACGAAGCTGCCGGCGAGATGCTTAGTATCTGTGAGCTCGCAGTGCAACAACGAAGAGAGAAATGGCACCTTCCGGCTAAAGCTACAACCGTAATGAGCCGCTGAGTCGATTCGTCTCAAAGTGACCACCTTACCGTGCAACTAATCCGCAATTCGCAAATTTGGGGCCCCCATTACATCAGGCAGCGACTGCGGCAGATTACGCAGCGCGCCATGCCTGCGCGCGAGCGCATCTGGGTGACCATCGCGGACCATTACGAACCAAGGTGGCGAGGCGCTGATTTGCGCACCGCGCAGTCGCGCGTCGCTTTATGGCGGTCTGCCTGGCCGGCGATTGCAAGACGATGTAAACCCGACTCTGCTGGCAACGCGCCCCGCTATACATTCTTCTTTCCGGAAGAAGAATATCATCCGACGTTGATTGAACCTCTGGCGGAAATGGTTCGTGAAGGGATCGCGGACGTGGAGGTTCATCTTCATCATGATGGCGAAGGTCGCCAGAACTTTATCGACCGCATCAGCAGCTTTTGCAGGGTGTTGGACAGCGAGCATGGTCTGCTGCGTGAGCGCGATGGGAAGCTGACATTTGGCTTCATTCACGGTAACTGGGCCCTGGACAATTCGCGGCCGGATGGCCGGTGGTGCGGTCTCAACGATGAAATCCAAGTGCTTAGAGACCTAGGCTGTTATGCCGATTTCACCATGCCATCAGGCGATTCTCCAACCCAAGCTCGTCTTGTAAATACGATCTACCACTGCAAAGATGATCCCGATCGGCCAAAATCGTATGATCAAGGCGTCCCTGTTACCCCCGGCGGGGGCGTCGAAGGCGACCTGCTCATCATTTCTGGGCCTCTCGGAATGCGCTGGAGAGACCGCTGGCTTCCCCGGCTCGAGACAGGCGAACTTCGCTATGGCAACGTGGCGACACCATATCGCGTAAGGCGGTGGGTGGACTTAGCGCCGCGCATTGGAGCCGATACCTTTATCAAGTTATATACGCATGGAGCCCAAGAACGGAACTCCGCTGTCTTATTGAGCGACGTACTGGCATCGGCATTCAGCTTGTTGGTGGAAGAAGCGAACCGGCGCAGGTGTTCTGTTTATTTCGTCTCTGCCTGGCAGATGTACCTCGCTATTGACGCCATCCGCCAGCGTCGCGATCCGGTGGTTACAGCGTACACCCGCCAAATCGAAAGGGTGCACGCAGGTAGCGAAACGAAATGACGCTGAATATTGGCATAGTTGGCTGCGGGAAAATCGCTGACGGCCACATCGAGGAAATTCAAAAGCTCGGCTGTGCCCGCGTGCTGGCGGTGTGCGATCTCGAGCCCATCCTGGCCGAGCAGCTCGCGCTTCGCTATTCCGTTCCGCACTGGTATACGGATTTCGATCGCATGCTTTCCGAGCATCGGCTCGACGTAATTCATATTGCCACTCCGCCGCACTCTCACTTGGCGCTGGCACGGAAGTCGGCTGAGGCAGGTTGCCATGTTTTTCTCGAAAAGCCGCTCGCCTTGAACGCGGCAGATGGGAGAAGCCTGATCGATTGCCTCCAACACATCGGTCGAAAGATGACCATCAACTACTGGTACAATTTCGAAACTCACGCCCTGGCCCTGAAGGAGTTCGTTACAAAAGGGAACTTGGGAGATCCCGTACATATCGAGAGTTATTACGGATATGACCTGGCAGGCGGATTTGGCCAGGCTTTCCTTTCCGATGATCGACACTGGGTCCATCAATTACCGGGCAAGTTGTTCCAGAACATCATCGATCACGCGATTAATAAGATCACCCCATTCCTCCCCGACGAAACCGTGGAAATTATCGCCCGGGCATACCGTCGGCGGCGCTTGAACGAGGATCACACGGATGGCGTTCTCGACGAACTGCGGGTGATGATCCTGAGCAGTGGCATCTCCGCGTACCTTACTTTCTGCTCGCACGCGCGGCCAGTAGGCCATTTTATGCGCGTGTATGGGACCAAGAATACGGCTCACATCGATTACACGTTTCGCAGCATGTTGGTCGAAGGAAACCAGACTGTTCCCAGCGCATTTGGTCGGTTGTTGCCCCCGTTTAAGTCCAGCTGGCAGTCTCTGCGGCAAGCGACCCACAATGCTCGCGAGTTTGCCGGATCGCGTTTTCAATTTTTTGCAGGAATGAACCGGTTATTGTCGCTGTTTTACGAAAGCATCCTGCACGACACTCCAGTGCCGATCCCCTATCCGGAGATATTGCGCGTATCGCAGATCATGGATGAAATCTCCGCACAGGTTTATCCGACGGGGTTGGTATGAGGGTACTCGTTACAGGTGCCGCCGGTTTTCTGGGAAGGGCTCTGATCGAGCGTCTCCTGGCTCACGGCTATACCGACATCCGCTGCAACGTGCGTCAGCAGGCCGATATTCCCAAGCTAAACGCGCTGTTCGGGCGACAAGCGCAAATTAGTCTTGAGTATTGCGTCGGAAACCTCAGGTATCGAGATGACGCCGCTCGAGCAGTGGATGATGTGCAACTTATTTTCCATCTCGCCGCTGGAAAGAAGGGAGCTGCCGCCGATCTCTTCCTCGATTCCGTAGTAGCTTCAAGAAATCTGCTGGATGCCGTTGCCGATCGCAAGCCGATGCGCATCGTTCTGGTGAGTTCATTCGGTGTCTACGGAGTAGCTGGCCTCGGCCGTGGGACACAGGTGAACGAGCAAACTATGCTCGAACCCCATCCCGAGTGGCGCGATCATTACTCCTACGCCAAACTGCGCCAAGAACAACTTTTCTGGGAATACCAGCAGCGTAACGGTTTCGAACTAGTGGTTCTGCGTCCAGGCGTCATCTATGGTCCTGACGGCGGTCATTTTTCCAACCGCGTTGGGTTGACGTTTGGCAAGTGGCAGTTGCACTTCGGTGGAAACAATCCGCTTCCCTTGAGTTACGTCAACAATTGCGCGCAAGCCGTGGTGGTGGCCGGTACCCATCAGCGCGCCGCCGGTCAGGTCTACAATGTGCATGACGATTACTTGCCGACGTGTCGCGAATACCTGCGGGCCTACAAGAAGTATGTCGCGAACATCCCGTCCATTTCCATACCCTACCTCGGTGTGCGGTTACTTTCTGCCATCGTCGCGAAATACCATCGCTTTTCAAAGGGCCAGTTGCCGGCAATCCTCACACCATATAAGGCGGCAAGTCTGTGGGGAGGAAATCGGTTCGACAACTCCAAGCTACGTTCTGTCGGGTGGAGGCAGTCGGTG
>JGI12635J15846_10005139_pt1 | contig 11315 bp, 10 predicted proteins | sample BlaSpr_A8_OM2_M2_FD_15846 | JGI IMG/M metagenome (IMG submission 15846) | reverse complement strand
GGAAGCCTCGCCTCCGCCGTTCTCGTTTACTGTCCACTTTACTGTCCATCCCACGACAGATTCAACATATCACACTGGACGTCCACCTTTCCGGCGTCTACCCGCATGATCGGTCAGTTCATAAGTCGGGAAACAAGGCCGGGAGACCAACTTCTCTTGGTCCACGCCGACTCCCCGCCAAGTCGGGCTTCGCGTTCTACGCTCTCTGATCTGCAGGGGTCTGATCCAATGATTCTATTGCTTAGCCGAGGAGGCTACTGCCCAAAAGATCGCCGACAGGCGGAGGGACTCGTCCACCTTCATCGCGCCAGGCACCATGTTTGCTCGCATTCTATCAAGCTCCTTCGGAGACACGAGTTCACCACGCATCGCTCAGGCTATTCGATATCCGAATTCCTCTCTTAGACGAAGCGCCGGATGAATGCGAGCGCCGTGTCAGCGACGTCTCGCCAGCCGCTGTCAATCGTCAGCGAGTGCCCGCGATCGGGGATCGCGACAATCTCAGTAACGCCGACATTCCGCTTCTCACGCTTGAACGCCGCGTTCGCGACCTTCCACGGGACCGTATTGTCCTTCTCACCAGAGATAATCAACAGTGGCCCCCGCTTTGGGCTCTCAATGTCGACATTTGCCTCCGTCCACGGGTTGAAGTTAGCGGCCGCTGCCTGAAAGATTGGCGCGCCCGGCGCAGGAACAGCGAAGGTCGCATAGAGTTTCGCGGCCTCTTCCTCGCCGACGGCGTTTGCAAAGCCGAACCGGAATTGATCGAACGTTAGCGGGATGGCACGGTTGCGGTTGGCGGGGTTGCCCAGTACGGGCCACGCGGACTTCAGTGCCGACAGGGGCAGCGGCAGCACGCCTCGAAAGGGAGCCGGGTCGATGGCCACGGTCGCAGAGGCCAGTTCACGTCCTGCGAGGATCTGAGCGATCAGGCCGCCGAACGAGTGCCCGATAATCGCCGGCTTCTTGTTCAACCCGCGAATGATCAGGTCGTAATGGTCCGCGACCTGCCCGACGGTCTTGTGCGCGAAGGTGTCGGGGTTCGCATTTGCCTCGTCGACAGTCTCGGGGTCGTCCGGCCATCCGGGCATCAGTGCGGTGTAGCCGGCCTCCTCGAATAGCGTCGCCCAGCGGTCCCAACTGCTCGGCAACAGCCAGAGCCCGTGAACGAATACGACAGGTTGTAGGCCGACCGCGTTCGCACGTTGGGCTTGTTGGGCCTCGTGGGCGGTGATCGTCGGCCGTTCCGACGACGAGGCACTGGATGTATCGGCGGTAATGGTAGGTTTGGAATTCATATGTTCTCCTTTCTAATGTGATAGCGATAAATTGATCTGTCGTCACCGCCGTAACCGTCGACATCGGAAAGGGCGACATGGCGAAGGCGAATTCATCAAGCAGGCCATTCGATCTGCAACGATGTGGATGAGCACGAATCGGGATGGTGGCGGCCGCGCAATACAGCACTAGCCCCTCAGATACGCGAGCAGATCTCCGTTCACCTTGTTGGCAAGCGTGGTGCACATTCCGTGTGGCGCNCCAGGATATATCTTGAGGGTGGCGTTCTTCACCAGCTTCGCGGACATCATTGCCGAAGTGCCGATGGGCACGATCTGGTCCGCATCGCCATGCAAAATGAGCGTCGGCACGTCCACCTTCTTCAAATCGTCGGTGAAATCCGTCTCTGAGAACGCCTTGATGCAGTCGTACGCACCCTTGATAGAGCACTGCATTCCCTGAAGCCAGAACGAGTCGCGAACGCCCTGCGAGACCTTTGCGTCTGGTTTGTTATAACCGTAGAAAGGCATAGTGAGGTCCTTGAAAAACTGTGATCGGTCCCCCAGGACGCCGGCGCGGATTTCGTCGAATGTGGACATCGGAAGGCCGCCCGGGTTGGCTTCCGTCTTCAGCATGATCGGTGGCACCGCGCCAATCAGCACTGCCTTCGCTACGCGCCTGGAGCCATGACGCCCGATGTAGCGCGCTACTTCGCCTCCGCCGGTCGAATGCCCGACAAGCGTGGCCTCCTTCAGGTTAAGCGCCTCGATAAGGGCCGCCAGATCGTCTGCGTATGTATCCATGTCATTGCCATTCCATGGCTGGTCCGATCGGCCATGACCGCGGCGGTCATGCGCGATGACACGATGTCCGTGCTGGCCGAGGAAAATCATCTGCGCGTCCCAGGCATCAGCGGTAAGGGGCCACCCGTGCGAAAAAACGACCGGGTGCCCGCTGCCCCAATCCTTGTAATAGATTGCCGTTCCGTCCTTCATCTTGACTCGGTTCATGTCCTTTTTTCCTTGTTGAGTGGAGGGCTATCGCCGCGGGCGGTCGCCCCACGGACGCGGCTATGACTGATCCGCCAATCAAAACCTCGCGTCGCGACATCAGCAAACCTACTCCGTGATTCGGTTTCATTTTAGGTCTCTCCTGCCAAGGCTATGACGATTTTCACGGTTACCAATTGGAAAAGATGCAACGGAACAGCTTTTGGTTTGACGCAGACAGACGAGCAAACCCAGACTCGCTCGGCATGAAGCGCGGATTTGCCGCAGGGCGCAACCACCTGCCACCGGAAATCTGGCGAAGTTCGCACAGCTTGACAGCGTTTCCGAGATCCACGATCGTCCGGGCCGTGTTAGCGTCCACGTGTTCTTTGGGTCAGGCAATGTCGTTTTCACAATTCCAAGTGTGCGGTAGAGGCCGTTGCCTCGTTACGGCGAGAGATAAAAGTCGCTGAGTCAACGCAGGCGCTACAGCCATTGATCTGGGCTCCACGCAGCGCTGCTGGCAGCTCTTTCAGACGAACAACAGCGGCAAACTCGCCGCTCTCTCGCAAACGTGTTGCGGACCCGCAGGGCTTGATGCCTCGCGTTCATCCGGGCTATGGAAGTAGCGAACCGCATGGACGGAGTGCGAAGACGTGACAGGTCACACGCCTCGTTGCTTGCGGCGGCCGATCACAAAGGGTACCTGCGCTCTCGCTCGCCAGCCGCGCGGATGTCTCGAATTGAGGAAGCACTTCGGGCAAGCTATTCCAATACTTGAGTTCGGAAGTACTGTCCCAAACGCGCACTTCGACGTCGTCCGCCAACTCCCAACCCGAATTCGCGCAACACGCCGCGCGGTCATTCACCGAGTGTGCGCGATTACAATCCCGGTGTGTGCCCGACGGCCTGCTCGAGTTCTGCCCAAGCAAGCAGATATCCCAGGCTCGCCTGGAGATAATCCGCCTGAGCCTTATACGTTGCGGCAGTAGCCTGTCGCCGTTCGGAAACCAAAACCAAACCCTGGGTCAATTGGTTCTGCGACAACCGCTCGCTCTCCGTCCTCAGCTTCACGACCTGGTTCGCGACCTGTACCAGACTCTGGGTCCGCTCCAGTTTGTTATAACTTCGCTCGATCGCAACTGCGACCTCCTCTTTCAGGCGGCGCACATTCTCTTCAGCTTGCGCCAATTGCGCTTCGCGTTCGCGCACGACGGCCCGCCGTTTGCCGAAGTCGAACACCTCCCAATTGAGATTGACGCCGAACGTGCCAAAGTTCCTTACTAAAAACGGCACGCCATCCTGATAGCTCTGGCGCGCGTAGGCGGTGACGTCGGGGATGTAGGCAGACTTCGCGGCCGTTACCCCAGCCCGAGCCTTCTTGACGGATTCCTCGGCCGCCATTATTTCCGGGTTCTCCGACCACGCGGTCTGAACGTATTCCTCCCGCGGCCGCTGATCAAAAGTTGCCGGGACCGAAGGATCCAGTTCGAGTTGTGTGTCCAGCGGAAGACCCAACAAGTCGTTCAATTCTGTATTCAGATCGGATAGTTGAAGCTCCGCGATAAGTACAGACTGCTGACTTTCAAGCAAACCGGCGCGTCCTTGTATCGCGGCGACGTTAAGCGCACTCCCCCCCTGCACGTCTTCCTCGCTCTCACGCAGATGCTCCCCGGCATATCTACTCTGCTGTTCGGCTGCCTGTTTCTGAAGACGGGCGATTAGGATGCCGAAGTAAAGCGAATGCACCTGGAGCGCGACCTGGGTTTCCGCCTTTTTCAGATCGTCGCGGGAAACGGCGACGTCGGCGGCCGCGATGCGGTTCGCTTCGTGAATCCGGATCAATTGGGTCAGCGGCTGGGAAATCTGTGTGCCGCTTGAGTACAACGTCTTCTGGCCCTGTGGCAGAGCGACATTCCGCGTCGGGACCAGCGTTCCTGCCGCCGTCCCGAAAGCTCCGGCTGGGATCGCGACATTCTGCAGATCGGTAATATGCAGAATGTTCGACTGGTTCGTGATGGCGGGGAAGTAGCCGGAACGTTCGCCGGCTTTCTTCTGCTCGTGTTCCATCACCCTGAGGCGCGCGATCTTTAGTGCACGATTCTGAGTGATGGCGAGATGGACTGCCTCCGTCAGCGTGAGGCGTCGGACCTCAGCCGCATATTCAGGAACCGCTGTCAGGAATGCCAGCACAGCAATTGTCAACGTACGAGAAAGAGTCACACAATTCATTGCATTTTCCTCAAGTCCATGTAACTAACCTTGCCGGGCCTCAGGAGCAGCATCAGCAGGAGATACGCGACCACTATCCAGCCGATGAGCACGAATCCGTCTGAGGTTGCCAGCGTGTAAGCCTGGGCCCGCACTTGTTGGCTCAAAATCCCGACCGCGCGGTATTGGGCTTGCTCTTGCCCTGTGGATGCCGGCATCAGTCCCCCGCTCAGCATCCGCACCCGGTCGTCGGTAAGCCAACTTCCGGCTTGCACGTGCAATCCCAATAGATTGGAATGAAACTGCTCCCGCACGGAAATGAAGCGGGTCATGACAGCAACGCCCACCTGTCCTCCGAAAATCCGGATGAAGTGCATAAATCCGGAGAACGTTGCAGCACCCGCCGCGCTGGTCAATGCGCCCGCTTCGAGTCCCTCCAAAACGATACTGCTTACCAACCCGACGTACGCGCCGGCGAACCCTGCCGCGAGCAGAACCTCCACCGCCTGGAAGCTGCTTCCTGCCCACGAGGTGTCGAGTCGTGAACAAATCCAGCAACCCACCGCCACCGCGGTAAGACCCAGCGCCAACGTCAGGCGGGAATCGGTATAGATGACGATTACCGCGACCAGCCAGACCACCGCGAACATCGGAACGGCCACCCACGCAAGCGCGTGCCCCGTTTCGAGAGGCCGGTACTGTTGAACATTGCCGAGGAACCCAGGGATAAGCACGATCGAGGCCAGGTGTACGAACTTAAATGCGAAAATCGATAGGGCCAGGATGATGATGTTCCGCCTGTTGAGAAAGGAGAGTGTCAACATTGGATGCGGCTGCACTATCCGCCTCACCAATGCCGCTATGAGCAGGAAGATCCCCCCAACGAGCATCGCGACGATAACGCCGGAATTCAACCAATCCAGACGTTCTCCCTGATCGAGGGCGCCGTATAGCAGGCTGAGCCCAACGCTGAAGTAGGCGAATCCGCGCCAACTCGGAGTCGGGCCGGCGGGAGGCCGCTGTGGAATTCCGAAATAGACGCAGAGCATCATCACGGGCGTGACGAGCGCAGCGGTCCAGAAAATCCAGTGCCAGGAGTGATGGTTGATGTACCAACCCTCCAGTAGAGATGCAACGTTGCTGACGAAAACGATATCCGCCGCATACGCCGCGATTCCGAAAATAATCAGCCGCTTCGGAAGAGCGGTTAACACGAAGGTCATCGTGAGAGAGTAGAAAGTGCCTGACGCGAGGCCTGCAATGGCCACCATCGCCAGCATTCCCCANTAGCTGGGCACAAAGGGCAGTAGTGCGGACGTCGCNGTGAAGATAGCGGCCGCNGGTAGCAGAATCCTGCGNGGACCGAACAAAGCGTTCAAGAAGACGACAAAGACGCCGCTGAACATCATCGCCATGTTGAGCGCGGTCGGGATCCAGGAAGCCTCGTCGAAANCGAGGCCGGCAGCGCCGCGGAGGTCCGGCAGNCCGACGCTCAGCAGGCGCCCGTTCANTGTAGCGATTCCCGCACCCAGAAAGACTCCCAAAATTCCCACGTAGGGGTTCGAAGTGATCTGAGATCNACCNGGTTGCGACGGCGGCGGCGCGGCTTTGGGCTCTGAGGCTGTCACGTGAGAATCTCCATCACTGGCCAGCGCTATTCGTACGAACAGTGGCAATCACGGAGAGCCCTGGCCGCAATCGCTCGGCTGTTGCCTGGCCCGCATCGAGCACGATCTTCACGGGTACCCGCTGCACTATTTTTGTGAAATTGCCGGTTGCATTGTCGGGCGGCAACAACGCGAACTGCGAGCCGCTGGCGGGAGACACATGATCGACTTTCCCTCGGAAAATCACGCCAGGAAATGCATCCACACGGATCTCGGCGGGGTCGCCCGAGCGGAGGTGGCGGACTTGGGTTTCTTTATAGTTGGCCTGCACCCAAATCTCGCTTTGCACGAGCGAGATTACCTGAGTGCCTGGACTGACCAGCTGTCCAGTGCGTACCCTGCGTTCGCTGACGATTCCACTCTCTGGCGCTACGATTTGGGTGTAACCCAGGTTGATCTGCGCCAATGCGAGTGACGCTCTCTTCGAATTTAGGTCTGCGCGAAGCAGAAGTTCCTGGGAGTCCAGCACGGCGCGCTGGCGCTTCTGCGCTTCGAGTTCAGCCTTCTTGCTCCCTAGCTGAGCGCGCGACCGGGCCAGATCTGCTTGGCGGCTCGCCAACTGAGCCGTAGAGGAGGCCAGGTCAGCCTCGCGGCTTGCGAGCTGTGCACGGAAGCGCTGCTCTTCCGCGACCACTTGTTCCAGCTTCTGCCGCGTTGCAGACTCGGTTGCAAATAGCGCTTCCTGCCGCCGCCGCTCCGCTAGTGTTCGCTCCACGTCCGCTTTGGTTCCGTCGATCCCGCTGCGCGCACTTGAGATCGCCGATTTCGCTGCCTCAATGCCCGCCTCCGCCCCTTTGATGTCCGCTTCTGCTGCGCGGATCCCCTCGTCCGCCTGAACGATGCGGGCCTCCTGCAATTCCTTTTGCCGCTGATTGTTGACGAGTTCATCCTCGCCTGAGGCAACGCCGGCTTCGGCCTGCTGCACTTGCGCCCGAAAATCGTCATCTCGCAATTGTACGAGCAGATCTCCGGATTTCACCGTCTGATAATCGGAGACCGCTACCCTAGCCACGAGTCCTGCGACCTTCGTGCTAAGCGGCGTGAGGTCCGCCCGTATGTAGGCGTCGTCGGTCTCTTGCGATGCGCGCTCGCTCGCCCATGAATTCCAATTACCGGCGATTAGAAATAAAATTCCAGCGGCCAGGAGCAATATGATCGTCGGCACTAGCCACTGCTTCAGGCGTTGCGCCCAGCTTGGATGCATTTTAACCGAATCCGTTGCGTCAGGCATTTACGAACTCTCCTTGAACGTGTCGGGGTCTGCTCTATTCCCCGTTCGAGCCGCCAAGCGATGCCGAGGCAGCGCCAACGCGGTCCTGCATAGACGAAACCAGGTGCTGGACGGCGTCCGCTAAATCGCGAGACATTTCGGCCACGATGCCCGGAAGCGAGCGCTGATGCAGCCTTGCCGTTTTCGATGCCGTATCCTGCCAGAGCACCTCGCCCGTTTGCAAGTTGATCAACTGCGCCGACAGGCTGACTTCGATAGAGACATTTGTGCCCTCGTCGACTTCTTCGAGGTGGTCAAGCGTTCCTGTGACCAGGCATTGCGGAGATCCCCGCCCGTCGAACACATCGACCGATTGGAAGAGTCTCCGGGCCTGCATCTCGCGGACCATTGCGGCCGTAACCACGCGCCGCGGATCCTCGGCCCACCGATGATAGGCATAGAAGTCCACCTGCGCGAGAGATGCTCGATATGCGATCGGACCTCCCCTTAAGAATGCCGGAGCACTAAACTCTCGGACCGCGACCGAGCCAAGGATTAGCTTGGGCTGGTCACTGGCAGAAAGAGGAGCAGGGACGTTCAAGACGTAATAACTTGGGTACCGAATCTTGCCCGCACACCCGGCCAGGGTCGCGAGCGCAGTCATCAGCCCGATCGCAAACATCGGTTTTGAGTTGCGCATCAATCCCTCTCAGTGAAACCACGGCGGTGGTTTTCAAATTATAAGAGCGACTCGCACGCCTCTTGGTTTGAGCAGCGCGGGTTTCAATCCAACCAAACGCACGGTGCCAAGCTCTTCTGTTTTGAAGCTGCCAAATACATAACCGTTAAGGTACGGTTTGGTTGCCCAAAACGGCCTATCAAAGGAGAACAGTCGTGTTTAACAAACAAGCGCTCTTCGCATTCGCATCGATTCTTGCGGTGTTTCTAACGTTCGGCGTTACCGCCAACGCGCAGGAGACATCCACACCGAAGTATGAAGTCGGCGTGAATTACTCCTGGTTGCACGTGAATTCCGCTAACTACGACTACCAGCGGACGGGAAACGGCGGCTCGGGATATTTCGAATACAACCTGAATCGTACTTTGGGTCTGGTTGCCGACTTCGGTGGTTACGCCAACACGAGGACAGGAATCAACGACAGGTTACTGACCTACATGTTCGGCCCGCGGTTTAACTTGCGGCATTCGAGGCTGACGCCATATGCGCAGTTTCTTTTCGGTGGGGGATACGTCTGGAGTGGTCCGACTTATTCCACCACACAGAATGCCTTCGCTACCGCGGCTGGTGGTGGCTTGGACTATCAACTGACCAATCACATCGCCATCAAACCGATCCAGGTCGAGTACGTGATGACTCAGATTGACAGCGCCAAAGGGTTCGGCAGCCATCAGAACGACGTTCGCTATTCGGCGGGTGTTGTCTTTCGAATTGGTGAGAGGTAGACGCATCATTTAGCCACTTGAGGAGATGAGCCATGATCGCATATCGCCTGCTCCAACCCCAGCAGCCGCCCGAGCTTCAGGACGTGGCCAAACCATCGCCTGGCGCCGGCCAACTTCTCATCAAGGTTGGCGGCTGCGGGCTTTGTCACACCGATATCGGCTTAATGAGCCGAACCAAGGCGGAATGGTTTGATACACCGCCTCCATTCACGCTAGGTCACGAAATCGCCGGTTGGGTCACGGAGATCGGCCAAGGTGTTGTTGGATTCAAGAGCGGTGAACCTGTGGCGGTGGTGCCGGTGTGGGGGAGCTGCGGACACTGTCCCCCGTGCCGGCGCGGAGAAGAGAATTTCTGTTACTACATCTCGCGTTTGATTGGCGCTGGGCTCGGATTCGACGGTGGACTCGCTGAGTACGTTGTTGTCGAGTCGCGCTTTGCCGTACCCACGGGCGACTTCGACCCGGTGCTGGCCGCGCCTCTCACGGACGCGGGCCTGACGACCTACACGGCAATCAAGCCGGCCTTGCCGTCACTCGTTCCTGGATCCACGGCCGTCGTGATCGGCGTCGGCGGTCTGGGGCTGCTTGCTGTTCAATTCCTTCGAACTCTCTGTTCTGCCCGAGTCATCGCGGTAGATAACGACAAAACGCATTTGGAACTTGCCAAGCAGCATGGCGCGGACAACGCGCTTCCAAGTGACGGAAGCACGACGGAACAGATACGCGGTCTAACGTCTGGCGCCGGCGCGACTTTCATATTGGATTGTGTTGGTGCCGAGAGTACCCTCAAGACTGGCGTTGCCGCTCTGGCACGACTCGGACGGTTGACACTCGTCGGTGCGGCGCTAAAGACGGTCCCGTTCGGGTTGCACGAGGTGCCCTGGGGCGCGCAGCTCGCCACCAGCCTCAACGGCGGAACAGTAAACCTGCGCGAGGTCATTGAACTTGCGCGACTCGGGCGAATCGAGACCGTTGAGGAGCGCTATCCCTTGAGCTGCGTTGCCGATGGATATCGTGATCTTAAGAGCGGAAAACTGCGGGGCCGAGCAGTTTGTGTTCCGGCGGCGGCGTAGGAAGGAATCCAGCTCATGAATAAATTAGACGCGCCGAGCCAATCCAAGATAATCACCGAGATTCGCGAATTGTTCGATCGGTACGGCCCTACGTTTGTGGACTTGGCAGACGGAGAGCGGTCGGATCTCAATGCATTGCTCGATTTCTACAGCGCCCCATTGAGGTTTATCGGCTCGAACTTCCACATGGTCATGAAGGACAACGAGGCCCTCACTGGTGAGGAGGGAATCGGCGGTGAGATCGGCAGGTTGCGACACGCGCANTTTGCNGGGTCTACGCTCGACAAGTGCGACNTCACAGTTCTCAACGTTAAGGCAGCGCTGGTCGATGCCNTGTGGTTGCGGCGCGACGACGCAGGGGNGGTGGTTCGATTCGGAGTGATTTATCTCGTCGCGCTGACAACAGAAGGATGGCGCATCACGTCGGCGGTCGCAACTTCGGAGTGAAGATGAATGATTTCACAGCAGTCGAAGTGAGTGACATTCAGGCGACGGTCCTGCGTCCGCGGCCGTCCCCCTACAAGGGAGAATACGTCATCCTTCGCATAGACGATAGCGCGCAGGGACGTCAAATGCTGCGAAGCATTATTCCACACGTGGCGCCGGCGGATGAATGGTGGTCCCCTACGCTCCCCGGTTGGTTAGGAATAGCCTTCACTTATGAAGGCCTCAAAGCGCTGGGCGTACCTCAGTCTTTGCTGGACACCTTCCCCGAAGAATTTCGCGAGGGCATGGCCGCCCGAGCATCCATTCTGAATGATGTGGGCGCCAACGCTCCGGCAAACTGGGAATATCCATTTGGCACGGCTGACATGCACGTTGCGCTGGCGATCTACTCGAAGGATGACGCCAGCCTGGAGATGGTCTTGGAGCGAGCGCGAAAGAGCCATTACGATCTCCCTCGAGTTTCAGTTGTGTACCGCATGAAGTTCAGTGAACTTCCGGGAGGACGCAATCCCTTCGGCTTCAGGGACGGTCTGCACAATCCACACGTCGAAGGAGCTGGCACCCACGTTCACCCGGGTTACGGGCCACCCGTTAAGGCCGGCGAATTCATTATGGGATATCCGGACGAACAAGGGAAAACAGCAACAAGCCCGGAGCCCGAAGTCTTACGGCGCAACGGTACCTTCCTAGCCTTTCGCAAGTTCCACACAAGTGTCGCCGCATTTCGAAAATACCTGCGCGAAAACGCCTCGTCTCCCGAAGAGGAAGAGTTGTTAGCAGCGAAGATGGTTGGCAGATGGCGCAGTGGAGCACCGTTGGTGGCCACTCCCGAGCGCGATGATCTCACGCTAGGTGCAGACGCCAGCCGCAACAACAATTTCAGCTATGAAGATGACATGCAGGGGTTGAAGTGCCCTTTCAGCGCACACATTCGGCGCGTGAATCCCCGCGATGCCCTGAAGAACGACACTGTGGC
>JGI12635J15846_10005137_pt1 | contig 11318 bp, 9 predicted proteins | sample BlaSpr_A8_OM2_M2_FD_15846 | JGI IMG/M metagenome (IMG submission 15846) | reverse complement strand
CCGGCTCCGGCAAATCGACCATCATCTCGCTCATCTGCGGCTTTCATACCGCCGTCAGCGGCAAGATCCTGATCGACGGCATCGACCTCGCCACCATCCGGCTCAGCAGCTATCGTCAGCAGTTGGGAGTCGTGTTGCAGGAGACATTTCTCTTCGACGGCACCATCCGCGAAAACATCCGCTTCAGCCGCCCCGAAGCGACCGAAGAGCAGCTCCTCGAAGCCTGCCGCATTGCCCGCGTTGACGAGTTTGCCGAACGCTTTCCCGAACAGTATGACACCATCGTTGGCGAGCGCGGCGTCAAGCTCTCCGGCGGCCAGCGCCAGCGCATCTCCATCGCTCGCGCCATCCTTGCCGATCCGCGCATCCTCATTCTGGACGAGGCCACCAGCTCGCTCGACTCCGAGTCGGAAGCAATGATCCAGAATGGCCTGAACTTCCTCATGCAGGGACGCACGACGTTCGTGATTGCGCACCGTCTTTCGACCATTCGCCGTGCCGACCAGATCCTCGTGGTCGAGCAGGGAAGTATTGTCGAGCGTGGCACCCACGAGGTCCTCTACCAGCTTCACGGCCGCTACTATGACCTCTATACCCGCCAGCACGGCCTCGAAGCCAACCTCTTCCTGGCCCCCGGCGAAGGCGACACGATCGAAGAAGCAGAGACCACGAAGGCCTAACCTTCCACCCCAAGCTCCGTCAGCAGAAACGCATAGTCGAATGCGATCTCCTTCAGGTAGTCGTAGCGGCCAGACGCTCCACCGTGTCCTGCATCCATGTTGATGTGCAGCAGCAGCGACGTGTCGTTTGTCTTCAACGTTCGCAGTTTGGCCACGTACTTTGCCGGCTCCCAATACATCACCTGCGAGTCGTTCAGGCTCGTCTTCACCAACATCGCCGGATAGTCGCCGGCCTTCAGGTTGTCGTAGGGCGAGTAGGAGCGCATGTACGTAAACGCGTCGGCCTCATTCGGGTTGCCCCACTCCTCGTACTCAGCTACGGTCAGGGGCAGGCTGGCGTCGAGCATCGTGTTCATCACATCGACGAACGGAACATGCGACAACACCGCCCGGAAGCGCTCCGGCCGCTCATTCACGACAGCTCCCATCAGTAGGCCGCCCGCGCTGCCACCCTCGATCGCAACTCTATCCGCCGCGCCGTACCCCTCGGCTACAAGCTTTTCGGTCACTGCGATGAAGTCAGAGAACGTAGTGCGCTTCACCATCATTTTGCCGGCGTCGTGCCACAAATCTCCCATCTCGCCGCCGCCGCGAATGTGCGCATAGGCGATCACCACGCCGCGGTCCAGCAGCGACAGCCTGCTTGCGCTGAAATTGATCGGCAGCGGATACCCATATGACCCGTAGCCGTACACATACAGCGGATTGGCGCCGCGCTGGAACGAGTCACGCCGATACACCACCGAAGCCGGCACCTTAACGCCATCCGCCGCCTCGACCCACACCCGCTCCGAGGCATAGCGCGACCGGTCAAATCCACCAGGTACCTCCTGCTGTTTGAGCAGCACGGAAGTCGCAGCCTTTACGTCATACTCGTACACCGAAGCAGGCGAAACCAGCGACGTGTAGCTGTACCGAAACGCCGTCGTCTCAAACTCGCGGTTGGCATGCGTTCCCGCCGAATAGACCGGCTCCGGGAAGCCGATCTCCCTTGATTCTCCCAGGCTGCCATTCGCCTCAATCTCGGTGACGGTCAGCGTGGGAAGACCGAGCCGTCGTCTCGAACTGACGCAGAACGAGGCAAACAGATCGAAGTCCTCCAGGGGCGCCTCAGCGTCTAGCGGAATCAACTCCTGCCAAAACTCGCGCCCCGGCGTCTCCACGGGCGACGTTATCACGCGAAAGTTCTTCCCTACATCGTTCGTCCGAATGTAAAGAAGCCCATTGCGGTGGTCGACCGAATATTCCTGCTCGTCCACCCGCGGTGCGATCATCTGAAACTCGCCCTGCGGAGCGTCGGCGGCGAGGAAGCGACACTCATTGGTCGTGTGGCTGCCCGCCTCCATCAGCAGATACTTGCCATCGCGCGTCTTTCCTGCGCCAAGATTGAATCGCTCATCGGTCTCCTCGTAGACCACAACATCCTGCGCCGACGCATCCCCGAGCCTATGCCGGAAGAGATGGTCGTGCCGCTTGGTGACTTCATCTTCAGTCGTGTAGAAGAGTGTCTGCGAATCCGCTGCCCACACCACCGACCCCGTTCGTTCGGCGGTATCGGCGAGGTCTTTGCCCGTCCGCAGATCGCGAATGTGCAGGGTGTACTGCCGAAACCCGGTGTTATCGGTCGAGTAGGCTAGGCGGAATCCATCCGGACTAACGTTCATCGCGCCAACCGACATAAATGGCTGACCCACGGCCAGCAGGTTCACGTCCAGCAGAATCTCCTCGGGTTGCGATTCGTCGAATCTCTTGAAATCCGGGCCCGTCGCAATCTTCCGGCAATGAATCGGATACTGGCTTCCTTCAAGCGTGCGCACGTAGTAGAACCAGCCGCGTTGGAGGTATGGCACCGATACGTCCGTCTCCTTGATGTGAGACAGCATCTCCGCGTAGAGCTTCGCCTGCAACTCCTCGGTCGGCGCCATCACTGAGAGCGTGTACGCATTCTCGGCCTCGAGATGAGCGATCACTTCGGCGGAGGATTTGTCCCGCATCCAGCGGTAGTCGTCCTCGAGAGTGTGTCCATGAAGCGTGGTCGGTGTGGGATCCTGGCGGGCAGTGGGCGGTGGTACGGCAACCTGGGTCTTCAATCAAGCCTCCAGCGGACAGAATACAGTGTTCGAATCACGGGTGAATCGCATTGGGAGGAGAGGGGAGAGAGGCAACCATAAACCCAACGCGCACACCAAATGAAGTACGACCGGATACGTTCACAAGCTATTGCGCCTGTCGTCCAGTCGTCCACAGGAGAGTCTTTATGAAGTTCCGTCAACTGCGAATCATCTCGCTTGGCAAGGCGATCGCGCTTTCTTCTGTAGTCCTTTCTCCCGCGATCCTGGTCGCGCAGTCCAATCCCATGAATCCGCAGGGTTCGACGAGTACAGCGCCACAGCCCGGCCAGCAGCAGCCTTCCAGCACGTCTATGCAGGACTCGGGCAACAATGCCGGTGAGGTCAGCCAGATGATGAAGGACAAGATGTTCCTCCGCAAAGCCGCTGAGGGTGGCATGGCCGAGGTGAAGTTTGGCCAGCTAGCTGCGCAGAAAGGTGGCAGCGAAGGGGTCAAGGCCTTCGGACAAAAGATGGTGGACGACCACACCGCGCTGAACAACGAGATGGCCCCCATCGCGGACTCCATGGGTGCGCGGGTACCGAAGACGATCGACAAGGAGGACCAGGCCGAATACGACAAGCTGAGTGGGCTTTCCGGCGACGACTTCGATACCGAGTACCTGACCTTGATGGTGAAGGCCCACCGCAAGGACCTCCGCGAATTTCGTATGGAGGCAGCCAGCACACCGGACCAAACGCTCCGAGACGCAGCCGAAAAGGGACAGAAGGTCATTCACGAGCATCTGGAGATGGTCGATAAGCTGGCACGGGAGAAGGGAATTGCCATACCCCCACATGCTGGCACGCGGACGGGACCACCTCCAGCGTAGTAATGCCAGCCGTTCGGCGCAGAATTTTCCTGACAAAGAGGCTGCGCTCAAGCCATTGTCTTCTCGTATTGCGAGAGTCCGTTATCCAATAGATCGACCGGCAGGGTATCCAGTGCTACGCGGCGGATGTGTCGGGCGTAGAATGACCTTCAATGAGGCACTTTTCGCGTTGGCTTGCCTGCGTCATTTTACTGCTCGCGCCGTCGGTCCTGCTGACGGCAGAGTCAGTGAACACGCTCCCGCCCCCCACTGGCTACGTCAACGACTTTGCCGGTGTTCTTTCTCCTGCCACAAAGCAAAGCGTCGAGAATCTCTGCACGCAGGTCGATCGCCAGGCCCACGCACAGATTGCCGTCGTAACCATCAAGACGATCGATGGCGATCAGTCGATTGAAGAGTTTGCCACCGCGCTTGAGGACAAATGGAAGGTCGGGCCGAAGGGAACTGACCGCGGCGTTCTGATGCTGCTGGTGATGACGCCGCGACGTGGCCGCATCGAGGTGGGATATGGGCTCGAAGGCGTTCTGAATGATGCGAAGGTCGCTGCTATTGGCCGCTCGATGGTTCCGGCGGCCACGCAGGGAGATTACAATACGGCGGTCCCGCTCGGTGTAGGGCAGATCGCGCAGGACATCGCGACCGACGCCGGCGTTACACTCACCCAGATCCAGCCTGTTCACCAATACCATCGGGAGCAGGCGCCCGTTCAAATCAGTCTGCCGATGCTGCTTGTTGGCGGCGGAGCCATACTGCTGATCCTCTTCTTCCTGGTGAAAACGGGAAATACCGGGCTGATCTTTTTTCTTCTCGGAAACTTGATGGGTGGGGGCTTTGGCGGTGGGCGCGGCGGCGGCAGCGGTGGTGGTGACGACGAGGGCGGCGGTGGCTTCGGAGGGTTCGGTGGAGGCAGCTCCGGCGGTGGCGGAGCGAGTGGCGACTTCTGAGGCATCACGGCAAAACCTGCCCGGACCCAGGGCCGGCAGATGATAAAGTACAGCCGGATGGACTACCCGGGGTAGCATTGAAATCTAGACCAAGGAAACCGAGGAAATATGAAACCGTTATGGATTGTGCTTGGCGTTGTAGCTCTGATTATCGTTGTGCTGCTCCTTGTCGGTGGCAGCTACGTTAGCGCGAAGAATACGCTGGTGGAGAAGAACGAAGCGGTCAACCAGGCGTTTTCGCAGGTTGATGTCGTGCAGCAGCGCCGGCTCGACCTGATCCCGAACCTGGTTGCGTCGGTGAAGGGCTATGTCGCCGAAGAGTCGACCGTCCTGACCAACATCGCCAACGCCCGCGCCGGAGTGCTGGCCGCAGGCAGCGATCGCGCCAGCAATATCAACGCCAACTCCAAACTGGACGTTGCCCTGGGGCCGTTCTTTCGACTGCAGGAGCAATATCCCAACCTGAAGGGAAGCGAGCAGTTCACCAACCTCACCAACGAGCTTGCTGGAACTGAAAACCGCATCGCCGTGGAACGCCGCCGTTACAACCTGGCGCTCCAGGACTACAACGTCTACGTCCGCCAGTTTCCCAACAGCATCTGGGCAAACATGGCCGGTTTCCACTATCGGGACGAGTACTTCAAGGGCAATCCGGCAAACAATGCTGCCCCCACCGTCGACTTCTCGAAGTAAGAAAAGCGCCGGCTTGCAGCAAACAAAAAGGCCGCCGCGCTCAAGCGGCGGCCTTCTTCCTGCAAGGCGTTTTACTTGGTGAATGCAGAGATGGCCGTTGCCTCATCGTCCTTGATGTCGAAGACGGTGTAGAGCTTTGTGATCTGAAGCAGGTCATGGACCTTCTTAGTCAGGTTCAGCAGCTTCAGCTCGCCCCCACCGTTCTTTACGGTAGTAAACGCACTGACCAACTCGCCGATGCCCGAGCTGTCGATGTAGTTGATGTCGCCCAGGTTGAGCAGAATCTTGTTGGAACCCTTCGCCAGCACATCCCGAACTGCATCACGGATCGTGACGCTGCCTTCGCCGAGAGTGATTCGTCCGCTGAGATCCAGAATTGTGATGCCGTCTACCTGGCGGGTTTTTACTTTCATGCTCATGAGTTGTGTTCTCCTTATGTCCCCGGCTGGGCCGGTGTTCTGTGCTTGATCAAAGTCAGTTCTGTGCCTGGATGTAACTGCCGAAAGTTTACCTCATCCATGAAGGCCCTGATGAGAAAGATGCCACGCCCCGAGCCGCGAAGAATATTCTCCGGGGCCAACGGATCGGGAATCTTCTCCGGGTCCAGTCCCAGACCCTGGTCCGCAACCTTGATAATCAGCGAGTCCGCCGTGGTCTCGAACGACGCCGTAACGTGCTTGGACGAATCGTAGGCGTTGCCGTGCAGGACAGCGTTTACCGCGGCCTCGCGCGCCGCCATCGCTATCCCAGGAATTGTATCCTCATCGAACCCCGCGCGCTGGGCGCACTGCTCCGCGACCTGCTCAATCTTGTTGACGCTATCGAGGGACGAGTCCAGCGTGAAGCTGACACGGCTTGTCGTTGAATCGGCCAAAGATTTCCTTAAATTACCTATGTGCCAGTCGTCAGCGCCCGTCGTCCGTTTCGACAACAGCGATGATGGCAGTTTGCTTGTGGATTTCGCGAATGTCAAGGATGTCCAGCGCAAGGGTCGCTTTACCACCCTGACTCCTACCGCGGCGGAAGCTGCACCTCACCGGGGACAACGTGGGCTAAGATGCCGATACGAGGATAATTTCGATGCGCTCGATAGCAACTCTGCTTGCAGCCACGGCTGCGTTGTTCGTACTGTTTGCCGCGGCCGTCGCTCCGGCGCAGCAGGTTCCGGCTGCAACCCCTTTCCAGACCATGCCTTACTCGCCGAGCCTGGACATGACCTCGCTGGACAAGTCGGTCGACCCCTGCGTCGATTTCTATCGCTACTCCTGCGGCGGCTGGATGAAGAAGAACCCCATCCCCCCGGACCAGGCTAGCTGGAGCGTCTATGGCAAGCTCGCCAATGAGAATGAGCAGTTTCTCTGGGGCATTCTGGAGGCGGACGCCAAGGCGACCGATCGCACCCCCGTCCAGCAGAAGATCGGCGACTACTTTGCCGCCTGCATGGACGAGTCTGCCATCGACGCTCACGGTTACGACCCTATCAAACCCTTGCTTGCCCGCATCGACGCCCTGCCTGACAGGGAGGCGCTCACCGCTTTGATTCCTGCGCTGCACCATGAAGATATGGGCGACTTTTTCTTCAACGCCGGCTCTGGCCAGGATCTCGGCCACTCCGATCAGGTCATCACCTTCATCGCAGCAGGTGGCCTCGGCCTTCCCGACCGCGACTACTACACCAACACCGACGCTAAGAGCGAGACGATTCGCAAACAGTACGCCGCTTATATTGCGCATCTACTGACCATGATCGGTGAAGACTCGGGGGCCGCCGACGCCGACGCTGCGGCTGTGCTCAAGATCGAAACCGCTCTTGCCGCCGCCCAGCTCACTCGTGTAGAGCAGCGCGATCCGTACAAGGAGTACCACGTCATGAATGTGGCTGAGCTAGGACAGCTCACTCCGGCGATCGACTGGCCGCGCTATCTCACCGAGCAGGGCGTACCCGGCGTCTCGAAGCTGAACGTAAATCAGCCCGAGTTTCAAAAAGCGCTTCAGACCCAGCTCACCACCGCGCCAATGCCATCGTTGAAAGCCTACCTCCGGTTCCACGCGGTCTCGGCTGCTGCTCCTTCACTCTCGCAGCCATTCGAGCAGACCAGCTTTGCCTTCTACAGCACCACTCTGCGCGGCGTCCCGCAGATGCAGCCTCGCTGGAGGCGTTGCACCGGTCAGGTCGACCGCTATCTCGGCGAGGCGTTGGGGCAGGAGTTCGTCCGCCGCACCTTCTCGCCCGAGACCAAAGCCAAAACAGTCGAGATGACCGACCAGATTGAAGCGGTCATGGGCGACGAGATCGAGCATCTCGACTGGATGAGCGACGCCACCAAGAAAGAGGCTCTGCGAAAGCTTCACCTGATTCGCAACAAGATTGGTTATCCCAACCGATGGCGCGACTACTCCAACCTCAGCATCTCGCGCACGGACTACTTCGGAAATGTCCTCCGTTCNGTGCGTTTTGAAGATGCTCGCGACTGGGCTAAGGTTGGCAAACCGCTCGATCGCGATGAGTGGGGCATGACGCCGCCCACCGTCAACGCCTACTTCAATCCTCAGATGAACGACATCAACTTTCCCGCCGGTGTTCTTCAGCCTCCGCTCTACGACGCCAAAGAGGACGACGCCCCCAACTACGGCAATACCGGCGCCACCATCGGCCACGAGCTTACCCATGCGTTCGACGATCAGGGACGCCAATTCGACGCCGAGGGCAATCTAAAAGACTGGTGGACCAAGGACGATGCAAAGGGCTTTGAAGACCGCATCAACTGCCAGCGCGAGCAGTTCGCCAACTACATCGTCGTCGATGACATCCACATCAACAGCAAGCTCACCAGTGGAGAGGATGTTGCCGACCTCGGTGGCACACTGATCGCTTACATCGCATGGAAGCGCGCTACGGAAAACCAGCACCTCAAGCCGATCGACGGCTTCACTCCGGACCAACGGTTCTTCATCGGTTTCGCACAGTGGGCCTGCGATAATAATCGTCCCGAGAATCTCCGCGTCGGCGCCATTACGGATCCGCATTCACCCGACTTCGCGCGCATCAACGGCATCGTAACCAATATGCCGCAATTCGGGACCGCATTCGGCTGCAAGGCTGGACAACCTATGGTAAAAGCGCAAGTATGTAAAGTCTGGTAGATGCCGCAACCGGCTGCGACCAAGCTACGACTAGGCTATGACCGATCTATGACCAAGCACGCCAATCATCGAACGAGCGTCTCCGCCCTTATGGGAGCCACCGTGGTGGACGCGCGGGGAAGCGCATTCGGCCATGTGCGCGAGTTCGCCGTCGCGCCGTCGGTTGACGCCGCGCACGTCTACGGCATGGTGCTCAGGCTCGCTTCGGCCAAGCGCGGTGATCGGCCATCGCTGGTTCCAGTCACGGAGTTGCAGCTTACCGCCGCCGGCCAGATGCAGCTTCGTGAATCGGCGAACCCTACCACGCTCTCCGACGATGAGACCTATCTGCTGCTGGAGCGCGACCTGCTCGACCAGCAGATCATCGACATCCACGGTCACAAAGTCGTCCGCGTCAATGATGTAGATCTGGCGTGGGAGGGCTACGAAGAGGGAAGCTCCGAACTGACGCTGCGCATCTGCGAGGTCGAAATTGGCATGCGCGGCGCCGTTCGCCGGCTGTTGAAGGGCCTGCCCACCAGCTCCGTCAACCAGATCGCCTCCCGCTTCGGTGGCAGTGTGATTCCGTGGGATTTCGTGGATCTCATCGACCGCGATCCCGCGCGCTGCGTCCGCCTCAAGATCGAGCAGGACCGCCTCGCGCAGATGCACCCCTCCGACATTGCCGATATCCTCGAAGACCTTGCCCCACCCGAACGCCACGCCCTCTTCCTCTCGCTCAACGAAGAAGTTGCCGCCGAGGCCCTCGAAGAGGTCGGGCCCAAGATGCAGAAGTCCCTCCTCGAGTCACTGGACTCCGAGCAGGTTGCCGGAATTGTCGAGGAGATGGACCCTGGCGCTGCCGCCGACCTGCTCTCCGAACTGTCCGACGAACGCTCCGACGCCATCCTCGAGGAGATGGATCCTGAAGAGCGTCAGGAGGTCGAAGAACTCCTCGAATTCTCCGGGGCCTCCGCCGCAGGACGCATGACCACTGAGTACATCGCGCTTGCCGAAGATGCGGTGGTTCGTCAGGCCATCGAAGCGCTGCGTGAGTTTGAAGGCGACATCGAGACCATCACCGACGTTTACCTGATCGACGAAGAAGAAAGGATCGTCGCTCTCATCCCCCTCGTGCAACTTCTGCTTGCCGACGCGGAGGCTCCGCTCGCCGGTCTCCCGCACGGTCATCTCGTCAGTTGCGACGTCGATGCCAATGGCAAAAAAGTGGCTGAACTCTTCGACAAATACAACCTGCGCGCGCTTCCTGTGATAGATCATGACAAGCGTCTCGTTGGCGTCATCCATGCCGAACAGGTGATCGCCCTTCTGCGCGATCAGCATTAGAGAAAAATCAGCAAATTGGACCAAAGCATTCCGCGATCCCGCCCCCTCATGAAGATTCTCTACGCCTCCGGCCTATCCCCCAACGACTCCTCNCTCTATCGCCTCTGGGCGCTGGAGCGGCTCGGCCATGAGGTCATCCCGTTCAACGCGTACTGCTACGAGTCTAGCAACGCCCTGGTCCGCAAGGTCGCCCATCGTCTNGCCGTCGGCCCCGGTGTGGATCGCCTCAACCGCGATCTCATCCAGATTGCCGAGCGCGAAAAGCCCGATCTGCTGTGGACCGACAAACTCCTCTGGATGCGGGCGCAGACACTCGACCGTCTCCGCGCCACGGGCATCGCCACCGTCAGTTACATGATCGACAATCCTTTCGGCACCCGTCAGGACCCAGGCTGGCGGCTCTACATGAAGGACATTCCGCACTACGACCTGCACGTCGTGCAGCGCGACAAAAATATCCTCGATTACACCTCACGCGGCGCTCGCAGCGTCATCAAAATCCAAACCGCTTACGAGCCCACGCTGCACTTCGCCCCGCCAGCCGGTTGGTCAGACGCCGACCGCGACCGGGGGGTATCCTTCATCGGCACTCCCTACGACGACCGCGCCCCAACCCTCACTCGACTGTCACGCGAGCGCGGCTTTCCGGTTTCCATCTCCGGCAGCTCTCGTCTGTGGGCCAACGCCCTCGGGCCCGAAGCCTTCCAGTTGCTCTTCCGCGAAGGCGAGCTGTACCAGCAGCAGTATCGCGAGGCCATCTGGCGGTCGCGCATCAACCTCAGCTTTATCACACACTCAAATCAAGATGAGTTCGTCCATAAGAGCTTCGAGATTGCCGGCTGCGGAGGCTTCCTACTCGCCGAGCGTTCCGCAGGCCACATGCAGCGCTTCAAGGAGGACGAAGAGGCCGTCTTCTTCACCGGCTTCGACGAACTGGTCGAGAAGGTCCGTCGTTATCTACCCGACGAAGCCGCGCGCCAGCGCATCGCTACTGCCGGCAACCTCCGCGCCGCCCGCGACGGCTATTACAACGACAGACAGGTCGATCTTATCGTCCAGCGTGTACAAACCCTTCTTCCCGCAGTGAAGGACGCGGCCACATCACCGGCGAAGCGCGATGTTCCGGTCCATCCGTAATCACCACAAGCTCACCTACTGTTTGGTGATGTCGATAGTGTTGTCGTCGGAGATTCGATCTACCAGTTTGTTATAAGGATCGATGCCGGCTCGGGTCGGCGGCTGATCGACGACGATCTCGAAGGTCTGCTTCTCCTGCGTAAACTTTTTCTTCTCCAGATAGAGTGGCTTCTCTTCATCTTTCTTGCCGGTGAAGACGCCGATGTCGATGTAGTCGTTGAGCGGCATGGGTGTCTCGCGGCCGCTGCCGTCAGACTGGACCTTTTTGGCCTGCACAGTCAGGGTGACTTTGTATTTCTTGTCTGGCGTCTGGACATAGGTAGCGGTGAGGGCCTTGTTATCGTAGAGGACAATGTTCTCGAATGCGTCCGAGATGTAGTACTGGTACTCNGGCGGCGTCTGNGCNCGGAGNGCGGCTACGAATTGGCGGGTGTCGGGATAGGGCTCGTCCTG
>JGI12635J15846_10005136_pt1 | contig 11320 bp, 8 predicted proteins | sample BlaSpr_A8_OM2_M2_FD_15846 | JGI IMG/M metagenome (IMG submission 15846) | reverse complement strand
GTAGATTGTTGCATTTCGCATGCCGTACTCAGCCCGTCGACATGAGCACTAAGTCCTTGGCAATCAAGGCAATTCGACGGCCCAGTTTTCCTCGTTCCTGCTTTCGTCATTCCTCAGCATTTGGAAATGACATTTTGCGTCACTAGCTACTTTTCGTCGCAAAAATGCGCTTTCTGAGATAGGCCGGTAACATTGCCCGCAACGGATATAGTCTTGGGTGGTGATTTTGCGCTGGCCCATTCTCGTAAACGAGGGAGAGGGCGATGCCGACTTAGCTCTGTCGCGCAAGGTAGCACCCCATCTGGATAACGTTGTCCGCAATCACGCCCAGCCCTACCCATCGTCGCATGCCGTCCAGACCGGGATACAGGATTTCCGAATCTGGGAACAAGCAATCATTAGAAAACGTCCAAAAAATAAAAAAAGCAGAGGATTTCTCCTCTGCTTCTTTCCGGCTTGTACCCTCCCCCAGGTACTTTGCCAAATCTAAGAACTTACTGCAGCGGGGTTTCGGTTCCGGCGCAGGTGGCGAGCGACGCGCTGGTGTAACGCACCACAGCATCTGCGACCGAGCAGAAGGAGCGTACGCCAGTCGTATTCTGCGTCTGTGGGTTTGCCCACACGGAGTAGTTCGAGACCGGAGCGCTGCCTGTGACAGCGATACCGAAGGTATAGCCGCTCTTGGATTGCGACGCCAACTGTGAATCGATCAAGCAAGCGCCAGCAGAAGTGGGTATAGCGGCCGTGCAATTGCCCGCGAGAGCGCCGTAGGTGGACGCAAAACCCACCGTCGGGTAAGCGGAGTTGTAGGAAATCTCCGCGGTGTTCAGTGTGCGAACCGACGCCACTGCGGACGACTCATTCGCCGCGATACGTGCGCGCAACAGGTTCGGGATAGCAATTGCAGCGATGATCAGGATGATCGCCACCACAATCAGCAATTCGATCAGTGAGAAGCCCTTTTGTTTCCGCATTTAGATTGTCCTCGTCTCCGTTTGACTGTTTGGTTGGATGACCAACTCGCTTGTACTATCGCACTCCGAGGGCCAGAGGCCCAAGTGACGGAAGTCAGATGTCCTTCTGGACTAAAACTCAGTGTTTTCAGCGGTGCTGTGCGGGATGGTCACCTCGTCAGTCACCCTCGATTCTCCCAGTATGACACTTTCAGAGACCCGGATTGACAAATTTTGCCAGTCGCCGCCCATTCGCGTCCACCCCTCAAACCTCCTGTCAGATGCCGCAACCCCCATTCTGGGAACGGTCGCTTTTGCCCCTTCTTGCGTCAACTTTCGCATGCTTTTTCCGGCGGGCTTGGCAGCCTTGTGGTGTCGTGCGGTTCGCATCAAGGCGCGCCTACGCCGGCTGCGGGCAAATTTTGGGCCCGGGCATCGAAATCGGCCTTCGCAGCGGCCGTTAAAGCCGTCCGTTTTCGCTGCCATTTGATAACCGAGGCTTACTTCCCGGAGAGGAACGACTCCGCTGTTTTCTGCGCCTCGGCAAGATTTGGCGAGAAGCGGGCCACGCGCTCCGAAATCGCCTTAGCCTCGTCCAATCGTCCCTCCTGCCGCAAAGCCTGCGCCAACAGCAAGTACCCAACATCGGTGGGCTGCACCGCCACGGCGCGCGAGTACTGGCGAATGGCCTCCGTCATGTCACCATTTTCCTGGGCGATCAAGCCAAGTCCGGTCATTGCCCTGGCCCAATTGGGCTCCAACTGCAGCGCCGTTTCGAAACACTGCTTCGCCTTCGTCGCCTGCCCCATTCCGCGATAGGCAAACCCCAGACTGCTGTAGGCGGTAGCGCGCATGCCCAAGTCGGCCGCGTGGCGAGCCACCATCTGATAGCGCTCGATGGCCGCTGGCAGATTGCCGCGACGATCCTCGTAGGCGCCAAGATTCAGATTGGCCGTCAGACCGTCGGGACGAATGTCGAGTGCGGAGCGGAAGTGCGCGGCGGCCTCTTCGGTTCTGCCCTGGTTGAGCAGAAACTCTCCCAGGTTGTTCTGTGCGACGTAGTTGTCCCGGGTGAGTGCCAATGTGCGCAACCAGAATGATGAGCTATCGTGCCAATAGCCAACCTGCCCGTAGGTGAGGGTCCCCAGCGCCAGCAGACAACAAACAGCGGGAATGGCAAGCCATCTACCCGGGATTTGGCGTGCCTGAGCCCAGTCGGCTGCCAGCCAGGTGATCGTCAGAAACAGGCCAATGAACGGGATGTAGGCATAGCGATCCGCCATCGCCTGAAAGCCCACCTGCACCAGCCCGATCATCGGCACCAGGCTTCCCAGGAACCAGAACCATCCGAAAGCAAGATACCGGCGATCGCGCGCGCGGATGACCAAAGCGGTGATGAGCAGCAATAAGACGACGGCGGCGCCTGCCTGCCAGGCAGGATAGAGTTTGGTGGGATGCGGATAAAGCGCCACCAGCTTCGATGGCCAGAGCGCTTTCTCCAGGTAGCGCACATACGAGACGACACCAGTCTCCAGCCGCAAGAGCAGGCTATATCGGGAAAAAGTCTGGACAGCGAGTCCGGCCTCCTGCGCCTTCATCGTGATCACCGCGCTCGCTGCGGAGAGCAGCAGGAGTGGCAACTTTTCGAATACCAGCCATCGGCTCGATAATCTGGGCACGTGCTCGCCTGGCGCCGTCGGGCCGGGTACAACCGGAGCGCCAATCCGGCCAAGCGGCCAGTAATCCCACAGAAGGAGCAGAAATGGAAGCGCGATTACCTGAGGTTTGCTGAGCAGCGCAAGCGCAAAGAAGAAAGCCACTGCGGCGTATGGACGGAGCCCAGGCCGGCGCGTGTACCAGACGTAAGCATGCAGGGCGAACAGAAAAAACAACATGCTCAACAGGTTCTTCCGCTCGGCTGCCCATGCCACGGACTCGACATTCATCGGATGAAGCGCAAACAAAGCAGCGACCATCAGGCTGCGCCAGCGGAATCCCGTGGCGCTCAGGAGCAGTAGAAAGAGAAGGACAGCGTTGGCCGCGTGCAGCATAACATTCATGTAGTGAGGTCCGGCGGGGTTCAGACCGAAGAGTTCACAGTCGAGAGCGTGGGAAAGCCAGGTCAGGGGGTGCCAGTTTCCCTGATCATAAGTGGTAAAAGCCCATTTCACGGTCGCCCACGTCAGCCCCGACCTCACATGAGGGTTGGCTGTGATATATCCATCGTCGTCATAGTTGATGAACCCGTTGTGAGTCACGGGGCTGTAGAACATAAGCACAACGGCGGCCAACAGCAGACACAGCAGCGGCGTGCGTTTCGCCGGCGACTGAAACAGCTTGGAAGACGCCGAGTCCCCCGACGGCTCGAGGCGTTTCGCTACCGCGGCAGAGGAAGACGGACTCATGGATTCAACGATTCTCACTCAGACACAAAGGATTCGCGACGGAGAGCCGCGCCTGACTCCAGCGCTGCATTGGGCGGAACGCTCGCCTCGGCTTTTCTTGCGTCAGCCGCTTCCGGTCTTCCGACCGATTCCGCGTTCTGCAAGCGATGCATCAGCAAACTGGAGAGGGAGATTGTGGCAATCACCATTGTCCATGGGATGACCGGTGAAATCCAAAAAACCGGCGTGGCAAAGCTGATCAGCGCCATCCAGGCGAGACTCGCAAAGGCACCAAACAGAAATGCTACGCGTCGCGAACCAGATTTGAACGACAGGGGATACAGGCACAAAGCTTGCACCATCACGGCGAACGGAAAAGCGACCACCAAGTCCACGAAATAGTGTTCGCCGATTCCAAGGGTTGCCAGAACGGTGAAAATCACAAAAGCGAGGGCGATGACCCGTACCCACCGGGAGAGCCCTTTGGAACTCCACCATGCCAGGAGCACCCAAGCCATGTGCAAAGACGGGATGGCATTTCGCGCCCCCTTGAGTGGTATCGTTTCCAAAACCATGTGCATGGCTTGCGAGGTTGACAAGGGGTGCCACGGAAAGTCCTGTCGAAAAATGTGGACTGGCCCGCAGGCGGGAACCATATTGTAGAACAGCACTCCAATCGGACCGGTCACCAGGAACGCCAGCATTACCGGGAAAGCATTCTTATTTTTCAGGCGGAGGTGGGCGCCATAGACCAATGCCAACGGCACAGGCAAAGCAATGTAGAACAGTGAGCCGGTAAACCTGAACCACTGGTAACGCGCGAACATTTGCCCCAGCGAAAAACTGAATTGCACGCGGAGGCTCGAATCAACGGAATACAAATAGAGATCAAACGTCTTGGGGTGCAGCATTTCCGTGTAATCCAACAAAGTCGAAGCCATGTAGTCCGAAGCCACAAACAAGACTGCGGGAAGAAATGCATATAGAAAAAGCGTGCGATCCTGGTTACGCGCCCATATCGTCCGCGCGCCCAGCACGGCCAAGCCGCTCAATCCTGCAAATGAAAATGCAGCCATGAACCTGGGCTGGAACCCCATGACACGATAGTCGAGTCCCGCCAGGACGATGCTGCACACAGCCACGCTTGCGAAGTTCGTCCACGAGGGCTGCACTACAAGGAGTGTGACAACGGCGCTACCCAAAGCCATGGCCATGAATGCATCCACCATGGAGGAGTTGTAAAAATCGGCGCTCAACGAGAGTGCCAACAGGATGGCGAGGAGCGCTACGGTAAGGAACGTTTTTGTCGCGTCAGCGCGATTCAACATGCACTTCCAAGTTCCACCAGTACTGGTTGTACGACTTGCTATTTTGCCCGTAATCGTGCGGCTTCATATGCGATCTGTCTTTACCGCTAGGGTACCAGCCTCTGAAGGCGTGCACGAAGGCTGGCGGGAGACCCAATGGGCACTAAAGTAATTACAAGGGCGCGACAGTGCTCAAGAACTCTTAGGTGAAAACTGCCTGCTCCGCGCTTCTCACGTCTCGGCGGTAAGAACCAAGGCGCCCCGAACGCTCCGCCACTGCGCTAGAATGGCCTCGCCGGAGCGTCCATGCCTAACCTTCAATTGAATGCCGATCACGACATCGCCCGCGCTTCCACTCTGGCCGCACCCCTTTATTTCAACCCAGCAACTTTTGAGGACGAAAAGACCAGGCTCTTCGCCTCCACCTGGCAGGTCGTCGGCCACGTGCACCAGGTCGCGAGCCCCGGCGACTACTTTACCTTCGACCTCATCGGGGAGCCGCTCCTCATCGCCCGCGGCGACGACGGCGTTCTTCGCTGCTTTTATAACGTCTGCCGTCATCGCGCCGGCAATCCCGCCTCCAGCTGCGGAAACCGCAAACTCTTCCGCTGCGGCTATCACGGCTGGACCTACCGCCTCGACGGCGCGCTGCTCGTCACCCCCGAATTCGATGGCGTCCAGGATTTTGATCCCAAAGACTTCGGCCTCGTCCCGGTTCGCGTCGAAGAATGGTTCAACCTCATCTTCGTCAATCTCGATGCCGAGGCTCGTCCGCTGCGCGAGTGTCTGGGCGAATTGCCCGCCCAGGCGGAGAAGTTCGATTTCGGTAGCATGAAGTTTTCCGAGCGCCGCACCTACGACATGAACTGCAACTGGAAGACCTACATCGACAACTATCTCGAGGGCTACCACCTGCCGAGTGTCCATCCTGCCCTCAATCGCGAAATCAGCTACAACGCCTACAGCGTCGAGCCTTATCCCCAGTATGTTCGCCAGTGGAGCCCGATTCGCGGCGCACAGCCCGGAGACGCCGCCCCGCGCCGGTATCTGCAAACCGGCGATGACCTCACCGCCGATTATTTCTGGATCTTTCCCAACTGGATGCTCAACTGCTATCCCGATAACGTCTCGCTCAACATAATCCGTGCCGCTCGGGCCCGAACGTACGCTGGCAATATTTGAATGGTATTTGCCTGAGAAAGACCTGGGGACCGAAGCTGCCCGCAAAGCTCTAGCCTTCAGCGACGAGATTCAGGCTGAAGACGTCTGCATCTGCGAGATCGTGCAGAAGAATCTCCACTCCCGCAGCTACCACAGTGGACGCTACAGCGTGAAGCAGGAAAAAGGCGTCCATGCCTTCCACCAGATGTACCGCGAGCTCATGCCGGAATAGAGAACGCCTCGTGGAGAGACGGGGCTTGCCTCGTCTCTTCGGGGAATCGGAGTTCGACTACGCCCGAACTGGTTACCGTCGATTTGTGCTGGGCCACACCGCATTGTCCAGGTCCATGCGGCGTCGCGTTAGAATCGTCTTCGGCAGGGAAGGACGCGATCGTTTCGAGAACGAGTCGAGAACGAGTTGAAAACGATTGAACCTTCGGCCCACAGAGTCCTCCAACTACCGACATGTCCGCGTCCCGCGAAATGCACGTTGTCATCTTGTGTCTCCTGTTGGTGGCGGCTACTCTTGCTTTCTACAATCCCATCATCCATAACCAGTTCATCGACTTTGATGATTCGTCTTATATCCTGAAGAATTTCCAGGTTCAGAGCGGCCTGACGTGGGACACCGTGAAGTGGTCGTTCACNACTTTTCGCGAAGGAAACTGGCATCCGCTGACCTGGCTATCGCACGCCTTGGACTACCAGATNTTTGACCTCAATCCCGCTGGCCATCACTACACAAATCTTTTGCTGCACGCGGCCAATGCTGTACTCCTTTTTCTTCTGTTGCGCNAAGCGACCGGAGTCACNTGGCCCAGCCTGATAGTGGGCGCGTTGTTTGCCCTGCACCCGGTCAATGTTGAATCCGTGGCCTGGGCCGCCGAGCGCAAGAATGTGCTCAGCATGTTGTTCTTCCTGCTTGCGCTACATGCTTACGACCGGTATGCGCGAACGGGTCGACGGTATCTCTATCTTTTGGTAACCATTTGTTTTGCTCTGGGCCTGATGGCGAAGCCGCAGATCGTCACTCTGCCTTTCGTGCTGCTGCTTTGGGACTACTGGCCGCTCCAGCGAATAGGAGCGCGATCCGCAGCTGACGGCTCACATGCGCCCTCCACTCCACGCTCGTTCCGCTATCTAGTCTGGGAAAAGNTNCCCCTCTTCATTCTTGCCGCTGCGGATTCGGTCGTGACCATGCTGGCGCAGCGCGCCGGGAACGCGGTACGGACGGTTACGGAAGTCTCGCTGTCGGCGCGGCTGGAGAACGTCTTTGTCTCCTACGTGCGCTATATCGGAAAGGCGCTGTGGCCGTCCCGGCTCGCTGCCATGTATCCGCGTCCAGCGAATTCGCTGCCCGCCTGGCAAGTGGTTGGAGCGGTGGTGCTGCTTCTTCTAATTTCTGCCCTGGTGATGTGCTGGCGCGACCGGCGCTATTTGCCGGTGGGCTGGTTCTGGTTTTTGGGGACTCTGGTCCCGATGATCGGGATCATAACGGTGGGCGAGCAGACAATGGCGGACCGGTACGCGTACCTCCCCTTTATCGGTTTGTTTGTGGCAATTGTGTGGACCCTGGATGCCGTGGCTTCCGAGCATCGAATCGCTGTCGTGTGGCGCGCCGGTGTTGCCCTTCTCGTGGTCTTCATTTTGGGATGCCTCACTAATCGTCAACTAGATTATTGGCACGACGATGAAACCCTCTGGCGTCATGCATTGAGTGTCACCGAACGGAACTACATAGCGCACAACAATCTCGCGATCGCCTTCGCCAAGCAGGGACGGTCCGAGGAGGCGGTCGTTCAGTTTCAGGCAGCCACGGCACTGCACAAATATCCGCCCGACCAAGTTCTCAAACTCGCCTTCTATGAATTGCGTGTCGGGCACCCCCAGGAAGCGATCGAGGAATCCGGCGCGGTCTTGCGCGCCTCCGCTGATCCCGTCGATCCAAAGCTTCAGTCCGCCGCATGGGGAGAGATTGGTCAAGCCCACTTGCAGTTGCGTCAATACGGTCAGGCCGCGGAATGCTATCAGAATGCTCTGCGCCTGAATCCGGAGAATGGAATGGCGCTGCTGGGCTCAGGTGTCCTGGCATTGCGTCAGCGGCAGTTCGAACTGGCCGTCGCTCAGCTAACGCATGCGGCAAGAGTCGAACCCAACGACCTGAGTGTCCTTCTCCTCGCGCAAGCTCTGCGCCGGGCCGGTCATGCCGAGCAGGCCGACTTGGCCGAGGCGCAAGTCCAGAAAATTTCCTCGGACCTAGGCCACGCTCAGCTGGAAGCACGACAGTGGCTTTCGTTTGCCGGGCTAGAGCCGCTGTCGCACTAAATTTGTCGCACAGGTTTCTCGCACTACGTTCGCTTCAGCAGCAAACACGTCATGTCGTCGTGCTGCGGAGTGTTGCCCACGTACTGATCCAGTTCCCCGAGCAGGCGGCGCAGAAGTTCCGGGGGAGCCGCCCCCGACCCGCCATCCACCAGCCGAATCAATTCCGGCTCGCCGTATTCCTCATTCTTCTGATTGACCGCTTCGACGACCCCATCCGTAAAAATCACCAGCCAGTCGCCGCCCTGCAGACGAGTCGTTCCCACCTGGTAGGGCGATTCCGCAAAAATCCCGACCGGGATGCCTCCCTCCTCCAGCCGCTCCACCGCGCCCGAGGTCCTCCGCAGGATCGGAACGTTATGCCCGGCGTTGATATAAACCACGTCTCCGGTCGCCGGATCCAGCTCGGCGAAGAAGGCGGTCGTGAAGCGAACTCCGCCCTGGCTGTTGGAACAGGCATAGCGATTCACACCGGCGACCAGTTCCGCCAGCGCAATGCCGCTCGTCGACAACGTCCGCAGACTAGCCTGGAAGGTCGCCATCAGCATCGCCGCCGGAATGCTCTTCCCCGCCACATCCGCTACGACAAACAAAATGCGGTCGGCGTCCGGCGTCCGACCCGGTCGCAGGATCACATCGTAGTAGTCGCCCGCCACGGTATTGGCCGGACGCGTCGCATAAGCAATCTGGTATCCAGGAATCTGAAGCGGCGCGCCCGGCAATAACCAGGCCTGGATGTCCTTGGCGATTTCCAGGTCGCGTTTCATCACCACGCGATCCGCCAGTTCCAGCAGCAGGACCACGAACAGTATCACTCCGCCCAACACGTGCAAGTCGAATTCATGGATCTCGGAATGTCCGGCATTGTCGGTGTACGAAGAGCTGCCAGCGGGCAAAAACAACAGAATCAGCGCAGCCAGCAGCAGCACGCGCCGCGCCGGTGTCAGCTTTTCCATGATCGCCCAGAACAGCGCCTTCGTGATTTGCCAGCCCTGCCGAATTCTGGATGGTTCCACCTGCAGGTTGTCGAGCCCCGCCGAGTAGAGGCGGTAGCTCGACCGCGCGTCTTTTTCAAACTGCGACCAGAGCTGGTTCAGAGCCAGCCCCTCGCTCACACGATGCCAGAAGTTCCGGGCATCGGCTTTGAATCCGGGTCGTCGGGGAACAGTGTGCTCAGGAGAGGCCATGGCGGAGCAAACATTATAGGCTGGCAGAGTTGTTGATGGAGAGCCGGGCGTCCCCGCCCTTCCGCGATGCAGCCACTCGAAGCATGAAGTCGAATCTTGAGACACTCAAAACAACTCCATCTGCTTGACCTCCGAATGCACGCTGCGACCGCTGCGCGTATGCTCGTTCCCAATGCCATACTTTCGCCGAAAGGCCCCGATCAACTGCGACAACCGCTGCCCGTATCCTTTTGGCAGAAATGCGCGACCCTCGTAGCGCTTCTTGTAGTTATCGACTAGGGCAGGGAAGTGCTCCGCCAGAAACGGCAGGAACACCGCTGCCGAGCAAGGCTTGAGGAAAAGCGGATTGGCAAAGATCCACTTCGCGCCCGCTTCGCTTGCGGCTTTCACCAAAGCCTCAAGGTCGCGTGGCCGGTCCGTAATCTCCGGCAGCACCGGCGCGCAGATCACGCCCGCGTCGACGCCCGCAAGATTCAACTGCCGAACCGCCTCCAGTCGCAGATCGGGACGCGGCGCCCGCGGCTCCAACTTGCGCGCCAGCTCCGCATCCACCGTGGTCACGGTCATATTCACGCAGATCCGGTTGTGCTCGCCCACGCGCCGGAGGATCTCCGTGTCGCGTGTCACGAGGTTCGACTTGGTCACAATTCCAATCGTGAGACCCGCGTGCCGCGCCAGTTCCTCGAGGATTGCCCGCGTAATCTCGAAACGCCGCTCCGCCGGTTGATAGGGATCTGTCGCCGTGCCAATCGCGATTTCCTCCCCAAGCTTGACCTTCTTCAACTCCGATCGCAGCAGTCCCGCGGCTTGCTGCTTGACGAAAATCTTTCGTTCGAAGTCCACCCCGTCCCGCAGTTCCATGAACTCATGCGTATAACGCGCGTAGCAGTACTTGCAGGCAAACTCGCACCCTCGATAAGGATTGATCGCCCACGTGAAGGGAAGATTGCGTCCGCTTACCACGCGGCTGAGCAGCGATCGCGTCCCGAGCGTAAAGTATTCAACGTTGTGGCCCTCGCGCAGCGACTCACCTTCGGCGGCGATTCGCGCGATGCCGACGAGTTTCGGGTGGGGGCAGGGTTCACTGGGCAGCGTGAAAAGCGGAAGAGCAGGCATCAGACTGTATTCGCTATTTGTTCGCCTACAATACCGCTAAACACCCAGCCTGTCAAACCCAAAGAAAATGGGAAATGATGGAGAGACGGGCGCCTCGCCCGTCCAGGTCTGAGGTGGCCGGGCGGGGGCGCCCGGCGCTCCACGAGCGCAGACGCCTACGGATGCTCACCCTGTTCCGGAAGCAGTCCCGGCGGCGGCGCTGGAATTGTAATACCCAGTTTGGTCACCGCCCCGAGCGATGACAATGGTTTGTCGAATTCACCCACGTTGCCGACCACCAGCACCGACATCTGCTCGCGGTGGATGTACTTCGCCGCCACCCGCGCTACGTCTTCTTTCGTAACTTTTTCGATGCCCTTCTGGAAGTTCTCCATAAAATCAAGTGGATAGCCGTAAAACTCGTAAGCCATTTTTTCCTGCAGAACTTTCGCCGGTGAGTCGAAACGGAAGACAAAAGAATTCAGAATGGAATCCTTGGCGCGTTTGATTTCCTCATCGTTGATGGGACGCTTGGCGAGGTCGGCGATCTCCTCGTCGAGCGCCTGAATGGATTCGATCGTAGTCTTGCTCTTGGTGCTCACCATTAGCCGCAGCATTCCGGGATGATCCCAGCCCCCAGCCACTCCGCCGCCCACCGCGTAGGCGAGTCCTTTAGTGGTTCGAATGTCGCCAAACAGGCGCGACGAAAATCCTCCACCGAAAGCTTCGTTGAATACCGAGGTAGCGAAGTAATCGGGATTCCTGCGCGTGATGCCCAGCGCAACCATATGAATGTTGCTTTGATTCACGTCGGTTTTGTCGACCTCGTAATATCCCGGCTTGGCGGGTTCTGGCTTGATCTCTGGATCGGTCTCCGCCTGGCCCTTGGGCCATGACGCAAAAGCCTCGCG
>JGI12635J15846_10005135_pt1 | contig 11320 bp, 10 predicted proteins | sample BlaSpr_A8_OM2_M2_FD_15846 | JGI IMG/M metagenome (IMG submission 15846) | reverse complement strand
AATTTGAGATCCACCAGCTCGTAATGCGCCCCGGGCGTCTCCCAGAGAATGTCCTTGCCCACGATCCCGAGGTCGGCCGCCCCATGGTCCACGTAAGCAGGCACATCCGCCGGCCGCACCAGGATCACCCGGACGCCGGAACGGTCGACCATCAGCTGGCGGCCAAGCTCCTCCGCGCTGAGCCGGGCGACGCCGGCGCGCGCCAGCAGGCGCAGTGCGCCTGGCATCAAGGCCCCGGTTGGCACCGCGATCGACACCTTCCCGCCCACCGCCGACTTCCGCGGTGTCACGCCATCCCCCCGGCCAGGCGCCCAGCCACGTGCTCTGGAGGGAGCCGGCGCGTGCGCTGCCCGCGCGCCGTCCACGACACTGTCGACTCGTTCTGGCAGTGGATGAGGTTGACCGCGCCGACATTGCGCCACCAGGCCTTCGACCCTGCCTGGTCTCGCGCCTGGGTGTCGACGACCGCGCGCATGCCGAACAGCCGGAGGGTTGCGCCGAGCCTGAGCGCCGTCTTGAGTCCCGAGCCGCTCCACGCCACGGCGGCGTCGATCCGGGGCAGCGCCGGGGGCCGGGCGGACCGGGTCAGCATCTCCCACACGAGGTCGAGCTGAACGACGAAACCAGTCGCGGGGGCCGGCCGGCCGAAGCGCGCGAGCAGGCCGTCGTACCGCCCGCCCTGGGCAACCGGGCGTCCGATGTCGGGGCCGTAGCCCTCGAAGATGATCCCCGTGTAGTAATCGAAGTCGCGGATGGCTCCGAGGTCCAGGCTCACGACGTCGCCCAGGCCGTGCGCCAGCAGGAGCTCTCGCACCTCGGCGAGCTCCGCGAGCGCGCGTTCGGACCGGCGGTTGCGAACCAACCCGCCAGCGGCCTCGAGGATCTCCGAGCCGCCGCGCAAAGCGGGGAACCGCAGCAGCAGCTCATGCTCGGCGGAACGCAGAGTGGTCTTCTCGAGCAGCGCTTCGAGCGTCACGAAATCTCGGGCGGCCAGCGCGACGCGGACCGCGGCTTTCACGTCGTCGGGCAGCTTGACCGCGTCCATGATCCCCTGGAAGAACTCGGCGTGGCCGACGTCGACCTGGTAGCGCTGCACGCCGCTTGCCTGCAAGCACCGGGCCGCGAGCGCGATGACCTCGGCGTCCGCCACAGTGCCCGGAGCCCCGATCAGCTCGGCCCCCACCTGGTAGGTCTCGCGACGCTGGTGGAAGCGGCCCTCGTCTGTCGACAACACCGGCCCCGCGTAGCAGAGCCGCAGGGGCAGCGGCGATCCCTTGAGCTTGCTCGCGACGAGCCTGGCCACCGGCACGGTGCGCTCACCGACCAGCCCGATGACCTCACCACGCGCATCGGCGAACTTGAATAGGCGGCGTCGCTGCTCAGCGCCGATACCGCGCTCGAGCACCTCGGTGCTCTCGACCATCGGCGTGATCACGTGGCGATAGCCCCACCGGCGCATCTCGCCGAGGACCGATTCCTGCGCCTCTCGCAGCACCTCGGCCTCATCCGGGAGACGGTCGCGAAACCCCGGGACTCCGCCCAGGGGAACTACATCGGTTGATTCGCGACTACCGCCGGTGAAGAGACCTCCGGGCCGCGGCCACGTGAGATTCGCTAGCTGTCATCTTCGTCCTCGTCGTCACCGTCGGCATCCGCATCTTCGCTGAAGTCGACCGGCTCGGCATCNTCCTCGACCGCGTGCATGCCCTCTTCGAGNTCGTCGCTGACCGCCGCCTCGACGAGCGGCTCCTCGTCGTCGTCCTCGCCGGCGAAGACCTCCACCTCGCGCGAGAGGAGGCTCTCCTTCGTGTAAGGCCGGAACTCAACTTCGCGCTTGCGCCGCATCGGAAAGCTCGGCTTGCCCGCGAACTTCGGGTCCTGGTAGGTCTCGCGAACGATCAGCTTCACGGTGTTGCCGTCGCATGCGGTCACCCCACCCTGGTACCGGTTGCCGCCGCGCATGAACTTGATGAGGCGCCGGGCCAGCTTGGCTTCGAGTGTGCCGAGCCTGACGCCGCGCGACGTCTCGGCCGCGATGCCGTCGTCGTCGATCTTCAGCTCGGCGACGTCACCGGCAGCGACCTTGGAGCAGATGTCAGGCGACGCACCCTCGAGCGCGGTGATGATCGTCTTGCCCATCTCCTCGACGAAGAGGTTCAGATCGACTCGAGTGCCTCCGACCTTGAGGCCTTCCTTCTGGTGAAGAAGGGTATTGATGCGCGCCGCATTCTTTTTCGCGATCGAGTTCATCGGGTTGAGCTTGAGCGCGGCCTCGTAAGCCGCCTTCGCGTCCTTCAACTTGCCGAGCTCGGAGAGCGCCTTGCCGAGCCGGTTCTGCGTTTCCTCGTCGGCGCCGAAGTTCTCAACGATCTGGCGGTTCAGCTTGGCCGCCTCGTCCCACTTGCCTGCGATCGCCAGCTGGACGGCCTCGTCCGCAAACTGCGATCGCGGCTTTAGGTGTTCACCGGTTTCGGTCTTCAAATGGGGGCGCTCCTGATGACGTGAGCCGGGGCGGCATGGTGCATTGCCCGGCTGGGAAGGAAGTACGAGTATAAGAGTGTCGGATAAGCGATAGAGCACGGCCGCCGTGGACAATCAGCCAGTGCGTTCACTCCTCAGGGCTTCCGCGGTCGCGTGCGGCGCCCTCCTGGTCGCCCTGCCGGCCTGCGCCGGCGACAACGCGGGCTCGACTCCGGACAGGACGATCACGATCGGCGTCGACCTTCCATTGACAGGCTCCGAAGGCAGCGCGGGAACGGCCACGCTCAACGGCGTCCGCTTCTTCGTGCAGCGCCACCCGGTCCTGGACGGGTTCACCATCTCCGTCGACGCGCGCGACGACCCGGCCGGCGCGTCGCAGGCGACCTCACGGGGACTCAGGAACCTCGAATCCCTGATCGCGCAGCCCCGTGTCCTGGCCATCATCGGCCCGTTCGACTCGAATGTCGCGCGCGCCCAGATCCCCGTCGCGAATCGGGCGCACCTCGCGCTCGTCAGCCCAGGCACCAGCAGTCGCTGCCTGACCAAGGAGCCGTTCCTGCCCGCACTTCTGAACCCCGCCCGCACGGCCATCACGTGCAAAGCCGCGGGCCTCCCCTCCCCCGCCGAGCTCCGACCCACCGGAGTCAACAACTTTTTCCGCCTCTCCACCACCGATGAGCTCCAGGGCCCGGCCGCTGCGGACTACGCCACCAGGCAGCTGCACTTGCAGAGGATGGCGGTGCTCACGGATGGCGAGGCCTACGGACAGGGGCTCGCCGACAGCTTCACCGCCAGGTTTATCCACCTCGGAGGGAGCGTCGTCGCGCACACGGACCTGGATCCATCGAAGGCCATCGACGCAACGGCATTCCTTCAGGCGGCCAAGAACGATCGCGCTCAGGGCGTTTACTACGGAGGCACCTCGTCGAACCATGCGTGCGTGCTGCGCAGCCAGATGACGACCGTGTTCGGGGCCGACGTGGCGGCTCCCCTGCTGGGCGGCGACGGAATCGCCCTTGATCCCACGTGCGTCGGCGACGCCGGCGCCTCAGCCGCCGGAATCTACGCGACCGTCCCTGCCGCCGACCCCGAGCATGTCGACAGCGCAAGCCCCGTCATCTCCGCATTCAGGACCCAATACGGGCGTCCCCAGGATTTCGGACCGGGCACCATCGCGGCGTACGATGCGACCGGCGCCGTCTACGACGCCCTCGATCGTGCGATCAAGGCGTCGGCGGGAAACCTGCCGGCCCGAGACAGCGTCGTCGCAGAGCTCGCGGCGACCAGGGCTTACAGCGGAACAACCGGCGTGTTCGGCTTCGACCCCGAGGGCGACACCACGCTCCGGCTGGTGTCGATCTTCCGGCCCGCGGGCGCGGACCTCGATGCCGGGTGGACCTGGCTCGGCACCGTCGATTACAGCACCGCACTACCTTATTGATATAAAGTCGCACCCACTTTCGGAGGCGCGGGGCCGAGTTCGCCAATCTCGCGCTTGACTTGCAGGCTCTCTCGAGTCCAAAGTTCTGACCGGAGTAGTGGTTCGGCCACCCCATGTGGCCGCATTCGTCGCCGGCGCACTCTCGCCCCGACCGGATTTCGAGTTGGGAAGAGGGCGGCGAATGAGGGGAGGCAGTGGTCCGGTCGGTTGAGGGCCTCCCTATAAACACAAGGGGGAACCATATGGTTCGAGCTAGGGGACTCGCTGTCCTCATTACGGCGACCTTCGTCGCATTCGCCTGCGGCGGTACGAGCGGCGGCGGGTCCAAGGGCGAGATCGACATCGCCAGCGACCTTCCCGTCTCCGGCGCCGACGCATCCAGCGGCCTGCCCACTCAGCAGGGCGCGCAGTTCGCCGTGACCCGCGCCGCCACGGTGCGGGGCTACACCTTGAAGTTCGTCCCGTTTGACGACGCGGTCAACGGAGCGCACGACGCCCAGAAGGGCGTACAGAACGTCCAGGCGATGCTGTCGAACAAGCTGATCCTGGGCATGGTGGGTCCGTTCAACTCCGGCGTGGCCAAGGCTGAGATCCCGGTCGCCAACGCGGCGCCGCTCGCCATGATCAGCCCCTCGAACACCAACGAGTGCCTGACCCAGACGTTCGACTACTGCCAGGCCGCCAACGGGTTCACACCCGCCAGCCTCCGGCCGAGCACCATCAACAACTACTGGCGCGTCGCCGCTCCGGACACCTTCCAGGGTCCGGCCATGGCCGACTTCGCGATCAAGGCCGGCCCGCCGCCGGCCGGTCTCGGCATCACCAAGGTTGCTGTTTGGGATGACGAGGAGACCTTCGGACAGGGAGTCGCCAACAACTTCGCCAAGGAATTCACAGCGAAGGGCGGCACCGTGGTCGACCGCAAGAGCTACGACCCGAAGGCGAAGAAGGACTTCAAGGACTTCCTCGCATCCGCCAAGGACAAGGGTGCCCAGGGCATCTACGTCGGCGCCACCTCCGCCACCGGCGGCTGCATCGCGCGCGGCCAGATGGCGGGCCTGTTCAACCCCGACATCTACTACTTCGGCCCTGACGGCATCGGCGACTCGCAGTGCCTCAAGGACGCAGGCTCGATGGCGACCAGCAACATGTTCGCCACCCAGGGCGTCTCGGACGCCACCCAGAACCCGGACGCCAAGGCCGTCGTCGACGCTTATTCGGCGGCGTACCCCGGATCGTCCAACATCGGCGCCTACACGTTCGCCGGCTACGACTGCGCCGCCATCCTGATTGACGCGATCGGCCGTGCCATCGACGCCAACGGCGGCAACATGCCGACCCGGTCGCAGGTCATCACCGCCATGTCGAAGACCACCAACTACAAGGGTCTGACCGGCGTCATCACGTTCGACGCCAACGGAGACCCCACCCACCCGACGCTGCAGCTGCAGCAGGTGAAGAGCGGGGCGTGGACCTTCGTCGCCCAGTTCTCGCAGGGCGGATAGTCAAGATTCGGTAAGTCGACAAATTAGGGAGGGGGCGACGTCGCCCCCTCCTTATCATTGGGGCACCTTGGGAGGGGGAAGCGCTTGATCGGAGTCCTGGCCCGGGCGCCGGCCACGTTGCGCAACTTCGGCAACACCCAGTTCGCAACGCTAGCGGGGCTCTTCATCGTGGCAGTCGCGGTTGTCCTCACCATCCAGCACGTGCTCCAGCACGACCCGTCGTACTTCTTTCAGATCCTGACCATCGGCATCGCCGACGGATCGATCTACGCCCTGATCGCCCTCGGATACACGATGGTGTACGGCATCATCGAGCTGATCAACTTCGCGCACGGCGACGTCTTCACGCTCGGAGCCTTCATCTCGTTGGCCCTGTTTCCAATCTTCGGGATCGCCGAAGGCGGGAGTGGGTTGGGCTATGTCATCCCGCTCCTGGCCGTGGCCGTGATCACGATGGGCCTGGTCGCAATGATCAACGTGACGATCGAACGCATTGCGTACCGTCCGCTTCGCCACGCGCCACGCCTGGCTCCGCTGATCACGGCGATCGGCATGTCCTCCATCCTCGAGGGGGGAATGTACCTCTGGAAGGGGCCCTTCAACCTCCACTACCCCGACCTCCTACCCGCCACNCGCCTGAACATCAACGGCGTGTCGATCGGCGTCAAGGATCTGATCGTCCTGAGCTTTGCCATCGTGCTCGTGGTCGCCTTCACACTGTTCATCAACCTCAGCAAGCTGGGCAAGGCAATGCGCGCGACCGCTCAGGATCGTGACGCGGCCCAACTCATGGGGATCGACATCAACCGGACCATCGCGGCCACGTTCTTCATCGGAGCGGTGCTGGCGGGCGCCGGCGGCATCATCTACGGCCTTTACCTCAACAACGTCGCGTTCGACCTGGGTTTCATCACGGGCCTCTTCGCCTTCACGGCGGCCGTGTTCGGGGGCATCGGCAACATCCCGGGCGCCGCCATCGGCGGTTTGCTGATCGGCGTCATCGCCGCTTTTAACAACGGGTACTTCGATTCCGCGTGGACCGAGATCGTCATCTTCGGCATCCTCATCGCGACCCTGGTGTTCCGCCCTACTGGCCTGCTCGGAATGCGGGTGCCTGAGAAATGAAGCGACTTCGCGAGATCATTCGCGAAAACTCGCGCAACCCCAACGCGATCGCCTATGCAGCGATGGGGATCGCCGCCCTCACGTTCCCTGGCATCGCTCAGTTCGCCACCGGCGGAAACGCCGACTACCTCGTCAGCCTCGCGGCCGACGGAGGCGTTTTCGTCCTTCTCGCGATCGGGCTCAACGTGGTGGTCGGGTTCGCGGGCCTGCTGGACCTCGGCTATGCGGCGTTCTTCGCGATCGGGTCATACACGTACGGAATGCTGGCGTCACAGCAGCTCATCAGCTCCCCAATCCACCACGCGCTCCACGTCCCGTTCTGGATCGCGCTGGTGCTTGGAACGTTCGTCGCAGCCGGTGCTGGCGCGCTGCTCGGGGCACCGACACTGCGGCTTCGAGGCGACTATCTCGCCATCGTCACGCTCGGCTTCGGAGAGATCGTGCCGAGGTTCTTCCGCAACATGAGGGACTGGACGAGCGGCGTGAACGGCATCAGCGCCCTGGACGTCCCGACGCTCCCCTTCTGGATCACCGGTCCGTGGGCAAGCACCCAGCTTGCGATCGAGAACAATTTTCGCTTCACGTCGTTCAACGCCACCGCCTGGTACGTGCTGATCATCATCCTTGTCGTCGCGTCGGTGCTCGGGGTGAACAACCTCTACGGATCGCGCCTCGGGCGCGCCTGGATGGCGGTGCGGGAGGACGAGACTGCGGCGGCGGCAATGGGCGTGAACACCGTGAACACAAAGCTGCTGGCGTTTGCCATCGGAGCGTCGTTCAGCGGGTTCGCCGGCGCCTTCTATGGCGCCAAGCTTTCCCTGGTCAGCCCGGACAGCTTCGGGTTCATCGTCTCCATCACGATCCTTTCGATGGTTGTGCTCGGGGGTATGGGAAACATTCCCGGTGCGATGGTGGGTGCCCTGCTCCTGTACTGGGTTCTATACAAGTTCCTACCGGACGCACCGCAGCAGGTAGCAGGGCTCGCCGACAACCTCGGCTTCCACAGTCTCAACGTCGTAACGCCCAACTGGCCCGGCATCGCCGAGTTCGTTTCGAGGCTCAAGTTCATCCTCTTCGGGTTGATCTTGGTGAGCATCATGCTTCTGCGCCCTCAGGGCCTCCTGCCCAGCCGGCTTCGCACGCAGGAGCTCAAGCGCGGCGTGCACGACGAATCGGCGGTAGTCACTTCATGAGCACCGAACCGCAGGCAATCCTCTCGCTGCAGGGCGTGATCAAGCGATTCGGCGGCCTCACGGCTGTCGACCAGGTGAGCTTCGACGTCGCGAAAGGCCAGGTCTTCGCCTTGATCGGCCCTAACGGCGCCGGCAAAACGACGCTGTTCAACTGCATCACCGGGATGCACGTCCCGACCGCGGGCAGGGTCGTGTTCGAGGGCCGCGACATCGCGGGGTCCAAGCCCTACAAGACCGCGCAGCTGGGTATCGCCCGCACCTTCCAGAACATCCGGCTGTTCGAGTTCATGAGCGCGCTCGACAACGTGAAGGTGGGCGAGCACGTGCGCATGAAGGCCAAGCTTTGGGACGCCATCTTGCGCACTCCATTTGCGCGGCGGGAGGAGCGCGAGGTATCTGAGCGTGCGATGGAGTACCTCAAGTTCGTAGGCATCGAACGCCACGCCGACAACTACGCTCGGAACCTCGCCTACGGGCAGCAGAGGCGGCTCGAGATCGCGCGCGCCCTGGCCACCGAACCGCATCTGCTGCTGCTAGACGAGCCGGCGGCCGGCTTCACTCCGCAGGAGAAGGTTGAGCTGATGGTGCTCGTGGACAAGATCATCGCGCGGGGCATCACGGTGTTCTTGATCGAGCACGACATGAAGGTCGTGATGGAGGTCTCGCAGCGCATCGTCGTGCTCGACCACGGCGAAAAGATCGCGGAAGGACCGCCCACCGAGGTGCGCAACAACCCGCGAGTGATCGAGGCCTACCTGGGCAAGAGCGCTTAGCAGCGTATGGCCTTACTCGAGATTTCTGGAATCGACGTCTTCTACGGCCGCGTCCAGGCCGTTCGGGGCGCGTCATTGACGGTCGACAAAGGAGAGGTCGTCGCCCTCATCGGCTCGAACGGCGCCGGCAAGACCACGACCCTGCGGACCATTTCCGGGCTCCTCCACCCTAGCGCGGGCACGATCACGTTCGATGGCAAGGACATCACCCACACCGAGCCTCAGAAGATCGTCGACCTCGGCATCTGCCAGTCTCCCGAAGGCCGCCGCTTGTTTGCACGCATGACGGTCCTGGACAACTTGAGGATGGGCGCCTACACGCGCAAGAACGCCGCCGACATCAAGCGCGACATGGACCGCGTGTTCGAGCTATTTCCGCGCTTGAAGGAGCGCCTGCACCAGATCGCAGGCACGCTCTCCGGTGGTGAACAGCAGATGTGCGCGATGGGCCGCGCGCTGATGGCCTCGCCCAAGCTTTTGATGCTCGACGAGCCCTCGCTCGGCCTCGCGCCGATCCTGGTCGAGACGATCTTCGACATCGTGCGCGAGATCAACTCCCGCGGGATCCCGGTCCTTCTTGTGGAGCAGAACGCGCACAAGGCGTTGGAGGTGGCGCACCGCGGTTACGTGCTCGAGACCGGAGTGATCGTGCAGACCGGCACGGGCAAGGAGCTCCTCGACTCCGAGGAAGTCCAGAAAGCCTACTTGGGCATGTAGTTTCTTTCCCGACCCTCTCCCCTGCGGGGAGAGGGAGTATCACCTTCCCGGCTGATAGCTCGAAACGAACAGATAGACCAGCACCACCGCGAATGCGCCGTATTCGAGCACCACGTTGCGGGTGAAGCTGTCCTCGACCGTGTGGCGGACCAGGCCTCGATTGATGTACCAGGCGAACAGCAGCATCACCGCGAACGTGCCCTCGTTCACCACCAGGTAGATCGCCAGCGCGGTGATGGCCCAGGCCAGGAACGTCACGACCTGGGAGACGAACAGGGCAAAGATGAAAGCACGTCGAGGGTGAATGGCCGTCCCGTTGATCCGGAAGCTGCGATAGGAGGCCAGGAAGGTGATTGTGAAGATCCAGAACAGCTGGAGGATCGCATTGAAATGCAGCGAAACGATGACGAGGTACGCGCCGGCCAGGGCCAGGATGAGGATCGTCTCCTGGAGCACCACATGGCCGCGCTTCTCCTCGTCGCGCAGGCGCAGATAGTCCAGGCGCGCCGCCAGGACGAAGCCCGCGCCGAAGACGGCCGTCAGCACCAGGTACTTCCAGAGCTCGGGTACGAGCAGAGAGAGGCCCGCCAGCGTGATCGCGCCCAGTGCCACCGGGATGTAGTGCTCGATCCGAGGGAACTCCTCCATACCGCGGAGATAGCCAAGCAGCGCCGGGGCGGCGACGACGACCATACCGAGGCTCAGCGCCCAGACCTGGCCCTGGCCGAGCAGCTCGGATTTGAAGCCGAGGGCGATCGCGACCAGCACCACTCCCGTGAAGAACAGGAAGCTTCGGTCGCGCTCCGACCTTGTCTCCGCCGTGGCGGGGGCCAGCCTTTCAGCGGGAATCGGTGGGTTCTTCATTCGACCGGTGAGAGTCTACGTCCCGGCACGGCCGTAGCGGTCTTCCAGCCGTACCACGTCATCCAGTTCCGGCGTCGACACTTCGAATATGTCCGTGTCTTCAACCGCTGTGAGCCGGTGCCGCGTGCCGGGGGTGATGTGGAGCGTGTCGCCCGAACGCATGCGGTGTTTGGTCAAGGCGCCATCCGGCCCGCCGAGCTCCATGTCGACAGCACCATTGATGACGTACAGGAATTCGTCCTTGTGGTCGTGGTACTGCAGGGACAGGGCCTCGCCCTCGGTGATGTGAAGGATCTTGCCGGCATAGCGGTCGGTGACTCCCCACCGCAGCTCGTAACCCCATGGTTTGTCGACCCGCGACGCTTCGGCCCGACCGAATTCAGGAGACATGCGAACGAATACCGACGATGTCCTCGAGTGCAGCCAGCCGCGCCTCGACCGCCGCGCTGTCGGCGGCCTCTGCGTATATCCTGATCAGCGGCTCGGTGCCGCTCGCACGCAGCAGCACCCAGCTGCCGTCCTCGAGGTAGAACTTGAAGCCGTCGTCGGAGCGGACGCGCTGCACGCGTACGCCGGCGACCTCCTGCGGCTCGTTCTTCTCGAGCGTCTCGAGAATTCGCTTGCGGTCCGCGTCATAGGTCTCCCGGACGAGGTGGATGTCGTGCCGGGCATACGCGTGAGGCCCAACGCGCCGTTCGAGATCGATGAGGATCGCTGAGAGCGGTTTGCCTGCCTTGATGATCATGTCGGCGAATAGCAGGCCCGCAAGGATCCCATCTCGCTCTGGAATGTGACCGCGGAAGCCGAAGCCACCGGACTCCTCCCCGCCGAGCACCGCGTCCGTCTCCATCATCTTCGGGGCGACGTACTTGAAGCCGACGGGCACCTCGAAAACCTTGGTTCCGAAGTCGGCGCCAAGCTTGTCGACCATTGCGGTCATGTTCACGGTCTTGATCACCGGACCCCGCATNCCCCGAACCTCGAAGAGATAGAGCATCAGCAGCGCGAACACCTGAAGCTGATTGATGAACGTGCCCGTCTCGTCGATGATCCCTACGCGGTCAGCGTCCCCGTCCGTGCAGATGCACAGATCGTGGCCACCGACCTTCATGAATGCGAGCGTCGAATCGATATTGGGCCGGATCGGCTCGGGGCTGATTCCACCAAACAGTGGGTTCCGCTGGTTGTGCAGCTCGGTCACGTTGGTGCGCCCGCTGCCGA
>JGI12635J15846_10005134_pt1 | contig 11320 bp, 13 predicted proteins | sample BlaSpr_A8_OM2_M2_FD_15846 | JGI IMG/M metagenome (IMG submission 15846) | reverse complement strand
TGAGCGACCGACACACAGGCTGAAGGCGACGGCGGCAAACAATTTCATGGAGGAATCCGTGGCTGACGAGATTGGGCTGAGGGTCAAACGATGTCTAACCCGCACGAGATGTCCTCTCGTTTGGTCGGGACGGGCGGGGCGTGTTCAACGATTGCACGTCCGTTCGTCCTGGCGGGGTCGGCGTATTTTAACGAGTTTATGGGGACCGATGGGGCCCGCCGACGACACCTGTCGCGCGAGCACGCGGAACGGGTTTTGCGCGCGGCCCAACGACGTTCACATTTTGCGAGGAATACGCCGATGCGTTTCGATTACAAGGGCTTTCACATCGACTGTCGCTCACGACACGACCAGGACGGCCGGTATTACGCGCAGGCTCGCATCATCCGCATACCGACGACGGCCGACGCGCACCCGGAGAAGCATGAGTCGGGCGACATCGACGCGTTCGATAACGACGGCGATGCGATTGCGTGTGCGCGGGCATGGGCGCTCGACTGGTGCCATGAGCACGAAGCCTGACGGAAGGCCGCGGAATGCCGCCATGCTAGGATCGCGTCCTGTCAACGGGAGAAGCCATGCGTTATATGCACAATGAACATGTCATCGATGTGTTCGTCGAACAACGCGGCACCCGCTGGGACTGGTCTGTGAAGGCGGGTACATTGCCGCTCAAGACGAATACGGGTGAGATGGCGCCGACCAGCAACGTTGCAGAAAACGAAGCGCTGCATTGGGCGAAGCGTGAGCTGAACCGGCGCTTTCCGGTGGAACCGGAGTGAGAGCGGTGGTTTGAGGCTGCTCTCGGGCGTTCCTTACCGCGGGAAGATGCGGACTTCAAGTTCGTCGCGGCCGCGCCGTTAGTGCTGGCATGAATACACAAAACCCCTCTCCTGAAGCGTCCCGCGACATCGTTCGAGCCGCGGGGGAAACGCTGGAACTGATCTGCCGCCTGCGTGGAGTGGCTATCGAAGCACTCTCCGATGACGAGCTCGGTGAGTTCTTTTCGAACGCACTCAGCGATGACATGTGCGGGTCCTGGTGATTTGAATCGGGACGTGCTGCGCTGTGCTGTGCGACATGGCGAAGCGCTGGCTGGCAGATTTGCCTTTGGACGATGTCGCGCGGCTTAAGGCTCCTTCGACCTTCGGTGGGACACTAAAGTCCGCTAAACGTTTGCCGTTATTCCGGCCATGGACCTTAGCAAACTTCCTTACACCGATACCCGCAGCGCATTAAACGCGGCTGATGAAGCGTTGGAATTGCTTTGCCGTCTGCGAGGGATTCCTCTCGATAGTCTGTCCGATGCAGAGTTGGGCGCGTACTTTTTCAACGCGCTCGAAGATGAACTGGGTGGGGCTGCGTATCTGAACGGGCGCATGTAAGGATCACTTTCATGGCGATGTAACCTGCGTTTCGCAGTGCGCGCGAAGGGCTGTTTAAGCTTGCGCCAGGGCCTAAGCCGCTTACGGAAAATTACCTCGACGTGCGATTCTCGGGTCGGACGCGGTTAGTCAAAAATATCGTGCATTTCGTCTAAAGTTTGCCGCGTGCTGGCCGTTAGCCGATGCATGAACACGACCAATCCCACCGCCGCCGCCTTTCGGAATCTCGTCATCGCCGCCGACGAGACGCTGCATGTGCTTTGCCGCCTGCGCGGTATCACACTCGACGATTTGTCGGAGGACGAGCTGGAAGCGTTTTTCTTCCAGGCCCTCGATGACGAATTCTGGATCGGCGCCCGGTAGGTGAGAGGGGCGGGGCGCAGCGGCTTGTCGAACGCCGGCTCGTCCTTCATCTATGCCAGCAGGTCTGGTCTTGCCGTGAACCGGGGATCAGCAAGCCACGCAACAAACTCGTCGTGCCACTGCTCGAAAGCGTTCTCGTCCATATCGAATACTTCGTCGACATGGCCGGAGTCGCGAAGGTAGGCGCCCACCACCTGTCGTCCATCCCAATACGCAACTGCAAAATCGGTCAGGTCCGCGGTCACGCCGCGCGGCTGGTCGCGAAGCAGCATGTTGAGCTGAGCCTTGAAACTGGTGAAGGTCGTGGCCATAGTGGTGTCCCGGAGAAGGCTGCGAGCGGAAACAGGGCTCGCTAAGAGTAGCGCTTTCCACGGTCCTCGTGCATTAGGTAACCCGTATGTCATGCACGCGATTGTTGTTGCTCTGCGTCGCGCGCGACTTTTCCTGAGCCGATAGCTGGCTACAAAAAACGTCTGTTCTGCAATGCAGGGCCGCACCAATGCGATTCTGTCGGGTCATNGTCGTCGAGNCGAGTCGATAACGAGCATGGTCNGGAAGNATGCCGTAGATGTCATGAGACGATCACAGCGGAGAAAAAGCCCCGCAGCGCAAGGCTGACGGGGCTTTTAGAGATTCGGTGACGCGGNGTGNGANATATCGATGGTCCCCCCGGCAGGAATCGAACCTGCATCTAGCGCTTAGGAGGCACTTGTTCTATCCATTGAACTACGGGGAGATGGATATTTTCGATGGGTAGACACAAGCCCGCGAACCCAGGCTTCAGTCCTACCCTGCATGCATTTCGGGCCGTTTTAGCTTCGTCCTAAATGAAGCGCCCATAACGCACCCTGAGCTATAACTTACTGACTGCGGGCGGGCTCAAGTCCGCTGCAGCGGGCAGAGTATATCAAACACGTTCAAGACGAAAGTCGCCGCATCGCGTAGGCAATTCGCGTCGGGAAACCCCGCTGCGCCTGGTCACGGCACTCGATGAACTCAGAAATAGCAAACTACAGCGCCGACCGCTCACCACACACGCCGGTCACGCCCATATGATTGGTCGCTCCCGCCATACCCTTGACCAAGGTTAACGCTGCTCGCAACACATCGTCCGACAGCGCGCTGTCTTTCGGCCGTGCGAACGGTTTGATCGAACGGTCCGTGCACTCGTTGCCGATAAAGCGATCATTCGCGGGCACTGCGCTCCGCTGGACGTTATCGGCGGCGACGCTTGCGAACGCGCAACTGCTGGCTGCCAACCCGAACCCAAGCGCAGTCATCCAGTATTTCATCTTTCCCATGGTCTCTCTCAGCGGCAGATTGGCAAGCACAACTGTGAATTATGGTTCCCACTTAACAACGCGGTCAACTTAATCACCCTAAATCCCGCGCCAAGCACCGCACTAACAACCCACTCATCTGGAATAACCCACCACTTCCTCCCATAATGCACACATCCCCCGGCCGCCCACCATGACCGAACTCGAAACCGCTGTCGTCGTGTTCCTGTGCCTGCTTGCGGCCACGGCGCTTGGCGTGGTCGTGCGTCCGTTGCTGCCCGAGGAGCATAAAGCGCGCGAAACCGTGCAATTGCTGGAGTTAGTGGTCGGCATGCTGGTCACATTCGCGGCGCTCGTGCTCGGTTTGCTGACGGCATCGGCGAAAACTTTATTCGATACCACCAACACCGACATCCGCACCTACGCGACCGCGCTGATCCAGCTCGACAACAGCCTGCGCGAGTACGGCGCGGACGCCGATGCTCCCCGCCAGATACTGCGCGCCTACACTGCTGCCGCGATCGCTTCCACCTGGGCGCAGGAGCCTCCGCCCGTCGGCGATTATTATCAGAAAACGCTCCCACCGGACCGCAGCGCCAATCATCTCGACAGCCGCGTGCTTGGCGCCTTGCTCGAACGGGCGCAACGATACACGCGCGAGTTGCAGCCGCGCGATCCGTTCCACCAGAAGGTCGTTGAAGAAGCGCTTGGCCGGTTCGACCGGCTCATCCAGCAACGCTGGAAAATCGTGGAGGAGGCGCGCGGTTCGATTTCATCGCCGTTCGACCGGATCCTGGTCTTCTGGCTGCTCGTCATCTTCCTTTGCTTCGGCCTGATTGCGCCGCGCAACGCACTCGCGCTAGTGACGATTATGCTGGGGGCGTTATCGATAGCGTCCGCGGTGTTCGTGATCCTCGATCTCGACACGCCGTTCACCGGTTCCATCATCGTGCCGAGCCAGCCCATGCGCGACGCGCTCGCTTACCTCAACCGCTGAACCGCTTAGCCGCATAACTATCCAGCCATCGATCTAATGCCGTCCACGCTCTACAGCGATCCGCGCCTCGTCGCGCTGTACGACACGCTGAACCCCATCGCCGCCGATACAGCGTTCTACCTGGCGCTGGCCGAAGGCAAAACTCGCGTAATCGATCTCGGTTGCGGAACGGGCTTGCTTGCGTGTGAACTGGCGGCGCGGGGGCATGGTGTCGTTGCTATCGATCCCGCGCCCGAGATGTTGCACGTAGCGCGACACCGGCGGGAAGGCGAACACGTTCAGTGGATAGAAGGCGATGCCCGCGCGCTCGCGGTGCTGCCGCCTGCCGATCTGCTATTGATGACGGGTCACGTCGCCCAAGTTTTCCTCGACGACACCGCGTTCCTCGACACGCTCAAAGCCGCCCGCTATGCGCTACGTAACGGCGGCGAACTGGCGTTCGAGAGCCGTAATCCTGCCGCACGCGCATGGGAATCGTGGACGCCCGCGCAGTCGCGCAGACGGGTCGACGTGGAGGGAATCGGCGAGGTGGAGGTGTGGCAGGACGATGTGAGCGGCAGCCCGGAGTCGGGCATTTGCTTCAACACCTATTATCGATTCAAGGCGACAGACGAGACGCTGACGTCCGCAAGCGAACTCCGCTTTCGCACTCAGGACGAACTCGCCGCGCATCTCGAATCGGCGGGGTTCAGCCACCTCTCGTGGCATGGCGATTGGAACGGCGCGCCAGTATCGGCGTCGAGCCGTGAACTGATTGTGGTCGCGCGCTAAACCGGCGCAAAATCAGTCTGAAACGACGAACCCACCAGCCGGATCAGAACTCGACTGCCACGAAATCGTCTTTGCCGACGTCGCATAATGGACAACGCCACCCGTCCGGGATGTCGGCGAAACGGGTTCCGGCCGCAATGCCTTCTTCCGGCAAACCGTCCTCTTCGTTGTATATCCAGCCACAAATCAGGCAAACCCAGCTTTTATATTCTAAAACTTCACTCACGACAGACTCTTTCATTTCGTTCGACAAAACACCGGTAAATATTCCACCGGGCGGCGTATTGCTCGCGGAAATCGCATTCCGGGGCTGCGCCGCGCGCGGCTGCCGAAACGTCCGGCGACCCGCATAGTACCGGAATGTCGGAATCGGTTCATTGAAGTGAAACAGTCGCGCGGGATGGGGCAAAAGCGGCAAAAGCACAGATCTGCGTGGTTTCGCATGCTCGGTGTATCCTCTCCACGGCGGTTTTTGAGTACCTTGCGTGTCGTCCGGCCGGTGGTGCTGTGTCGATTCGCCGTGCGTCGCACGACCGTTTTAGCCTGCCTGGATCATTCATCTGGCAGCCGCGTTCTTCTGGGAGCAAAAAAATGATGTTCAAGAAACTGTTGTCGGGAGCGGTGTTGTCGAGCGCATTCCTCATGCCCATGTTGGCGCACGCGCAAGCCCGCGTGTTTTTCGTCGAGCCGAAAGACGGCGCGACCGTCACGAGTCCGGTGCATGTGGTGTTCGGTCTGGAAGGCATGGGGCTCGCGCCGGCCGGCGATCCGGATCCGCACAAGGGCCATCATCATCTCTTGATCGACGCAGGCCCGATGCAAAAGGGTCTCGTGATTCCGGTGAACGATAAATCGCTGCATTTCGGCAAGGCGCAGACCGAAGCGGACGTGAAACTGCCTCCGGGCGATCACACGCTGACCCTGCAATTCGGCGACGGCGCACACCAGTCGTTTGGACCAGAAATGAGCCAGACGATCAAGATCCACGTGCAATAACGGCCAGTTCGCCAAATCGTGCTGATCCCGCGCCGGGGCGCACTAATCGCGCACTGATCGTTGCGCGAATCTCAAAAAACGCGGCGCGGCCGCGTTTTTTTTGACCTTTATCGGGCACCTCGCCTTGTCCTGATGGCATAGGGCCTCCAAGCGCCCCGGTCAAGACCGGTACAATGGCCGCTTCCAGTATTTGCACTTTTCCGGCTGCCTCCCATGTCGCTTTATTCCATTTCGGACGCGCAACTCGCGTTCGGCCACGTCGCGTTGCTCGATCACGCTGACTTTTCACTCGAAGCGGGCGAACGCGTCGGCCTGATCGGCCGTAACGGCGCGGGCAAGTCGTCGCTGCTGAAAATCATCGCCGGGCTTGCCAAGCCGGACGACGGCCTCATCACGCGCCAAAACGAGCTCACCACGGTCTACGTACCGCAGGAACCCGAGTTCGACCTGGAGGCGTCGGTGTTCGACGTCGTCGCGTCCGGCTTGTCGCACGAGCGGGAACTGCTCGGCGAATATGACGTCGTCGCGCACAAGCTCGCAGACGCGCCGTCAGAAGGCCCGGAGCACGACGCGCTGATGTCGCGCATGAACTCGCTGCAGTCCTCGCTCGACTTGCACGATGCCTGGAGCTGGCAAACCCGCGTCGCGACCACGCTGCAGCAGATCGGGCTGGACGGTGACGTTCGTTCGGGCTCGTTGTCGGGCGGCATGAAAAAGCGCGTGGCGCTGGCTCGTGCGCTGGTCGTGCAGCCGGACGTGCTGCTCCTTGACGAACCGACCAACCACCTCGACTTCGAAGGCATCCGCTGGCTGGAAGAGCTGCTGGTCACGTTGCGCACGGGTTTGCTGTTCATCACCCACGACCGGGCGTTCCTGGACAAGGTTGCAACCCGCATCGTCGATCTGGATCGCGGGCGCTTGCTGTCGTATCCGGGTAATTACAGCGCGTATCAGACACGCAAGGCGCAGCAGCTCGAAATCGAACAAGTCGAAGCGGCCAAGTTCGACAAGCTGCTGGCGCAGGAAGAAGTGTGGATCCGCAAGGGCGTGGAGGCGCGGCGTACGCGCAGCGTCGGGCGTATCGCGCGGCTGGTGGAAATGCGCAACGAGCGCGCCGAACGGCGCAACGTGCAGGGCAATGTGAAGCTTGACGTCGGGCAGGGCGAGCGCTCGGGAAAAATCGTGTCGGAACTGACCGACGTGACAAAGCGGTACGGCGATAGAACCATCGTCGATAAATTCACGGCCACCGTCATGCGCGGCGACAAGTTCGGTTTCATCGGTGCGAACGGCGCGGGCAAGACCACGCTGCTCAAGATGATCCTGGGCGAACTCGCGCCGGATGAAGGCACGGTGCGCACCGGCACGAACACGCAAGTGGCGTATTTCGACCAGATGCGCGAGCAACTCGATCTCGACAAAACCCTCGCCGACACCATCAGCCCAGGCAGCGAATGGGTCGAAGTGAACGGCGTGAAGAAACACGTGATGAGCTATCTCGGCGACTTCCTGTTCGCGCCGGAACGCGCCCGCTCACCCGTGCGCTCGCTGTCGGGTGGGGAACGCAACCGGCTGCTGCTCGCGCGTTTGTTCGCGCGGCCGGCAAATGTGCTGGTGCTGGACGAGCCGACCAACGACCTCGATATCCAGACCCTTGAGCTACTTGAAGAACTGCTCACGGATTACGACGGTACCGTGCTGCTGGTGAGCCATGACCGCCAGTTCCTGGACAACGTAGTGACCTCGGTGTTTGCATCGGAAGGTGGCGGCAAGTGGCGCGAGTATGTGGGCGGATTCACCGACTGGCAGATCCAGAGCGAACGCTCGGAGAAAATTGCGCTCGAAGCCGCACGCGACACGGCCAAGCAGGCGAAGAAGGACGACGGCCCGAAAGACAGCGGCGCCGGCCGCAATTCGCAGCGCTCGACCAAATTGCCGTACAAGGAAGTGCGCGAGCTGGAAGCGCTGCCCGCGCAGATCGCCGCGCTCGAATCCGAGCAAAAGTCGATTGCGGCGAAGCTTGAAGATGGTTCCGTGTTCGCGAAAGATCCGAAAGAAGGCACGCGTCTGAGTGAGCGGCATGCGGCTATCGACGAGGAGTTGCTGGTCGCGCTCGAACGCTGGGAAGAACTGGAAGCAAAGCGTAAGTGAGCCGGCCTTCGGGCCGGGCGTCTTCCTCATNTCGAAAAATTTGTCGNAAACAGTAAAATATGTCGCGTTTTCGGGCGCACGGCCTTGAGGATCGCAGCGGTTACACCGTAGTGAAACCTTGTAGTGAAACGCTGTAGTCAAGCAAGAGGCCGTCGCGTTTTCGAGTTATAACGCGCAATCCGGCGCGGTCTGCCGGGTTGGCCCGCTATGTTCACGCATTCGCCGGTTGTCCGGCCTGGCCGCTGATGAATTCCGCTACCGAATTCACGCCGCGGCCGCCCGGACCGCCGGACCCACATCCAGACATGTCCACGAAAAAACCCAGCGCCGCCGACGGCGGCAAGAACAGCGGATACAGCGAAGCATCGATCAAGGTGCTGAAGGGTCTCGAGCCGGTCAAGCAACGGCCCGGCATGTACACCCGCACCGAAAATCCGCTGCACATCATTCAGGAAGTCATCGACAACGCATCCGACGAGGCGCTCGGCGGCTACGGCAAGCAGATCACGGTCACGCTGCACGCTGACCACTCGGTGTCCGTCGAAGACGATGGGCGCGGCATTCCGTTCGGCCTGCATCCGGAAGAAGGCGTGCCGGTCGTGGAGATCGTGTTCACGCGCCTGCACGCGGGCGGCAAGTTCGACAAGGCCGCCGGCGGCGCGTACACGTTTTCGGGCGGTCTGCACGGCGTGGGCGTATCGGTGACGAACGCGCTGTCCACGCGATTGGACGTGACCGTGTGGCGCGACGGCAAGGTCGCGGAACTCGGCTTTTCGAATGGCGATGTGGTGAAGCCGCTCGAAATGCGCCCGATGAACCGCGGTGAGAAGAAGTCCGGCACGCGTGTCACCGCCTGGGCCAACCCCAAATATTTCGATTCGCCGAATCTGCCGGTCGGTGAGTTGCAGCGGCTGTTGCGCTCGAAGGCGGTGTTGTTGCCAGGTGTGGAAGTCGTGCTCATCAACGAAAAAACCGGCGAGCGTCAAAGCTGGAAATACGAGGACGGGTTACGCGGCTATCTGCTGGAAGGAATGGGCGGCAGCGATCTGCTGATTCCGCTGTTCGAAGGCGAGCGTTTTGCTGGCAACGCGAAGTCGAGCGAGGAAACCTTCGCCGAAGGCGAGGGCGCGACGTGGGTCGTCGCATGGAGCGAGGAAGGTCCGTTGCTGCGCGAGTCGTACGTCAACCTGATCCCGACGCCCGCCGGCGGCACGCACGAATCCGGTTTGCGCGACGGCTTGTTCCAGGCGGTCAAGAGCTTCGTCGAATTGCACAACCTGCAGCCCAAGGGCGTGAAGCTGCTCGCGGAAGACGTGTTCGCGCGGGTGTCGTTCGTGCTGTCGGCGAAGGTGCTCGACCCGCAGTTTCAAGGGCAGATCAAAGAGCGCCTCAATAGCCGCGACGCGGTGAAACTCGTGTCGTCGTTCTCGCGGCCCGCGCTCGAACTGTGGCTGAACCAGCATGTCGAGTACGGCAAGAAACTCGCGGAACTCGTGATCCGCCAGGCACAGGCGCGCACGCGCGCCGGGCAGAAGGTGGAGAAGCGCAAGAGCTCGGGCGTGGCGGTGCTGCCCGGCAAGCTGACCGATTGCGAATCGACGGATGTCTCGCGCAACGAACTCTTCCTCGTGGAGGGCGATTCGGCGGGCGGTTCGGCGAAGATGGGCCGCGACAAGGAATTCCAGGCCATTCTGCCCTTGCGTGGCAAGGTGCTGAACACGTGGGAAACAGAGCGCGACCGGCTGTTCGCGAACAATGAAGTGCACGACATCGCTGTGGCGATCGGCGTGGACCCGCACAGTCCGGACAGCCTGGACCACAAGGTCGATCTCTCGAATTTGCGTTACGGCAAGATCTGCATCCTGTCGGACGCGGACGTGGATGGCTCGCACATCCAGGTTCTGCTGCTCACGCTGTTCTTCAAGCATTTTCCGCAACTGATCGAGCAGGGCAATGTGTGCATCGCGCGGCCGCCGCTGTTTCGCGTCGATGCCCCGGCGCGCGGCAAGAAGCCGGCACAAAAGCTCTATGCACTCGACGAAGGTGAACTCGAGGCCATCCTCGACAAATTGAGAAAGGACGGCGTTCGCGAGACGCAATGGTCGATCAGCCGCTTCAAGGGCCTGGGAGAAATGAGCGCGGAGCAATTGTGGGACACCACGATGAACCCGGACACGCGCCGTTTGCTGCCGGTCCAACTNGGCGATCTCGGTTTTGATGACACGGTCACGCGTATGACGATGCTGATGGGCAAGGGTGAGGCGGCGTCACGGCGTAGCTGGCTCGAAGAGAAGGGCAACGAAGTCGAAGTCGACATTTGACGCCACCGGAAACCCAAAGACGCCCCTGAACCTCGTCAACGCATAACACTGGAAATTCGATGGACGATCTCTTCGCGGACCAAGAAGCCGCGCCCGAAGGCGAAAAACTGACGCTTGGCGATTACGCTGAGCGCGCGTATCTCGACTATGCGGTGAGCGTGGTCAAAGGCCGGGCGCTGCCCGATGTTTCCGACGGCCAGAAGCCTGTGCAACGCCGCATCTTGTTCGCCATGAACGAGATGGGCCTCGCCAACACCGCCAAGCCGGTCAAATCGGCGCGCGTGGTGGGCGACGTGCTGGGTAAATATCATCCGCATGGCGACCAGTCGGCCTACGACGCACTCGTGCGCCTCGCGCAGGCGTTTTCGATGCGTTATCCGCTGATCGACGGGCAAGGCAATTTCGGCTCGCGCGACGGCGACGGCGCGGCGGCCATGCGGTACACGGAAGCGCGCCTCACCCCGATCGCGAAATTGCTGCTGGATGAAATCGACATGGGTACCGTCGATTTCATGCCGAACTACGACGGCTCGTTTCAGGAGCCGAAGCTTTTACCCGCGCGCCTGCCGTTCCTGTTGCTGAACGGCGCATCGGGTATCGCGGTGGGGATGGCGACCGAAGTTCCTTCGCACAATCTGCGTGAAGTCGCAGCCGCAGCGGTCGCGATGATCCGCGATCCGAAGATCGATCACGCCCGGCTGGCCGAGCTGATTCCGGGTCCGGATTTCCCCGGCGGCGGTCAGATCATTTCGAGTCAGGCCGAGATCGCAGCGGCTTATGAAACCGGACGCGGCAGCCTGAAGGTGCGGGCGCGCTGGAAGATCGAGGACATGGCGCGCGGGCAGTGGCAACTCGTCATCACGGAATTGCCGCCGAGCACGTCGGGCCAGAGGGTGCTCGAGGAAATCGAGGAACTGACGAACCCGAAGATCAAGCTCGGCAAGAAGGCGCTGAGCCCCGACCAGTTGCAGACGAAGCAGACGCTGCTTGCCCTGCTCGACACGGTTCGGGACGAATCGGGCAGGGACGCACCGGTGCGGCTCGTGTTCGNGNCGA
>JGI12635J15846_10005133_pt1 | contig 11323 bp, 6 predicted proteins | sample BlaSpr_A8_OM2_M2_FD_15846 | JGI IMG/M metagenome (IMG submission 15846) | reverse complement strand
TCTGCCAGTGGGAAGCGCAAGGAATTGTCAGTGCGCGACGAGAGACTGTATTGGTGCACAATGTGCCCGGCCTACAGGAGTTGTCGCGGGAAGAGTAACTTTGAGGCCGCAAGGCCGCAATCAAGAAGTTGAAGCGATGCGAGTTCTAGGTTGGGTAATCCAGCCGCCGCATCAACCCACCGATCACCAGGCGAACACTTCTCCGAATTGACCCAGCCGTACGGTCAACAGGTTGATGCCGACGCCCGCAAAACTGCCGAAATTCCAGATTTGCAAGCAGACCAACCGCGCCCTCAGTTTCAGCTTCCATCGAGCCCGGTTATGGGTGGTCGGATGGGCCAGCGGGCTTAGGTGCTTCGGGAGCGGCAGGACTTGCCCCATCGGGACGCGACATTGGCCGCTGTTGAAGATATCGTTGCCCAGCGGCCGCGTAACGACCCGAGGCCCCGGCGGCTTGCGGAGCTGTGCCCATCAGCGTCTGCAGTTGAGCCAGCATCATCGCCCACAGCTCATTTTCCATTTGCAGCTGTTGCTTCACCGCCGGGTCTTTCACCTTAGCGGCATTGGCTTTCATCTCATCCAACTTGGTGTGCATCTCCTTCAGGTCGGCCATCAGCCGGAGTGAACGCTGCATGCGCCCGCTATTCCAGCCCGTCGGCATGGGCCGATTCTGCAACTCGGACATCACAGCCGCCTGGTTCTGCGTCGGAGCCGGCACTGCACTCGGAGCTGCCTGCCCCCACAGGGTTGCACCTACAAACAACGAAAACACAATCCAACCGAACCGCTTCATGCACCTTCCTCCTCTAGTCCCTAAATAATTCAGTACTACCGATGATTCGTCTTCCACCAACGTCAATAGCTTGCTGTGTGGACGTAGGTCTGTCGCAGAGCCGTTCTTAGGATAGCGACGGGCCCACACTCACCAGATCATTTCGTTCGGCATGCTCGAGGCCGAGAAGTGTTCCCGGAGCTATCCGATTGCCGCCCAGTTCGCCCGATTCCTTTTTCAAAGCCGCCTCTTTCCAAACCAGGTACACCGCGGGATAGACCAGCAGTTCCAGAATGAACGAGGTCACGATTCCGCCCACCATGGGGGCGGCAATGCGCTTCATGATCTCCGATCCTGTGCCAGTGGACCACAGAATCGGAATCAGCCCGACGCTCATGGTGGCGAAGGTCATGAACTTGGGACGCAGTCTCTTAGCAGCTCCTTCCACAATGGCTTCGTAGAGACGCTGTCGGGTCATCCTACCCGGATCGCGCTTGGCTTTTTCATACGCGAGGTCGAGATAGAGGAGCATGAAGACCCCGGTTTCAGCATCGATTCCGAGCAGGGCGATAATCCCTAGCCAGACGGCGATGCTCATGTTATAGCCCAGAGCATAGACGATCCAGATCGCACCGACGGCAGAAAATGGCACCGCCAGTGTAACAATCATGGTCTTAACCAACGAGCGGGTATTGCAGTAGAGCAATAAGAGGATGATCGCGATCGTCACCGGGACCACGACCATCAAGCGCTGGCGCACCCGCTCGGCGGATTCGTACTGCCCGCTCCACAGGACGGAAGCTCCGGCCGGGAGTTTCAACCGTGTCTGCACGGCCCGTCGAGCGTCCGCAACATAATCGCCAATCGGGCGGTCCGCCACATCAACGAAGACATAGCCGGTGAGCAAACCATTTTCATCACGGATCATCGCCGGGCCGTTCAACGTGCGGACGGCCGCCAGTTCCGAGAGCGGAATCTGCTTTTCATTGGTCGAGATCAGCACCTTGCCAAGTGCGTCCAGATCGGAGCGAAAATCGCGCATATAGCGCACATTCACGGGGTATCGGGCGCGGCCTTCGATCATGGTGGTAACGTTGTCGCCCCCGACCGCTGTAGATAAGGCATTCTGCGCATCGTCGACCGAGAGGCCGTAGCGAGCCAGCGCGTCACGATCCCACACTACATCCAGAAAATATCCGTTGCCGGTGCGCTCGGCAAATACGCTGCGGGTTCCCGGCACGGTGCTCAGTACCTGTTCCAGTTGCTGGCCGACCTGCTGAATTTGAGTCAGGTCGCCGCCTTGGATTTTCAGACCAACAGGAGTGCGGATCCCGGTGCTCAGCATGTCGATGCGCCCCCGGATCGGCATGGTCCATGAGTTCGATAAGCCCGGGATGCGTAACGCCTGATCCATCTCCGCAACGAGTTGCTGCTCGGAGATGTGATCGGCGGTAATGTGGCTGAGGACGGGCAAGAGCCAGTTCGGAGCCCACGAGGAGTACCACGTCTGCGTCTTGCGCCACTTGGATTGCGGCTTGAGCACGACGACCGTTTCCAACATCGACAGTGGAGCGGGATCGGTCGCGGTGTCGGCGCGTCCGGTCTTTCCCAGCACGTGGTCTACTTCCGGAAATCCTTTGATGATCCGATCAGTCACCTGCAACAGCTTCTGCGACTCTGCGATCGAGATTCCGGGCATGGTGGTCGGCATATAGAGCAGCGAGCCTTCGTCCACCGAGGGCATGAATTCGGAGCCGATCTTCAAGAACAACGGGATGGTCGCTAATACCAGGACCAGGGCGCCGCCGATGACTTGCCATTTCCAGCGTAGAGTCCAACGGACCACCGGATCGTAGATGCGCATCAGTGGCCCGGTGATGGGATGTTCTTCTTGCGAACGAATGCGACCACTCAACAGCCAATTGGAGAAACAACTCCAGCGGCTTGGAACCGCGTCTGCCGGCGTCCGGCGTCGCACAAGCAGGAGCCGGAGGGCGGGGTCTAAAGTGATGGCGAGCGCCGCCGCCACGAGCATGGCAAAATTCTTGGTGTAGGCCAGCGGACGGAAGAGCTTCCCTTCTTGCCCTTCCAAGACCAGAACCGGCAGAAACGCCACCGCGATCACCAACAGCGCGAAGAAAGTCGGCCCGGCCACCTCTCGCACAGCCTCAAGNACNACTTCGTGTTGCGAGAAAGGAAGGCCTGACTTTTCGTAGCTCTCAAGCTTCTTGTGNGTCTGTTCGACTACGACGATNGCGGCATCGACCAGTTCACCGCAAGCGATGGCGAGACCAGCCAGCGACATTACGTTGATGCTTACACCCGCGTAGTGGAGCGGGATAAAGGTCAGCAGCACGGCCACCGGGATCGTCACGACGGGAATCACCGCACTGGGAAAGTGGCGGAGAAAGACCAGGATGACCAGAACGACAGTGAGAACGACCTCGATCAGCGTCCAGCGTGCGTTGGAGATCGAACGGTGGATCAGTTCAGAACGGTCGTACACCGGGACTACTTTTACTCCGTCTGGCAAACCAGACGCGATGTCGTTGAGGCGGCTCTTCACTCGACTAATCACATCGAGCGCGTTGCTGCCGTCGCGCATAATGACGATTCCGGATACGACTTCCCCGGCGCCGTCCAGGTCGCTGGCGCCACGTCGAATATCCGGGCCGATGACTACGTTTCCAATATCCTTAATCCGAATGGGAGAGCCGTCGACCGAAGCCAGAACGATCTCCTCGATGTCGGATTGCGAGCGCATGTAGCCGCGGCCGCGAATCATGTATTCGGCGCCGCCAAAATCAAGCACACGCGCGCCCGTCTCGCGGTTACCGGAGCGGACCGCATCGGCCACGCGAGAGATGGGAATGCCGTAGGAACGCAGGCGGTTGGGGTCGACGTTGACTTGATACTGCTGCGTGAATCCACCGAGCGAAGCCACATCCGCCACGCCCGGCACCGCCTTCAAATAGTACTTGAGATACCAATCCTGATAGGAGCGGAGTTCGCCTAAGGTGTGCTTGCCGGACTCGTCCTTCACGACGTACTGAAAGATCCAGCCCAAGCCGGTGGCGTCCGGACCAATTTCGGTTTTGACTCCTTCCGGAAATCGTCCCGTCACGGCGGAGAGATACTCGAGGGTGCGAGAACGGGCCCAGTAGAGGTCGGTCCCTTCGTCGAAAATGACGTACACGTANGANAACCCGAAGTCAGAAATCCCGCGCACCGTCTTCACATGGGGNGCGCCGGTCATGGCGGAAATGATGGGATAGGTGACCTGGTCTTCCACGACATCGGGACTCCGGTCCCAGCGCGAAAGGATGATGACCTGAGTTTCGCTCAGGTCGGGCATGGCGTCCACCGGCAGGTGCATCATCGTCCACCCACCCAAAACACAGGCCACGCCGACGATGGTGAAGACGAGGAACTTGTTGCGGACGCAGAGCCCGATAACCCAGTTAATCATTGCCGGGCCTCAGACGGATTCAAGGCTATGTAGTGTTCCGGTTGCACGCCGAATTTCTTCTTACAGCGATCGGAGCAGAAATAATAAGTGCCGCCGTCGCGAGTGACGGTGTTGCCCTCCGCCACAGCCTTCGCACGGTCGATCATCATGCCGCAGGCCGCATCTTTGACCTTGCCCGCATTAGCAGCCAAGCTGCCGCGCTCGCTCTTGGATCGGTCCGCATCTTTCTCGTCCGGCAGGTGCTTTGCCGGTGCTTGCGCGATCGACTTCAGTCGGCTCTCCGAATCCACCAGAAAGGTTCCTGCACCCACCACGCGCTCGCCTTCCGCCAAACCATGCACAATCTCGACGCGGTCGCCAGAGCGCCACCCCGTTTGTACTGCGCGCGGCTCGAACACTCCGCTGCTGCGCTCGACAAACACGCGCTGTTCGCGTCCGGAATCGAGCACGGCATCCTGCGGAACCGTGAGTCCGGCCGGCATCGCCACCTGTAATTCGACATCGACGTACATATCGGGGCGTAGAGCGAAGCCGGGGTTATCGGCAACCAAGCGCAGCTTCAAAGTCCGCGTCGCGGGATCGACCTCCGGCAGAACATCACTTACGCGGGCTGTAAGAATCTTTCCCTGACCGGGCAGAGTGACCCGTGCCGTTGCGCCAGGATGGACACTCTGCGCTTCGCTGCCGAAGACGTCAGCCAGGATCCAGATTTGGCTCAGGTCGGCAATGCGATAGAACTCGGTCGCGTGATCGAAATGCTGGCTGGGCGTAATGTTGCGCGCCAGAATGAACCCATCCGTTGGCGCTACGATATCAATGCCGTCAGGAAGCTTGCCGCTTTCGGCTACTTGCCTGATTTGCACGTCGCTCATGCCAAGATTGCGCAGGCGATCCGTGTAGCCCTGAATACTACTCACGCCTTGCTTGGACACAGCGCCAGGAAACGGCATCGTCCGTGACCCATCCTTGCCGACCGAGCCGGGTACACGCTCCGTAGCGGACAGGAATCCCGACGCGACGGACAACAACTCAGGCCCATAGAAAGTCGCTAGCTTTTGGTCTTTCTTGACTCGTACTCCGACCGAATCGTTGTACGTCTCGCGGACAAAGCCCTCGGTGCCCGAGTTGATCCGATACACTCGTGTGTCTTCCGGAGCTACGCGACCCAGTACCCGGATGATGTGCGGGGCAACATTTCTCTCCACCGTGGCCATCCGAATCCCAAGTAATTCCTGCGTAGTACCATCGATGCTGACGACTCCTTGGGGTAACTTCGTGAGCAGAGATGCGGGAGCATGGTTGGCATCGTCGGCATAGACGGGCTCAAGTGGCATGCCGCAGTCGGGAGCAATGCCGGGATGGTCCGACTTATAATCTGGGTGCATGGTGTCGACCCAATAGAGAACGCGTCGGTTTCCAGCTTGCTGAGAGGGTTGACGGGATTCCCGGCTATAGCGGCCCAGCATGAAAGCGCCAAGGACAATAACGAGTACTGCAGCAACTGCTGCCGTCACCTTTTTCATTTGTTACCCCACAATCACAGGTTGCAAACATTTCCGCGGCAGTGAAACTTAATACGTCCGGGAAGATTGCTGGCGCACGCCAGCAGCAAGCGCCGTATCACGTACGTAGCGAGTTCGATAAATCGCGCGCTCTGGGGGTGAGCGCCGGCTCGGGGGAGGAAGAATCTGAAGTCTTGTTCGGACTCTGAACGATGAGCCGCTCGCACCCGGCGACCCATCAATGTCAGGCCTAAACTTTAGGCTTCGCAAACAGATTGTCATCCAGTTTCGGGTTCACCACTGCCTTCTCAATGATCATCTTGTGATTTTCGTGGTATCCGTCGACGGCCGTCTCCAGGAGAAACGGAATCATCACGCCTTGCACGGACCGGAACTCACGCTGATAGACCCACACCGTCCGCATCTTGCCATCCATGCGGCGCGGCGTTCCCTCAACTTTCACGTCCAGAAAACTCTGTTTATCGATCCAGACGTGTTGCACTGCGCCGCTTTTGGTAGTGAGCTTCAGTTTATAGGCGTCGTGGCCTTCCACCGGCTCTATCCCCTCAACCTCGACCGTCGTTCCCTTTGCCGCGTAGTCGACTAGCGGGCCGTCCAGATCTTTTCCCTGCTCGGACTTCAGCTCGTCCGCGGTGAACGCCTCCACCTCTTTGCGATTGAGGAAGGGACGCACTTTCCACCCGTTGGTTCCGTCGTAAATCTGCACCGCGGTCTTGCCCGCAAATTCAATCTCGATCCGCGACTTCCCCGGGCGCTTCATCTCCATGACAAAGGGCAGTTGCACTTGCTGATCCCCTTTCCCAGCGTCCTTGTTGTCTGGGAGCCCCATCTTGCTGACATGCCCCTTTCTGCCCTCAGCAACTCTCCGACTACGCTCGACCGAGCCGCCACCTGCGTCCATCTTGCCGGTCCATGACATCGTCTGGACCGAACGCCAAGCCTGCAAACCACCACGGGCCGCGATATTCCGGTTGACGATCTCATTGGCGGAGAGCTTTGCCGATGCCGCCGGCGCATCCGCGCCGACCGCGAGGGACATTGCCAGAACTGTGAAAATGCCAACCCCTACTGTTTGTCTCAACATCGATTTACTCCTCAGTGTTTTCAGAATGTGTAGAACCCAAGCTCAAGCGGAGTCCTGATCGGGGGGAGAATCGTCACGCCGGGCATGGGACCAATAGCGGCGGACAGTCATCGTATCTTAGCTGACCTGTGGAGGTCGTATTTGCGCCAGCGCAAAGACGAAACTTGATTTCTTCACGAAAAGGGGGAAATTTTTCGGCCCGGGTTACTAGTTGCTGGTTACGCCAATCGGGCGGATTGAAAACAGCCCAAGATTGCTGGTCGGAACATTAGCTGCCTCATTCCTCGCAGCGGGACGACTGTGGGGAAGGGCAAGCACTAATCCACTACGAGTCCGTCGGCGCGGAACCGCCCGATTACTACGATAACGTGATCTCCACGCTTCACCAGGCGGCCCTTGTTCGAGAAGGCCATCCAGTAGGTCTTGCCCGCCTCAGGTGTGGAACTCTGACGCAGCTGCCCGACCTTCTCCAGGGAAGGGACGACCAGTTTCACCCCCGCCCGCGGATCGATGAGGGAAGGTTCGTTCTTCTTATCGTTGAGGACCTTGGCCTTGTCGGGGTCGAGTATCTGGTAGGTAAATTTTATGACCTCGCCCGACTCCGTCCACTTTACGGCTAGCGAATCAACCCCCCAGACGAGCCGGTAATACTCGCCTGCTCGCCCCGCAAAACGATCGGGGCGATAGGGCGAGTGAGTCCCAGTCGCCGCGGGCTTCGCGGCAGGAGATTGTGCTGTCGAGGGATTGGTCTTGTCGCCGGCTGACTTGCTGCCGGTTGAAGGAGAAGTTGCGCTCTGTGCAAACAGAGCGCCGCAGAGCAGAAGATTGGCGAAGATGGTTGATCGAATCATCAGGCTCCCATTTTTAGCACATCGCCGGACAGCCAACTGGTGTCCGGCCGACGAAGTTGCTGATCTCGCTCTGGTCTCAGGTCCGCGCGGCAGCGCGCATCTTGCGACGCAACGCACCGGCCAGACCCAGCACACCGGTTCCCAGAAGGGTCAGACTGCCCGGTTCCGGAACCGTCGACACGTTAATAGTAGTTGTGCCGTTCAGCTGTGACAGGCAAGCGCGATCGTCGTCAAAACTCAACCTAAACAGTTGGTTGGTGATGCCGCTAAATCCCACGCCGTCGCTTACGCCCGAGAACAGGCCCACCAAGTCGTAACTGCCCTTACCAATCTTATCCCAGGTGCCCGAAAACGAAGTCACAAAGAGCACTGCACCGTCGCTGTCGAGCTCAAAGTTACCTCCTGTGAGAGTGCCACCATGCTTCAGACTCCCAATAAACGAACCCAGGTTAAAGCTAAGCGTGCCGAATGAATCGCCTTCGATCGGCGTGCCGTCAATCACGAGATCGTTAGCCGTAGATACCGCCCCTGAGGTCAAGCTACCGGACAAGATGCCGTTGTTGGTGAAGGTGATTGAAGTTGCAAACGCTGGCGCCGCGAACGACCCCAGCAACATCGTGCATGCGAGGAAAATCGACTTCATTATTTGTAGACTCCCAAGACTGTGATTAAGAGCGGTTAATCTGGGGGGAGGCCGCCAGCTTTTGCGGAGCCAACGGAAAAAACAATTTCAAGCAGGGGTGTTGGAGAACCGTCGGCAGGAGGAGAATTGACTTGCCCGTCTCTGAAGTGACTTTACGCGATCAACTGGCCGAATGCAACTCGAAAATATTGCCAATTCGCTTTTGTNTTCCACTCCTCGTTCTCGCTCATAACATTTCGATAACAAAACAAAAACAAGGCTGCTCGCGGGAAATCCCGCGAGCAGCCTTGAGGTCATGGGTTTCAGCCTCATCCGTCAACCTACGGAGTAGCGAAACCGATAAGGTTTCCGGACTGCGGACTTCCCGCTCCAGTATCGGTAAAGGTGATCGTCCCGGCACGGTTCGTTCCCCTCGGCGAGGTAATGTTAGTGAACCTGACCGACACGGTGCAACTCGTACCGGGTGCAATGTTTGCTCCGGTACAGGTGTCCGGACCGGCCAGAGGTCCGCTGCTAAAGAGGTACGTGAGCATGGTCCCACCTGACGCAACCACACCGGTAACCGCCACACTCGACCCACCCGCTCCTGCGGTGTTCGCCAGAGTGACGGTGCCAGTGCCTGTTGTGCAGGCAAGAGTAGGCGTCGGCGAGCAACTAGGTAAGGTGATCGTCAGCGGAGTGATCGACACGGCTGCCCGCGTCGCCACGCCCGTACCAGTGAGCGTTACCGGTGTTGGCGTGACTGTGGCACTCGCATAGGCGACCGTCAGGGTTCTGCTGAACGACGCCGCCGTTGCCGGCGCAAAGCGCACCTTAATGGTGCAAGAAGCGCCTAGCGCCAACGTTCCGCCGCAATTGGGAGCACCAGCAGGGAATGTCCCAGTAGTGACCCGCGCGAAGGGCTGCGGCGCGCCGCCACCGAAGGCAACGGTACCGCCGGCCAGAGCAACGTTACCGGTATTTGTTACCGTCAGGTTCAACGGATTGCTAGTGGTACCCGTCGCCCAGTTTCCGAAGGCCAATGGGTTCGGTGTTACGGTCGCGGTTCGAATCGGGGCGATAACGTTTCCGGTCAAACTAACAGGCGAGCCAGTCACCGAAACGCTAGCATTGATGGTCAGTGTGGATGTCAATGTGCCTGTGGCAGCCGCCGCCGGCGAGAACACCACGTTGATAGTACAGGTGGCACCCGCGGCCAACGTCCCGGCGCAAGTTCCTCCTGCCGTACCGCCTGGGCGGGAGAACGGTGCTCCGCCAGGGATGCTTTCGCTGATACCGGTCAAGTCCGCGCCCCCGGTGTTGCTGAGCGTCAGAGTTTGCGCTGCGCTGGTCGTACCGGCCACTGCGCTGAAAGTCAGCGAAGTGGGCGAAACGGCGCCAGCCGCACGCACTGACGACGCGAACTCGACCGCGCCGACGTCAACAGCGTTGTTGGTCTTCCTCGCGGTGCCGAAGAAGTCGAAGCTCGGTGCAGCCGCGTAAGTCGTAGACGAGTTGGACGGCGTGATGTAGCTGATCGCCGGCGAACCTGCTGACAGCCCATAGTTGCCGAGCAGAACGTTCGTCACCGGGTTCGTCATTGCCAGTGGGCCCCAACTGAGGTTGATCCAGTTGTTGCCTTCATCCACTGTCGCGGCCGGACTCAGGTTGAAGACCGGGTTCGGCACAGTGGCGTCCGAGATGCCCGGAGGCACCTGCCAGCCTGACGACTTGAGTTCCGGTGGTGTCCGCGAACCGTTGCAGTACTCGCTGACAAGGGCCAGATTGGAGGGGGCCAAGTTGGCCCGGAAGCCTGCGCCCCCGCCGGCATAGCCAGAGATGCTCGTCAGGATCGAAGCCTCTGGAGATAGCGTGACGGTGGATGCATGGTTAGTGGGTGTAGTGTCTCCGCGCACGCCGATGTCCCAGTAGCTGACGCCAGCGGGGCAACCACCTGTGATCGTCTGGCTCGCTGCTGGCGTACCAGTCGTCGGCCCGGTCGAGGTGAATGCTGCGTTAAACAGCGCGACCACGTTCTGCTGGTTCAACGTCCCGGTGCCGAGCGAACCCACTCCGATGTAGAAGGAACGGTTCTGCCAGAACACGTTGTTATACAGCTCTGGGTACGAGACCTTGGCGCAATTCGGATGGCCGCTGGGGCAGGTGATGCCGCTGCCGGGCAGGTTCGCCACCAGGGTGGCGCTGTTCTGCACGCTCACCAGCCCGGCCACTTGCGGACACGACATCGTGGTGCCGCCGGACTGTATGCAATTGTCTTGCTGAGTACTGGCCAGCGGAGCCCCAAGGGTGTTGAACAGCACTCCGGCCGACGCGGTGCTGTCGTTGGACGCGATCGTGTTGTTGATGAGGTTCACGTTCAACGCATCGAGCAGGGAGACGCCACCGCCGTCCCAGCCGGCGACGTTGTTGACGATGATGTTGTTGGTGATGAGCGGGGAGTACCACGGCGAGATAGAGCCAGTAATCCCCGGGAACTGGACGGTACTGTTGCCGTTCGGGAAGCTGATCACGTCGGAGCCGTTGATGTGCTGCAGCCGCAGTCCGCCGCCGCTGCCGCTGTCGGCAGAGTTGCCCATGATCAGGTTAGCGTTGATCACCAGGCCGGGGCCGGTGCCGTCACTCGGCCCAACCGAGCCCAGGGGAGGCACGCAATCCAGGTCGGTGTTCGCGCCGCAGGGAGGATCGGCGTCGGGGGAGCCCATGATCAGGAGGCCGCCGCCGTTGGTTGCGATTGTCGGGTTGGTACTCTGGTTGAATACGATCGTGTTGTGTTCGATGTCACCGCCGTAGCTGAACCCAATGTGAGCGATGCCGCCGCCGTCACCTGTGCTCAGATTTCCGCAAACCCAGTTGTAGTTGAATTTGTAGAAGTCGGAACCGGTGCAGAAGCTGACGCCGCCTGCCCCCGCCGGCGTTGCAGAGAACAATTCGTCGCCGGTGGAGGAGTTCGACGTGACCGCGTTGTTGTGCACATTCACGTT
>JGI12635J15846_10005128_pt1 | contig 11331 bp, 7 predicted proteins | sample BlaSpr_A8_OM2_M2_FD_15846 | JGI IMG/M metagenome (IMG submission 15846) | reverse complement strand
ATTTTTGCAGATTTTGAAGACGTGTCACCTAGTCGAAGAACGCGAGCCTGGCGTCGCGGTTTGAGCCGTGGTCAGAATCATGGAATCAACACAGCAGTCCGATCGTGAGACTTATCGCGCCATTGTGCTTAGCAAGGATGGAGGGGGCCTCCTTATGGCGGCGAGCGAAAACGGCTTGCTGCTTCCCTCGGTGGAGATCCCGCGTTGGCAGCGGCACGCCGAATACCTTACTGCTGGAATGATGAGCGAATGGGGATGCGAAGTCATTTGCTTGTTTGCACCCGACGTCGTGGGCACGGGGCACGGCAACGGACATCAATATCAAGTCGTTGAATGCTGGAGGCAGGAAGAGACACAACCCTCTCGGACCGTCTGGAGAGCCCTGTCATCGTTAGTGCCGAATTCTTTCAGGGACGAAAAGGACTATCTGGTTGTGAGGCAGTCCCTCAAACAATGCAGTGTGCTCCGACTCGGCGCCGAACCCGGCCCTTTCGCGAAGCCAGGATGGTTCGGAGACCTGCGGAGTTGGGTGGGCGAAACGATCGGACCACTCGGGTATCAACTCAAGGGATCGTTCCGCCAGCTCAACGCCGACCCTTCATTCAGCTTGATTCGCTTTGACACAGACGGACCGGCAGTCTGGTTCAAAGCTGTCGGCGAGCCCAACCAACACGAATTCCCGATCACGCTCACGTTGTCTCACCTCTTCCCCGGCCAAGTTGCGGCAGTCCTTGCCACGAAACCAAACTGGAATGGGTGGCTTTCTCCAGAAGTCGTCGGCACAAACCTTGGCGAGACTCAAAACATTGAGCACTGGAAATCTGCAGCCGCTGCACTGGCCCGGTTGCAGATTGACTCCATTGGACGACAAGGAGACATTCTCCGAGCGGGCGCACGTGATCTTGGATTGTTGGTTCTGCTGGATGGCGTTGCGCCCTTCTTCGATGGAATGCGTCCGTTGATGGAACAGCAGAGCAAAGTTCTGCCGCCCCCGCTTTCAGGTTGTGAACTCCAGCACCTTGAGGAACAAATCCGGCGGGCTCTAGTTTTTGTCCAGAGGCTAGAAATACCAGATACTCTGGGACATCTCGACCTCAATCCCTGGAACATCATCGATGGTCTAACTCAATGCACATTTCTGGACTGGGCGGAGGCCTGCGTTGCGCATCCGTTCTTCAGCATCGAGTACCTGCTAGAACACTTCAGACGCGCGATTGGCACCCTGCCTCCAATCGAGGCGGAACTAGTTGCGGCCTACGTCAGGGAATGGGACGACGTGCAACCGCACGCGAGTGTCGCGTCGGCTCTGACACGCGCGCCGTTGCTTGCGGCCTTCGCGTACGCATTTGGCAGTAATTTCTGGAACGATCAGTGCCGCTATAGAACGGCCTCGACTGCCGGATACCTCCGGGCCCTCACACGGCGCATGAGTCGTGAAGCCAATCGTCTGACCGATCGGATATCACAATGACCAGTCTAATCGGCCATCCTCCTCACACTCACGTTGAGCCCGTGACGGACACTCTGCACGGCATTCGCATAACAGATCCTTATCGTTGGCTGGAGGATCAGGAATCTTCGGAAACCCGCACCTGGCTTGCCGCACAGACCCAATACTCCCGTGCGTATTTGGATGCGATTCCAGGACGTGAGCGCATGCGGGAACGGGTACGGCAACTCTTGGACGTTGAGAATTATGACTCAATTCACAAGGCCGGCAATCGTTACTTTTTCCGCAAACGACTTCCGACCCAAGAACAACCTTGCATCTATTTTCGCGAAGGCCGGAACGGATGCGATCAGCTTCTCGTTGATCCGACCGAGTATGGCGCCGGAAACCACGCCGCAGTGAATCTGCTCTTCCCGTCGCCGGATGGGCGTCTGTTGCTGTACGAAGTCAAAGAGGGCGGAGAACGGACCGGAACATTTTATTTGTTGAACGTTCAGAGCCGCAGAACTCTGCCTGACTCTCTCCCTCGTGGCTACTTGCGAGGCTTCGCGTTCGCGCCTGACTGCCAGAGTTTCTACTACGTGCATGAGGCGGTTGATGCGGCGAGGCCTAACTATCGTGCGGCCTATCACCATGTCCTGGGCGCCAGCTTCGATGACGACCGCGAGATATTTTCTGCCGGTGAAGGGGAGAATATTCGTCTGCACATAGTCCCGGGAAAACAGCATCTTGGTTTCCTCGTGTACCGATTCCTGGATCCAACTCGCACGGACTTCTATCTGTGGGATCCAGAAAAGAAAGACGCGCCCAAACCCTTGATCCGGGATGCGAACTACAAATTCGGTCCTTACCTGCTGGACGACGGCCGAATTTTGGCGATCACAGATCGCGAGACCGCCAGCTTCAGAATCGTTCAGTTGCGCCGACAAGCTGGGATGGAACCGGAGTTCGTGGACATCATTTCCGAAAAAGAATCTCAGATTCAGGGGTGTCTCATCACTCAGGATCGAATTTTTGTTGCACGCATCCGATGTGCGACGGTAGTGGTGGACATCTTCGATCACGGCGGCGAATATCTGGGTCAATTGCCAGGCGGAACGGATAACACTATCCGCCTCGCCGGAAGCTCGCGGGACGGTGCGGAAGTGTTCGTCGAGGAAGAGTCCTTCACAAGACCAATTCAGACATACCTCTATTCTCCCGCAAGCAATGAAATCAATCTCTGGGCGGAAAAGAAGGTCCCTTTTGCCGGCCAAGAGTTTGCTCACACCCAGGTTTGGTTCACAGGGAAAGATGGAACGCGTATTCCCATGTTTGTGGTCGGACGCCCATCCACTCTTACGGGCGGCCCGCATCCTGCCATCATGACCTCATACGGTGGATACGGTGTCTCCATGACCCCGCGGTTCAGTGTATTTGTCGCGTTTCTCATGGAACACGGATGTTTGTTCGCGTTGCCAAATATCCGTGGCGGTTCGGAGTTTGGGGGTGAATGGCACAACGCGGCCAAGCGGCGGAACCGGCAGGTGGCATTCGATGACTTCATTTGTGCCGCCGAATGGCTGGTGGAGACGGAGCGAACTGAACCAAAGAAGCTCGCCATTTTCGGCGGTTCCAATTCCGGGCTTCTAGTGGGCGCAGCCTTGACGCAACGGCCCGATCTATTTCGTGCCGTGGTGTGCATCGCTCCGGTTCTTGACATGCTCCGGTATCACTTGTTCGATAACTCACATGCCGGGATGGAGGAGTTCGGCACGGCTGCCGATCCGGACGACTTCGTCGCCCTTCATCGCTACTCTCCGTATCACCGGGTGTGCGATGGAGTCGCTTATCCGGCAGTGATGATCGTCTCCGGAGATCGCGACCAGAACTGCAATTCGCTTCATGCCCGGAAGATGACGGCGCGGTTGCAGGCCGGCAACGTTTCCGAACATCCCATATTCCTGGACTACAGCCCCTATCGGGGGCATTCGCCGGTGCTGCCGTTGAGCACCCGCATTGATGCTCTCACCGACCGGATGGCGTTTCTTTGTGATCAGTTGGGACTACCGGCATAGCGGGAGGTCACTTTCATGCGACTCGTTGCAATTGAAGCTTACCTAATGCTGATTCAGTTTGATCTGTACCTGGCGCGAAAGGATTTCTCGGCCCTCTACGACAAAGTGCGCGCGTATCCAACTGCTCGAAGGCCGGCAACTCCCACTGCGGTCGAAGGAATCTGCGCGGCTGTCGACATGGCATGTATTTGGTACTGGAAAGAGGTTTTGTGCCTGCAGCGGTCGGCCGCTACCTCCTGCTTGTTGAAGCGATACGGGGTACACGCCGAGCTGGTAATCGGTGCACAACAATTGCCATTCAAAGCCCATGCCTGGGTTGAAGTGGACGGTCATGTCGTCAATGACAAACCCTACACGCCCGAAATGTACGTGGTCCTCGACAGATGCTAGTCACTGTCGAGCGGAAAGGATGCACGAATCATGAGCGTCCAGTTCGGAAGATGCAACTTCGACGGCAAGTCCGTGGACCCCGAGGAGCTTCACCGGGTTCGTTCTCAGCTAGTAGCGCACGGCCCGGACGCCGAAGGAATATTTTGCAACGATAACATCGGAGTGCTCTACCTAGCGTTCCACACAACTAAGGAGTCTCGCACTGAAGTCCAGCCCCATGTAGCCGAGTCGGGACTGGTCATCACTTGGGATGGCCGGCTCGACAACCGCGAAGAACTTGCCGGTGAGTTGTCACGAGCTAATAGCTCCGGCGAAAGCGACTTGGCGATTGTCGCAGCGGCTTACGAGCATTGGGGGACAGATTGCTTCGCCAAGCTGGTCGGAGATTGGGCGCTCTCCGTATGCGACCTCAGAAATCACTCGCTGGTCCTGGCCAAGGATTTTGCCGGTATTCGACCTCTTCATTACATCGTTGAGAAAGATCAAGTGATGTGGGGTACGGTTCTCGATTCACTGGTGTCCTTTGCGGGCCACTCCTTCAAGCTCGACGAGGAATATATCGCCGGTCTGTTGGCCTTCTTCCCGGCAACGCACCTGACACCTTACTCCGGGATTCATTCCGTGCCGCCATCCTCTTTTGTCTACTTGGCGAAGGGAAGAGCGACCGTAACCAAGTACTGGGATTTTGATCCAACGAGAAGGTTTCGCTACGGGACGGATCGAGAATACGAAGAACATTTTCGTGCGGTTTTCAGGGAATCTGTCCGACGGCGGCTTCGCGCCGACAACCCCGTCCTCGCTGAACTAAGTGGCGGGATGGATTCTTCCTCGATTGTGTGCATGGCGGACGACATCATCAACCACCGGGCTGCGGAAGTCCCGAGGCTGGACACGGTGTCTTACTACGACGACTCAGAACCCAACTGGGATGAGCGTCCATATTTCACCCAAATCGAGAAGCAGCGGAACCGCATCGGTTGCCACATCAACGTTAATCTGCAGGAGACTTCTGAGTTCGAGAGCGACGGCGGACGTTTGTCCGCAACGGGAGGCTCTGCCGCGAACCGCGCTTCGGGAGCCTCGAAACAGTTCGCAGCCTGCATTGCCTCACAGGGCAACCGAGTTTTGCTATCGGGGACGGGAGGCGATGAAGCTACCGGCGGCGTTCCGGCACCGGCCCCGGAATTGGCGGACCTGCTGGCACGGGCACAGTTCAAGGCGTTAGCCCACCAACTAAAACTCTGGGCGCTGAACAAGAGAAGACCCTGGTTCCATCTTCTTCTTGACGCCACCCGGCCATTCTTTCCTCCCGTACTCGTGGGTGTTCCGGAGCATGTGAAGCCGGCGCCGTGGCTGAACGCCAGCTTCGTCAAGGCACATCGGGCGGCGTTACATGGCTACCAGCGCAGAATTCGGCTGTTTGGTCCCTTGCCAAGTTTTCAGGAGAGTCTTGGCTCGCTGGAAATGTTGCAAAGACAGATGGGTTGCTCCTTATTGTGTTCTGATCCACCCTATGAGAAACGCTTTCCGTTTCTCGATCGGGATCTGTTGGAGTTCCTGTACGCAGTTCCCAGGGAACAACTTCTTCGACCGGGTCAACGGCGCTCCTTAATGCGCCGCGCTTTGGGGGACATCGTCCCGAAGGGGATCTTAGACAGAAAGCGCAAGGCTTTCGTTACCCGCAAGCCTATTGCGGCGATATCAACCCAATGGGACAGTGTGATCCAGATGAGCCGAAATATGCGTTGCGTCTCGCTCGGGATCGTCGACGAGAAGCGCCTCCGCGAAGCCTTGCTGAAAGCGCGGGACGGTCAGCCGGACGATGTGGTGACGCTGTTGCGCATATTAGACATCGAAAGATGGCTCCGAGACTTGAGCGATCGAGGAATCTGGTCGGGCGCGATTGAGAAGCGTCCGGCAGCACAGCTTGCCTACGCCGGGGCGTGACCTCAGCTGAGAAAAAACCAAGAGGAAAGGAGGTGAACAGTATGAACTACGCGAAACCGAAAATCGTGTTGAGCGGGGCGGCCCAATCGGTCATCCAGAGCATCAACAAGGTTCTCACGGGTGGTTTTGACGCAAGTCAAAGCACTCCGGAACACGCCGTCTACAACATGACGCCAAAAGCGTACGAAGCGGATGAGTAGACACCAACCCTGGGGCGCACAATTTGCCGTGCGCCCCAGATTCAGTTGCCCCCTCAATCCTCGCGAGCGGCAAGCAGCGACTCGCCTATTGTGTGCGGAGGTCACGCCAGCGAGAGTTCTGCTGCGCCTTGGCGGGGTCGGGATTCTCTTCGCCTTGCAGCCAGAATTCAAACCAGTCGACGATATCTTGCTGGGTAAACATTCGTTGAGAGGGCCGGATGCCGATGTGGTATGCGTCTGGAACCAGAACAAAATCCACCGGCCTGTTCTGGACAGAAAGACCTACATACCATTCCCAAGCCATCAACACGGAGTAGTCCCCGAGCGAGACCAACTGTACGGGTGTGCGAACCTGGTTCAGGTTGAACCCCGGAGAGCTTCTCATCCACAAGCTTAGCCCCGCACCGAAAGGAGCCGCGCCTCCGTTGACGAAGTTCATGTCTCGGGATTCTTCAGGAATGGCGATCTCCTCGAAATACCCGCAGCTAACGCCATCGACCAGCATCGCCGCGGCGAAATGGTAGTGCGAATGGGTCAGCGTATAGCCCACGAAACAAGCCATCCGGCTGAAACCGACAATCCCGACACGGTTTCGGTCAATCATCCCGTCGTCGTCCAAATGGTCGATTGCTTTCTCGTATGCAAGGGCATTGAAGTTCAACACGGACTCTTCCGATGTGCCGCCCAATTGCCGGTTTGCAGAGACACGGTCGTAGTCTTGTTCGTCCTTGAATCGCCAAGTCTGCAAGACCAAGATGCCCTTGGCCGCGAGAGGTCGCGCGGCGAATCCACTGCTCCACTCCGAGCGTCCGTCCATGGAGAATTCGTCGGGCACGAAGCCGTGAGTTTGAATCACCAGCGGATAGCGCTTTCCCGCCACAAAGTCGGGTGGGAGATACAGGCCTCCGACCATCGTCATCCCATCGACGTTCCACTCGACGGTTCTGACCGTTCCAAAGTCCAAATCACCGAATTGGGGATTCAAATCGAGAAGCAGTGTTTTGTGCTGACCCGGCGGGCGGGATACGTATAACTTCGGGGGCGCGTTGAGCCCCTGATCGACGGATACTTCGACTGGAGCCTTCGGGACTTCGCTGACAGGAAAATCTTCATTCCTGACTTTCCGATACTCCCGTCCGGGCAACGTCACCTGTAGGGGATATTTATTTTGCTCTCTTGCCTTGCGCTCCGCTGCATCGGTCCCGCCGAGTGGCAGGTAGGACGACAGGAAAACCGATTGACCATCTTTCGCCCAGGAGAACTGATCGAACGAATTGGTCATCGGCACATCAACCAGTGTGGTCAAGGACTCATCCGCGGTGTCAAAGAGGAGGTACTGCTGCAAGGGTGAGATCCTGCCCTTGAAAGCATGGGCGGCAAATATCTGTTTCGCCAGCGGATCATCGTAGCCCTGCCATTCAAGATGAGACTGGAGATCACGAACCAAGGCGGGAAATACAAGGTAGCGGCCGTTGGGGGACCAGGATATCTTTGTGTCGGGTACGAAGTATCCTGCCCTCACGGGAATGACGCGCGACAGCCCGGCGGACCTCTTCCAAAACACCTCTTGCCCGGCTGGTTGGAAATGGTGTCCGGCAAGGAGATTGCCGAGATCCTGCCCTGCGATGAGCACAGGGCCGGACTGTTGCTCCTTCAAGACCGGCCATCGCTCCGGCGGTTTGGCCACATAGGCGAGCGTCCGACCATCCGGGGTGATGTCATAGTTCGTGATCGCGGTGGGATGATCGGTCTGTTTTCGGAGACGATTGGTACGGATATTGAATTCGTAGACCTGTGAACATTCGCCGGCGTTCTCGCCCAAGAAGACCAACGTCTCGTTGTCGGCCAGCCAGCGAATCTGACTGATCGCGTACTGATCCGAAGTGGATGACGACATCTTCACGACCACGTTGGGTTTGGGCGAATCGGACACATCGGCTGTCTGATAGAGGAGCACGGAAGCGTCGTTGGTGTTTCCCTCGACGTTTGCCCGTCTGACCACTACGACGAAGTGCTTTCCGTCCGGTGAAAAATGGGCGGTTGGTGGACCCGCGTAGGGATCAGCCGGAGACTCCAGTGTCGCCATCGTGACGCTGTCCTCGACAGTGATGGCACTCTTGCCGTGGTGAGGACTGTCGTTGTTCCCGGCCTGCACCTCGACGCCAAGGCCAAACGCCAGATGCGTCGAAGCGGCAAATAATGGCGCCGACACAATTAGGGACAAGAACACCCTCCAACGTATGAGCAAAGAAGCCTCCAGAGGCAGATCAGAAGATGATCTTGAGCGCGAACTGTGCCGAGCGCGGACCGCCCATCTGATACAAGGGACTGAGCGTCCCAAGGCTCTGCGCCAGTGTTGCCGTGGCTTGGCCAAACGTGCATCCCGGCCCAGCGGAACAGAAAGTCGGATTTACTGTGCCGAAGTTCGGATGATTGAAGACGTTAAAAGCTTCGGCACGGAACTGTAGCTTGAGCCTTTCGTGAATCGGAAACTCGCGACGCAGCGCAATGTCCATCTGCCACGCTCCGAATCCCCGAACGAAGTTTCTCGGGGCATCGCCCGGGGCCACTCCTGGCGGACAGCTGAACGGAGTGCATCCGGCCGGTAGGGCGAATGCGTTCGGGTTGATCGCTCGTCCTGCGGGACAGCCGCGACCGCTCGCATAAATGGTGGCGCATTGAGATCCGTACACGTAGAGGGGCTGGTCGGGTACGACATTCAGACCAGACTCGTAGACCCGCCCGGTCGCTGGATCGACGACACCGGCGCCCGCCAAGGTGACGGGAAACGCCGAACGTATGGTGAACCGATCATCCACGCCCCAATGCTCCGATATCATCCTGGCCAACCGGCCATGGGTCGCACCGGGGACGTCGTACGAGAGAGCACTCGTGAAGTTGTTACGGACATCAAAGTCGGCGCTGCCGCGCAGATACGGCAAACTGGCGTCCTGCGAACCGAAGTCGATAGCGTGCCCCCAGGTGTAAGACGCAAGCGCTTGGAGTCCTTGGGTGAGTCTGCGCTGAAACTGGACCTGCAAGGCATCGTAGTCGGAGGTCAGCCCGGTCTCCGAGAAAATGATGGAGCCAAAGTTCGGATTGAACGGTTGCACATCGAGATGCTGCTGCTCCAACAGCCTTCTTCCGCGCGCACCGACGTAGGACAACGTCAGCGCCTGGGACTTTCCCAACCCTTGTTGTAGCGCCACATTCCACTGCAGCGTGTATGGCAGCTGCATATGAGAAGAAAATGCGTACACGGCACTGCTCGTGTACGGGGCCACCGGGGGATTCACGATCACCGGGTTCACTTGCGCGATGGGAGCAGGAAACATAGCCGGCACACCAACCAGGTTGCCGAACAACGGAGCAGCCGCCGAGAATCCTGGTCCCTGATAGCCGTAAGAGCCCAACTGCTGCCCGGTATCGAAGAAGACTCCGCCGCCTCCGCGTACGACCGCCTCATACTTCTCATCGCTCCGAAGGACATAAGCCGCACCCAGCCTTGGCGCAAAATTGAACCACGCCGTTTTCCACAACGGCGTCCCTTGCGGGGCAAGCGTCAACGCACTCAGGCTGCCTCCCTCTACCGTGTAAGGAAGGTTCCCTTTGGATGCCCCAGGGGCGGGATTCACTTCCCATCGCATCCCCATGGAGATATTCAGGCGCGGCGTCAATTTCCATTCGTCCTGAAGGAAAGCGGAGAAGTTCGTGTACACAGGAAACGCGGGTGCGAAGGACTGCCCCGCGCCTTCATCAACACTGTTTGCTTCGATGGAACTGGCGCTGATAAAGAAATACTGAACCACGGGACTCGTCTGGTAGACGCTCGGCTCCAGCCTGCGGAAATCGACGCCGAACTTTAGCTGGTGGCGGCCGTGCAGAAAGCCAACTGTATCGACCACGTTCCATTGCCGCTGCCGACCGGAGTTCCCGTCCTGAGTGATCGTAGGATTGGTGCCACCCAAGAACAGCCCAACGCTAATCAGAGGAGCAGGATTCCCTCCAGTGGGGAGTCCCTGCAATCGTTCAAGGTTCACCGGAGTCGCGCCGCCGGAGCTACCGGGGGTTCCGGAAGCTGCCAACTGGTTCGAACTGTAGTTCAGCCGGAATTCGTTGCTGACGCCGCTTGAGAGCAGACCGGTCGCTCCCAGCGTATATGTCCGCGCTGTGCTTGCCAGTTCGTCGAGAACCGAAGCCGCTCCGGTGTCCTGGGACTTAACGCTTGAAGACGTGTTGCTGAAGCGGAAAAAGAGCCTGAGCTTTTCGTTGAAGACGCGGTCAAGGCGAATACTGGTCGAGTCGATCTTGCTGGGATTCGACCAGGTGCCGATGAACTCGGCCAAACCGTTGCCGAGATCGGGCGCGCCGGGGGTGGCCAAGGGAAAGGCATTCAATACTTGTTGAAGGGGGGAGGGCGTGTTGGCGCGCAAACTCGCGTCGGGGACATCGGTCAGAGTTGCAGCCTGCGGCTGATCGAGGCGCAGGCCTTCGTAAGAGAAGAAAAAGAACGTATTGCCCTTGCCGTGGAACAGACCGGGAATTTCTACGGGCCCACCCAGCGTCCCGCCGAAATCGTTCTGCCGCTCGGCTGGTTCCGGCACTCCATAGTAGTCATTGAACCAGTCGTTGGAATCGAAAACATTGTTCCGAATGTAGTCGAAGCCTGTGCCGTGCCATTGGTTCGTACCCGAACGCGTGGAAAACGCAAACTGCCCGCCCGGACTTCGCCCATATTCGGCCGAGTACGTCGAACTCTGCACACGAAACTCCTCCAGTGCGTCCACGGACACCAAGCCTTGCGTCGTGCCCAACGCGGTAGAGGCCGGCAGTGCACCGCTGATTGCAGCCGTGGCGGGGGAGACGCTAGCAATCCCGGTGTTTGCACTTACGCCGTCTACCGTGTAGTAGTTCGACTCCGTGCGCTGGCCGTTGACGCTGAATTCCCCGGTGAAGCTGGCGGGACTCTGCGGGGAATTTGTGGTGACTCCCGGAGTCAACAAGATGAGGTCCTGCAAGCTGCGCCCATTCAGGGGCATGTTCGCCACATACTTTTGATCGACCACCGTGCTTACCGCGGAAGATTCGGTGTTCACTAGGGGCGCGCCACTTTCGACGGTTACGGTCTCGTGAAATGCCCCGACCGGCAGCGTGAAGTTGATGGACAGCGCGTCTTGCACGTTGAGGACGATGTCCGGCTTGATGAGAGTTTTGAATCCCACTTTGGATACCTGAAGCCGATAGGTTCCAGGAGGCAGGTTTGGCATGACGTAAATTCCTTCGTCAT
>JGI12635J15846_10005127_pt1 | contig 11332 bp, 12 predicted proteins | sample BlaSpr_A8_OM2_M2_FD_15846 | JGI IMG/M metagenome (IMG submission 15846) | reverse complement strand
ATATTCTAATTTAGTTTTGGCGTCTCCCACCGAAGCGCCATACTGATACTTGATCTGGGCCCAACCGGTCAGGCCTGGTCGCACGGTATGCCGCTCGTGGTAAAAGGGGATTTGTTCGCCGAGCATCCCTACAAATTCCGGCCTTTCCGGGCGTGGCCCGACCAGACTCATGTTGCCGCGAAGCACGTTCAACAGTTGCGGCAGCTCGTCGAGACGATACTCGCGGAGCATTCTTCCCACCCAAGTGATTCGAGCATCGTCCTGCGAAGCCCATCTTGCGCCCGCATTCTCGGCGTCGTTTTTCATGGAGCGAAACTTCAGCATGCGGAATATGCGGCCGTGTAACCCTACTCGATCTTGCCGAAATATGACCGGTGCTCCGGACTCCATCAAAATGGCCGAGCTGATTAGCAGCATCAGCGGAGAGGTCAGCACGAGCGTAATCGAAGAGATCACGATGTCTAACACGCGCTTTGTAAACATCAGAAGAAAATCTTTTCGGAACCCTTCCGAGAGTACAAGCCAACTGGCGGACAGTCTCTCCAGCATAACTCCGCCCAGCAGCTTCTCGAAAAGCGAATGAGCATCCTCGATCGTCACACCGGAAAGTTTTAATCTCAGCAGTTCTCGGGTAGGCATAACCCCGCGTCTTTCGCCAAACGCGAGGATTACCCAGTCCACTTGTTCGCGACGGACTACGTTTTCAATATCGGCTACGCCACCCACAATGCGCGGGTTGACGAACGGTTGGCCGATGTTTTCTCCCCTCTCATCGAGAAATCCTACGACATGCAAATTTAACTCAGGATGCTTGAGGATTTCCCGTACCAGGCGAATTCCGCCGGTGCCGGTGCCGGCAATCAAAACTCGGTGGACCGGCCGAAAGAATCTTCCTGTTTCTACGGTAAGCCGCCAAACGAGAAAGGTAATGAAAATCAGAGCGGCCCCTAGTGCACCCACACCTCGGCCCAAAGAGAGATCCGGCGCAATATAGTAAAGTACGCCTAGTACTAGAGCTGCGGTCCCGAGCGATTGCATCAGGCGGACGACCAATTGCGAGCGGCGGGCTACTACCTGCAAATCATACAGGCCGTTATAGTAAAGACAGAACCAGCAGACGAGCACGACTAGAGCGACCTGGATAAGCGTGTATGGACGACTGAGATACCAGGAGGTGTCCGCAATCGTTCCAAAACGAATCCAAGCAGCCAGCAGGATCGATACAATGATCAAACAGGCCTCCGTGACCGCGAGGATCACGGACTTAATAGGAACATATCTTCCAAACAATCGAACCATCTAAGCCTCGATCCTTTATGGGGGACTGGAGCCTTCATAATCTGGACGATAACCCCAGCGAAATCCCGCTGTAACCATGAAGCGCGATGCATAGGGCTGGCCGCTTCCCGCGGCGGCGGCCGTGAGGACGGAGATAAAGCCAGACAAACGCTCGGTAAAACCGTAACCCACGCGCCCCCATATCTCCCTGGCATCCAAATCGGAGGAACCGTGAAAGTTTTGCTGAAGGTAACCTACACCCACAGACATATCCCAGCGATGACTCAACTGTCGCGTATAAGAGCCATCGTATCGGGTATTGTAGGAATTGCTGACCACCCCTGAATAATCGTAATTGCGAATATAAGACAGGGCGAGAAACGAGGTGTGAAAACTCTTTAGAATCTCAGCCGTGCCAACATAGGTGTAGTAGGTAGGCGCGTCATTTCGAATTTGCATCGAGGGCCCGAAGTTTCCGTGGAAAAGCAGGGACCGCCCGAACCTCTGGGTGTAGTCTAAGAACAAGCTGTTGTACACCGCCTGCTTATTGATCCCTCCGATGGTTTGATAGTCGTAGGTATAGATAATGCCGAATCGTTGCTCCGGGTGTAACTGGTGTTCCCAGGTCACTCCTCCACCGATGATATTTTCCTGTTCGAACAGCGTGGGTGTCGGCGGAACAGTACCGGATGAGTTGGAGGTCGAGGTAGGATTCCACATATCAATATATTGATATTGCCCTCGGAAGGTGATCGTATCCTCTGCATTAAGGCGGTCGCTCAACGCTACTGTCACGCTGTTGTCAAGCGAGGTCTGGTCGGTGGCAAGAAATGTTCCCCGGCTGATGATGCCAGATCCAAAGTCAGGATTAATGGTTGGATCAATCAAGCGTCCGCGTGCAGGCGTGTATTGAAATCGCTCGTCGAGGTTTATGAGCCAGCGGTCGTTCAAAAAACGGTAGGTGTGAAGATCGAGTGAACTGGCGAGAAAGTCTTGCTGCACGCTGGTGCCGGAAACGAGAAAGTATGGTCGGTATTGCAAATGAAACGCCGACCTCCCGCTACCGATCGAGTAAAACAGCAATCCTTGAAACGCGAACGCGGTCGCCGGTTGCTCAGCTGCGGTGAACAAATAATTGGTGTCGTATACGTAAAATGAGCTGAACGACACCAACGATAGATGGCCGTGATGCAGCACGGATGCCACGACACCTTCATGCAACGCCTGGACTGAGCCGCTACCGTTACCACCCGTCAGGGTCTGCCCCGTTTCTAACGAACTGGTGATCGGCGGCGTCGGCGAATCGGGCGGAGTCTCGGACTGGGAATCCGGTTGCGAAGCGGACTGAGTGTCCGATTGAGTATCGGTCTGAGTGCCTGATGGAGTAGTGCTGGAAGGAGGGGACGCCGTACTGGGAGCCTGGGTTTCCTCTTGCGCGAACGCCGGGTGCGGAAGTGCCAGAAGCACAGCCGCCAGCCAGGCAACCATAGCCACCTGGCGCCCGAGTTTGTTCCCGTGCGTTCTCCGTATGGTGTGCTTCCTGTAATACATAAAGCGCTGTTTCCAGCTTCTCTTATGGAACAATAATCTTGTCGTCAGGCTTGACCACCACATCTTGGCCATTTGCCTGCCCCTTAATGACGGCGTCGTAGTTAAACGGCAGGCGGATGTGCTTGCCATTTACTGTCCGCAAGACGTAAATCTTCTTTCGTTTTGCAAATTCACGAAGTCCACCCGCCTGCACAATAATTTGGGAAACTGTGGTCGTGCTATTGATCTTAAATACTCCTTCGTGCACTACCTGGCCGATGACGTAGACCTTACGGCTATTGATTTCGCGTACGGTCACGGTTACTTGAGCAGCGGTCACAAATGGCTGCAGCTTTTCCGTAAGGGCTGCTTCCAATTGCAGTGGTGTGAGCCCAATCACATAGAATTCGTTGACCAGCGGGACTGTGATTTTTCCGTCCGGCCGGACAACAACGGGTCCGGATAGTTCTTTCTCCCGCCAAACGTCGATGTCTAATACATCTTGCTCACCAATCGTGTATCCGTTTAAAGACGGGTCATCTGCTCGGAGTCCTTCTCTATTCGAATTCGCCGGTTTGGGCGAACCGGCTGCAGCCGGCTTAGTAGAAAGGGCAGCAGACGGCGGCGTTGAGGATGCCGGTGGAGTCGTGGTCTGTTTGTCCCCGGTGCTCGAGCCACTTTGTGCTTTCGCCAGCGGCACCATGACGCAGAAGGAAACCATCGCGGCCAAAAGCGTTTTCTTTATTGATTTTCTCGCTCCTATCTTTTTTCTCACGAAACAATCCTTTTCTAGCTGGCCTAGTTTGGCAAAAATTGCGGCAGAACAGACGAAAGGTCTTGCGCGAAGGAAACCATCACAGGCAACGTTCCAGTGTTCCCGGGGGCATGCACGGCCGTGATCCGGACAAGGGCTCCGTCGGTACGACCCCTGGTAATTCCGTCCCAGGCGAGATAAATCTTGCCGAGATATTCACTGGCGAACTCACGCCCATGCGCTTGGTACCAATACAATACGTCCTGCCGCACGCCATCTTTTTCGATCACATAGTGGTTCGCTGGGAAGAACGATCCCGCCGGGGTCGGGTTCGAAATTTCCAGAAATCCCGATGAAACGGGCTCCCAGCCGGCGCCCGGAAGGCAGTTTCTCGGAGAGTGGAGAGCGTCACCGCTCCGCTGCGCGCTGTAATAGACAACAAACAGCTCGACCTCGGCGCCGCTCACACGGTTGCGATAACTCCGCAATAGATAATTGTCCGCGGCGAGAACGCGCACGGTCCCTGGACTTAAAACGAGGTCCGTTCCCGACCATTCTGCTAGCTGGAAGGGAAACGAAGCAAAGTCTTTTCGAGGCGGCACGGGATGTCCGTGCGACATCCAGCGCAAGTCCACGGTACTGACGAGTAACACTCCGATCAGGCAACTAAGCCGAATCTTATCTGCCATGCGCCGCTTTCCTCTGGTCGAATAATCGCAAGGCGTGCATCGCGGCCAACATCAATCCCAGGGAAACCAGGAAAAGAAGCCATCCCGAGAATGTGTGAAAGAAACCTTCGGCCCACCGCGCTCCCAAATAGTTGCCCGCAAGCCCGGTGCCGGCGATACGCGCGGCATTCATCCCTAACGCAATGGGGACTGCGGTGATCGCCAGGATCCACCGCGAGCGCACGGACATGTCCAGCAGGTAGCCCATGAGAACTGCAAAGGCCAGCATGGAAATGAGCGAGCGGATTCCTGAACAGGCTTCCGCGACGCCAGCGGTGAAATTAGCCAAATAGATAACATTTCCCTCGCAGACATTTGGGACCCGCAGCAAATCTAGGATTCCCACCGCGAGCTTCGACGCCAGCAGTTGCAACGGGAAAGTAATCGAGTAGAAGATAATTGACGGCAAAGGAATCATGAACAACAGCCAGGCGATGGGAAACGCCACGAGTCGTAACATCTCGGTGCCAAACAGGAATAGGGTGATTCCGCAAAGCAGAACCAGCAGCGATGAATGCGCGACGAAGTTTTCTGCGCCCCATGTTCCTGCGGCGAGCTGGAGCAATGCTATTAGCACAATTAAAATGCCCCACGAACACGGCGATACTCTGGTACGTTCCAATTCCTGCCGTTGTCGCCATAACATCCAAAAAAACGCTAGCGGTACGAAGAAGCCATGCGAATAGTTCTCATCGATGGACCAGTCGGAGAACAACTTCTCGAAATTTTTGGCATAAAGCAATGTAATCGCCGCCACAATAATGAGTAGCGGCCAAGCGTGCGAGCGGACCCACTCGCTCGCACTCGCACGAGTAGTCGGGGTTTCCCGGAGCGTTTCTACCGCTGATAGGCTCAAACGAAGTCCCAGGCTAGGCTAGAAGTTAAGGAAATACACCGTCCTCATTGCACCTGCCGCTCCAAAGGCAGGCGCACGAGCAGACCAGACATTATGCCCTAAATAGTACAATAAAAGAGGGTTGAGCCGAACATAAGAATCCATCCAAGGGCCTCGTCCAAGTAATCTGCGTGTCCTGGCATCCTACCAAGGAAGCGTTTTTCCTCTACATGGCAAAGGTTTTCACCTTAAGGATGACTTGGCGCCCAATCTGATCCGACAAGCTTATTCCCGCTTCAGCACTAGGTTTAACCCACTCTGTGAGCTAGGATTATTGGAGGCAGATCGTTTAAGGGACGCAATTCGCCGCCGGCCGGATCCTACTTCGCCCAAGCTGGCCCGCCGATTGCCAAGAAGATCGTACATTTTGAGTTTACGGCTCCTAATGGAATGACTGACTCACGGCCTTCAATAGTCCAGGACGAACCCACTCGGGAAGTTCGCCGGCCAACTGGCCTTATAACAGACGCTCTGAGCGTGGATGTAGAAGACTATTTCCACGTCGAGGCTTTTGCCGATCGAGTCAGCCCCCTAGATTGGCCAACCTTCCCCTCGCGCGTGCGTGCGAACTGCGAACACATCCTGGAGCTCTTTTCGAAGTACGGTTGGCGCGCTACTTTCTTTGTGCTTGGCTGGGTAGCCGAGCGTGATCCGGCGCTGGTTCGAAAGATTGCTGCCGCCGGCCACGAATTGGCGTGCCACAGTTACGCGCACCGGCGGGTTTTTTCACTGCGACCAGAAGAATTTCGTGACGATCTCCGGCGGGCGCGCGGCCTGATCGAGGATGCCGCCGGCGTTCGCGTACTCGGATACCGTGCGCCGACGTTTTCGATTTTGCGGCGCAGCGTTTGGGCCTTGGAGATTCTTGCGGAAGAAGGTTTTCTATACGACTCGAGCATTTTTCCGATCCGCCATGATTTGTACGGCTATCCGGAATTTCCGCGATTTCCGCGACGTATCGAACTGCACTCGGGCCGCGAAATATTCGAAGTTCCCATGTCCACGATCTGCTTTGGCGGGCTCAATTGGCCTGTCGGAGGCGGCGGCTATTTACGTCTTTTGCCCATGCCGTACACGTCCTGGGCCATACGACGGATCCACGAGCGTGACGGGCAGCCGTTCATTCTCTACCTGCATCCCTGGGAGCTTGATCCGGATCAGCCCCGCATCAACGGAGGATGGAAATCTAAGCTGCGCCATTATTCTGGGCTCTCGAGTATGGAAGCTCGTTTAGAAACACTGTTGGGGCGTGGTCGATTTGAGCCTATGAAAGATCTAGTCCAGCGCAGTCGCGATTCCGCATCTGTTTTAAAGGTGTCGGCGCTTTGATTGGGGACTCTTTCGATAGCAAAATCCTCAAAGAAGTCTTCCTCGCAGCAGGTGGTCGAAGGGCATTCACAAAACGACGGATGATCATCGATTTGTCGAGCTGCTCTGAAAAATTGCCGGATAGAATTCAAAGTAGAATCTTCCTATGGTGAACGTGTACATCACGGTGGATACGGAATGCTCCTTGGGTGGTGCGTGGGAGAATTCCCATTGGAAGCCGGTGGGTCCGGAGGAAGCCGTCCTCGGACGAATCGATTCCAGGTTTTACGGCGTGCCACTGATCATGGATATTTTGGAAGAAAACGGCTTACGAGGCACCTTTTTCACAGAAGTTCTTGTTAGCGAACTACTTGCTGACTCGGAACTAGCCGCGGCATACTCGCCTATTCGGGATCGAGGTCACGATGTCCAGCTGCATATGCACCCCGTTTTTCACTATTATTATCTGGTTACTCGAGGACGCTTGCGCAGGGAAGATCTTCCTGAGCGCATGGATCTGATTGGTAGCTTACCGCTGGATATTCAAATTGAATTACTGAACAAGGGTTGCTCAATTTTTCGCAACATTTTCGGTTCCATGCCCGTGGCTTTTCGCGCCGGCGTCTATGGGGCCAGCATGGCCACGCTGGAGGCCCTGAAAGCAGTCGGAATTCTATACGACAGTAGTTTCAACGCTGCCTATCTCAGAGACAGTTGCTTGATGGGGCCGAGGGAACCGACCAATATGCCGTGGCAGAGTCATGGTATTTGGGAGATTCCCGTTACCACATTCGAAACCGGCGCTGGCAGCATGCGAGGTTTGAAGCCGCTCGAAGTGAGCGCTGTAAGCCTATGGGAGCTGCAGGACGTCTTGGACCAAGCGGAACGTCTCGGCCAAGACACGGTTACTGTGATGCTACATTCTTTTGCGTTCTTAAAACGTGCAGACGTGCAGTTCCGTAAAATGCGTCCGGATCGTTTGGTTATCCGACGCTTTCGAAAGTTCTGCAACTTCCTGCGGTCCAACGAGCACCGCTTTCGCGTCTTGACATTTTCCGAGATACCAAAACTTTCCCAGAATGCAGCAGATGTCCCGCTTCCTAGAATGGGAGTTTTGGTCCCTTCGTTTCGTAAGCTGGTCCAAGCGGTCAATCGGATCTACTGGATTTAGCGCACGGAGTTAGTCACCAGATGCTTCGTGCCGCCCGCGCAAAACTCAAAGCTATGACGTAGCTCGAACGGAACCCCTCCGCTAGTTCGAAGAGCCAAAGGAACAAAAAAAATTCTAGAGGTGTTTTCTTCCAGATGATACGTGTCAGCAGTTCTGATACGCGCGCAGTCGCGCAGATCTGGCGCGTGGCCCATACTGCGACTGCAGCCAAAAGAATTGCCGCCAGGACGTCTATGGGATAGTGTCCGCCAACGTAAATGCGGGGTAAGGAGATCACGAACAGAACCCAGAACATCAATAGCATGCTGAGCCATCGATTAAGCCGCCAGAGACCCACGGCGACGATCAGATAGATTAATGTGGAATGGCTGGGAAAACAGTTTAGGTTTCCTTCGGCCCAAAAATAATCCGGGTAAAGTATCCGGAACCGCGGCAACAGTGACGGAGCAGGCCATGCGATCCACGGTCGCCACACAAGTGTCGTAACGATCGCCAAGCAAAAACAAACAAATATTTCTACAAGCTGGCTGCGGCGCAGTGCGGTACGCTGATCCTCAATTCTCCAGTACAGGTAGAATACTGCGGCAAAGATCCAGGTGCTGGCCAGCGCATTGACTGTAAGAAATTGTGCCAGCGAGTCGCGGACCCCGCTGTGCGGAAATAGCAGGAAAAGTCGCTGCAGAACTCGAAAATTCCAGTCGGGAAGAAATGGGCCGGGCGCCCCGGTCAATTGCATGACTTGCAGTTTAACCGACCTTGGTTAATACGCAGCCGCATAGGTGAGCATGCGTTTCATGGGGAAGCATCAAAGATCTGAACCAGGCTTCCCTCACTGGGGTAAGGAATGAGACGGAGCCAAGGAGGGGAGGCCGAGAGGGGATATCAAACAAAAAGCCCGGCCGCGAATAGCTGTTCGGGCCGGGCTCGATTCTATCTTAGAACCTATGACTCAGGCGGACTGTCTTGCGTTCCAGCGCTTCTTCGCGAACCCGATGGCTGGCCCTAGCGATAGGAACATGAGCATCGTGCTTGGTTCAGGTGTTGTGTTGATTGAGGGCTGTTCGGAAACAACGTAGGTTTCATCGTTAATGGTCCCCATGCTAAAGGCGAATGCCTCGTTAAAGGTGCCATTCGAGTTAAATGTCGGTCCATACACGCCAAAACAAGCGCTCGCCAGGAAGTTGCTGCTGCACGATGCTGAAATAGGAGCATCAGCATCCGGGATGTCGGTAATCTCAATCCACAGACATTTGCCGGCGTGACCGCAATTTGAACTGTTACCGGTGAGAGTCTTGACTGGGCCGGTATAGGTATAATCCAACGTATTTCCTACACCAAACGCGATTGTCAAAGGATCTGTCTCCGAAAATCCGAGTGGAGGGGCCCATGGCGGATCGTGCAGGGGAACGGCGTGCAGGGGAACGGCGTATTGAGAGACTCCCGGACACTTCGTCGTGCAGTTGATCGTAACCTTGGGGTCGATAGAACCGGCGCTCGCCACCGCGGCCGAGATTCCTACCAACACCACCAAACACAGAAACTTTACCAGCTTCATAAGGCCTCCCCTTCACTAATTCTCGAGTTACCTGTGCACGTAAGGTGCCGAATCCAGATCCAAAGATAGAGAATAACTCCATTGTTTTCATTCACTATTAGGCTTGTCGCAGGAAGGTCGTGGCCGATGTCTGCAATTTTTTGCATAATTATGGAAGCGCCGCACCGCAAAGAGAAGAAAGGGGATGCGGATCACCCGACGCGCTTGCGAAGGTCTGTCTGATGACGAGTACTTGGAAGGAACCACCCAACTATTCCGGGGGACTTGTTTTCGCTTTGTCGCGTGGCCTGAACTGAAGAGGATTTCCGCAGTCCCGCGACTTATCGTGGGGTTCCCGGTTATCATGAACATCCCCAGTGCCCGGTTGAAAGATTGTTTCACGCGTGTTCACCCTGTCTGGCAACCATCGTGCTACAATTTCGGCGGCAAGTCTACAAAGTCTATAGAGATTGTCGGGAGGGCTGGGTTCGCTTTCTATCCATGAAAATATCCCAAAAAGGACTGTATGCCCTGGAAGCCCTCATTTTCCTGGCCCGTCGGCATGAAAAAGGTGCCATCAAGATCCGCGAAATTGCTTCTACCGAAGACTTGCCAGAAAAGTTCCTTGAACTGATTCTCCTTGAACTTAAGCACGCGCGCCTGGTCGAAAGTGAGCGCGGCGCCAAAGGCGGCTATCGCCTCAAACGCGACCCTTCGAAGATATTTCTAGGAGAGATTATTCGCACCATCGACGGACCGCTGGCACCGTTTGAAGATGCCGAGGGTTTGCGTCGCCTGGTCGAACAGGACAAAAAACACAGCGCGCTCTTCCGCGTTCTCCTGTCGGTTCGAAATGCCGCTGCGGGTATTCTCGATCACACTTCGCTAGAGGACATTTGCGACGACAAGCGGTGACGGCCCTAGCAACGACGTCTTTGGCTTCAAAACTTGCTTTGAGGAAATGATGATGAGTGATGTGGCGATGCAGGTAAGCCATGCAGATTTCGCAACGACGGGAAATCTTTCAGAACAAGAGCGCGAGCTGTTACACGAACTAGTTCGCGGATTGCGAGCCGTTCGTTATGGTTCGATTTCGCTAACTGTTCACGACGGCCGGCTGGTTGAAATTAACAAGACAGAGAAAATCCGCCGAAAGCTCTAGCGGCTATCGCCACGGAACCGGGAAGCCGCCTGCGTGACATCAATCAGGATGTGACTGGGGGATGTTGCCGACCGCGTCACGGACGTTCGTTTCCTTCGCATCCTTGAATGCGGCGTTTCCGCGATGGAGCCTGATTTTGGCAATTGGGAGAAATTGAAGTGACACTGAGTCAACCAACGGGCAAACCGATACAGGCTGAACTTCGCGGAATGTCACGCCGCAAATTGCTGCGCGCAGCAACAATCGCGGCCGGTGCAGTAGCGGTTGGCGGATTGGGTGGCCCTACAAATTTGTTCGCACAACAATCCGAAGTTCCCGGGGACGAAAAACTTCTGCCCTCTTTCACCGGTCCATCACAGAATCCGTACTGGAATTCAGTGGGACCAGTAGTCCAATATCCCCAGAAAGCTGCTTTGGTGCTGCTCACTGACCGGCCCGTGCAGCTTGAGACTCCGCGCCATTATTTCGAAAGCGCTTTCACGCCCAACGAAGCCTTCTACGTTCGCTGGCACTTGGACGAGATTCCCAACAGCGTTGACCTGGCGACTTGGCGCTTGAGCATCGAAGGCGCCGTGGATCGCCCGTTGAAATTTTCAATGAGCGATCTAAGCAGCAAATTCAAACCGGTTAGCGTTGCCGCGGTCAACCAATGTTCCGGAAACAGCCGCAGCAAGTTTCAGCCCCGCGTCCCGGGCGGACAATGGGGACACGGCGCTATGGGCAACGCAAAATGGACCGGCGCTCCTTTGCGCGAGCTGCTGGAAGCCGCAAAAATAAAACCAGACGCGCTGCTCGTTCAATTTCAAGGGTTGGATCAAGGTAAGGGCCCAGAAGGCCATGGCTCGCACGAATTTTTGAAGTCGCTCGACCTGAAAAATCCCGTCCTGGATGACTGCCTTGTGGCCTACGCCATGAATGACCAGCCGCTGCCGATGTTAAACGGGTTTCCTGTGCGGCTGATCGTTCCCGGTT
>JGI12635J15846_10005124_pt1 | contig 11334 bp, 9 predicted proteins | sample BlaSpr_A8_OM2_M2_FD_15846 | JGI IMG/M metagenome (IMG submission 15846) | reverse complement strand
GCGCACAAGCTCGTCGAGATCGTGCAGCGGCGCGCGCCGATCTACGACAAGGCGCAAGACGGGCACTACAATCTCATTTCGGCGCTGCATAAGTCGGTGCGCGGGTCGGACCCGGATGCGGCGCTCTACTATCTCGCCCGTATGCTCGACGCCGGCGAGAACCCGCTCTACATCGCGCGGCGCGTGGTGCGCATGGCGGTGGAGGACATCGGACTTGCCGACCCGCAGGCGCTCGTCATCGCCAACGCCGCTAAGGACGCCTATGACTTCCTCGGCTCGCCCGAAGGCGAGCTGGCGCTGGCGCAGGCAGTGATCTACGTGGCCACCGCACCGAAATCGAACGCAGCCTACGTCGCCTACGGCCGCGCCAAGCAGACGGCGAAGGAGGCGGGGTCGCTGTTGCCGCCCAAGCACATCCTCAACGCGCCGACCGGGCTGATGAAGGATGAAGGCTATGGGTCGGGGTACGCCTACGATCACGACGCGGCGGAGGCGTTCTCCGGCCAGGACTATTTCCCGGAGCAGCTTGGCCGGCAGACATTCTACGAGCCGGTCGAGCGCGGCTTCGAGCGCGAACTGAAGAAGCGCCTGGAGTATTGGGCGAAGCTGCGTAAGGAACGCGGCTGACCGTTATTTATCTTTGATTATTTGCAATTGCTCTCTGCAAATGGAATATTTTCTCCTGTCGATTGTTGTAGCAGAACAGTTAAAGCAATTGGTGAATAAACTGGGGGGAGGAAACTATGCGTGCGCTTCTATTATCGACGGTCGCGCTGATCGCAAGCCAGATCTCAGGCGGGGCCAGGGACAGTCGAGGCCGACTTCTGAAATCGCTCCATTGGGAAAATTGCGCGTTAGCTGCGCCCGATCAGTTGATCTGCCGGATGAAGTCGAGCAGCGGGCCGCTCAGGCTCCTGTCGGTGGTATTGACCGCGTAGACCTCGGACATGTGGGCGTGCTTCGGCACGAGCAGAAAGCGCGGGCAGCGGCCGTCCTTGCACAGCGCCGCCTGCAACGCGGCCGCCTGCTGCACGAAGGCCGGCGGGTCGAGCTCGGCGCGGACCAGCAGGATCGGCACGCCGGGCTTGACGATCCCGGGAAGCGCCGAGCGCTCGGAATAAAGCGCCGGATCGTTGCCGAAGTACGCCTTCTCCGCCGGCCCGGGTTGCATGGCGGTGAGGTCGTAGAGGCCCGACACCAACACGACGCCCGCGAGCCCGAGGCCATACGGACCGTAGAATTCCGGGTGCGAGAGATAGGACGCCGCGTGGGTCGCGCCGGCGGAGTGTCCGACCAGGAATACGCGCGCCGGATCGCCGCCGTAGGGAGCCACGTTCTGCTCGACCCAGCTCACCACCGCGCCCACGTCCTCGGCACCGGCGGGCCATGGGTGCGCCGGCGCGCGGCGGCGGTCGGCGTTGACCCCGATCATGCCGTGGCGGGCCGCCCACAGGGCGACGTTGTCGTAGAACGGGGTACGCGCGTGCTTGTCGCCATCGAAGGCGCCGTCGAGAAAGACCAGCACCGGCAGCGGACCGGGCGGCAGCTGCGCCGGCGCGAACAGGTCGAGCCGCTGGCGCTCGTCGGCGCCGTACTTGAGGTCGCGCAGCACCTGCACGCCCGCGTAGGGCTCCTTGTCGTGGAACCGCGCGTAGAGGCGGGCGGTATTTTCCACGTCGATGACCGGGCCCAGCGCGCGGACCTTCGCCGCGATGTCGGCGAGTTGCGCCGGGCTTTGGGCGAGCGCGGCGGTCGTGCACAGCACGACGGCAAGGGCGCCACGGCATACGGCATTTCGGATCATGGCGCGGTCCGATTTTTCCCTGTCGACGATCGTCAGGCGTCTTCCTGCACCGCCTCGGCATGCTTGGGCAAGAGATGCCGGGGCAGGAAGAAGGCGTTGGCGATGAGCGTTGGGATCACCGCGCTCGCGATCACGGCGGCGACCAGCGCCGAATACTGCGCCTGATCCACGATGCCGTTGGTCAAGCCGAACAGCGCGGAGATGGTGCCGAAGGTGAGGCCGGTCGACATCATCAGGGTCGTGTACATCGCCTCCTTGTGGTGCGCGCCGGCCATCTTGGTCACCGGATAAACGCCGATGCACTTGCTCGCTACCTTCACCACCAGCATCAGCAGGAAGGCTGCGGGCGCGGCGATGAGATCGGGAATCGAGACGAACGAGCCGGCGCGGATGAAGTAGAACGGCGTCATCAGGCCGAGCGTGAGCGTGCGCAGCCGGCGGATCAGCGCGTGGTCGCGGCCGACCGAGCCCGCGAGCAGCATCCCCAGCACGTAGGCGGGCAGGACCGCCTCGCTGCCGGCCCAGGCGGCGAGCGCGCCGAGCGCGAACAGCACGAGCAGGAGATACTTGGCCTCGAGCTCCGATGGCCGGTCGCCGTGGCGCTTGAACAGGCGCGGCGTCAGCCAGGGGATCGCCACGAACACTGCGACGGCGACGGCGGCGAATACGACGGTCTTGTAGTCGAACGGCGCGAAGATGAAGCCAAGCGCGAGCACGGTGCCGAGGTCGGTGATGAAGCAGGCGGCGAGGATGGTCTTGCCGTAGGTCGTCTTGTTGAAGCCGTACTCCAGCATCACCGCGTAGACGACCGCGACCGAGGTGGTGGACATGGCGATGCCGGCGAGCCAGCTCGCCCGCACCCCCCAACCGAGCAGGAAATAGGCGGCGGTGGCGCAGCCGAGAAAGGGCAACAGGAAGCTCGCGATGCCGACGGCGGTCGCCTCTTTCCACTTCTGGCGGAACACGACCGGGTCGAGCTCAGCGCCGGCGAGAAACGTGAGCATGATCGCGCCGGCGCCGGCCAGAAACTTGATCCAGGGCTCGTCGGCACCGAGCACCGCGGCGCCAATGAGGATGCCCAGCACCCATTGCGCACCGGTGCCGACGATGATCTCGGCAAGCGCGGTCGATACGCGGAAATAGCTCGAGCACAGACTCGCGAACAGGGCGAGGGCGAACCACAGGGCGGCAAGGGTCCAAACGCTGGTCATGTTCAGCTCCGGAAAGCGACCTCGCGTGCTGAGTAAAGGCGGGCAACGAAAAACCCGCCTCGCAGCGGGTTTGCACGGATTCCCACCGCGGTTACGCGGCAGGAGTCATCAGCCTCTTCGGCGGTTCTCGGGGGACCCCATCCCCATTGCGATACACCTAGCCGCACGGCTCGTGCGGGTCAATGCGGCGGGTGACCGAGGGAAACAAAAGCGTTACATCCTCGCTCATGGCTGTGGAAACTCGGACGGTTCACGAAGACGAAGCCGGAATGCGCATCGACCGCTGGTTCAAGGCGCATTATCCGGCGCTGCCCTTCGGTCACCTGCAGAAGCTCCTGCGCTCCGGGCAGGTGCGGGTCGACGGCGGGCGGGTGAAGACCAACACGCGGCTTGCTTGCGGCCAGCGCGTGCGCGTGCCGCCGCTCGATCGGGTGCCGGTGGCGCGCAGTGCCGAGGCGGATCGCGAGGCGCAGCGCGGGGAGGGCGCGCCTTCGCCGGGACGCTCGCGGCCGGCTCCCGCGCCGGGCGGGAAAAAGAGCGACGCGGAATTCCTGCACTCGATCACGCTGTTCGAGGACGACGACGTGCTGGTGCTGAACAAGCCCATGGGCCTCGCGGTGCAGGGCGGCTCGGGCACGGTGCGCCACTTGGACGGCATGCTCGAGGCGCTGCGTGAGCCCGGCCGCGACGGGCAGCGCCCGCGTCTCGTGCATCGGCTGGACAAGGACACCTCGGGCGTCCTCCTGGTGGCGAAGAACCGCTTTTCCGCCGCGGCCCTTTCCCGCACGTTTCGCTCGCGCTCGGCGCGGAAGATCTACTGGGCGCTCGTCCGCGGCGTGCCGCGGCCGCGGCAGGGGCGCATCTCCACCTTCCTCGCCAAGGGCGGCGGGCCCGAGGGCGAGCTCATGCGCGTCGCCGAGCACGGCGACAAGGACGCGAGCCACGCCGTCACCTATTACGCGGTGGTGGACCAGGCGGCGCAGATGCTCTCCTGGCTCTCCATGAAGCCGGTGACCGGGCGGACCCATCAGCTTCGCGCCCACGCGGCCTTCATCGACCATCCCATCGTGGGCGACGAGAAATATTTCAACGTGGAGAACTGGGAGCTGCCCGGCGGCCTGCAGAACCGGCTGCATCTCCTGGCGCGGCGTCTCGTCATTCCGCACCCGCGCGGGACGACGCCCATCGACGTGACGGCGCCGCTGCCGCCGCACATGCGCCAGACGTGGAGCGTGCTCGGCTTCGACGATTCCCAGTACGACCCGATCGTGGACGCGCCGGAGGACAAATGATCCGCGAGCTGTTCGACATGGAACGCGCGCCGGATCCCATGCGCGCGGCGCGGGGGACGAAGCGCGCGTTGCCCAAGCGCTTCTACAAGGAGGCGAGCGTGGGTGCCACGCCGGGCGGCCACGCGCTTCTGCTGGACGGCAAGCCAGTGAAGACGCCGGCCAGGCTGCCGCTCACGCTGCCGACGTGGGCGCTTGCCGAAGCGGTCTGCGCCGAATGGGCGGCGCAGGAATCCCGCATCGATCCCGCGCGCATGCCGATGACGCGGCTCGCGAACCTCGCCATCGACCGGGGCGCCGAGAGCGCCGGCGCGCTGGCGGAAGAGATCGCGGGCTACGCGGGCTCCGACCTCTTGCTCTATCGCGCAGGCCAACCCGAAGGCCTCGTGGCGATGCAGGCCGCCCATTGGGACCCGATCCTCGCCTGGACGGGCGAGGCGCTCGGCGCCCGCTTCGTGCTCGCTGAAGGCCTGAGGTTTGTGGCCCAGCCCGAGGCGGCGCTTGCCGCGGTGCGCGCGGCCGTCGCCGCGGAGGCACCGCCGTTTCGCCTGGCGGCGCTCGCCTCGCTCACCACGCTTTCGGGCTCGGCGCTGATTGCGCTCGCACTTTCGCGCCGGGCGCTCGACGCCGGTGCCGCCTGGGCGGCGGCGCATGTGGACGAGGACTGGAATATCCGGCAATGCGGCGCGGACGCGGAGGCCACGGCGCGCCGCGCGGCGCGGCGGGCGGAGTTCGACGCGGCAGCGCGGATGCTGGCACTCGCCTGAAAAACGAAACCCGCCGTGGGATCGCTCCCGGGCGGGTTTGGCTTGCGTCATCGCCCGGTGCCTTCCAGTACATCCGTGGATGGGCGCGGGCTCGGCAAGGCTGTTCATAGCGAGCTTGCGTGACAGTCCGATGACGGCGGCCGAGGCCGCGTGATAGCTTGGCTCCGAGGCTGGGGACCGATTCATGAAAGACATACTCGACAAGCTCGAGCAGCGACGCGCCGAGGCCCGACTCGGCGGCGGCAAGGCGCGGATCGAGGCGCAGCACAAGCGCGGCAAGTTGACCGCGCGCGAGCGCATCGAGCTCCTCCTCGATAAGGGCTCGTTCGAGGAGTTCGACACCTTCGTCCAGCACCGCAACACCGATTTCGGCATGGAGAAGACCAAGGTGCCGGGCGACGGCGTGGTCACCGGCTGGGGCACCGTGAACGGCCGCAAGGTGTTCGTGTTCGCCAAGGACTTCACCGTGTTCGGCGGCTCGCTGTCGGAGACCCACGCCGGCAAGATCACGAAAATCCAGGACATGGCGCTCTCCACCCGCGCGCCGATCATCGGGCTCTACGACGCCGGGGGTGCGCGCATCCAGGAGGGGGTGGCGGCGCTCGGCGGCTACGGCGAGGTGTTTAAGCGCAACGTCATCGCGTCGGGCGTCATCCCGCAGATTTCCGTCATCATGGGCCCGTGCGCCGGCGGCGACGTGTATTCCCCGGCCATGACCGACTTCATCTTCATGGTGAAGGACACGAGCTACATGTTCGTGACGGGCCCGGACGTGGTGAAGACGGTGACCAACGAGACGGTGACCGCCGAGGATCTCGGCGGCGCGCGCGTGCACACCACGCGCTCGGGGGTCGCCGACGGCGCCTACGACAACGACGTGGATACGCTCGCGCAAGTGCGCCGGCTGCTCGACTTCCTGCCGGCGTCGAACGAATCGGGCGTGCCCGAGTGGCCGACGGAGGACGATCCCGCCCGCATCGAGCCCTCGCTCGATTCGCTGGTGCCGAACAATCCCAACAAGCCCTACGACATCAAGGAACTGATTTTGAAGACGGTGGACGAGGGCGACTTCTTCGAGATCCAGGAGGCGTTCGCGAAGAACATCGTCACCGGCTTCGGCCGCGTCGAGGGGCGCACGGTGGGCTTCGTGGCGAACCAGCCCATGGTGCTCGCGGGCGTCCTCGATAGCGACGCCTCGCGCAAGGCCGCGCGCTTCGTCCGTTTCTGCGACGCCTTCAACATCCCCATCGTCACCTTCGAGGACGTGCCGGGGTTCCTGCCGGGCACGGCGCAGGAATACGGCGGGCTAATCAAGCACGGGGCGAAGTTGCTGTTCGCCTACGCCCAGGCGACGGTGCCGCTCGTCACCGTGATCACGCGCAAGGCCTATGGCGGCGCCTACGACGTGATGGCGTCGAAGCACATCGGCGGCGACGTGAACTACGCCTGGCCCTCGGCGCAGATCGCGGTCATGGGCGCCAAGGGCGCGGTCGAGATCATCTTCCGCCAGGACGCGGGCGACCCGAAGAAGCTCGCCGCGCGCACCAAGGAATACGAGGAGCGCTTTTTGTCGCCGTTCGTCGCGGCCGAGCGCGGCTACATCGACGACGTGATCGAGCCGCACGAGACGAGAGCGCGGGTGGCGCGGGCGCTGGCGATGCTGCGGACCAAGCACGCCGAGCGGCCGCGGAAGAAGCACGACAATTTGCCGTTATAAAAACATGGACGCATTTGTATTTCGATTTGACGCCAAGCAGCTTCGTGCGGTTCCGTCGCGTTACGCAGGCTTTCTGATAGCCTCCGGTCATTGTTGCAATGAGCTTGCGATCCTCTTGCCATACATACTTTTCGAGCATGATTTGAAGCGTGCAAACGAGGTCGAAAGTTCTTTCATCGTACTACGCAAATTCACGATTGATCGGATATTGATTTCAAAAGTTGTTGAATATGACATTCTTTGCTCGAAATTCTTCGAGAAGTGACGAGGTCATCCGACCAACTCTTCGCTGGCCTGTCGGAAAGCTACGCTCCAATCGCCGCAAAAATTAAGGCCGCGAAGTGGGCGCGAATTTTGCGAAATAAAATTTCGTTCCACTATGATCAGAAGCATGCACTTGCGGCTTTGGACGAGCTTCCAGATGACCAACCTCTACGACTCATTCTTGGAAGGATAAAAGGGATAACGTTATTTGATTTTGCAGAAGAGATTGTTGGCCGTCCTATCTTTGAAGTCGCAGGCAAAGGAGACGTCGGAATTGGAATGGATGTCAGCAACAAGTTTGTTATTGATCTTGTCGGAGCAATAACGAGCTTTCACGCTCAAGCAACGATATCAATCTTCAAGTCATTCGGATTGGTCTCGCAGCGCGATCAAACGGAGCTGCGTGAGCGATATTGTGGTGCTCCAGGCAATTTTCGTATTCCGATTTCCCTTTCATCAGCATATCTACAATCTCGCCGAACCTATAAAGTTGGCAAGCGTGGACGACGACAACCTCAGCGTTAATCCTGATTCACTTTTCAAACAGCCGCCTTCGTTCTCGCGGGCGGTTTTTTTCCGCCCCGAGGTGTGTTTCCTTTCCTTCCGTTTCCCCTCGAAAGTGCGAGGGGCGCGGGCGCCGGTCGGCGCGGTCTCCGAGAGTTTCACCCAAAGACCAAGTGGTCGTAGCGGTGCGCCTTGCGGCAGCCCGCGCGCGGCGTTTTCTGTCCCCGGGACCGGAATGCTCAAAGTCACCGGCATTCAAGTTCGAGGCACGGCGCCTCTTTCCCAAAAATTCGTCACCTATGCCTGGGTGCAAACTGGAACGTACGGCAGAACGGCGGATTTTAAGGCTTCGCGTGGAGAAGACCCCAAGTCATTTCTCGGCGTCAAAAATTCAGATCCGCGGCTATTTTCTATGCCTATAGAGATGGCGGCGAACGGGTTCATCATTGGTGTTAATTTTGACAATCAACCGCTAGATCACATGGTTGTCGCGCCTGCGGCTGACAAACCAACTCAGCTAAAGATTTCGGAGTGCTTGAACCAACTTCATGCGCGCATGAAGGCAACAATCGATAAGTGAATTCTTTTCGTCGGTTAGAACGTCGTGTCTCGCGTTGGCGGTGATCGACCCGCGCCACAGACGCGACCTCCGCACCCGTCCCCGCAGGGGAGGAACCAACGGGCGCCATTTTCTGGGTTCACTTGTCAAACAGCGGCCTTCGTTCTCGCCGGCGGGTTTTTCGCCCTGAGGCTTGTTTTCTTTCCTTCGGTTTCCCCTCGAAACGCGATTGAACCCCTGCGCCATTTATGTCCCAATCTACGCGACATGAGGGGGCCTAGGCCGTGGCGGAAGGCGAAATCCAGCGCTGCGCGCGGGTGATCGGCGATGGGGCGTTCGCGTTCCCCGTCGTCGGCGTTGCCGAGCACGAGGCTGATCTCGACATCCTCGCCGGCGGGCGCTCGGAGGAGGGCGCGCTCAAGCTTTGCGCCGCGCTGCTGCAGCCCAAGCCCAACAATCCCGACGGCAAGAAGGTGAGCGTGATCGTGCACTCCTGCACGGTCGGCTACCTCGCGCCGGGCGTGGAGCGCGCGTTCCTCGCCGCGCTGAAGCAGAACGGGTTCGCCAACGCCGCCTGCGAGGCGGTGATCTTCGGCGGCCGCCACCAACGCGGCGAGGCGGACAGCGAGTTCGGCATCAAGCTCAACGTGGCGGTCCCCTTCAAGCTCGTGGATCCGGTGACGCGGGCACCACTTCCCGAGCGGCCCGCTCGCGCCGCGCCGCAGCCGCCGCCGAGCACGCCATTGCACGAGCCGGTCCGGGCGCTGGAACCGCCGCCCGCCCGTGCGGTCGAGCCGCCGCCGAGCGTGCCAGAGCCGCAGCCGATCGCGGAGCCTGAGCCGCCTGCGCGCGCGGATGAGCCCGCGAGCAGCGAACCGCCGCCGCACGGTCCGCAGACGCACTTTTTTCGCACGGAGGAGCACGGCCGCGGCGTATTCGGCTTGGTCGTCCTCGCGGCGCTCCTCGTGTTCAACCTCGCCATGGCCGTGTGGCTCATCACCTTCTGGACCGGCGTCTTCGAGCTCGCGGACGCGGTGCTCACCGGCGGCGAATGGGAAACCAAGCTTCGCGGCATGCTGGGCACCGAGCTCATCATCGCCATCTGGATCGCCGGGACGGTCGTGCTCGGGCTCGCCGCGTACGTGACGCGGGGGACGCAGATTGTCGTGGAGGAAATCGTGGAAACTCCGCCCGCCGCGTGATCCTCGCGGAAAACGCCCGGCCGGGCGTATAGTTGCACGCCTACAGCCGTCAGGAAGAAAGCGATGACTCCCGCACCCATCGACTATGCCTCCGCTTCGCGCGAAGTCCGCGCCGTGTTCGACGACATCAAGAAGACGCGCGACGTCGAGGACGTGAACAATTTCTGGAAGTATCTGGCGCGCGACCCGGCGCTGCTCAAGCGAACGTGGGAGAGCGTGAAGGAGACCATGCAGCCCGGCGCGCTCGATCCGCTGACCAAGGAAATGGTCTACCTCGCGGTGAGCGTCACCAACGGCTGCCCGTACTGCATCGCGAGCCACACATTCACCGCGCGCAAGGCCGGCATGAGCGAGGCCATGTTCGGCGAGCTCATGGGCGTGGTCGGCATGGCGAACGAGACCAATCGTCTCGCCAACGGCTACCGGGTGCCCATCGACCCGGCGTTCGAGACATGATCCGCGTCACCGACCGCATCCAGCTGCACGAGCACGAGCTCGAGGAGCATTTCATCCGCGCCTCGGGGCCGGGTGGGCAGAACGTCAACAAGCTCTCCACCGCGGTGCAGCTCCGCTTCGACGTGCGCCGCTCGCCGGGGCTGCCGCCGGAGGTGCGCGCGCGGCTCGTGGCGCTCGCCGGCCGGCGGCTCTCGGGCGCGGGCGTGCTCGTCATCACGGCGCAGAGCCACCGGACGCAAGAGGCGAACCGGCGCGAGGCGCGGGCGCGGCTGTTCGATCTCATCCGCCGCGCGGCGGTGGCGCCGAAGATACGCCGTCCCACCCGGCCAACGCGCAGCGCCAAGAAGAAGCGGCTCGATTCCAAGACGCGCCGCGGCCGCATCAAGAGCCTGCGCGGCAAGCAGATCGCGGTCGACTAAGCGTTATCGCTCTGTAACGCGGCGCATACGGCCTGCGTCACCGCCTTGGTCGTGGCCTTGCCGCCCAGATCAGGCGTATGCAGCGTATGATCGGCGGTGACGCGCTCCACCGCGCGCATCAGGCGCGCCGCGGCGGCGCGCTCGCCCAGGTGCTCCAGCATCAGGCTCCCGGTCCAGAAGGTGGCGATGGGGTTGGCGATGCCTTTGCCGGCGATGTCGAAGGCCGAGCCGTGGATCGGCTCGAACATCGAAGGAAACTTTCCTTCGGGGTTGAGGTTCGCGGTCGGCGCGATGCCGAGCGATCCGGCGAGCGCGGCGGCAAGGTCCGAAAGAATGTCCGCGTGCAGGTTGGTGGCGACGATGGTGTCCAGCGTCTCGGGTTTCAGCGTCATGCGCATGGTCATGGCGTCGACCAGCATCTTGTCCCACGTGACGTCGGGGAATTCCGCCGCCACTTCGGCCGCGATCTCGTCCCACAGCACCATGCCGTGGCGTTGCGCGTTCGATTTCGTCACCACGGTGAGGAGCTTGCGCGGCCGCGAGCGCGCGAGCGCAAAGGCGTAGCGCATGATGCGCTCAACGCCGGCGCGCGTGAACACGGCGACCTCGGTCGCGACCTCCTCGGGCAGCCCGCGGTGCACGCGGCCGCCGACGCCGGCGTATTCGCCCTCGGAATTCTCGCGCACGATCACCCAGTCGAGCTCCGGCCCGGATACGGCGCGGAGCGGGCTTGTGATGCCAGGCAGGATGCGCGTCGGCCTGACGTTCGCGTATTGATCGAAGCCCTGGCAGATCGCGAGCCTCAGCCCCCACAGCGTCACGTGGTCCGGCACGTCGGGCGCGCCCACGGCGCCGAACAGAATCGCGTGGTGCGCCCGGATCTGCGCGAGGCCGTCCTGCGGCATCATGCGGCCGTGGCGCTTGTAATAGTCCGAGCCCCAGTCGAAATGCTGGAAGGCGAGGCTGAACCCGCCGTTGCGCCGCGCGCAGGTTTCCAGCGCCTCGATGCCGGCGGCGATGACCTCGGCGCCGATGCCGTCGCCGGGAATGGCGGCGATCTTGTGGGTGCGCATGGGCGTTCCTCTTTAGCCGTTACTCCGGCCGAGCGGCGAGGGCCGGCGGCTCGATTCCAAGACGCACCG
>JGI12635J15846_10005122_pt1 | contig 11337 bp, 8 predicted proteins | sample BlaSpr_A8_OM2_M2_FD_15846 | JGI IMG/M metagenome (IMG submission 15846) | reverse complement strand
CTCTCTATACAGAGGCGCTCCAGATCGCCCGGCGCATCGACGACCGGCTCGCTCAGTCTTATTTATTGGCCGCATTCGGCTGGTTCGCGGCAGGGGCCCGCGAGGCACGCTTGGGGGCGCAGCTGCTGGGGGCCGCGGAGGCGACCCGCCTCGGAGCCGGTGCGGGCATCATCGCGCCGCTGGCGCCGCTGCTCGACCAGGCCGAGGAGTCGGCGGTCGCGGTGCTGGGGCGGCCGAAGTTCGATGCCGAATTCACCGCCGGCAAACGCATGAATCGCGAAGCCGCGATAGGCCTTGCCCTCGGCGAGTCCATCGATGCTCGGGCTGCGTCTGATGGTGATGGCGCCGGCGTGCTGGGCAAGCGAGAGGCCGAGGTGGCGAGCTTGGTCGCCGAGGGCCTGAGCAACAGGCAGATCGGGGCCCGCCTGTTCATCTCGGAGCGCACCGTCGACAGCCACGTCCGCAGCATCCTGAACAAGCTCGGGTTCAACTCCCGCGCCCAGATTGCCGCCTGGATCGCGTCGGTCAGTCGGAGATGAGCTCGAACGCGATGCGCAGACCCCGCTCGCGTGATCGCCCACAGGCGAAGCACGCCGCGGCCCACGCCAACCCGAAGACACCCTCGGTTGCGAATGGGTCCCAAGGAGATCTGTGATCCGGCCGTGATCCGGCGGCGCTACAGAGCAGGCGAAATCGCCGATTTTGAACTCAGAAAATGATCGGGGGAGCCCGGGACATTTCGGCCATGTTGGCTGCGGCCGGCAAGCATTCGCTGAACCTGACGGGCCCGCTGGACGTGACGTGGTTCGGTCTCCACCAGGCCAAACGCCGACAGTGCCCCCTGAAGGGCACCCATTCACGTACGTTCCGAGCTGAGTATCCGATCTCGAGGTCCGAAATGCCCGAGCGCCCTACCCGTCCTACGGCCGCCAGAAACACCAAGCCTTCGGGGTGCTACACGGGCGTGGGCACAGCAGTGTACATCCGCTCGATACTCTCGGCGTATTTCTGGAGGATCACCCGGCGCTTCAGCTTGAGGGTCGGGGTGAGCTCCTCCGATTCTGCCGTCCACTCCGACGGCAGGATGGTGAAGCGCTTGATCTGCTCGTGTCGCGAGACATGCTGGTTCGCCTCCGCAACCGCGCGCTCCACTTCTGCCTTCACCTCAGGATGCGCACTCAGCTCGGCTATGGTCGGGGCGGCGATCCCTCGCTTTAATGCCCACGCGGCGGTCACCTGGCCGTCGAGCACGAGGAGCGCTGTCAGGAAGGGACGGCGGTCCCCGATGACGCAGGCCTGCCCGATGAGAGGATGCTGCTTGAGGAGACTCTCCAGGTTGGCGGGTGAGATGTTCTTTCCCCCCGCGGTGATGATCAGTTCCTTCTTGCGGTCGACGATCCTGATGTTTCCGTCGGCGTCGATTGAGGCGATGTCCCCGGTGCGCAGCCACCCCTCGTCGTCGAGTGCCTCGGCCGTCTGCACGGCGTCCTTGTAGTAGCCGCGCATGACGTTGCCGCCGCGTACGAGCAGCTCGCCGTCCTCGGCCAGACGCACTTCCTCGCCGGCGTTGCTGATCCCCACCGTGCCGATCTTGAATCCGTCCAGTCGCCAGCTCCCGGGGCCGGTCAGCTCGCTCATTCCCCAGATCTCCGTGAACGGCAGCCCAATGGCGCGGAAGAATTCGATCACCTCGGTGGCGATTGGAGCGGCGCCGGTCATCGCGACTCGGCACTGGTCGAGCCCGACCTTCGCCCGGATAGCGGTGAACATTCCACCCACCGCAGCCCCCTTTGCCGCGACCTCGGTTGGAACCGGCTCGCCGCGCTGCTCGCAGGCAACGACCTGCCGACCAACCGCGATCGCAGCCTCGACGGCCGCGCGCCGAGACTCGTCCGGCTCTGCAGCGATGGCCGCGTGGATGCCACCGTAGAGTTTCTCCCACACACGCGGCGGGCCGAACAAGAAGGTGGGGCGGACCTCATTGAGGTATCGCGCGAGCTCAGCCAGGTCGGGGCAAAAGCTAACTGTGGTGCCGTTGACGATTGAGGACCAGTGACCGGTGAACCGCTCCGCCACATGAGCCATCGGAAGGTACGAAAGCTGCCGGTCGCCGGTCTTGATCACCTGTTCGAGGTGGCCACATTGCACCGTCCAGCACACATTGCGGTGGTCGATCATCACCGCTTTTGGAGGCCCCGTGGTGCCGGAGGTGTAGATGAGAGTGGCCAAGTCTTGCGGCCCCACCTGACGCCACGACTCGTCGAAGGCATCCGGTCGGCTAGCTGCCTGGACGCGGCCGGCTTCCATGAGGTCGTCCCAGCGCATGACTTCACCGGTCGCGTCCCCCTCGATCAACACAATGTGGCGCAGATGTGGAAGGTCCTTGCGGACGGCCAAGAGCCTGGCCAGGAAGCTCGCGTCTTCGACGAAGACGACAGCGGCCTCGCAATGGTTGACGATGTAGGCGATCTGCTCGGGGGCGAGAGTCGCATACAGGCTCACCGGCGTGCCGCCGGCATGCACGATCGCCAGGTCGGCGATCGCGTGCTCGGGTCGATTCCGCATGAGGATGGCGCCGAAGCTGCCCCGCCCAAACCCGAGTGCTTGCAGACCGACGCTCAGGTCACGTACTTGTTCGCGGTATTGTCCCCAGGTGAGGGCGCTCCAGCCCTGCGCCCCGCGCCACCTGAGCGCCTCCAGATCGCGGTGGCGAGTCGCGGTCTCGGCAAAAGCGCTGCAGAGGGTCTGCCCCTCGACGGCGCGATCAATTTCCGCTCGTTCCTTCGGGATATCCCGGCTCATGGCTCCCCCTCATCCCCCCACGGATGGTGCCGTCGGCCGCTCGCTCTAACGGCGCTGACTATGCTCTCGGTCCACGGGGCTGTCAAGGCAAGCTGGCAGCATCCAGATGATCAGGTGCGCGGCGGGTTCGCTGAACCTGATGGGGATACCTCCCTGCTAAGCTGCCGCGAATTGCTCAAAGCGCGACGGCCATGCGATGGCGCCGTGGTCATCCTCGTCGTCTTTGCCCTGACCGTTGGTTGTCAGACGGCCCCGGCCCCGCCAGGTCTGGTGACACTCGCCGACGCTCGGAAAGTGTGGGCCGCCGACGATGACGCGATCAAGAAACAGTTTGCCTCCGCCGGCCACGACAGCCACTGGCTGGACGCCGTTGAAGGAGGTCCTTTACGCGCCGCCGACGACTACGAGATTCGCAACCCCGCCTTCACGTATCCGCAGTACCTCACCGACAGCCGTCTCCTCGCACAGATCGTGCCGAGGCAGACAAGCTACCCCCTCTACTTCCTTGACACCTATGTTGAGCCGAAGCTGTTGCCGGGACCGCCGGACCATCATGGCATCGCCCTGTTCGTGAAGCCGACCGCCGATGCAACATGGCTACAAGACGTCCTAATCGACTTCAACAGCGCTGTCGGGCAAGATGGCCGCGTCCAGGAGGCCCCGATTCCGAGCTTCGTGACCACTGACGGCTACGCGACGCTGCTCACGCCGACCGACCAGCGGGTGAGACTAAGCGTCGACGCGGCTACCTTTGCAAACCAGCTTGCTGAGGACAACAAAGCCGTTCTACAAGGGATCAAGCCGTCCCACATCTACGGCAAGTATTTGACGGCCAACTTTCAGAATGCGGTCGCCAATGCCACACCCTTCGCCTCGTATGAGACGCTCACCGTCCTGCCCACCGTTTGGGTGACCGTTGCAATTTCCGACGGCTCGGCGCTGTCCATCATCACGCTGGATGAAATGTTCAGCTATGCGTTCCCGACGCCAAAGGTTCAAGCCGCAGACCTCACCCCAATGGGATATTCGATTTCTCCAGGTGCCTACAAGGCAGCGTCGGTCGAGTTCGTGAGGATGTTTGCAATCGTGATTCCTGCAAGGGGAAGCGGAGCCGAACCGGACGCGCCAGCCGAAGTCTTCGGACGCGAGACCGGCGTAATGGCCGTGCCCGCTTAACGAGCTCAGGTGCGGAGCCGGTTGCGTCTACCAGACGGGTTCATTCGCGTCGGCGTGTGGCTTTGGCCGCTCGCGATCGCGGGCGTTGTCGGTCTTACCGGTCTCACGGTTCAAGACGGCGTGCCCGCCGTGTCCAATTATCAACTTGAGGCGTTGGACCAGCTGTTCATTCGTGATTCGGGGCCTCATCTCGGCTACCGGCCACCGGATTCCCGATTGGTCGTGGTGAGCATCTGGCCGACCGGCGAGACACGTTCCGCTCAGGACGACGTGGCCCTCTACCAGAAGTTCCTGGCGGCTGGAGCGAAGGTGATCGTCGATTACCGGTACGTGCAATACACATCCGGGCCGAGTGACGGGGATAGTCAAAAGCTCGAGCTCGTGAGCGCGCTTCGAGGGCTGCCAGGTGCGCGGGGTCANGTCATAAGGGCGCAGATGCCTCCCGCCGNTCTGGATCCCNGCGATCGCAACGCATACTTCGCNGCNCCCNCGCTCGGGTTCCAAGATGCTCTCNAACCGGGTGCCACGATGGTGGACACAGACCTCGCCTTGCGCTATTACCCGATCTTCGGCGCGGTCACGCCGAACGGCAACACCCCCAAGCGCCCCGACATCATCGAGACCGCGGCCGTGCGAGCCGCTCGATACGCTCTCGGAGGTTCACCCGACGACGATCCCGCCACTCTCGCCGCCACTGCGGGGGCATTGGGCCAGCCGGATTACACCAGCGGCGAACTCTTTCCGGCGCCGGGCTCCGGACCGGACCGTTCCTATCAGCTAGGCAGGTTCCAAACACCGTGGGTGAGGCGCCCGTTCCGGTTCGATGAGTCAACCGGACAGGATGTTTCGGAGGCGGCCATTCGCATCGCTTATACAGCGGCGCCCGGAGCGTACCCAACCATCACGCCCAAAGGTGGGGACATTTTCACCGACTGCGGGGTCTACTGCGCGTCGCAAAGCCCGGTCCAGGTTGCACCGGATTTCTACCGGGGCAAGATCCTGCTGGTCGAAGATGCAACCTGCTACGGGATTTCGCAAGACTGCGTGTTCACCCCAACCTCAACTTCGAAACAGGCCACAGCGCAAGACCTTGACGCCGCGGTCATCTCACAGTTGATTCGTGGCCAGGCGCTGCGATCGCCGCCTTGGTCGTTGGAAACCGTTGGTCTGTTTCTGGCGGCGCTCCTGGGCACGTTCCTCCTGGCGGGACTCGGCCCCCTGCGCGGCGCGCTCACCGCCCCGGTCGTCCTGGCCGCCTACCTGGTCCTCGCCGTCGGCGAGTACCGGGCCGGATGGATGCCGGATCTGATCGTCATACCCGCAGCCTTCGTTGTGGCTTCGGTAGCCAGCGGAGCCTACCGGTATGCGCTATCCACGTTGGAGCGCCATAGGGTTGTGGACCTGTTCGGCCGGTACGTTGCGCGGTCAGTGGTCGCGCAGCTGATCAAGGGCGGCTCGAAACCCGTTCTAGGCGGCGAGGCCAGGGACGTCACCGTTGTGTTCGCAGACGTGCGCGGCTTTACGCGTTGGTCAGCGTCGCTACCGCCGGCCCAGGTGGTCGCGGCGCTGAACAAGCTGTTGGCGGCGATGGTGAGCGTCGCCTTTCGCCACGATGCGACCGTCGACAAGTACATCGGCGACGCCGTGATGCTGCTCTTCAACGCTCCTCTTGATCAGCCCGATCATGTCGAGCGCGCCCTGAGGACGGCGGCTGAAATGCAGCTGTCGGCAGTTGGCACGGGCCTTGAGATCGGCATTGGAGTCAACTGTGGAGAGGCGGTGGTCGGAAATATCGGCACCCCTGATCGGGTGGAGTACACGGCCATCGGCAGGACGGTGAACCTCGCGGCACGGCTCTGTGACAACGCCCGGCCCGGTGAGATCTTGGTGTCGGACGAAGTTCGACGGCGGCTGGGCGACACGGTTGCGCTGGTCGCCAGGGAGCCTCTGCGCCTGAAGGGCTTTGACGAGCCGGTCCAAACCTACGCTGTGGTCGTCGCGGAAAAGGAATGACCACGCGAGCTGCGGAGCTCTCCAAGCCGCGATGGCAGCCACCTTACTGGGCACAATCAGGTCTTGCGGTAGAGATCTTCGCGTAGCCGTCTGATCGCTGGCTAATCTCGGGACTCAGACTCGCAACCCTTCGGAGGCGGCGAGGCGACTATGAAGACGAAAGGCCGAGCAGTTGTGCTGCGAGACCCTCAAGCCGCGCCACTGGCACGGCTGGAGAGGCGTCGATCTGGACTCGGCTAGTTCCCCGCCATACGTACAGCCAATCGTGTGGGGCTCCGGAGTTGGATCGAAAGAATATGGCTCCATCGCCAAAGCCTGAAAAAACCGTCGTCGTAACTTGGGTGCCCGCACAATCGAAACTTGCGGTAGAAAGATGTCGGGCCATTTCTTTGTCCCTGATTTGCGATTTCCGCTTGTCACCCATATGACGAATGGCGATCGCAGGTTTCGACAACGTCGGCGCGGCCGTAGGTCACTGGATCGATTGGGGCCGGAGGCGTAATGGCAAGGCGGCGTCGCTCGCTGGGACGAATTACTGCTTTTGTTATCCCCGCCACCGCACCGTTCTTCGAGACTGCCGGATGCGCCCCCTTCCATATCGGGCCCATCGTGGGCACGTCCCATGCAACCGAGGAGGCGCACAGTTGAACCGATATTCCAAGGACCTGGGCGAAACGACAAATAGGAATGTCGAGCGGTTGTCGAGCCGATTCACGACGCCGGTTGTGATCGCGGCCCACGAAGCGATCCAGAATTTCATTGCAAACGCCGCACCATTGCCGGAGGCGCCAATCCCGCATGCACCATTGCCGGAGGCGCCAATCCCGCCTGCACCCGTGCCGGAGGCGCCAGTCGCGCCTGGACCCGCTCCTCGACCGCATCCGCGGCCTCCTGCTGGTAGCGGAACGGCGCCCGCCGCACCGCCCAAATCGAAGCCTTATCCGGTTCCGCTGCCTAAGCCGCAGCCGCGTCCTGACCTCGATAGGGCACGGCAATGTGCAGAGAACAAGACCAAAGCTGACGGCAGTCTCGTGAAGTCCATGAACCATTGGTGGCAGAACTGGTCAAAGACGCATGCGTATGTCGCCGGCACGATGTGCTTTCCGACAAACGTCGACGAGCTTGCCGCGGCTGTGCGGTTGGCGGAGGCCTTGTCGTTGCCTGTGCGCGCGGTCGGAGGGGGCTGGTGTTTCTCGGACGCGTCGCTGCCCGGAACGGTCACGACCACCCGGCCCGACGTCATGACGGCCGACAGCCTTGCCAGGTGGCTGCCGCTCGCAGAGGGCTTCACCGCGACCAGCTCGACGCCGCGTAAAGTGGATCTGACGGTCCCGTCAGTCGCCGTCATCGACCAGACGGACCCAACGCTGATGGGCTACGACGGCAGCAACCGCGCGCTTCCAGTGATCGCCATGCCTGCCGCAGCCGTGCTTGATATGACGCTCACCGGCACCCAGCCAAAGACGGTCTGCTTGATCAACACACGCTCGCTCAAGTCGAGCCTGCAGGCGACGTTCTCGGAGATCCTGACGACCGACGCGAAGCGGCGAGGGAAGCACTACTTCCACGTCGAAGGCGGCATCACCATCGAAGAGCTCGCTCCACTCCTCGACGCCCAGTCTCCGCGTCTGGCGCTCGAAGCCTCGGGCGGCAATCCAGGAGCAACTCTTGCCGGAAGCATCTCAACCGGGACGCACGGCGCAGAGCACAGCGTGCCGCTCCTGGTGGACCGCGTGAGAGCGATCCACCTCGTCGGACCGGGCGGCCTACAGTGGTGGGTCGAAGGCGACGAGTCGATCGCCGACGTCGACGCACTTCTTGGGCGGTATCCGTGCCTCGAGCGCGATCGCATCATCACAGGCAGGGATCGCATCCACGGCGCCACACCGCAGGACTGGCTGAACGCAGTCGTCGTCTCGATGGGCTGCATTGGCGCCATCTACTCCCTGGTCCTCGAGGTCACTGTGCTCAAGGGGATGCGCGAGGTCGTGTCGCAGACCACCTGGTGGAACCTTCTCTCTGTCACGCGCAACATGCCGGTTCCGATGGTCGCCGGCAAACCGGACTTCATGACGCTCGAGCAGTTCGGACTCGAGAGCGAGAATCAATTGCGCATGGGCATCACGAATCCACGCCTGAGCGCCGATATCGTCGGCGTGATCACAACCGGCTCGTTCAGCGGTGAGATCGACCCGAAGGTAAAGCCGAACGTGTATTCGGATCTCGCATTCAATCCGAACCGCAGACGAGACGGCGATCTCGATTGCTGGATCGTCAATCGCGACACTGTCCCGGTGCCCTTCGATCCCCAGCCCCCGTCGGCGGGAGGGATGGGCGACGTCGTCACCGCTGTCTTCTCGGCGATGACCGAGGCGTTCGGCGGCGACGTCGGTGCGCTGATCAATCGAATTGGCCGGGTCTACGGATTCATCGACCCGGTTCTCGGAGTCTTCATGCAGCTATTCAATCCGCTCGCACCTCTCTTGAACGGAATCCTCCAGGCGGTCTTTCCCGGAACTGGAGGCCTGGTCCTCGGCCACCTGATCTCGAGCGCGAATCCGATTCCGCTCGTGAACATGGTTTCGCGGATCATGGGCGCGTCAGACAAGCTGGACGTCGCGCTCGAGACCATCACAAAACCGATGGCGGATTCGCAGTCGACCGATCTCGCACAGCCCTTCCTCACGGGCTTCCTCGCGTCGACCCTAGGTACCGCAAAGACCAATCCGGGCATCGCGATCGGAACCTCGGTGGGCGCGGTCGGCTTTCCGAGCGACGGCCTGGTCGGGGCGGGGCTCGAGGTGGCGATGCCGGCGACTTCGGCATTCAACTTCATCCAGACCGAGATCCTGGATGCCATGAGCCCGAGCCTTCCGTTCTTCGGTTACGTGTCGATCCGAGTCTGCCCGCCGACGAGCGCACTCGTCGGTATGCCGCAGTGGAACCTCTCAGTGATGATCGAGGTGGTCTCGTTTGGAGACACGTGGGGTCGCCTGTTCATGATGAATCTCCAGATGCGGATTATTTCGCAGATTCTCACCGGCAAGCTCGACGCGATGCTTCATTGGGGCCTCGAGAACGACCAGCTCACCGGTCCAGCGCTGCGTGCGATTCGCGCGATGCAGGTACCGACGACCGTCCACGACGAATCCAAACCGGGTGTCGTCCTGAACCGCGTTGACGCGTTCAAAATGATCCGCGAACAGATTCACAGCGCAAACGGCGCCAATTCCTCGACGGCGTTTCGCGCGTTCGACAACGCGTTCACGACGCGGCTGGGCCTATAAACTCACGCTCCCACTGGCCGGACCCGCTCTCGACCATCGAACCGCGATACCGAACCTTGGTTGCTCCGTACGGGGCCCCCGGTAATCCAGTCTCGTAGGTTGGCTCAGCCCTTCGCGTAATTCGCGCACGCGGTGACTACGTTGTGGTCGACACGGGCGTCAAGTCGAGCGCTTCCGAGATCCGTGAAAACGGAATCTGGGCTGCCTCATTAACGTCCTTGACCAGTTGAGGGTCGGCGGCTTCGAAGAGGCACATGCAGTGGGCCTCCCCGGGCACAAAAGTGCTGCGGATGTAACGCACATGCTTGCCCTCCGATGTAAACCTCTGGCTGGTCTCGATAGCGGCCTTTTGCGCAGCCGCCAGCTGGTCCATTGTGATGCCGGGCAAATTACGATCGACCAAATAGACTCTCATTACAGACCTCCCTGTTATTGCCAGAGTCGATGCGCCAAATATCAGCCTGAGCTCGACTTGGTGAATCGCAGCACCAGCGCGGGCGCCCGTCGTGTTCCCGTCGGAAAGGTCACACCCATGTGTTCACTCATGTATGTGGGACCGTCGACCTTTGCCTCTTCGACGAAGCCGTGACGCTGGTAGAAGGTGACCGCAGGCAAGTTGGCCGCGACCACCATGAGGATGTAGCTCGCGCCGGGGGCCAGGCGCTGGTGGAGCTCATGTAGCAGCGCGCTCCCGATTCCTTTCCGCTTCAACGCCGGCTCGATATAGATGCGATGGAGCTCGGGATCGGGGCCTTCGCAGTCGTAATGAAGAAAGCCAACCACGCGGTCATCCATCTCAGCAACGATGAAACGTGCATCTCCGGCGTCTCGGCACCGGGCGATACACGCGCGGAGAGCCTCGATCGAGTAACTCTGCGCAACGATGTTTCGGAGGACCAGCGGATCCACGAGGTCTCGGTAGGTCTCCGGAACCGCCGCCTCGCCGATGGCCGCTATATCCGCGGCATCGGCTGCGTCGGCGTCACGAACCGTCGCGGTCTCCACTCTTGCCCCCATCTTTCCGATATGCTCCTAACGAGAGTATTCATATACTCCTAGGAGGAGTATTTGTCAACATCAAGTCGAGAACTCACTACCACGTCGTACGCCATGCTGGGGCTGCTAGCGATCCGGCCATGGTCCACCTATGAGCTGGCAAAGCAGATGCGACGCAATCTCCACTTTTTCTGGCCCCGCGCGGAGAGCAACCTGTACGCCGAACCAAAGCGGCTGGTGTCGGGCGGGTGGGCGCAGGCCCGCTCGCGGCCAGTCGGCCAGCGTCGGCGGACCGTCTATTCAATTACGGCCCAAGGGCGCCGGGCGCTCGAGCTGTGGCTCCGCCAGCCAGCAGCGGCCTCGAGGCTCGAAGCCGAGCAATTGGTCAAGTTCGCGTTCGCCGACAACAGCACCAGGGGACATGTACTCGAGAACTTGCGTCGGTTCCAGGACGACGCCACAGCGCGTCAGGGGGAGCTGCGGGCGATCTTCGAAGAGTATCTCCGCCGAGGAGACCCCTTTCCTGAACGCGTCCACATCAACGTTGTGGCGTATCGGCTGCTATGGGATCACGCGCAAGCCGATGCGACCTGGGCAGCCTGGGCGCTAGATCAGATCGAGCGCTGGCCGAACACCAAAAGACCGCAAGAGCGCCCGGCGCTCATGGAAGTATTGAGGGAAGCGCTCGACACTCAAACGAACTAACTGTGTGCGATTCGGGGTTGCTACACAGTTACTTCATTCGACGACACGCAGTCAGGTGAGTCAGTGGTTCGCGTGTGACTGTGACCGGGACCCTATCCGTTGCCCCATGATGCGGCCGACTCGGGCTAACAAGCCCGATGGCTACCTTCTCGGCTCGTACCGCATCGCCACCGCCCCCGAGCCGAACTCCAGCCGGCTCACGAGCTTCAAGTCGACATGCTTCGATAGCCCCGCGAACAACGTCGGCCCGTGGCCCGCTAGCCTGGGATGCACCACGAACTCGTACTCATCGATCAATCCCAGCTCCGCCAACGCCAGCGGGAGCTTCACGCCTCCCACGAGCAGTCCCTTACCCGAC
>JGI12635J15846_10005119_pt1 | contig 11338 bp, 9 predicted proteins | sample BlaSpr_A8_OM2_M2_FD_15846 | JGI IMG/M metagenome (IMG submission 15846) | reverse complement strand
GCGTTAGGCCGATCTGGGCGACTGATCTGATCCGGTATTTGATGACGATGTGGTGCAGCCGTCCAACGAGAGTCGGAGGACTGCACCACCAGAGGAGTCAGCCGCAGACCACGCGATTCACGTCGGGGAAGGGACGGCCGCTCCTTCAAATCACTCTCCTATGATTGGTCGAATTTATCGAGTAAGTCATTCCTCGTCTGTTCAATAGTGCACATTTTGAGTAATCGAGAGAGAGTAGGTTCAAACCATGTACAAAATCAGCAAAGACACCGATGGTATTATCCTACTTTGTCACGACTGCTCACATGTGGAGCGCATCAACTCATTCAATGAGAGCCTCGGCAGCCCTCGTACACAGGCAGCGCGAGCAATGCAGAATCACTCACGCGAGAAGCACGGCGTAGGATCGGTGCTGAAGCCCATTCCTAAGAACTTTCGGGGTCGTGGAGCAGCGGTGACAAGCGGGACGGCACCGATTCCCCGACAACCGTAATTACCAGTGATGATCGAAGCTGCTGACGGCTACTTTGTATGGGCACTGATCGCATCGAGCCGGGCAATCCCTAGGAGATGGAAGGCGTTCTGATCCCGCCGCCGCTCGTGGTCCTTATGGCGAGTTCTACCTATTCCCGCGGCTGACCGCGCGGGGGAACTACTCGCGCATTGGGATTGCACGAGTGCGGTTCGACCAAGCCTGGATCCTGTAAGCGTCGAACGGCTCGGCATCGCACAGGAGCCGGAAGCAGCGTGATGACGAAGCACGAGAAACGCAATTCGCTGTCGCGTCCTGTTGTAATATCCGCGGTTCACCAGCAATCGTGTCGCGAGTGCAATCGCCTGTGGGCGCTGAAAACTCTTTTCATGGAATTTCGCCAACTGGCAGCCCCTGTCGTTTCATCGGTCTCCACACCAGGTCGCCTCTCGTTGAATGAGCTGCCCAGCGGACACATCCTGTTCATGATTCACTTTCTGGAAGTCTCGAACCAGATACAGACCAGCGCAAGAACGTCGGTTAGGAGACTACTCATTCCTAGCGCCATCTGTGGATATCAAGAAAGCCAATCTTTACGGGGTTTTCACAGGGGCAATTCTGTGCAGATTTTCTAACGCCGCGGGCCGTAGAGGTGTGGTGGAGCAACCTCTTTCGCGTGGTCGCTAATCGAACGTTACACGGTCCAGAAACGCTAGTCCTGTATCGGAAGCGAACAGCACGACAGTTCGGGTTAGCATCGACCTCGGAGTTCGCTTTCGATTACAACACTAGCGTTTAACAGTACCAATTCTGAATTGGCGTGCGTATGCGCATTGAAAACCTTCAAGAAGGACCAAGGCGAAATCTCTCCAGGACTTCCTACGCGGAGTCTGAGCCGGGGTTCTTGATGGCAAATGTGCGCACATCTCGCTCCTTCACTGGGTGGCGATGGGTATCGCGAATCGCTCTCCCTTTCCATTGAATTACGGCGCTGACGCGTCATTAGAAATTACAGAACGCTAAGAGAACGATGAGTAGCGGGACGATGAAAATGATGTCCACAGGCCGTCTAGACTTAGCGGGCTTGCTGGTTTCAGTACTCCGCTGGCTCCGGCCGCAACGTGCCCCTCCGTAATTCCCGTTCTTTCATCAACACGAAGAAGACCGGAACCAGAATCAGTACGTGAATCGTGGACGTAATCATTCCGCCGACCATGGGAGCGGCAATCGGCTTCATCACATCAGAGCCAATACCGCTCGCCCAGAGGATGGGAATCAGGCTGGCGAGAACAGCACAGACCGTCATCAACTTTGGCCGGAGCCGATGCACAGCACCCTCAATGGCGGCCTCGTGAATATCGGCATCTGTGAGCGGGCGACCTGACGCGATGCGCTTACCGAGCGATTCGTGCAGATACACGACCATCACGACGCCGGTCTCCACTGCGATGCCAAACAGCGCGATATACCCGACCCACACCGCGACGCTGAAGTTGTAGCCCAGCAGCCACTGCAAGATCAGCCCGCCGGTCATGGCATAGAACGTAGGAAAGATCAGGACCATAGCCTCCGTTAGGTTGTGGAAGACCATGTACAGGAGCAGGAAAATCACGAAGAACACGACCGGCAAAATGATCTTCATCCGTTCCTTCGCTCGAAGCTGGAATTCGTATTCGCCCGACCACTGATAGGTGTATCCCGCGGGCAATTGCAATTTTTGCCGAAGCATTTGGCTGGCTTGGTCTACGAAACCACCGTAGTCGGCGGTCTTGAGATCAATGTAGACATATCCAGTAAGCTGGCCATCTTCATCGCGGATCATCGCCGGGCCGCGTGAAAACGAAATCTTGGCTACCTCGGAAATCGGGATCTGCGCCCCGGAAGGGGTCGCAATCAACACGCGACTCAGCTCTCCGACGTTGTCGCGGAAATCGCGCTGGTAGCGGACATTGATTGGATACCGGCTGCGGCCTTCGACGTTTTCGGCAACGTTCATGCCTCCAATACCAGATTCCACCGCTTGTTGCACATCGGCAATGGTCAAACCGTATTTCGCTGCTTCCGGACGATTGACCTCCACATTGATGTAAAAGCCTTGCGAAACTCGCTCGGCAAAAACCGAACGTACTTGCGGCAACCCCGAGAGAATCTGCTGGACCTGTGCCCCGAGCTGCTGGATTTGCTCCAGATTCGTGCCTTGGAGTTTCATTCCTACCGGCGTTTTGATTCCCGTCAGTGCCATGTCGAGACGGTTTTGTACCGGCATAGTCCAGGTGTTCGTCAGACCTGGAAACTGGAGCTTCTCGTCCATCTCGCGAATGAGCTTTTCGTAGGTCATTCCCGGCCGCCACGTTTCGCGCGGCTTGAGCATGACTGTCGTGTCATACATATCGAGGGGAGCATTGTCGGTAGCACTGTCAGATCGGCCGACAGCGCCGAAAACGGTCTCAACTTCTGGAAACGATCGGAGAATCCGATCCTGCTCCTGCAGGAGCTGCGAGGCTTGCGTCATCGAAATTCCGGGAAGTGCGGTGGGCATGTAGAGCGATGAGCCTTCAAACAAAGGCGGCATGAACTGACTGCCGATTCTGAACATCAAGGGAAACGTCACCACCAGGAATGCCAAATTGAGCAACAAAGTCGTCTTGCGGTATTTCAGGCAGAGTCGTAAGACCGGCAAATAGAGTGCCTGTGTAATTCTTGAAATCGGATTTTCCGATTCGGGCCGCAGCTTTCCTCGAATAAAAATGACCATGAGGATGGGAACCAGAGTGATTGCCAGCAAGGACGAGAAGCCCACGGCCAGAGTCTTCGTCCATGCCAGCGGGCGGAACATGCGTCCTTCCTGTGCTTCCAGCAGGAACACCGGGAGGAACGAGACCACAATAATTAGGAGAGAAAAGAACAGCGCGGGGCCCACCTGCTTGGCGGAATCGATGAGAATGCGCACCCGCTCTCGTTCCCCTGCATTCTTCGCGGATTTACCTGCGCTCGCATCCGTCTCTTTGTAGAGGGCTGGCCCATTCGAGGAATTCGTCTCTTCCAACCCCTCTCCACTCGATGCCGGGCGCTCGGAAAGATGTCGGTATCCGTTTTCCACCATGACGATAGCGGCGTCCACCAAAACGCCAATCGCCAATGCCAACCCGCCCAGCGACATGATGTTCGAGCTGACGTTCAGGTAGTACATGGGAATGAAAGAGATCGCGAGCGCGATGGGTAAGGTGAGAATCGGGATCAGCGCCGAGCGGAAGTGAAACAAGAACACAATAATGACCAGGGAAACGATGATCGCTTCCTCCAGCAAGCTATGTTTCAAAGTATTGATTGATTCGCTGATCAATCCGCCGCGGTCATAGCCCGACACGACCTCGACTCCCGGCGGCAGCGATCCTTTGATCTCAGCCAGCTTCTTCTTGACCCCATTGATCACATTGAGCGCATTCAGCCCGTACCGCATGACGACAATGCCGCCCACGGTCTCACCTTCGCCGTTCCACTCCGCTACACCTTCCCGCAAGTCTGGGCCGAAGGAAACCGTGCCCAGATCTTTGATGAGTACGGGCGTCCCGTTCTTCGCCATGACCGGGACGTTTGCTAGATCATCGAGCGACTTCAGATAGCCCAGCCCGCGAATCATGTATCGCGTACCGCTCAGCTCCAGTACGCGACCACCGACTTCATTCGTGCTCGATTTCACTCGTTCAATAATGGTCGATAGGGGTATGCCATAAGCGAGCAGTTTGTTCGGATCAAGCTGGACCTGATACTGGCGCACGAACCCACCGATGCTCGCCACTTCGGCCACGCCGGGAACGGTTGCCAACTGGTAACGCAGGTGCCAGTCCTGAATGCTTCGCAGATCGGCGAGGCTCTGCTTGTGGCTGTGATCGACGAGCACATATTCATAGACCCAACCCGCACCTGTCGCGTCCGGGCCGATGGCTGGATGCACGTTTGCAGGAAGCCGGCCGGCAATCGTCTGCAAATACTCCACTACGCGAGAACGGGCCCAATAGATGTCCGTCCCGTCTTCGAAGACAACGAAGACGTAGGAGTCATTGAACATGGTCTGCGCACGTACCGCTTTCACGCGCGGCGCAGCCAGCAACGCAGTGACGATCGGGTATGTGACTTGGTCTTCGATGATGTTCGGCGGTTCACCCTCCCAGTTGGTGTGAATGATGACTTGCACGTCCGAAATGTCAGGCAGTGCGTCTAGAGGGATGTGGCCCATGGACCAGATTCCAGCCAGCGTAAGCAGAAGTACCCCGGTGAAGACCAGGAATCGATTGTACGCGCACCACTCGATGATTCGGGAGATCATGACTACATACCTCCCGTGGCATTGAGCGTGAGCTGCTTGTTGGCAATCGTCTGCCCGTTTTGTTGTGCCCTGACGGTGACCTGCCAAGTGCCGCCGGAGCCGAGATCGCCCTTGCCTTCATACATTCCACCGCCTTTGTCGCTGGCATTGATGACGGTCTTCATTGAGGCCATTCCCATCGCCGGCATTGCGGCCATGAAGAAGGTCACGGTCACGTTCGCGCCTGCGATTGGCTGCCCGTCCGGGACTGTCAACTTCACGCGAACCGTATTGCTGCCCTTGTGCGGAGGATCGGGGTCGGTCGTCACTTCCACATTCGCTTGCTGTTGTGGGGGAGCATTCATCGAAGCCGCCTGACCAGCACCGGGAGGCGGGGGAACAAACGCACCCGCGGCCGCCTGCAATTGGGCTTCAGAATCAATCAGGAAGTTTGCCGAAGTGACGATCTGTTCCTGTGCCTTTATGCCCCTCGTGACCACCAGTTCATCACCGACTTGAGGCCCCAACTCGACCTCCCGCGGCTCAATGCTCCCTTCGCCTTTGTAGACGAATAGCAAGTTCTTGGTTCCGGAATGAAAAGCCGCGCTGGCCGGGACAACCAACTGCCGCCCCATCGGCAGTTCGGCGCGAACGTTCACGTACATTCCCGGCCTCAACTTCAGACCAGGATTCGCAAGCACCAACCGCACCGGCAGCGTGCGTGTGTTCATGTCCAGCTGCGGAAGGATGTAATCCACACGCCCGTTGAAGACTCGTCCGGGATACGCATCGACCGTGACCTCTGCGGGATCACCCGGTTTGATCTTCCCCGCATCGCTTTGGAATACCTGGGCGAGTACCCAAACATCAGAAAGGTCAGCTACGGTGTACAGCATGGTTTCGGGCTGAACGTACATATTGGGCAGCGCGTTTTTCTGCGTGATGTAGCCTGAGACCGGAGAAGAGATGGTGAGATCCGTGATGACCTTTCCGCCTTGATCCAGCTTCTCGATTTCTGCAGGCGACACTTCCCATTGCAGCAGCCGCTCTTTGGCAGCACTGAAGAGAGAAGAGGCGCCCGAAGCTACTCCGCTCACTTTGCTCTGCTGCAAAGACTCGGAGTTCTTCTTTGCCAGCAAGTATTCGTGCTCGGTCGAGACNAGATCAGGGCTGTAGATCGTAAACAGCGGCTGACCCTTGCCAATAAAATTGCCCGTGGCGTCGGCATACACTTTGCGAATCCATCCGGCGAATCGCGTCTGCACATAGGCCTGCCGCCGCTCATCAACCTGCACATTGCCGTAGAAACGTAGCTCCGAGTTGACCGGTTTGAATTCAACCTTCCCCAGCACNACGCCGATGCTCTGCATCCGCTGGGGCGTAAGCTGGATCGGGGCAAGCGGCGTCTCTTGCATATTGCCGGCCTGAGAGTCGCCTCCCGCTTCCGGCTCGGAAGCTGAGGCGTTGGCCGATGAAGTCTGCGCCATCGCCTTCATGGACTCGCTACCGGGCTGCCACGCAGCTCCGGCATGGCTCAAACGCCACCACAGGACCGACGCCACAATCGCGAGCACAACGGTTGTGGTCAGTGCAATCCAAAATGCACGGCGATAATTATTGTTCTCTGTGTGAAGCATGTCTGATCCCTCATTTGCATTCATTCTTAAGTTGCGCTCGTTCATGGCACATCCACCCCGGTCAGACGCTCTAGTTCAGCCAGCGCCGATTCGTGCTCCACCAACTCACTTCGATATTCCAGGTCGAGGTTCAAGACATCGAGGAACCCGGAAAGCAAGCTCTCGAAGTCTTGTTGGTTCGATTCGTAAGCAGATCGGGCCGATTGAAACGTAGCTTCCGATTGCGGGATGAGGCCGTCGCTGTAGATCTTCAGCCGCTCTTCCGCAGTTTTTGCGCGCACATACTGCTGCTGCACTTCCGAAAGCACGCGCTGCGACTCAGCGTCTAGCTCTTGCCGTGCTCGCTCCTGGTTCTCCTGCGCTTCCGCCAGTTCGGCTTTCTGTCGCCCACGATTGGGCAGCCGGATGCCGAATGTCGCCATATAGTAATCGCGGAACTTATCTGCCGTATGCTCGTACATATAGCTGACGTTGAAGTCGGGACGGAAATTCTTGTGCGCCAATTCCACCTGGGTTTCTTGCTGCCGGATGGAGGCCTGCTTTGAGTGCACATCCGGATTTTGCTCGCGAGCTTTCTGCAGGAGTTCGGCTGCGGAATACGAAAGCGTTCGCAAGGTAACGGTCTCAGCAACGATGTCCGCGGACTCCTGCGGTCGTCCCAAGACCTGCTTGATCTGGGCTTCAAGCAATCCTTCTTCCTGATGGTGGTGGGCGATCTCTTGCAGAATCTTGGTGTGCTGCAATTGAGCTTTCAGCACATCCTGCTGATTGCCTTGCCCCACACGGTAGCGCGCCTCGGTCGCCTCCTGCACCTGATTCAGTAGTTGGTCACTTTTCTCGAGAACGCCGAGGGTCTGCTGAATGTAGGCCAGGCGGAAATAGACCGTCTTGAGATTCCCCACGACCGCTCGGCGGACTGAATCGGTCTGCGCTTGCATGGAGTCCGCTTCGTGTTCGGCGACACGGGCGCGCAACTGCCGCTTGCCTGGGTAGGGGATATCCTGCGACGCGCCGAATCCGATGTAAGCGAAATCGCTGTTGCTGTAGCCCGCGAAAGGTCGTGGGCTGCCCACGCTGAACTGCTGCACCGAGAGTTGGGTCTCCGGAAGGGCCGAGACCTGCTTGGGGACATTTCGTGAGGCCTGCCACGCGTGAAATGAAGCCGCAATCTGGGGGTTCTTCTGCTCTGCCTCTTGCATTAGCTCACGCAGAGACGTGGCCATTCCTGCGTGCTCGGCCATGCCGGGCGATTCAGAAGTCCGCCTCTGCGGACTTGCTGGATCTTGAGCACCGGCATCGCCGGCAAGGGCTAGCGTTCCAATGAACAGAGTCGCAGTGATAAGCGAAATACGAGTGCGCCCGAAGAGACTTCGGGACAAATGAGTGGATTGCATCTTTCCTCCGCAAACAAACACCGGTTTGTAGGCGCACGAACGTGCAGACGCACGAGTGCGTTAGCAGCTCAGAGGAAAGACGATCAGATTCTTAGGACTGTGGTGTTTGTCGACCCTAGTCCTGGCGGACTATGCGTGCACGAAACACACGACGACCACTGTGCAAGAGACAAGTACGGGTCGGTTTGGGCGGTAATGGGAAGCGCGTGAAACAGAACCAAACTGACATGATCCAATTGCGAAGAGGTGGTCTTCAGAGCGTGAAAGTCCGCAGGCGTAGCGGTTACCCTGCAGCAAGGATGGGACTTCGCCATCCCCATGTCCGCGCACTGCTCGGCCATCTTCTTGCAACACTCGCGCTCGGCCGATGTCATTGCTGCACCCGGCAATACGCACGCGGCGACCGGCAGCGCAGCCAGCATCAGCGCCAGGGCGGAAACACCGACTTTGATCAACAGTTTCACCATCACCAGTCTATCTACAGCTGAAAGTAAGATGCAACAGGCGGGAAAAGGCTTCACTTTTCGCCGGTCACGCGAATCGTTCATATTCGGCTGTCTTTAGCTGTCCAATAAGGGATTCCTTGGCGCTCCTTACAAGGTTTTTCGAGGGCCACCAGCGTCTGGTAAGTTGTTGAAAGTACTAATCATTTTGGCCTCATAACCTCAGGCTCCTAAGGATCCCGTGGAGTTCCCTGGACATCCTTAATAGGAGCTTTTGCAAATTGGGCGTCCGGCGCAGCACTGCACCGGAAGATCACTCGTCAAAGTTGGTGGAACCTACGTCGCGCGAGCGAAAAGGCAACCGAACCAGGCCCCTGAAATTGGGGGAAGGCGTAGAGACTGGATGGCGAGCACCCCTCGTGGGTGAAAGTACAGTCCGACTCTCTTCGAAAGGTGAGTCAGATCGCATAACCCAAAGGTCGGCGGTTCAAATCCGCCCCCAGCAACCATGAACCACTGCCGAAATGCAGTGGCGTTCGCCTGTTTTCAGAACCTTCTGTTTCCAGCGATCTGCAAAAGCGGCTTCGTTCACGTCGGTTTGTGTTTCACGACAAACAGTACTCCTCGGCACTTCCGGATTAATGATCTCTTTCCGGGCATCAGGGATTGTGCCCCAACTCTCAGCCGTTCGGACGCCGATCTGCCCATTTGAGAATTGCATCCAGAGCTGGACAGAGAGACTGGCCCCATTTGGTCAATCGGTACTCCACCTTCGGTGGAACTTCGGGGTATGCGGTGCGATGCACAATGCCAGCAGCCTCCATGCGTCTATCCCCCACGTCTGTTACTACCCTCAACTCAGCCCGGTTCAGACGTGCGACACATGCATGGTTGAAGCAGACGGCCCGCTGTTGCGGGCCTGCGCGACCAGAGTCGCCGATGGAAGTGAGGGCGCTCCAAGTGAGCGCGTCACAAATAATCTTGCAGCGCAAAAGGAACCGTCAGCTATCAATCATCCGCGTCCAGGCGCGTTGTAATTTCGTGACTCTCCGCCCCAATCCCGTTCTCACCGCAGCTGAATTGCAGAATCGCGAATGCATTTTGTTTTTCCAAATGCGAAGAGAGAATTTGGTGGTTGATTTAAATGCGTAATGTCGTTTGCATTAAAACGCAACGGAGTTGTGAATCGCGGCATCGGAGAAACATATGGCAATGCACCAAGGGCGGCAGTCGCCTTCGCAGTCCCGCCTCCCTCGACTTTCGTCCGCTGCGAAGGCGGCTCGTGCTCTGTTTCCTCCAGCAGAAGCCATGGTTCCCGAACGGCAATTTCCTTTGAGCAACCGCCCTGACACGCAGCCAAACGGTGACGCCCATTTGAAAAGCGAAGCCTGTCGAAATACGGACGCCGCGTCAACCGCAGAACACACTCTCTGTGTTTCATAGGCCGTCCCCAACCGCGCGGTCGACTCACACCACTGAAAATATGCAGTTAACTTGCCGGGCGGTCGATTGGAGAGAGGAGTGCTGTTCCTGCCGTCCAGAAGGACAACACAACATGCAAGCTCGTGTCCAGCAAAGGCTCAAAGTGACGAATCTGGCAACTGCCAATGGCAGGAAGCGCTGAACCAGAGATTGCACCAAAGATAGAGACCTTGAGATTGAATTCATTTCCACATCTTCATTTCCACCTCACAGAGGTGACCAACAATGAAATCTGACGATACGAAGGATCAAGTCTCGCGCCGCGGGTTCCTGGGAGTTAGTTCGGCAGCCTTGGTTGCAACAGTGGGCGGTCTCTCCGCAACTGGAGCAGCGGCCCAAGACAAACAAGTGAATGCCAGGGCTACGACCGATAGAAGCGCAACGGATCCTGGTCCGACCAACGCGGGCCTGGACGCGCAGAACCCGGATTCCACGTGGCCGCCCGGCACGGATTCCAAGAGCTTAGTTCCAAACTTCAAATATCCGTTCTCTTTTGCGAACAAGCGGACTTACGAAGGCGGATGGTCACGGGAGGTGACCGTTCGGGAACTACCCGTCTCGAAGTCCATGGCAGGCGTAAACATGAGGCTCACCGCCGGAGGCGTTCGTGAACTCCACTGGCATACGGCGGACGAGTGGGCGATTATGCTCTACGGGACTGCGAGGATCACGGCCATTGATCGCGACGGCAAGAGTTTTGTCGCCGACGTGAAGAAAAACGATCTGTGGTATTTCCCCAGCGGGATTCCGCATTCGATTCAAGGACTCGACCCGGACGGAGCGGAGTTTATGCTGGTCTTCGACGATGGAAATTTTTCGGAGTCAGAGACGGTCCTGTTGAGCGACTCGATGGCGCACCTGCCGCCCGAGGTCCTGTCAAAGAACTTCGGCGTTGCCGAAATGGCTTTGAAAAATCTTCCCAAGAAAGAGTTATTCATTTTCCAGACTGCAGTTCCGGGGTCTCTGGAGACCGACCAGAGAGCAGCCGCAGGCGGGCAAGGAAAGTCGCCAACCGATTTCGCTTTTCGCACGATGGAAATGCCGCCGACGAAGCGCACGAAAGGCGGAGAGGTACGCATCGTTGATTCGAGCACGTTCAAGGCCTCAACTAACGTTGCGATGGCCATGGTCACGGTTCACCCGGGAGGGCTGCGGGAATTGCACTGGCACCCCAACGCCGACGAATGGCAGTATTACATCTCGGGCAAGGGAAGAATGACGGTGGTGGCGACAGGTAACCGGGCTCGCACGATGGACTTTCAGGCGGGAGACGTCGGGTACGTGGAAAAAACTCTGCTGCATTACATCGAGAATACAGGAGATACAGACCTGGTTTTTCTGGAGATGTTCAAAAGCAGCTTCTACCAGGACCTGTCGCTTTCGGAGTGGTTGGCCCACACCCCACCCGAGCTGGTGATGGCACATCTCAACATCGACAAGGCGACGCTGGACACAATACCGAGAGACGAACTCGTGATCGTGCCGCGTTAGTACGAGATTCGAAAGAACAANGANGCNNNGAATNNNGCGTGGAATCCTGGTGTCCGCCGGCGCAGGTTTGCAGTCCTGACAGGATGCCGGATCGTCCACCTCTCTCGCTGTGA